>Ga0209808_1000729_pt1 | contig 16355 bp, 14 predicted proteins | sample GraSoiAngelo_157_FD_186171 | JGI IMG/M metagenome (GOLD analysis project Ga0209808, IMG submission 186171) | Grasslands soil microbial communities from the Angelo Coastal Reserve, California, USA - 14_1009_16_20cm (SPAdes) (version 2) | ecosystem: Environmental > Terrestrial > Soil > Grasslands ... | reverse complement strand
CTCCGCCTGCTGCATGTCGCCCGGCGGATGCTGGATCGTGACGGTGCCCTGGGCTTCGGTTTTGGCAACTCGCAACAAGGTGACTGCATTGTGCGAATCAATTAGCACGGATGCACTCGAGACTGGTCGCGGTGGAGCCGAGGCTGAGCGCAGTGAAACCTTCCAAACAACGCCGCGACGTACATCGTCGGCGGTGACGGTGTAACTGAGATCCACGCTGCCACTGCTCGATTTTTCGATCGGCTGGGCCAGGGGGCCGCTGAGGCTGACGACTAGCGGTACGCCCTGCCACTGCGCCCGAATCACGATGGGCCCGGGCTGGCTGACGACAAAGCCGAATCCAGCGCTCTCGCCGGTCGCAATCTCAAACTTCTGAGGCTCGCTGCGGTTCTGTAAACTGCCCGTCTGCGCCCTCACAGGCTCTGTAGGTAAAGTGACGAGAACAAGTGTGAGAAGCGACGATGTTCTCCAGATTTTTGTCATGGCCGTGAACCACCTTTCCCTTTTGCAGACCTAACCGCGGGCGAAATCGATCAAAAAATACGTTCACTCCACGAAACGGCCAGCGTCAGCTTCGCCGGATGGATGCTTTTTGATCGGGCGTTGCTCAACGCCAACTCAACGGACTTCAGATACAGACTTGAAAGCCGGTGAAGATCAACCAAACCCACCAACAGAAACTTCCTTTGCTGAACTTCGGTCGCATATTTTTTGGAGTGTCCTTACGCTCGAGGACGCTGTAGGCTTCCCCTGCGATCTTTCCGCCGGACTCGGCGTAGACATGCCAGGCGTTGCCGACTTTGGCCAAGAACAGGTCGTATTTGCCAGCGGCCAAGCCAGTCTTATCACTGGCGATGTCCGTCTCCAGCACGCCAATGAACTGCCCATCTTCGAGATCGGTCATGGACCCAAGATGGGTCAAATCAGCGGGAGTAAGCTTGCAATTCTCCCCGACAGTGGTGTTCTCGTTCTGAAGCTTTCCCGCTTTAGCTTTGGCTGCAATTTCGTCGCCCGTAGGCTTGTCCTTGCGAGCCGCGGCAGCGGGCAGGGCGATCAAGAAAAGCACAAGACCCAAGGCCGACAGTTTGAGCTTCATGGAACATCTCCTTTTTTACTTTGATTTCGGCACCAAATCCGTTCCTCTACCGCGACAGCCGCGCGCCCAAATGAGGCTCATCCGAGCTGCGCGCTGCCAGTGATTGCCTGTATCCTCGAGACATCATTTTTCTTACCCCCGAAAGACAAAATAGACCCACAACCGTGCAGCAACGCGGCGGCAAGTTCCAGACTTAATTTAGCCGACAAGGGCGGTCACCAGCATAGCGTGACCGAGTGCCAACCAAAAAACCAGAACCACTGCGTGGAGCACCAGCCCTGCGCACGAATTTCCGGTCTCCTGCGCGTCCCCTGGGGTTGTTTCTCCACCTTGACGCGGGCTGCTTCCGCCACAATCCTGCCTCCCGATTCGGCATAGGTGTGCCAGTCGTTCCCCTCCTTGGCCAGAAACAGGTTGTACTTCCCAGGCGGCAGGCTGGTTTCGTCCCCTTGCGCCTCAGTTTCCAGCACGCCGATGACTTGTCCATCTTCCAATTCAGCTTCGCTCTTGCCCTGAGGAAGATTGGCCGGTATGAGCTTGATTTTCTTTCCATTCTTCTCGCCCGTCGTACTGTTTTCTGAATCGAGCACGGCGGTGCGGGCTTTCTGAGCGATTTCCGGGCCCGATGGCTTATCCTTGCGCGCGGCGAACGCTGGGAGCGCCAGGACACAGATACCGGCAATGAGAATGTGGGTCTTCAGTAAAAGTCGCATGGGATATCCTCCTTTGTGACCTAGAAGCTCTGTTATCCGAAAATTTTTTCACTGTTTAACAGTAAAGGACGACACTGAGTTAAAGACGAAGCCTTCGCCTTGTCCATTAATTAAGTCCGTCCCCGCAAACTTCTTACTCTTGGCCACCGGACGCAGCACGACTGCATATTCGCCCGCGGCCAACGGACTGTTCGGCGTAACAGTGACATCACCGGGGGCGGCTTTCTTCGTCTGAGCCGGCACCGTATCCTCGATAAATGACGAGTACACTGCCCAGGTGGGGGAGGTGCTCTGTGCCATCTCTTCTGCGGCCTTCGCCGCGCCCGCCAGTCGCCATCCCTGCTCCTTAGTGATAGCCAGTTTCACGATGTGCGGTTCATAGTCGTCAGGATTGACGCCAGGAACACCCGCATAGGTGACTTGAAAACTGGACGCCGCCCCCACGGAGGAAGAAGATGTCGCTCCTGGCAGGGCCCAAGCGTAAGTGAGTGTTGGTTTTGATTTCTTCAAGAACAGTCCCCCAATCACATTGCCTGCCTGAGTCACACCAGTCGAAGGTGAGGCAAGCTTGGTGCGCGCCGCCACTCGCGTGGCTACGTCTTGAACTCCAGCTTGCAATACTTGATTCAGAGCGCTGTCCAGGGCTAGTGCCTGGAGTGTGGATTCCTTTGCCTGTGTAGGTGCAACTTGCAGCTTTTCGGCCGCTAGGGGCTGCTTGGAATTCCCAGTGAGCAACATAAACACGACCCCACCAAGCGTAGTCGGTGCGCCACTCGGCAGCGGACTTGGATTAGCAACGCCGCCCGCTGGCATAGCCGTGCTGGCGCCCAGAGAAGTTGTGGATTGTGCAGGGGGGGTGAGAGCAGCACCCGCTACTGGTGCCGCCGCTGCCGTCGCGTTTTTCTTAGCGGCCGCTGCGTCAATCATTGCCTGCATGACCTTTTGCGGAACCGATGCCTTCTGCAAGGCAATCAAGGCTTTAGCCGACGTGTCGAAGTTGTTTTCGCTCGTCTTGATCGAACCGATGATTACGGCCTCCGGTAATCCACTTTTGACCATAGAAATCACATCGGCATTTGTCAGCGGCGATTCTTGCTGCCCCAAGGCTGCGTCGGCAGCTTTACCTGGCAGGAAGAGAAGGGCTGCGCCAAAAACTGCAAAGCAAAGAATTCTGCGTAGCTGAGTCATGAGAATCCTCCTAGAGCTGTCGGCAGCGTCTCACGCACCCATAGCGATAATTGTGCCCAGGCTCGGCCCGGCAGGACAGCAAGCGCAATCACGCGAACCCTCGGAAAGATCAAGCGCGACAAGAACTTGCGCATAGAGTCTCCTCCGGCCCATGCGAGCGGGCCCGGTCTTGGATTCGAAGTGTCGGGAGCGTTGCCGGAGAACGGGCTTGGCCACGTATCTCCTCTTGCCCTAATAAACGCAAAAACTCGGAAAACTGGCTCACGGTGCACAAAAGTATTTCAAGTCTCTAGCGCTGGAACAGGCTGGAGCCGGGTCAAGCTCGATCAGTGGATTGACTTTCCGCCGCAAGCGGGATAGTTTTTGCGTGATCCGAGATTGTTCCCCGCGCAGAACGACCATCGTGCGTCCCTCTTCGACGAGCAGCGTCACGCAATTGCTCTTGCAGTGGAGCCATGGGGATACAGCGGCCCGGGAGGCCCTCATCCCCCTTGTTTATGAAGAACTTCGCCGCATCGCGCGGCACTGTCTGGCCAGTCAGCGCCCCGATCACACTCTGCAGAGCACGGCCCTTGTTCATGAAGCCTACCTTCGCTTGGTCGATCGCAGTTCGGTGCATTGGGAGAATCGCGTTCACTTCTTCGCCGTGGCCGCACAGTTGATGAGGAGAATCCTTGTGGACCACGCGCGGAAGCAGCGTGCGGCCAAACGCGGAGGCAGAAATCTGACCCTCTCACTCGACGAAGCTGTGGCCCCGCCAGCGAGACGCCCGGTGGATCTGATTGCGCTAGACGATGCCTTGAACGGGCTAGCCGCGCTGGATTCGCGGCAAAGTCAAATCGTTGAATTACGCTTCTTCGGTGGCCTCTCCATCGAAGATACTTCCCAGTTGCTGGACCTCTCTCCAGCTACCGTAAAACGCGAATGGGCCACGGCCCGCGCTTGGCTTTACCAACAAATGAACCAGGAGGAGCGTTAGATTATGACGCCGGAGCGCTGGCGGCAGATGAAAGAACTCCTCGGAACTGTCTTGGAGCTCGATCCCGCCAAACGCACGGGCTATCTGGACCGAGCCTGTGGAAACGATGCCGAACTCCGCATGGACCTGGAGCGACTACTCGCCGCCGGAGAGAAAGCCGGGGACGAGTTTCTTGACCATCCTGCGATTCTAAGAGAGTTCGCCCTTGACTTTCCTCAACAGGTTGAGACCTGGATTGGGCACAGGATCGGTTCCTATGAGCTCGTCGAAGAAATCGGCGCTGGCGGAATGGGTGAAGTCTACCGCGCTGTCCGGGCCGACGATGAATACCGCAAAGAAGTCGCCATCAAGTTGGTACGTTCTGGCCAGGACTCGAGTTTTGTGCTTCATCGCTTCAAGAACGAACGGCAAATACTGGCGGGCCTTGACCACCCCAACATTGCGCGGCTGCTTGACGGCGGCACAACGGAACAGGGTCTGCCGTATTTTGTAATGGAATTCATCAAGGGCCAGCGCATTGATGAGTACTGCGATGCACGGAAGCTCGCTACGACCGAGCGGCTAAAGCTTTTTCTTCACGTATGTTCGGCAATGCAGTACGCACACCAGCGGTTGATCATCCATCGTGACCTCAAGCCGGGCAACATCCTGGTTACTGCGGAAGGCGTGCCGAAACTGCTCGATTTTGGGATTGCGAAGATTTTGCAGTCAAGCGAGACCGCCGGTCAGCCTGAGCAAACCATCAGCCTATTCCGCTTGCTGACGCCGGAGTACGCAAGCCCGGAACAGGTTAAAAGCGAGCCCATCACGACCGCCAGTGACGTCTACTCATTGGGAGTGGTGTTATACGAACTACTCACCGGCCGGGCTCCCTATTGCGTCGCTACCCGCACGCCACACGAGATTTCCCGCGCGGTCTGCGAAGCTGACGCGGAGAAACCTAGCGCTGCCGTCCGTCACATGCATGTCCCGCTAGATGACCGTGAACAAAAAAAGTTAGCAGGTGCAGCTGTGCTCAGCGCGGTTCGAGGAAGCTCTCCCGAAAAACTGAGCAAGCGCCTGAACGGTGACCTCGACAACATCGTGCTGATGGCGCTGCGCAAGGAACCACAGCGGCGTTACGCATCGGTCGAGCAATTCGCGCAGGACATCCGGCGTCACCTTGGGCATCTTCCAGTCATCGCGCGCAAAGATACCTTTGCATACCGCGCTTCCAAATTTGTTACTCGCCACAAAGCCGGGGTCGCCGTGGCAGCATTGGTGGCACTCGCGCTCCTGGCAGCTATGGCCGTGACGCTGCGGGAGGCACGCATTGCCCGCGCCGAGCGGACCCGCGCGGAGCGGCGTTTCAATGACGTGCGTCAGTTGGCCAACTCGCTGATGTTTGAAATCCACGATTCGATCGAAAACTTGCCAGGAACGACGTCGGCGAGAAAATTAATTGTGGAGAAGTCGTTGGCGTATCTCGACGGCTTGTCGGGGGAGGCGAGTGGGGACGTTTCGCTGCAACGTGAGTTGGCCACCGCCTACGAGAAGGTAGGTCAAGTCCAAGGCAACTGGTTTGGTTCGAATCTTGGGAATCCAAGAGACGCCCTGGACAGCTTTCGAAAGGCGCTGGCGATCCGCCAGTCAATCGGCACCGCACGCTCGGGCAGTACCGAAGACCAAGTTGCTCTAGCTGACGTCTACCGGCGAATTGGCCAAGTGCAGTGGCTTTTCCTTGGCGATACAAAGGAAGGATTGGAGAACCTCAGAAGAGCGGTGGCGATTGCCGAAACAGCGGCTGGGAATGGGACTTCAAAACGCCACGCGCTTAAGGAATTGGCACAGGACTACGAATATCTCGGCGATATTCAGGAAGGCAACGGTGTGCGAGGAAACGCGGGCGACCTTCGAGATGCGCTAGAAAACCATCAAAGGGCACTAACTCTTCTTCAACAGATCGCGGACGCAACTCCGTCGGACCTCGCCAGCAAAAGTGACTTAGTGATGGCCCACGTCGCTGTTGGGGACGACCTAGTAAAGGCTGGCGATCGCGACCAAGCCCTCGACTATTACAGGCGTGCCCGCAATCTACTCGAACCCTTGGTACAGAATAATAGCAACACCCTCTTCCGCCGCAGTCTGGCAATTTGCTACACGCGCACCGGCGACGCCCTGCTGATGAACGGGAAAGCCGCGGAAGCGCTGAGATACTACAGGGGGGAATTCCAATTGCTCCAGCCTACGGCGCTGGCCGACCCCAAGGATATTGACGCGCAATCCATATTCATCACCTCAGAAGGTGATGTGGGCCACGCGTTGGTGGAAGCCGGCCGCGTCAAGGAGGGACTGGCTTTTCTGTTGCGAGCGATTGGCAAGCAGGCAGCGCTGGCCAAGTCTGCCAATGATTCTCACAGCCGGAGTCTTCTCGCGAGCACGGAAATTTTGGTAGGAGAGGCGTTCGAGCACGCTGGGAATGTAAGTAGAGCGCAGGAAAGCTACTCGCGAGCCCTGGACATTTACGCTGCCATCTCATCTGCCGACCCCAAGGACATTGAAGATACAGTGAACGAGGCCTGCACCCGCAACCATCTCGGCCGAACCCACGTCAAGGCGGGAAACCTAGACCAAGCATCGGAAGAATATCGAAAGGCGTTGACCATTGCCAAATGGCTGGTTACCTCCAACTCAGACAATATGGAGGCGCTTTACGCGTTGGCTGATAGCTATACCGGTCTCGGGGATGTCTCTGCAGTGCTAGCTCGGAGAGCCCGCGTCGCCAAAAACCAGTCCAAACGATGGAGAGAGTCCGGGGATTGGTATCAGAAGAGTCTTAGCACCTGGCAGAAGATTCCGAATCCTGCGCACATAAGCCCGAATTTCTTCAACGTTACCGAACCACGCGAAATCGCTCGTCGTGCAAAGCTAGCTGCGGACCAATCCCGAATGAAGAACAGGTAGCGATCAAACTGGCGCCCGGAGGATTCGACATGGGTTTTGTCCGGGGGCGCTCAGGAGGCGTACTCGGCTTTCAAGAGAGCAGGCTTCTCAAGCAAGTAAGGCGCTGACACTGAGCACCCAACCTCAGAACATGGGCCCAGTAAGGAACGAAATATCGCCCGAGTTGGACGAAAACTTCCCTGTCGCAATATGTTTCTTGGGTGGGTGTACGTGCGAACTAAAATGTTTGCGGAAGTGGTTGCGGAATTTAAGAAAGCGGACGACCTTCAGGAGGAGAAGCATTTTATCGAGTGTGGGTCGCGTATGTTTATGGCGTTTCCGGCCAAACTAGCCAAGGCAGGAAGATACTCAACGGCTTGCCTGAGCCCTGCCTGAGCCCAATCTCAAAGCTGGGCGATGGGCATGGCTCACACTGGAGAGGCTACAGCCAGCCGCGAGAGCCGAATTCCGCCGGTCGAAACCCATCCTCCAAGGGGTGGTCTGAGCAAAAAAGGATTAACATTTTCCTCTCTGAAGGCCTCTGAGTAGATGGAGGAAGTAGTCTTTGAATTCCCCCGAGACTTGCCCGATCCGAATGCCAGGGGGCACTTGCCAGTCTCGGATTAACCCGCTTCCTCATGAGTCAGCTCTGGGGCATTTCCCCGACTGACCCGTGGGCTTTTGCGGTGGCCGTGGCCTGCATGGTCGCGGTCGGTTTCGTGGCTTGTTATCTCCCCGCCCGCCAAGCGTCGCGCGTTGATCCGCTGATTACACTTCGCTACGAATAAATCACGCTTGAAATGCCCGTTGGCTTGCTCCATCTTCGGAGTGGCGGCATCTGACGGAACTACGGATTTTTCTTCACCACGCCTATGGATTGATACGCTGTGGATTTTGTTTTGCGCCGTCTGGTTCTTATCCGCGCTTAAGAGAAAGAAAACCAAGCAGCGCGAATCCTGGCGGCAACGCTTTGGATACATGCTTCCACCTGTCGTCTTCGCTGCTGGTGTACGTCTAAAATGTGAAATGGAGGAACTTTCATGTAAAGACAGACGTTGGCAGGCCCTTTCCTTGTCCTTCTGGTCTCGCTGGCCAGTGGAGGAGCGCAAGTGCCCTCTGACAAAGGCGCAAGTCCCACTGCCGATGACCCCGAAGTCAGCCACCTGTGACGAAGGCCGATGTCAAGATTTGTGCTGTGCCCCGCAAAAACCTGATGGTTCTGAGTTTTCGCCGGCTTTTCATGCCGCCATTGTTTCCAGTCGATATTCGTGATGCAGACCACGCAGGACAGAGCTCCCTACAACTCGTTGGCCACACCGAATTCGGTGACCTGAAATTTCCAGCACTGGAACTTCAGGGCCACCCCTCCGGGACTTTTGCAATACTGGATGGGCCATGCTGGAGAGGGCATGTTCGACCTCTACGACAAGATCAAAGGCGACGTGCGGTTTCGCAAAGAAGTGGCAGAAAAAGCGGGTTTGGGTTTCGAGCTTCCCAACGAGTTTTCGTCCAAAATCCGCGTTATTGGACCGAATGGACCGAAACTCGAAAAATCCCGGCTTGAAAAAGTGCCTGCAAGTGCATGACAAGGGCCAGGATCAATACTGTTCACTTAAGAAAATATAGAGTATTCTGTCTGGCAGGAGGACAGAATAGCGCCATGGCTCGCACTCTTGCCAGTTTGCCCGCCGGAAGCCGAGTCACGGATTACATCAGCCTTGGGGTGGTCAGCCGAGCGATTCCTCGGGAGAAAATCGATTCGATTTTGGCTTCGACTGGTAAGGCCAGCGTCCGGCAAAGAGAACTGCCAGCGCATCTGGTGGTGTACTACGTGATCGCGCTGGCGCTGTACATGCAATCTTCCTATCGGGAAGTGCTGCGCTGCTTGCTGGAAGGCATCCAGTGGCTGACCAAGCCCGAGGAAACCGTGCGGGCCACCGGCAAGAGCGGCATTTCGCAAGCGCGCTCCCGTCTGGGCGCGGAACCCTTGCGGCGACTGTATGAGCAGGTAGTTGTACCGATCGCTTCGGAAAAGACGCGCGGGGCGCGGTATCGAACTTGGCGACTGATTAGCCTGGACGGCAGCACCTTGGATGTGGCCGACACCGAGGAGAACGAAAACGAGTTTGGGCGTCCCTCCGCCAGCCGGGGATCGAGTGCTTATCCGCAGTTGCGCTTCGTCGCGCTTTTGGAGAATGGCACGCATGTGTTGCTGGGTGGCCGGATGGGAAGCTACGCCACCGGCGAGATCACTCTGGCCAAGGAGGTGGTTCCCCAACTAAAGCCCGGGATGCTGTGTTTGGCGGACCGACTTTTCTTTGGTTTCACGCTGTGGACCAAAGCCCAGGCTAGCGGTTGCGACTTGCTCTGGCGAGTGCGCAAGCACCTGCGACTTGAGGTACACGAGCGATTGAGCGATGGTTCTTATCTCAGCGCCATCTATCTTTCCCAAAAGGATGCGCGGCACAAAACGAAAGGCGTACGAGTTCGTGTCATTGACTATCAGCTTCAAGGCATACCCGACGCCGAACCGATCTACCGGCTGGTGACTACCATCCATGATCCGCTCCGGGCGCCGGCCGAAGAACTGGCCGCGCTCTATCACGAGAGGTGGGAGATAGAAAACACGTTTGACGAATTGAAGACCCATCTCCGGGGGCGTCAGATCGTGCTGCGCAGCAAAACCCCGGAACTGGTACGGCAGGAGTTCTATGGTTTTTTGCTGGCGCACTTCGCCGTTCGTCAGTTGATGCACGAAGCGGCATTGTCGGTTGCGGAAGATCCGGACCGACTCTCTTTTCTTCATGCGGTACGCGTAGTTCGCCGTAAGCTATCGGTCTGGGACGCTATTCCCCCCTCGGGCGAGAAAAAACCTACACCACACGATTCTTGACGAAATACTCGAAGAACGCGTGGTCTCCAGCCGCAAACGATGGAATCCGCGTGGCGTGAAGCGCAAGATGAGCAAATACCCGTTGCGACCGAGACACCAAGTGCCAGCAAGTGTCTCAGCATCGCAAAATGCATTCACATCCTTAAGCGAACAGTATTGGGGCTAGGATGCACGGTCAGGGCGTAGCGCAGCGTGCCTAGGGCGCCTGGTTCACGCCGAAAGGTCATGGCATGAATCAGTTTCCTGTAATACAATGAAAACGAAAGCGTTGCACGAATCCACCGGTAGCTCAACAGGGTAGAGCATTCGGCTGTTAAGAAGGCAGTAAAAAGCAAATAAGTGCTGCATCTGGTGTCGCTTACAGCCGAAAAGGTCGCGCAATCACCCTCTTGAATTGGACCGAAGTTCCTCCACCCCTCTGATGAGACAGTTTTCGATGGGCACACTTGCCGTTGCTTGAGTTTTCTTCCCGCCTCCTAAGGAGGTCGGCGTTCTCATTCGAGTCGCTGAAGTGCGCGGATACTTCGTCACTCCTTCTCGAAGGCGTATTTTGTTTCTCTGCGGAAGAAGAGGGAGACACCCTCATTCTCCAGCATGCCGACGTGGGTGCGATGCGGCTTATCGCTGTAGGCCTACTTTTGTTGTATTACTGGAGCAGTTCCGAGAGCGCTTTCCAGTCCAGCTCTTTTCGTATGGCGGCAAACAGGGCAAGATCGGCGGCTGGGCCGCCTGGATGAGCGTGCTCGTAGGCCTTCACCTGCTCGTTCACGGCGTCTGTCCATTTGAACCAGCCGCTGACGATGATGATCTGCACAGCGCTGGGGTCCAGGTGCGGGTCAAATAAATCCTTATTCAGCCGGACCACGGGGCGCGCCTGCAGGTCCGTAGGATTTGAGCGGCCTGACGGAGGTGATTTCTCTCCCAGGGCTGCGGTGAAGCAGCAGTAGGCCGGGGCAGTGCGCTCGCGTGGCGGCAGAACTGCGAGTTCCTGCTCAAGTTTGGCAATGTTGCTTCTATACCGCTCCCGAATCTCCGCGCTTGCATACGAAGGTGGCGGATTCTGCTGCCCCTCCCGGAGTTTGGACCGGACCCACTCCTCCTGCGTCACCGGGATCCAAAGCGGCTGTTCTCGCTTGGTCAGTACGACGATGCCATCATCCAGATCGTAGAGGGGAAAGCCGGCTACAGTTCCGATCCGCCGTGGCGCGCCATACATTGCGTCCGGCTTCCGCTCCGCGAGTGGTCTTTCGAACGCCATATGTGGAGTGTTGATGTAAACGCCGACGCCGCCGCTTGCCTCACCCTGATCAACCCGGCAGTTGCCTTGAGAACAGAACAGGCCAGGATGAAGGAATCCCACGCTATACCTTGCGGGAACGACATCTCGACGGTAGGGAAATTGGGCCGGCGTCCAAGTGGGATAACTTCCCACGGTCGCGTGAACGCCGATAAGTACTCCCTCGGGCGGGGGGCCGAGCGATGGGACGTGCCGAAAGATCGCATCAATGCGCTGGAGGGTTGCTGACATTGCTCGGAAGCCCGCGTCGGCGACCGTATCATCTTTCATCCGGTACACTGCGAACTTCGTCCAGCTGCCGGGGGCATGTGCTGGATCGGCGATCGCAGATTGTGGAGGCCCTGCGGCCCGGCCGCTCCGTGCCTGCGCTAGCGCCGCATTTGGCGGCGCTGTGCTGCCAGCGACGAGCATCCACAGGATCGGTGCCACGCCGCGAAGCAAGAAGTCAAACCTCGTGCCTCTCATACTTCCCCCCTCACAAAACTCGGTTTGGCCTTCCAGAGAGCAAGACGTGGCACGCGCGTCATCTCACTTTTCCGCCAGGACACGTTTGACCATTTCGCGCTCCTTGATCAGCAGCAAACCCGGCGGCTCGGCGGATTTTGGATTCTGTTCGTAGAAAAGTTTCAACGCGCGGCTATATGCAAACAGCGCCTCGGCATTTCGGTTCGCAGCCGCGAGCAGGTCTCCATCGATCTCCCAGATGCGGACGTCTTTCGGAATACGGAGCATTGCCTCGTCGACGTACGCCAACGCCTGTTTCTGGTCGTTCCACAGGCTGGCATAACTCGCGAGCAGCGCGTACTTTTGCGACACAAGCTCCGCCGAAGCGGGCTCGGATGCTTTGCGAACGTGGACCGTGACCGGCATGCTGCGTGCCGACCCTTTCCACCCGGCCTCATTAGCCGAGGCGTCCACTTCGAGCGTGGCCACTAACTCGTAATCGCCCTCGCCCAGCTTCTGTGTCTCCTCCGGCGACATCCACCAGTACGCTTCCCCGGCCGCTAGCGCGTCGAGACGAAGGCTCGGCTCCGCAGGAGCGACCAGGTTAAGCGCCCAGGACTGAGGTCCGCTCTTCTCGCTGCGAACAGTGAAGCCGACCGCATCGGCCCAGCTTCCACTGCGCGGGGCGACATTGATCGGCGGCACTTTGTCGTTGGTCTGCATCGCCCGAGGATGCAACACAACGAGCTGTACGATGAGCGGCCAGCCGGGCGCCACCTCGACATCGCCGGAGCCATTGACCGAAAGCCAGATCTCCGGCGCATTGGCCTTGTCCGCCCTCGCCTTCGCGGAGCCTGCGTGTTCTGCGCTCGCGGACCTGCGCAGCAGCCACGCGGCCACAGCGAGGGCCGCCAGCAGCAGGACTACGAGCAGCATCACTGACCTCTTACTCATCTTCTCTGCTCCCCGCACTGGCCATTGCTATCGCGGCGAAGGATCATAAGCATCGTTCACCATCAGCTGGCCCTTGCAGTCGCCGCGCTTTTGACTTGCATCGCCGTAGCGCGACTGCGGCTTGTGCTGCGGGCTATTAACGCCCGAGCCTTTGCCCGTCCGGCAGAGTTCTCCGCCCGCGACCTCCTCCAGCACCAGATAGTAAGTGTGTTCTTCCTGCTTCGACCTATACGCGAAGCCGAAGTTGTAGCGCATGATGCAGTCTTCAACGCCGCTGTGCTGCCCGCCCTCGTTCCCGATCTTCAGCTCGAGCGGAAAGCCGTGGCTTAACACGGATTCTGCGTCTTCTTTCAAGATGTCGATGTATTCCCGCAGTTGCGCCCTTGTCGCACCGGCGCGCGCCAGCTGCTCATCCGACAATGTGAGCATGGACTCAATCTCGGCGATCTTTTTCTCGAGCGCCTCCTGGACTTGCTTTTCGGCTGCGGCGAACCTTTCCAGGAACCTAGGGGTCATGTCCGTACCATCCTCGAGCCGCAGGGTCGCTGGCCCTTCGAAGACCGTGCTGCGGATGATGGGCTTCCCGACGCGCTGGTGTTTCTCGGAGTCGAATTTGCTGTAGCCGACCACGAGCAGGTCTTTGTAGTCGCTATCGCCGTGGTGCCAGACGCTCGCGGTATGCAACAGCTCGTGCGCGACGAGCTTGGTGAAGTAAGGGGTCTTCGACCCGGTTGCCGTTGGCAGTCCCCAGGCCGCTCCCAGTTTCTCAGAGCTCAGGACCGGCACCTTGGCCGGGATCCGGATGTATTCGGTGTAGCGCGGCGGCCCGGGCCGATCGGGCTGACCGGCGGCGGTCACCGACCAGGCGCCCTCTCTGCTTTGGTCGACGACGATGACGACGCCGTGCTGGTCGACGCGGTGCGGCGCGCCGCCACTATGGTTCGCATTGATGATGCGGTCGGCGTGCATTTCCGTCTCGCGCACGACGTGCACGTCCAGGCCCGTCACAGCGGCGAACAGCTTGATTCCCGGCACCGCGACCGCCCCGGCGCGGTTCTTGATAAAGAAATCCATCCGCTTCGGATGCGTGCGGATGTGGTCACCATCGACGATGAAGCCGCGATATTCCTCCCACAGCATAAGCCCATCGCCGTTGCCTTCGAAACGCTCTTCGCCGATCGGCTCAATGTCGTCATCGTCGTCATCCGGAGCATTGGCGACTCCCTCCGCCTGCTTCCAGGTGTCGGCGATGTGCGAGTTGGGCTTGCGCTTCGGCAACAGGATCTTGGTCATCTCACGGTGACCGCGCAGGTGGCCGACCATCTCGCGACCGCTGCGGAGGCGCGCTGTGACGCTCAACGCGCCGTACGCGCCCCAATCGAAGGACGTGATGGTAGCGTTCGCCTCCGTGTATTGGCCGGGTGGCGTTGTTACCTTCTGACCGTCGCCACTGACCTGTAGCGCCGCCCCCTGCTGGCTGAATTTGAGGTCGAAGTCGGGCTGGCCCGCCACTAAGCCCGGCCAGTTCATGCACGTGCCTGGCTCCTTCGAGGTCTCCAGCAGTTCGAGAGTAAATATCTTGGCCTTCTCCGCCGGTTCTCCGCCGCCGACCTTCTGCAACTTGGCGTGCACTTCCAGCTTGTTTCCGGGCGTATCTTGGCTCTCGCCCGCCTCCGGCAGCCACTTGTCGTAGTCCTTCACGTCGACGACGACCTCGTAATCCTCTTCCGCCGGGACGGCCGACCAGTGAAAGGTGCCATGCTTGGGCTCGATCCCTGCGGGATGGAGCCTCCGCGATTCCTCTACATCGATGCCGTTGTCGCGGTAGTACTCTTCGAGGCTGTAGTTCCCTTCCAGACTGAGCTTGTCCGTGGGCAGCTTGAGCTGATCCTGGTGCGGCCACTGCGGGCCCGGCCACCCGATGTCTCCTTGCGTTGTCGAGTCGGCGTGGCGGCCGTTTGGCCTGCGCTCCTCCGTCTTTCTATGGATGGTACCGATGAGCGTGGGCTTGCCTTCGAAATCGATCCAGTATCGGCCAGCGTCAAAATCGAGATGCAACGAGGCCTTGAAGTGCGCTTGCGCCTCGCCCCGGTCTTCCCACAGCCAATACCAATCACCGCCTGGGCTGGTGCACTCTGTCTTTCGGTCGCTTGCGACGCTGGCCTCGCCCTCACCTTCAAACTCGGCGGCGTCCTCACTGATGTTGGTCGGGCGCAGGATGAACCTGCCTTGCTCGGAGTGCGACAAGACGCTGGCCTTGCACTGGTCACCGTTCTCCGCCGTAACGCTGAAAGGATCATTGAATTCGTAGCTATAGGTGAGGGTCCATTCCTTCACCGCCTTGAACCGGTCCGCGTTGGGTGCCGCCGCGCCTTGCGCGCGAACCTTCGGCGCGGACCAGACATGCACTAAGACCGGACCCGCCAGGACGATTCCCACGGCAAGTAAGAGCCAGTTTTCGGCTCGATGCGTGCGCACCTTCGGGGTCCTTTCAGCGCCGATTTCTGGCTGGATCTTCGGGAGATGAGGGGATAGGCAAAACAAGAACCACTTCGGCTCGCCGTGCGCCCACCTTGGACGGCTCCCCAACTTCTGATGCCGACGTGTTATTTTGAGGGAGTTTTGCGACGGTGTTGCTGCCGTAGTTTGCCACCCCAATGTTGGCCCCGTCGAAGGCCACGGGAAGAGTGGCTCCTGGATCAGTGCATGCGCATGGGGCTTCATTTCTTAGGTGCGTCGCGGACCCATTTTTCGCCGTAGAAACCGATGTTTGCACCTGTGGGTTCGTAAGTCTCCTGGAGCAGCGTCAGCACGGTTGAGCCGTTAATCGCTGGCTGGTAGCTTACAGTGCGGTAGCGCGTCACCCGGTTCGTGCCTTTCTCGCGGAAGACGATAAATTCCTTGGTGACCTCGACCGTGCCCGAGCCCCGGTCGCGGACGATCTGGCGGTTGCTTATTCCAGCGAAGCGAAAGGTGTAGCTGCCGTCGGACGCAATGTTATAACCCTCGCCGTGGGCGACGATAGAACTGCCGGCGTAGCTTCCAGTGGCGCTGTCCACGTAATTCAGGCTGCTATCCCCGCCACTGTGCCATTGCCCAACGAGATCCGCAAGGGTGACGTTGGTTTTTGCGGGCTGCGCCTTCTCCCGGCCTATGCGGACGCCCTCGACAACCTGCGAAATCACGGGCAAAAGGTCGTCGAACGCGTGGCGGTCCTGGGTCACCACCAACACCGGAATCGCCCCTTGGCCGGTTTCGAGCAAGTACAGCCACGCAAAGCGGTTGTCGTCAATCCAGATACTGCCATACTTGCCGGAGTAGCCTGCCGAAGCCGTGTGATCATAAATAGGCTCCGGTACCGGCGCGTGGGGGGCGATCTTTGTCCACGCGGAGCTGAAGTCAGCCTCGGCGTCTCCACTGGAACGTCGCGCTTTATAGATGGCAATGACCCAGTAGCGATCGCCTTTCGTTAGCATCATCGTAGCGAAATCGTCCCCTGGGCTGTATTCGTATTTCCAACCGTCAGGGACGGCGAAAGATACGTCACCTATGGTTTCGACTTGAGCGAACGCCGCAAAAGCATAAAGCCAAACGATTAGGGGGAGCGCGAAACGAAACATCGGAGACTCCTTTGGGAAAGCTGCTTATTCCAATTTGCATTACGCCAAAGCCGGGACGAAGGGCAGAAAGGCTGCTGGGGCTGAGAGGCGTAAGTCGCCGGCCGCGCCGGCCAAACCACCTACTACTGGTACGGCACCCCAGTCGGACCCTTGATATTCAAGGAAACGTTGTAGTCGACGGATGAGAAGGTATCCATCCACCAGTGAACCTTCACGTAGGGCGAGTTCGTCCCAATGCGACTGTCACTC
>Ga0209808_1000727_pt1 | contig 16365 bp, 14 predicted proteins | sample GraSoiAngelo_157_FD_186171 | JGI IMG/M metagenome (GOLD analysis project Ga0209808, IMG submission 186171) | Grasslands soil microbial communities from the Angelo Coastal Reserve, California, USA - 14_1009_16_20cm (SPAdes) (version 2) | ecosystem: Environmental > Terrestrial > Soil > Grasslands ... | reverse complement strand
GAGGGAGATAAAGAGCGGATCCAAATTTTTGCCGGGATCGTCATTGGGCGAAAAGGTCGCGGTTTAAACGAGACCTTTACGGTGCGGCGTATTTCCTACGGGGAAGGAGTGGAGCGTGTTTTTCCGTTGCATTCCCCTCGGATCGCTCGAATTGAAGTAGAGAAACAGGGCAAAGCGCGTCGCGCGAAGTTAAATTATCTCCGCACCCGCAAAGGCAAAGAAGCAACCGCGGTCCGGGAATAGATAGTCGCAGCTCCGGACAAACAGGTGAGATCCCTCACCGTTTCTGCGTTTCGGGATGATAATGCGCAGAGCTGTTCATCGACGCTCGGAGAGCGCCGCTACAAAAGCCGAAATAGACAGAGATTCCTCGACTTAGCTCGGAATGACAGAAAGGTCTGCGCGGTTCGGGATGACCGACGTGTAAGCTGTAGCGGCGGTCTCTGACCGTCATGATCGAGACTCGGAATGACAAAAAGCGCCTGCGTGGTTAATTTTTTTGCGGAAATCAGCGAGATCTGTGGATAAAATCCGTCTGTGGCGCTGCGCTGCGGATTTCGCTACGAGAAAAAACTTCGCGCCCTTGGTGTCGCTCGTATCGCCGGTATTGACGAAGCTGGCCGCGGTGCTCTGGCCGGACCGGTCGTAGCCGCGGCGGTGGTTTTACCCGAGAAATTTCGACACAAAAAACTGAAGGACTCGAAGCAACTGCTGCCCGAATTACGCTTGGAAATTTATTACGAGCTGGTGACACGCGACGATACAACATGGGCAATCGGGATCGTCAATTCAGTTGAGATTGACGCGATTAATATTCTGCGGGCAACCCACAAAGCAATGCGACTTGCGGTCGCGGCTTTAAGCGCGCTACCGGATCACGTGCTCATTGATGGTCTTCCTGTATCGCCGTTTCCGCGGCCGCAAACGGCGATTATTGACGGGGACTGCATTAGCCTGAGCATTGCGGCAGCGAGCGTGATCGCGAAGGTGACGCGCGATGCGATGATGCGTGATTTTTGCGCCCGCTTTCCCGAATATTGCTTTAGCCAGCACAAGGGTTATGGCACAGAACTGCATCTCCTCAAACTTCATGAACACGGGCCTTGTCCGATCCATCGCCGATCTTTCGAACCGGTGGCGCAGCCGCTTCTCGCGCTCGAGGGAATTATCTGAGCACCTCCAGCTGGGCGCACGCGGCGAAAAACTGGCCGCCCAATTTCTCAAGCGCAGCGGCTACAAAATCCTCTATCGAAACTTTCGCGCGCGGCGCGGTGGGGAAGTCGATCTGGTTTGTCGCGAGGACGATACGCTTGTTTTTGTTGAGGTGAAAACCCGAAGCAGCACCGATTTCGGCCGGCCGTTCGAAGCAATTAATATTGCAAAACGCAGGCTGATCTCTCGTGGCGCTCTGGCGTGGCTGCAATTGCTCGATAACCCGGATATTCTGTTTCGGTTCGATGTGGTGGAGATTGTGCTCGTTGCCGAGAAGCCGCGTGTCGAATTACTGCGCGACGCCTTCAGGCTTCCCGCACCCTACATTTATTAGCGTCAAGTCAGCAGCTCATACGAAAGAATACTGAGGCAATAAATCGCCGCCGTTTCGGCTCGAAGAATAATCGGTCCTAATGTGATGGGACGGCACCCATGGCTCCGCGCCAGATTCAACTCAGCCGGCGTAAAGTCCCCTTCAGGGCCGATACACATCAGGACGCTCCCGGGACGTCCACCGTGCTCGCCCCGGTACTCGGCCAGCACCTTTTTCAGGTGGACCGCATCCGATTGTAGCGAACCGATCAGTTGAAGATCGTGCGGTGCAGCGCCCGCAAAAAAATCACGCGCCTTCTTAGGTGGAAACACATGGGGCAACCAATTTTGTCCGGATTGCTTGGCTGCTTCGATCGCAATCTGTTGCCATTTCTGTTGCTTTTGCGCGGCTGTTTCATCGCTAAGGGTGACAACTGTGCGATCAGAAAGGAGCGGCGCGATTTCGCTGGCCCCAATCTCGACTGCTTTTTGGACGATCAGGTCCATATTTTTCCCTTTTGGAATGGCTTGGGCCAGGATGATGCGACAACGCAAAGGAGGCGTTCGCGCTTCGGTCAGTTTGCGTAATTGAATTCGACCGCGCTCCACCGACACAATCTCGACCGTAATTTCGTGGCCCCGTCCGTTGAAGACTGCAATACGATGACCTTCTTGAAGCCGCAGCACGTGACAAGCGTGGTGCGCTTCCGCCCCGGCGAGCGAAAGCGCATCCCTGTTCCAGTTTTCCGGCGCGATATAGAAACGTTGCACGATAAATTATCGGCGAGTGCGGCAAGCACGTCTCTTACCGAGAAGACGAGATTGGCCGCCGACCTATCGGAAAAACTCTTTCGCCCGATTAAAGAAGCTTCGGTGCAACGGCGTATTCCTTTCATCGCAGAGCGCCGAAAACTCTTCCAGCTTCTTGCGCTGCTCCGCGCTTAATTGCGTTGGCACCTCCACGATCACTCGCGCGAGCAAATCACCGCGGCCCCGCCCGTCGATATTGGCTATTCCCTTCCCCCGTAGTTTGAATATCTGACCGCTTTGCGTGCCGGCCGGGACTCTCACGTTGGCTCTGCCGTCGAGAGTCGGCACCGGCATTTCGCCGCCCAGTGCAGCCAAAGAAAACGAAATCGGCACTTCACAATACAGGTCATCTTCATCGCGCTGAAACAGCGGATGCTCTTTGATGTGAAGCACCACATAGAGATCTCCCGGCGGTCCGCCTCGAATGCCAGCCTCGCCATTTCGTGGCGAGCGCAACCGCGAACCGTTGCCAATACCAGCCGGGATTTTTAACTTTATTCGGCTCGATTTTTCGACGCGTCCTTCGCCATCGCACTGGCGGCACGGCTTTTCCAGAATCTGCCCAGCCCCACGGCAACGCGGACATGTTTGCGAGACCTGGAAAAATCCCCGCGCGCTGATTACCTGGCCGCGGCCACCGCAGGTGGGACAGTTGATGGCGCGCGAGCCGGGTTCGGCCCCGCTTCCATGACATGTGTCGCACGCGTCGAGTTTTCGCACCTCGATTTCTTTCTCAGTACCGAGTGCGGCTTCCTCCAACGTGATCTGCATGTCGTAGCGCAAATCCGAACCGCGATGCCGCTCCTCGGCACGTTCGCCAGCACCACCGAAAAAGGTCTCGAAAATCCCGCCTCCGCCGACACCTCCGCCGAAGACTTCGCGAAAAATATCGAATGGATCATGAAAACCGCGACCACCGAACCCACCGCCCCCCTGTGCAAATGCGACGTGCCCAAATCGGTCGTAGGCCGAGCGTTTTTCCGGATCGATCAGGACATCATACGCTTCGCCAATCTCTTTGAATTTCTCCTCCGCCTGTTGATCGTCCGGATTTTTGTCCGGATGATATTTGACGGCCAGTTTGCGATAGGCGCGTTTGATTTCATCGCTACTGGCCGAGCGAGAAACCTCCAACACTTCATAATAGTCGCGTTTAGTCGTCGGCATCAGTTGACCGCAAATTGCGTAGATTTTGCCAAATTCAAAGTAATCGCACCCCTGATAAGCCGATGTGACTCTCAGCCCGCCTGCCCGCTTGAGACAACCACTGTCGCAGGGCGCAGCAATCGATCCTTCAAACAATAACCCCGACGGGTTTGGCGGATGACCTTGCCCTCGGCCACCTTATCACTTGGCTCGTGTGCAATCGCTTCATGCAGATTGGGGTCAAACTTGTGGCCTACGGCGTCAATAGGCCGAAGGCCATTCTCGGCCAGAAAATCGCTCAACTGTTTCCAAACCATGCTCATGCCAGAAAAGATGGGGGAATCTTCCCCTTCATCGCGGGCAGCGGAAAGCCCCAGCTCAAAATTATCGACAATCGGCACGAGCCGCTCGAGCAAGGAACTGTTCGCATATTTGATGGCATCATTGCGCTCACGCGCGGAGCGCTTTTTGTAATTCTCGAAATCTGCCTGGGTCCGCAATGCCAAATCGCGAAAACGATCCAGATCGGATTGCAAACTAACAACTGGATCATCGGTTCCTTCAGCATCTGCCGCCACGCCAGCAGGTTTGTCCTCTGTCGTCAACGGTGGCGGAATCTTATCTTCTTCCCTTGGTTCTGGGCCGGTTTTCTTCATGTTTTGCGAATGGCAATCACCGTAATGTCGTCGTTCTGCGGCTGAGCGCCTACGAAATTGCGCAAGTCGTCGATCAACCGTCTGACAATGCCCGACGCGCCATTGGCCGCGCTTTCGCGAATGGACTGGCTCAGGCGCTCGACACCGAATTCATCGCCTTTGGCGTCCAACGCTTCCGTCACCCCATCAGTGTAGAGGAGGAGGCAATCATCGCGCTCAAGCGCGAGGGCAAAGTCGTTAGTAATCCTATCGAATACACTCCCGGCGTCAATGCCCAGGACCATGCCGGGCGGCTTGATCGTCTCGATACATCCCTTGGCATGGCGGTAGAGGAGTGGTGCATCATGCCCGGCCCGGGCGATCGTAACCGAGCCGGCTTGATGATCGAGTACCAGATAAGCCAGGCTGATAAACATGTCCTCTTTAATGTCGGGGTAGAGCTGACGATTGACCGAACGCAAGACCGCGGCAGGCGAAGAATTGTGCGGCGCTTGACTGCGCAACACACTCCGGGAAATCGCCATGATGAGGGATGCAGGGACGCCTTTGCCGGAAACATCTGCGATGGCTACCCCGAGGTGATGATCATCAACCCGGATGTAATCGAAGTAATCGCCGCTGACCTGGCGAGCAGGAAGATTAATGCCGGCGATCTCGAAGCCGGGAATGACCGGGGATTGATCCGGAAGCAAACTGCGCTGGATCTCCCGTGCAATCTCCAGATCATGATCGAGACGTTTTTTCTCGTTCGCTTCGGAATAGATGATCGCGTTGTAAAGGGCGAAAGCGGATTGTTCCGCGATCGATTTGAAAACGACGAAATCGCTCTGGGAAAACGGTGTGCCCGTGGGGCCATTGCCGAGCGCGAGAACCCCCATATTTTGTTTACCGTAAAGCAATGGTGTCGCCATTACGGAGGCGGTCCCCAGAGCCGTTTGGCGTAAAGAGGCAAGATCCGGCGCATCTCGAATATCGGCAAGGCAGACTGGCTGAGCGGTCGCCCAAACCGTGCCGAGAAGACCTTCTCCGCGCGGGATGGATTGCGTCCGCAGAAATCCGTCCAGCGCCAGAGGTGCGGTTGCGGCCTGACGTAAGATATGTGCTGGAACTGACAGCAGAGGGGGACAACCCTTCGAAAGAAAAGCCGGCAGCAATTTGTTGCCGGTCCGATCCGCCAGATAGAGAGCACCACCGTGTGCATCCAGAATACGGGTGGCACCTTCGACGATCAGCCGATGCAAATCGTGCGGCCTGATTGTCTCTCGAAAGGCCTCCCCAAGACCATGCAAAAAATCGAAGACAAGCGTTTCTTCGACCTGAATTTCCTCTTTCGAGCGCTCCAGCGCGCGTACTTTATGCGCTTGCCGGAAGGCGGTAAAAAGCCATCCACCGACCGCGATGGCGAGCAACGCGAAGAGAACAGTCGCCCACATGAGATACGGGCCAACTTACTTCGTCGTCGCTTTTTGGTGAAGATCCTGCTTCAGGTATTCGAGAACGTCTTTGAAGCGGGGATAGTTTTCTGGCGCCACTTCGCACAATGCTTCGTGAGCTGCGAGCATTTCCTTGGCCTGCTCCCGCTTGCGTTCGCTGGAATCGATCGCGGCTGCTCCTTCCTCCAGCGCCGAACATTGCGGCGCTGTGCTCCCATTCGTCGATATCTGAAATAGCTGGTCCAGCCCAAGTCCCGAAAGCAACTCCTGGCTCCGTTGCCCACAATGGACCACACGCAAATGTCCTTGGCCCAATTCCTTCAACCGGAGTGCGACTCCTGCCATTGTTCCCATGAAGGTGGAGTCCATCATCGCGCAATTATGAAGATCGATGACAAATTCGCGATAGCCGCGGTCGACCATCGCTCGCGCGAACTCCTTCAAATTCCCGCTGTTTAGAAAATTCCCTTTGCCTTCCACCCGCACCCACACGGCAGGGCCGCTCACGCCAACCTGAATTGAGGATTCCACAGCTAACTAGAAAAAGATACTGTTTGGGGGTTCGCCCGTCAAACCAGCTAATCCCATAGAAAAGAGCGTTTCTCAGCCACAATCCGGCCGTGTTCAATAAGTAAACAACGCCAGGCCAGCACCTTCCCGTCGTCAAAAAACTCGTCGCCGATTACACGAAACTCGCTTCGGTTTGTTCCACGGATGTCCCGATAGGCGACTTCCTTTGCCTGCGTCAGGGCGCGTAATTTTTCCTGCTTGTACTCGAAGCGCACCGTCACATCAGCGGGGCGCTTGGCCCGCCAGAAGAAATCAAAGTATTGGCCGTGGCGCTGGCGTTGATCGGTCCCTGTGACTGCGCCGTAGAGCCGGTATGATCTTTCGAAATTCAGAGACGCCTCCTGCACTGCCAATCTTGTTGAAGTGGAAGAACCAGAAGAGGCGAATTTCCCCTTGGCTGTGTTTTGCAGATTAGTCGAACCCTTGCCTTTAGTCTGTGCCGCTGGTTGATCAGAGAGCGTGTAAATCTTCGTTTTCCGAAATGAAAAATCCGGATCGAGGGCGACGGGCATAGGAGAGACATTGGCCACCGTTCTGGGATCATTCACCGCGGCCGTAAGACAGCTGGCGCCGAGCAGCAGCGTGATCGCCCAGATAAATCGCATTGCTCTTATAAGACGAGACTACCGCGGCCTGTCAATGCCGGCAGTGAAAGCCTTTCCGCCGCGACTCTTCAAGCGTAAATTTCCGAGTGATCGATGTTCATTACGAGCGCGGCGTCTTTTTGCCGGCTCAAAATGTTTGGCTGGATCCCTGGGATGCGAAACCGTTCGCATTTGTTTCGCATGCACATAGTGATCACGTCGCACCGCATCAGGAGATCCTCGTTTCGGAACGCACGGCTCGTTTGGTGCGGGCGCGCCTTGCGGGCGATCGCAAGGAAATCATTTTGCCTTTTGGCCAACCCATGAAAGTTCGCGGCCTCGACATCACCCTTTTTCCAGCCGGTCATATCTTCGGATCAGCACAATTTTTCCTACGCGCGGAAAATGGATCCTTGCTTTATACCGGCGATTTCAAGCTTCGCCCGGGGAAGTCGGCCGAGCCGGCGGAATGGACCACCGCCGACACCCTTGTCATGGAGACGACCTATGGCTTGCCACGGTATCGGCTGCCCCCGACCGATGAAGTCGTCGCACAAATCGTCGCATTTTGTCGCGAGGCCATCGAGAGCGGAGAAGTCCCTGTCTTGCTTGGATATTCGCTGGGAAAGGCACAGGAGATTCTGTGTGCGCTCGATGGTGCCTGCCTTACGCCTATGCTGCACGGATCGGTTTACCAGATGACGCGCATCTACGAGCAATTTGGTCAGGCCTTTTGCGACTATGTGCGCTATAAGGCGGATAACGTCACCGGTAAGGTATTGATCTGTCCACCGAGCGCGAATGGCTCGCGCATGCTCGAGAGAATTCCGCGCAAACGCGTCGCGATGATTAGCGGCTGGGCGATGGATCCCAACGCGATTTACCGTTATCAGGTTGACGCCGCTTTCCCGCTTTCCGATCACGCCGATTATTCGGATCTGTTGCGCTACGTTGAGCTGGTTCAGCCACAACGCGTCCTGACGTTACACGGATTCGCTGCGCAGTTTGCGCGCGATTTGCGCGATCGCGGGATCGAAGCGTGGGCATTGACCGAGGAAAATCAACTTGAACTCACGCTCGGAAGGTTTCGGACAACGCCAACTTCGCAAACAGAATCGATTAACGCTCCCGCTGCCGCCGTGGTCACCAGCAGCAGCCGTAATCATCCTGGAGCAAACCCAACCTTAGCCTCAGAATTTCTCAGCTTTGCAGAAGTCGGCGAATCGATCGCGGCAACGCCGACGAAGCTCGAGAAGGTGCGTTTGCTCGCGGAATATCTAAGCAAGCTCGATCAGGAACGACTCGCGATCGCGACTGTTTATTTCACTGGGCGGGCGTTTCCCCAAAGCGATCTGCGGACGCTCCAGGTGGGCGGCTCCATCATTTACCGCGCACTGTCAGTGGCAGCAAAATTGAGCGACGCCGAATTTCGCCGCATTGCTTACAGCCATGGTGATGCGGGAAAAACCGCGTTTGAAGCTCTCGCTGGCCGCACCAATCCGGAGCCGTTCACATTAGTAGAATCGCGCGAATTTTTTCAGGTGCTACAGAGAACGCGTGGGCCGCTGGCGAAAACCGATCTGCTCCAACACCGTCTCGCCCATATCTCGGCAGCGGAAGGTCAGTACCTGGTTAAAATTCTTAGCGGCGATCTGCGGATCGGATTGCGCGAAGGCCTCGTCGATGAGGCGATTGCCAGGGCATTCGATGCCCAATTGGACGACGTCAAGGAAGCAAACATGTTGTTGGGAGATATCGGACGCGCCGCCATTCTCGCGAAACAGGGCGAACTGAATCGCGCCGAGCTTTCATTGTTTCGACCAATCAAATGCATGCTCGCGAGTCCTGAGCCAACCGCCGAGGCCATTTGGGCTCGTTTCATCGAAGAAAGCTCTGGTGGGGTTGTTTACATCGAAGATAAATTCGACGGCATTCGCGCCCAACTGCACCGCGATTCGACACGAGTCGAAATCTTCTCGCGCGATCTAAAACGGATTACCGATCAGTTTCCCGAAATTGCGGAGCACGCGTGCGTATTTTCGGCCGATGTCATCTTGGACGGCGAAATTATCGCCTTTGACGAAGGCCGAAGACTTACCTTCTTCGATCTGCAAAAACGGCTTGGACGAAAAAACGAGACGGCAGACCTATTCGCCGTTGCGTCGGCTGACGTGCCGGTTGTCTTTGTCGCCTTCGACCTTCTGTTTCTCGACGGACGATCCCTCTTAAAAACGCCATTGCAGGACCGGCGCGAACTCTTGCGTGCCTTGAAATTGGCGCCGCAATTTCAGGTTTCCGAAGTCGCTTCGGCCAATTCTGCTGGCGCGATTGAGCGCGAATTCAAGAATGCGCGGTTGCGATCGAATGAGGGTTTAATGATCAAAGATCCGGAGAGTTTTTATTCCCCCGGCCGCCGGGGGATGTTTTGGTTCAAACTGAAAAAGGAGCTGGCGACGCTTGACGTGGTGGTGGTCGCAGCCGAACTCGGCCACGGCAAACGCAATCACGTTCTCAGCGATTATACCTTTGCCGTCCGTGATGAATCGACGGACGAACTGCTTCCGATTGGCAAAGCTTACAGCGGATTGACGGATCTTGAGATCGCGGAACTAACCGAGCATTTCAAACGCAACACTATTCTCGACCGCGGGCGCTATCGGGAAGTGAAACCGGATATTGTCCTCGAGGTCGCATTTAACTCGATCCAGCCAAGCACGCGTCACGCCAGTGGTCTTGCGCTCCGCTTTCCGCGAATCAAAGCGATCCGGCGTGATAAAACGGTGGACGCGATCGACACGCTCGCTTACGCGCGCCAGCTTGCGGCGGAGCAACATCATCAAGCTCTCAGCTGATAATTCATTGGCCGCCCGCAGGTGACGGCGAAGTCGATGGAGACGACCCACTTTGCTTGCGGCGAGCACCTTTGTCCCGTTTTCCCTGATCGTCATTGCCGCTCTCGGCGGGAGTAATGGTCTCAGCCGGCGAGGCCGACACTCCGGGCCTAACGCCAGGCTGGACTATCGCAGGATTTCCGCTCCTCTCCGGGTTCGGCAGCGCTCTAGAGCGACCGCCCTGACTGGGCGGCGATGCTTCGGCAGCAACAGGCGAGCTCGGCGCTGGCGTCACAGCCGGTCGGGGCGCGACTGACGGCGTGGTGATTGCACTTGGCGTCGGCAGCGGTGTGGCATTCTCAATCGCGCGGGGACTGATCGCGGGAGACTTCATCGGCACCGTTGCTTGTTTCTCGAACTGTCGCGCAACGCTCTTGAGCTTTCCCCGTTGAGTAGCAGGAGTCGCTGAGCCGGGAGCGGTATTGACGGGGCGCGCAGGCGACTGTGGCTCTTCTGGCGTTCCGCGGTTCAAGGGCGAGTTAGCCGGAGCCGAGCTTGGTGTCGCGCGCGCAGCTTCGGTTGATTCCGGCGGTGATATTGGTGAGGAGGTCGGCGTACTAATCGGCACCGCGGTTGCGCCCGGTGTAAATCCAGGCCGCGGAATCGGCGTCGAAGTGTAGGTAGCGCGTGCAGGAGACGTCGAGGCAGACGCCGGTGTTAGGGTTGCTGTCGGGACTGCTGCGGGGTTTGTCTCGGTTGCGCGCACAAATTTTTTCGGTGGTGCATCGCGCGGTGGAGTCGCTTCCGATTTAATTTTCGTCCGCGCCTGTTCGGCTTCGCGTTGGTTGTTGATTGCGGCCCAACCCAAATCAACAGTCGCTTGGGCAATAGTTTGCTTGATGGTCCGTGGACGTTCGTTCGGACGCACAGGCGCAATGACCGGTGCGGGAATTTCCACAACGTCGCCACGCACGATTGCCCGCGGATCATTCATCTGCACATTAGTCTGCCGCTCCAGGCGCAAACGTTTGATGGGCGTCTGAGTTTGTGTTCGCAATTCCTCGTAACTCGGTCCCTGGTTGACGATGATGGTGTTGTTGTAAGAGATGTTTGTGACGTTCGTCGTCTGATTAATGATCGTAACGTTGCGCTGCTCGGGCAGGATTACGCGTTCGACTCGCTCTTCGCCGAATTGCCGCGTGGGTACGAAGACATATTGGTCGGGTCCAATGTCGTAGTAACTATCGGACCAGTTGCGGATACCGCTTCGCCGATCGAAGCGAGCTTCTGGCGGCAACGGTGCCCAACCAACGTAATCGGATCCTTTGCGCCACGAAACCCACGCTGAAGCCCATTCGTCCGCCGGCACCCAAACCCAGCCGACGCTGCGAATCCGGGTCCACCGCCCATAATGATAAGTTGCCCACCCGAAGGGTTCCTCCGAAATCCACGTCCACCCGGCATCGGTATAAACCCAATGCCCGTTCATATAGGGCCGCCAACGAGTATTCGTCGCTTCACGCGGGCGATAGACGTAGCCGTAGTCGCCCGTCTCGATCCAATCGCCGTATGGCTCGAGCTTGGCGTAGAACATTGAGTAAGACCCGGTCGACTGATCGTCCTTGGCACTGGTAGTCGACTCGCGCGCCACTCGGTCCCCGGAAATCGCGGGCGTTGTCTCCTGCCTTTCTTTTTGGCCGAGTGATTGTTCTCGTGCATTCAATTCCGCCTCGCGTTGATGAAGTTGCTGTTCTTGCTGCTGTTGACGTTCGGCCGCAAGACGCTGTTCCACTTCGCGATCAATTTCGGCGCGTCGTTCTTCCTCGGTTTGTGGTCGTTGGCAGGCGACAAAGGAGATGGACAGCGCCAATGGCAAAACTAGAAAGGAAAATTTCTTCATCGTTGACTTAGACCTTTGTTGGGCAGCGTTATTCGAAAAAATGGTACGCCCGACAGCACGCGTAGCGTTGTAGCGTCCGCTGTCTCAGCGGGCAAATTGGATCTGCGCTGGGGCAGCGCACACTACAGCCTCCCTCGCCCAAGGGTCGCCGGTTCTGAGCTCCGTGCTCCAGGCATTCACTTCTTGTTATGGCATCGGAGAACGCGGTGGAGTCGGCGTGGGAGTAAAACGCGTAACGATCGTTGACTCGATGCGATCCCGATGCGCATTCTGCCAATTCGCGTAAATCGAGACGGCAACGATAGCCGCAACAACAATGACCATCGCAATGAGCATCGCCTTGGAGGCCCGTTGATCTCGGTCCGAATCACTATTCCTATCCATTGATCGTTAGTCTTGCGATTTCGTCCATGACACGCTGACTGAGCTGCTGATACAAAGTTCTTTTGTCCGTGCTAACATCCCCTTCCGTGAAATACATTGGGCGTCCAATCACCACCGTGATCGGATGAAAGCGCAGTCGACCACCACTCCGCGGCAAGGCTTCGTGCGAACCAAAAATTCGCATCGGGACCACTGGTGCCCGCGTCTTAGCAATGATGAATCCGAGACCAGGTAGCGCTGGTTGCAAACCCCCATCCAGCGTCCGTGCGCCCTCTGGGAAAACTAACGCCCCCTGGCCCGCTCGCAGAATTCGGAGCAGAGCTTTAAGGGCCCCACGATCCATTCCTTCCTGATCGACGGGAATGACATTCAGTTTCGGCAGAATGCGACCAAGGATGGGCACCTTTAACAACGATTTTCGCGCCAAAAAATAGATGGGCCGCTTGCAGGCGATGCCGGCGAGGGGGGGATCGAGATAACTTTGATGATTCATCGCCAGAATCACTGGGCCGGTTTGGATCATTCTTTCCCGATGGATAACACGATAGTGGAAGAAAATATGACCGATCAGTTTGGAAAGAGTATAACCGGCCCAATACCACGCATTCATCGGTGACTGATCACCGCGGCGTTTGAAAGTCTCTTCGTCCGCAATCGCTTCAGAATTTCCTCAACTACTTCAGGGATAGTGAGATCGGACGTGTCGATTCTTTCCGCGTCTGGTGCTATTACCAGCGGCGCCATTCGTCGAGATGAATCAGCTTGATCGCGCATAGCGATTTCGTCGCGCTGACCTTGGGCATTTCGTCGACGAGCCCGCACCTCCGGTGAGGCATCGAGAAAAAATTTGAAAGGCGTTCCCGGAAAAACGACCGAACCAATGTCGCGGCCCTCGATGACGACGTCGCGGCTCGCCACGCACCGGCGCATTTGTAGGTTGATAATTTCTCGGACTCGGGCCACACGACTGACCGACGAGACCGCGCGATTGACCTCATCGCTATGGAGCTGAGGCGATGGATCGAAATTATCTATGGAAATGCGCGATTCGTTATCGATCAGCTCACAGGCGATTCGTACTTCCTCCGCCATGGCGGCAATCGCGTCAGGATCTTGCACGGCGATTCCGCGGTGCAGCGCTCTCCAGGTGACGGCGCGATACATCGCCCCTGAATTCACATAACAAAAGCCGAGTCTCTTCGCCAGCGCCCGAGCAACGCTGCTCTTGCCCGAGGCAGCGGGCCCATCGATGGCAATGACGTGATCGGCGGCCATAAAAATCGGCGCGATTATGCGCCTAAAAATCCTTGCGCGTGAAGCCGCGCAAAAGCAAGCGTGCTACTCCTCCATCGGCGCAAGCGAGAGCGACCCGATTACAGGCGTGCTCACCTGCGCACGTTTCGGATTAACAAACTCCTCAATCGTTTTGAAGAAACCGGGATATGAAATTTCAACGCACTCGGCATCTTGTACAGTCGTCTCGCCATCGGCAAAAAGTCCGGCAATGGCGAAGGCCATGGCGATGCGGTGATCACCAAAGCTCGGAACGCGCGCCCCGCGCAAGGGCGCTGGACCATGAATCTCCAATCCGTCATTTAGCTCGATGACTTGTGCTCCCATCACCCGCAGGTTGTGGGCAATTGCCGCAATCCGATCCGTTTCTTTCACCCGCAACTCTTGAGCATGGCGGATGATGGTCGTACCGCTAGCGAGGGCACCTGCTACGGCGAGAACGGGAAGTTCGTCGATCAACTGTGCCACTTCTTTCCCTTGAATGACAGTGCCTTTGAGCATCGCACCTGTGATTTCTACAATGCCGCGCGGCTCCAGCTGATCCACGTTCTCGACCGCTTCGCGTACTTGCGCACCCATGCGGACCAGAACACCCAGCACCGGGGTGCGGGTCGGATTTAAGCCGAGATTACGCACAAGGAGGTGTCCCCCAGGTTGCACGGCCGCAGCGGTCAGCCAGTAGGTGGCGGAAGAGAGATCCCCCGGAATGCGGAAATCTCGGGACTCGGGAATTTGGTCACCGAAGATTCCGATGGCGCCGTTTTCGGTCCGGGTGGTGCGAACAAAGAAATAACGTAGCATGAGCTCGGTGTGATTCCGGGTAGACCCGACTTCGGTCACGATCGTTTTGCCCTTGGCAAACAACCCAGCGAGCAGAATCGCCCCTTTTACCTGAGCACTCGCCACCGGTATCTCGTACTTGATTCCTTGGAGTGACCCGCCATGGACGCGGAGAGGAGCGGTCTGTTCGGAACCTTCGGCAACGATGGTCGCACCCATTTGCCGCAGGGGTGTGATCACCCGCTCCATCGGGCGCTTGGAGAGCGATGAATCACCGATGAGACGGCTTTCGAATTTTTGCCCGGCGAGCAAACCCGCCATCAGTCGCATAGTCGTGGCAGAATTTCCGCAATCGATATCGCCTGCGGGTGGACTGAGCACGCGTTTTTTTCCGTGAACGACAATTGTGTTTGGCTCCGGCTCATCGATTCGAATACCGAGTGCTCTTAACGCTTCGACCGTGCGCATACAGTCGTTGGCATTAAGAAATCCTTCCAGGCGGCAAACACCGTTGGAAAGCGCGGCAATGATCGCAGCGCGATGCGAAATGCTTTTATCACCTGGCACCGTGATTTCGGTGTCAATATGCGGCGCGCGTTTTACTCGAAGTTCCATGTCTTACTGTTCAGCTTGGGCGGCGCGCCCTCAGACGCGTTGAGGCAGAAGCATCCGTTAAAGGATGCGGTTGTCCAGCGAGTCCCAGGGCGGCAGCTGATCACGGAACAAGAAAAATCTTGTTCGTGTACGGATCCTTCACTTCGGTGCCCGGTGGGAAACCGCGGACATCAACGTAACCCTGATTCGGAGCGTACGGACTCGTAACGAAGCCGGGTTTATTCGGTACGGGAATGCCGTAAGGTAGATCGCCTTTGGTGGCGCGGGTGGTCGGAGAAGCGGATGCTTCAGGGGGCGCCGTTTCGACCGCGTTCTCAGGCGGGGGCGGCGGAGGCTGATTAGGGTTATAAGGTTGCTGAACCGTCTGTTCCGTTTCCGTGCTGGGATAACGCCCGACACGCCGGCCCCGGACCGGCGCCTCGTCCTCGCTGCAAGAAACGAAAACAAAAACGCTGAGAACAGCTAGCCACGATAGACGTTTCATAAAATCGATTCGACGGAAGCGATCCTTTCTAATTCAAGGCCAAACTGCTGACAACCGCTAAATAGCACGATAGCACGACGGTGTTTGTGTCCCACTTGCACAAATTCGTCGCGGTCATACATGCCGGGTGCGTTTGCAGTTCGAATCTAGATTGACGAATGGTCTCGGCACAAAAAACGATTCTGGTGGTGGATGACGACAGCGTGACTCGCCGCTTACTGGTGCGCACCCTGGCCGCCGTCGGCTACGCCTGCGAGGAGTCGGAGAACGGAGCGGAGGCACTCGTCCGCGTGCGTAATGATGCGCCAGCTTTACTACTACTGGATTACGACATGCCCGGATTAAACGGCGCGGAGGTGCTCAAGAAAATGCGTACCGATCCAACGCCGGGGGTGGCACAGATTCCCACTATCATGCTGACTGGTCACGGCGGTGAGGACAGTGAAGTGCTTTGTCTCGAGGCCGGCGCGGACGATTTTGTCACGAAGCCAATTTATCCAGCGGTGTTGCGGGCGCGCATCGAAACCCAGCTGCGATTGCGTTCGATGCGCGATCAATTGCTCAAGCAAAACGAAGAACTCGAAGCGTGGCGGCAAAATCTTGAGCAGGATTTGGCAGCCGCGCGACTGACTCAACAATCGCTCATTCCACCAAAGCCGCCGACGTTGCCAGGATGGGAAGTTGCGGCGCTATATCGACCGGTGATCCAGGTTGGTGGCGACATTTACGGTTGGCTGCGTTTACGCGACGGCCGAATTCTTTTTTGGATCGCCGCCGCGGCACTCCTCACGACGTTGGCGAAATTGCTGTTCCATCATGCCAGCGTCGAAAATGACGCCCCGGCCGAAATCATGCGTGTGGTGGATCGCGATTTTCACAGCATGCTCGGCGCACGTTGCTTCATGACCGCCATGTGTGTGGCGTTGAATCCAAAAACAGGTGCAGCGAGCATCGTCGGGGCCGGGCATCCGCCCCTGCTCGTGGCCCGATTTAACGGTAAGACGGAATCAATTGCATCGTCATCGCCACCACTGGGATTAGTCACGCGCTCGAGCTTTACCGAAACGCCTTTGCAATTGATCGGCGGCGATTTGTTTCTCTTGTATACTGATGGTCTTTACGGGTCAGCCAATGGTGCTCCTCGCCGTTTGACACCTGGATCTTTAGCCAAGCGTTTGCATTCAACCTCCGGCAGCGCCGAATCATTATTACGTCGGCTTTGTCAAGAGGCTCTGACTTCAGGCAAGGGCGATTCTCCCGCGGATGACATCGCGGCCCTGGCCGTTCGGCGGCATCCAGAAGGAAATTAAATTTTTTTGAGGTAAAATTTAGTTGTTGCCCTGCTCCGGCCTTCG
>Ga0209808_1000725_pt1 | contig 16405 bp, 16 predicted proteins | sample GraSoiAngelo_157_FD_186171 | JGI IMG/M metagenome (GOLD analysis project Ga0209808, IMG submission 186171) | Grasslands soil microbial communities from the Angelo Coastal Reserve, California, USA - 14_1009_16_20cm (SPAdes) (version 2) | ecosystem: Environmental > Terrestrial > Soil > Grasslands ... | reverse complement strand
CTTCACGGTCATGCCGCGGCTGGAGGCGCTGGCCGTGTGCAAGGGCGAGCGCGCCTGCACCAACGAAGACCTCGTCCGCAACGCCGCCTACTGCTGGTCACCGATGACGGCCGAGGAGATCCGGGCGAAGACGGGTATCGTGCAGCGCCTGTACACGGAGCTGACTCTCGAGGAGTTGGCGCTGCGCGCGGCCCGCGCCGCGCTCGTCAAGTCCGGGCGGCAGCCGGAGGAGATCGGCGCCGTGCTCTTCTGCTCGTGCACCAGCACGCGCGCGTGTCCCTCGGTGGCGGCCTGGATTTCCGGCCAGCTCGGCATCCTCCAGACTCACGCATCCTATGACCTGGTCGCCGCCTGCGCCGGGCTGGCCTACGGGCTGTCCCAGGCCGCCCGCCTGCTCCAGGAAACCGGCCGGCCGGCCCTCGTCGTGTGCGCCGAGAAGTTCTCGGACAAGATCGGCACCGTGCGGGCCTCGCGCATGATCTTCGGCGACAGCGCCGGCGCGCTGGTGCTGGGTCCGGCGCCTGCCGGCGCCCCGCCCGACCTGGAAGTATTTCAGACCTACGCGAGTGGGCCGATGAGTGAAGTGGAATCGATCATCTGGCCGAACCCGACCTTCGACAACAGCATCACCGTGCACGGTCCCGAGGTGCGCGCGCTCGTCAGCCGCTATCTGAGCCAGATGGTCGGCGAGCTGAGCGCACTGCCCGATCCCGACGGGCGTGCGCGCTCGCTCCTCGAGTCGATCGACCTCGTGGTGCCCCACCAGGCGAACAAGACCATGGTGACGAACCTGGCTCGCGGGGCCGGACTGCCGGCGGAGCGCCTCTACTTCAACATCGAGCGCGTCGGCAACACCTCGGCGGCGTCGATTCCCCTCGCCCTGCACGACGCTGTGCGCGAGGGCGTCATCGACCGGCCCCTGCGGGTGTTCGCGCCGGGCTTCGGGGCCGGCGCGGTGGGCGGTTACGTGGTCATGCGGGTGGCGCCGGCTATCGCGGCGTAGCTGTGAAGGGGTTGAGTGGACCCGGGTCCACCGGGACTCGGGTCCACGCCACTGCCCTTGCGGTTACTTCTTGTCTTTGATGGCCGCCTTGACCTTGGTTGCCATCTCGGGTGGCATCGTCGTCATCTTGTGCGCGGTCTTCGCATGCTCCGCGCCTTTGGCCATCACTTCGGCCTCGTCCTTGCCTTCGATCACCGCATTGCAGCCCGGCATCAGATCCCCGCACCGAAGCACTTTTGGCATCGTGAACCCTCCTTTGCCGACATCACGAAGTGTCGGCGCAGCAGGGCAGGCTGTCAAATCCACCGGGGTCGTGCCCCGGCGCCTCACGCCGCCGTGAACTTCGGGATGCTCAGTCCCTCTTTCACGTCGTCGAAGGTCACGCGCACGGGCATGCCGATCGAGACCTTGGCCGGATCGACGCCGACGATGTTGCTCATGACCTGCACGCCTTCGTCGAGCTCGATCCACGCCAGCACGTAGGGCAGCTCGTCGCGGAAGCCGCGCGCCTGCGTGCGGTGGGTGACCGTGAAGGTGTAGACGCGGCCGCGCCCGCGGCTCGGCGTCCACTCGACCTCCGCGCTCCAGCAGGCGGCGCAGACGCCACGCGGGTAATACTGGACGTTGCCGCACACGTGGCACGTCTGCACCAGCAGCTCGTGGCGCGCGCAGGCGTCCCAGAACGGCTTGGACTCGGCGGTGATCTCCGGCAGCGGCTTCGCGTAGTCGGCCATCACGACCTCCCGAGAATCAGCGTGGCGCCGGAGTGGCGGTTGCCGAGCGCGCCCCCGGTGCCGTGCACGAGCGCCACCCGGCCGTCCTTCACCTGGCGCTCGCCGCACTCGCCACGCAGCTGCTTGACCGCCTCGACGACCAGGAAGATGCCGCGCATCCCCGGATGGTTGGACGAGAGCCCGCCGCCGTCGGTGTTGATCGGCAGCTCGCCACCCAGCGCGATGCGGCCGCCGGAGACGAAGGCGCCGCCCTGTCCCTTCTTGCAGAAGCCGAGGTCCTCCAGCGTGACGAGCACGGTGATGGTGAACGAGTCGTAGATCATCGCCATGCTGACGTCGCGGTGCGAGACGCCCGCCTCGGCCAGCGCACGCGGTCCGGACTCGGCGGCGGCCGAGACGAGGAAGTCGCGGCGGCCGCCCGAGGTGTGCGCGATGGCCTCCGCGCTGCCGAGCAGCCGCACCGGCGGCTTCTTCAGATCCCGCGCGAGGTCCGGATGCACGACGACGAGGGCGCCGCCGCCATCGGTGATCACGCAGCAGTCCAGCAGGTGCAGCGGCGCCGAGATCATCGGCGAGGCCAGCACGTCCTTGACGGTGATGGGGTCGCGATAGAGGGCCAGCGGGTTCAGCGACGCGTGCCGGCGCGTGACCACCGCGATCTCGGCGAGCTGCTCGGAGGTCGTGCCGTACTCGTGCATGTGGCGCCGCGCCACCATCGCGTAGAGGCCGACGGTGGAGGTGCCGTAGAGCGCCTCGAACTGATCGAGATAGTCGCCGGAGATGCGCTCGCGCGTGCCGACGGCCACCCCGGACGAGCGTGACGTGCTGCCGTAGGTGATCAGCGCCACGCGGCAGCGCCCCTGGGCGATGGCCGCCGCGGCGTGATTGACGTGCGCGACGAACGACGAGCCGCCGATCGTGGTGCCGTCGATGTATTTCGGATTGAGGTTTAGGTAGTCGACGATCGGCAGCGGCCCGATGCCGGGATTGGCGGCGACGGTGAAGTAGCCGTCGACGTCGTTCTTCGACAGGCCGGCGTCCTCCAGGGCCGCCCGCGCGGAGAGCGCCTGGATCTCGAGCATGCTCTTCGCCGTCTTGCGCTCCGGAAACTCGTGGACACCCGCGATCAGCGCCTGCGGCTTCATTTGGCCCTCCGCCGGGCGTGCGACGACAAGCCACGCTCCCAGAGATATTCGGGCTCACCCATGTGCTTGCCCACCCAGCGGCCAAGCACGAAGAACAGATCGCTCAGCCGGTTGACATAGCGCAGCGGCCACTCACCGATCTCCTCCACGCGGGACAGCGCCAAGACCTCGCGTTCCGCGCGCCGGCACACCGTGCGCGCCTGGTGCAGGAACCCCTGGATCCGGCCGCCACCCGGCAGCGTGAAGGACTTCAGCGGCGCCAGATCTTTCTGGCAGTGGTCCATGAGCTTCTCCAGCTCGGAGACCTCGCCCTCGCCCATCCTGAACATGCCCTCGTACGCGGCGTCCGGGGGCGTGGCCAGCTCGCTGCCGAGATCGAACAGCTGGTTCTGGATCTTCTTGAGGACCTCGTCCAGCCAGCGATGGCGCTCGCGGCCCGCGCCCCGTCCCGTCATCCGCTCCGCGTTGAACACGCGCGCGAGCCCGACCGCCGCGTTGAGCTCGTCGATGGTGCCGTACGCCGCGATGCGCGGCGAGTCCTTCGGCACGCGCCGGCCGCCCACGAGGGCCGTCTCGCCCCGGTCTCCCGTGCGCGTGTACACCCGCGTGATGCTGATCGGCATGGCCGCCTCCCGTGACTGGCGGTCATTCTACTTGAACGCTGGGGCGCGGCCGGGGATGATCGGGCCGTGAAGACCCGACCCCGCGCGGTGCTCCTCGCCGCGTCCGTCATCCATTTCCTGCACGACGGCTTCTCCGAGACCCTCTACGTCTTCCTGCCGCTGTGGGCGAGCGAATTCGGGCTGTCGTTGACGCAGGTCGGCCTGATCCGCACCGCGTACACCGGCGGCATGTCGGCGTTCCAGATCCCGGCCGGCTTCCTCGCCGAGCGCCTCGGCGAGCGCAGGATCCTGGCCCTTGGCACCGCGGTGACGGCGCTCGGTTTCGTCGCCGCCGGCTGGGCCGGCGGCTTCGTCTCGCTCCTCGCCCTGCTGCTCTGCGCCGGCCTCGGCTCGGGCGTGCAGCACCCGCTGTCGTCGTCGATCGTCAGCAAGGCGTACGAGGACGGCAACCGGCGCACGGCGCTCGGCACCTACAACTTCTCCGGGGACATCGGCAAGGCGGGCGTGGCCGCGGCCATCGGGGTGCTGGCCGGGCTGATCGGCTGGCGCGCGGCCGGCGCCACCTACGGCGTGCTCGGTGTCGCCGCCGCGCTCGCCATCGTTCCGATGCTCAGCCGGCTCGGCGCCGGCGGTGCCGAGGCGCACGACGCGGCGGACTGGACGCCGCCGTCGGGTTGGGGCATCCGCGACGGGCGTGGCTTCGGCGCGCTGTGCGGGATCGGGATGATCGACAACGCGACCCGCACCGGCTTCCTCACCTTCATGCCGTTCATCCTCATGGCCAAGGGTCTCGGCGTCGGCGGCGTCGGGCTCGCGTTCGCGCTCGTGTTCGCGGGCGGGGCGACCGGCAAGTTCGTCTGCGGCGTCGTCGCCGACCGCGTCGGCGTGATCCGCACGGTCGTCATCACCGAGGCCGCGACGACGGCGCTGATCCTCACCGTCGTGGCCGCCCCGCTGCCGATCGCGCTCGCCGTGCTCATCCCGCTCGGCATCGCGCTCAACGGCACGTCGTCGGTGCTCTACGGCACCGTGGCCGATCTCGTGTCCAGCGAACGGCGCTCGCGCGCCTACGGGCTCTACTACACGCTGACCGTGGGCTGCTCGGCGCTGGCGCCGACGCTCTGGGGCCTCGTGGGCGACGCCGGTGGCGTGCCGCTCACGCTCACGCTGGTGGGTCTGGTCGTGCTGGCCACGATCCCGCTCTGCTTCGTGCTGCGTCCGGCCGTCGCCGCGCCCGCGCGGTCCTAGCCCTCGTTCAGTGGCATGTCGGATGCACCCATCGCGCTTGAAGTTTGTTCGCGGGGGATTTCAGCGATGGCGCTCAGCGGCGCGCGGCTCGGCAAGCACCCGATCCATCCGATGCTCGTGGTCATTCCGCTCGGGCTCTGGGTGACGGCGCTGGTCTTCGACATCGTGTACGCGGTCACGGGTAATCCGTCGATGCGGATGGCGGCGTTCTGGAACATCGGCGCCGGCGTCGTCGGCGCCCTGCTCGCCGCGATTCCAGGCTTCGTCGACTGGTACGGCATGACCGGCCGCGCCGGGCGGCTGGCCACCTATCACATGCGGCTGAACCTCGGCGCCGTCGCCGTCTTCGCCGTCAACTGGTTCGTGCGCACGCGCGTCGGCCCCGACTCGCCGTGGCCGCTCATCCTGTCGGTCGTGGGCGTGATCGGGGTCGGGATCTCCGGCTGGCTCGGCGGTGAGCTCGTTTACGTCGAGCGCGTGGGCGTCGAGGAGGAAGAGGACCGCCGCGCGAAGGGCCGGCGCGCCGCGTAGCGCTCGTTCGTCGTACACTCCGCTCGATGACGACCCCTGCGGCTCCCGTGCCTGCCGGCGTCGAGAAGTGGATCTCGCGCTCGCGGTATCTCCGCTGGGTCGATGCGCTCGCGGGGTGGCTCGTCCTCGTCGGCGTGGCGGTGGCGCTCCTGCCCGAGCAGCCGGATCGGATCATCGCGGTCGTGTCCGTGGCGCTCCTCGTGCTCGGGGTGCTGCTTCGTCCGCTGCGGATTCGCTGGCGGCCGGTCAGCGGCTGGTTCGGCCTGGCCGTGAGTCGGTCGCTGCGGCCCGGTGATCGCGCGTGGTTCGTTCGGGATGGTCACGCCGATTCGGTGCTGATCACGGCGCGGCGCGGGATTCGAGTCTCGATCGCGGCGCTCAGCCTCGGCGAGGCCGAGACGATGAGCGTTCGCCGGACGCGGGTGTTTCTCGTTCCGGCTTGAACCGGACCGCGGGCGGGACCGGTCCGGTCACGCGACGATGCTAGTCGTCGTTGTCGCCGTTGCCGCGACCCGCTTCGCCCGAGGCGCCGTCAGCGACGCCGGTGCCTGTTCGGATGAACTGCCCGTTGATGAAGATGTTGTCCACGACCGCGAGGCCGACGCCGTTCAGGTCCTGGTCCGAGGCGGTATCGGTGCCCTCATCGTAGATGAGCGTGATGCTCACGATCCTGCTGCCCGGAGGAATCGAAGGAAACTGCTGAGCCGGGGTGAAGCGAGCCCGCGTCCATTGGGCCGGATCCTGGGGCGCGGCCGTCTGGACACCGTTGGCGCATCCGCCGACGAAGTGGGAGGTGTTCGGCCCCGTCGCCGGCTTGGCCACCACGTTGAAGCGCGGCGCACCGGCGCCGCAATGGCCGCCGTTACGATAATCGAAGCCGAGCGTGAACGTGGCGTCCACACTGAGACCCTGCACTCCGGTGATGCGTGCTCCCGCCGACGAGCAGTCCGTGCTGGGGCCGTTCTTCGACAGCAGCAGGCCGTGGTGGGGGTCGTTGGCCGTGTCCAGCACGCCGTTGAGAGCCGTGTCGCCACCGCTGTCCGGCAGACCCATGCCGCCGAGCCACGCCGAGGTCACGATGTGGCTTCCGAAGGTGCCCGCGCCGCAGTCATCGGCCTTACCAACGAACACGAAGGGGATGGCCGAGAGGTGGTGCTGATCGGCGGCCCCCACGGGGCCGAGCGCGCCGACCACGAGGACCATCGCGACGACGAGAATGCGGACGACGTTCCCGATCTGCATGTGTTCCCCTCCCTCCGGCCCTAGGGGCCCTTGGCAGCCCGCCGGGCGCGCTCCTGGCGCTCCGCCTCGCGCGTCACCAGCTCGGCTTTCGTGACGGCAACGACGACGTCCTGCACCTGGCCGCCGACGAAGTCGACATCGCTCGTCCGGCCCTTCCAGGTCACGTGGTCGCCTTTGTAGACGATCGTCGGCTTGCCGTACTGGTGCAGCAGCATCCTCGCCAGCGTCTCGCGGAAGCGCGGGTGCGCGGTGACTTGCCAGGCCACCAGCATGTCGTTTCGGAAGTAGAAGAACACCGCGTTCGGCGTGACCTTCCCGTAGGTGACGTTGCCCCCGACGCGACAGCGTCGGGTGCCGAAGTCGACGCTGGAATCGATCACGTTGCACGACTGCGTCGGAATACGAAACCGCAGGGTGTCCTCGGAGGCGCCCCACGGGATGTCACGATACCCGTTGGGCTCCTCAGCGTGGGCGATGGCGGCCACCACCAGAATGGCCGCGTAGAGCGCGCCGGCGATGATCTTCAGCATCATGCCGACAGAGCGAGGCAACCTCCGCGCCAGACGGACTGCGCCTAGAAATCGCGGGGTTGCAGCCGACCTTTCGGTCTCACGATGTCATCGGTGACGGGCAGGTGCCTGCCTGGCAACGCGCCGGCTCACACGTCGCCGAGCCCGTACTCCTCCCAGCGCTCGCGCACGCGCGCCTCGTCCTCCGGCGCCGGCCGCACCGTCGGCGGGAAGCGCTCGCCGCCCCACTCCGCGCGTTTTTCGAACTTCCAGTTGCGCGTGGCATCGATGAGCACGCGGTTCCAGAGCCCGGTGCCGAGCTGCGCGACGTTGCGGTCCTCCAGCGGCGTGGAGGGATCGATCGGCGAGCCGAAGATCCCGGGAAAGATCACGATGCCGTCCTGGCCGGCGTTGACGCGGTGGGCCACCGCCCAGTCGATCTGCTCGTAAGACGCGATGTCGATGTCGTCCTCGACGATCCACACGTGCTTGTAGCGGTACTGGGCGGCGCTGTTGCCCCAGAGCGCGGCGGCGATCTGCTTGGGCTGACCTTGATAATGCTTGGTGATCTTCACGCAGACGTTCACGCCGTTGGTGATCGGGTGCACGTAGACGTCGCGGATGCCCGGGATGCCGGCGCCGGTGAGGATGTTCCACGCGATGGCCGCGCGCTGCACGGAGGACATCACACTGTTCTCGCTGTAGGAGCCCGGCAGCGTGCCCTCGAGGCAGCCGCGGAAGATCGGGTCGCGCCGGTGCGTGATGCAGGTGACCTTCATCGTCGGCCGCGGCTGCGGCACGTCGGAGACGTAGCCGGTGAACTCGCCGAACGGCCCCTCCGATTCGTAGGTCGCCGGATCGTCGGAGATGGTCCCCTCGAGCACGATCTCGGCACCGGCCGGGACCTCGAGATCGACCGTCTCGCACGGCACGAGCTCGGCGGGCTCGCCGCGGTAGGCGCCCATCACGCCGGTGGGGATCGGCGAGCCGGCCAGGAACGGCATGATCGGATCCCAGCCGATCACGCACGCCACGGGCATCGGCTGGCGCCGGGCCGCGTACTTCACGAAGTGCGCGCCCCAGTGCTGGCCGCCCTTGATCAGGAGGAACGGCGTCGTGTTCTTCCGGCCGATCATGCCGCGATAGATGCCGACATTCATCACGCGCGTGTCGGGGTCGCGCGTGACGATCCCGGAGAACGTGTGGATGTAGCGTCCGCCCTCCCGGAAGTTCCACTTCGGAACGGGGAACTCCGTCTGGTCCACCGCGTCGCCGCGGACCACGACCTCCTTCACCGGCCCCGTCGTCACCACGCGCGGCGGGATCGTCTCGCGGTTCTTCTTCATGACGTACTGGACGAGCTCGGCGTTGCCGACGTCCTTGGGAAAGCCGAGCGCCAGCGCGAGCCGCCGCCGATCGCCGAGCGCGTTCGTGAGCACCTGGCGGCAGCGGCCGCCGCGATACCCCTTGATGGTCTCGAAGAGCAGCGCGGGGCCCTTCTTTTCCAGCGCGCGGCGCGAGACGGCGCCGATCTCGCGGTCCCAGTCGACCTCGGCGCGAATGCGCCGCAGCTCGTTCTCCTTCTCGAGCAGCGCGATCCACTGCCGCATGTCCATGAAGCCCTTGCTCATCGCGATCCTCCCGGCGTCGACGACGGTAGCACGGCTCAGTCCCGCGGGCTCACGACCGGGGCCGCCGGGGCCGGCGCGGGCGCCCGCTGGCTCGCGCGCTGCGCGAGCCACACGACGGCGAAGCACACGAGGCCGGCGACGTCACTCCAGAAGCCCGGCAGGATGAGCAGCGCGGCGCCGACCAGCAGCAGCGCGCGCTCGTAGGACCGCGTGGGCGCCCGGAACCAGCCGATGAGCCCGGCGCCGAGCATGACGATGCCGAGGGTGGCGGCCAGCGTCCGCCAGGCGATGTGCGCCCACGAAGCGCTGATCAGGAGAATGGCCGGGTCGTAGGCGAACGAGAACGGGATGACGAAGCCCGAGAGCGCCAGCATCATGGCCAGCCACTGCGTGCGCCACACCTCCGCGCCCGCGATCGACGACGTCGCGTAGGTCGAGATGGCGGTCGGCGGCGTGAGATCGGCGAGGATACCGAAGTAGAAGACGAACATGTGGGCGACGAGCTTGGGGATGCCGAGCTGCTCGAGCGCGGGCGCGGCCATGATCGACGTGATGATGTAGGTGGCGGAGGTCGGCAGCCCGGTGCCGAGCACGAGGGCGGCGACCATGGTCAGCAGAAGCGTGCCGAGCAGGCTGCCGCCGGCGAGCCCGACGATGCCCGTGGCCAGCTTGAGGCCGAGGCCGGTGGTGGCGACGACGCCGACGACGATGCCGACGGTGGCGCACGCGAGTGCGACGGGCATCGCCGCCTGTGCGCTGTCGGCCAGGATGGCCAGCGCGCGGGCCAGCCCGATGCGTGTTCCCCGGCGCACCCACGACAGCGCGAACGAGGCGACGAGCGCCCAGAACCCGGCGAACATCGGCGATCGGCCCTCGACGAGCAACCACACGAGCACGGCGGGGCCGACGAGCAGGTGCGCGTCGCGACGCAGCACCGCGCCGAGCCGCGGCAGCTCGGCGCGCGAGAGCACCGGCAGGTTCCGGCGCATCGCCTCGAAGTGGACCATCACGCCGACGGCGATGAAGTAGAGGACGCCGGGGATGGCGGCGGCGATCGCGATCGTCGAGTACGGCACCTGCAGCGTCTCGGCCATGATGAAGGCGGCGGCGCCCATCACCGGCGGGATCAGCTGGCCGCCCATCGACGCGCACGCCTCGACGCCGGCGGCGAACTCGGGGCGGTAGCCCGCGCGCTTCATCAGCGGGATCGTGAAGGCGCCGGTGGTCACCGCGTTGGCGATGGCGCTGCCGTTGACCATGCCGAAGAGCCCGCTCGAGATGACGGCCACCTTCCCCGCTCCGCCCCGCGTGCCGCCGGCCACGGCCAGGGCCCCGTCGGTGAAGCAGCGCAGCAGCCCCCCGTGTGACATCACGCTGCCGAACACGACGAACAGGAAGATGAACGTCGCCGACACCAGCGCGGGGATGCCGAAGATCCCCTGCGTGGTGAGCGTCTGCTGGTCGACCAGCGTGAGGAACGACTCGCCGCCGTGCGCGAGGAAGCCCGGGAGCCACGGCCCGACGAACGCATAGACGACGAAGGCCAGGGCCAGCACGACGAGCGAGGGGCCGATGTGACGCCACGACGCCCAGAGCAGCAGCACGGTGAACAGCATGCCGACGGCGACGTCCGTCAGCAGCGGCGCCTCGACCATCGCCATGCGACTCGCGAGCCGGCCGTTGTGCCAGACGTAGTGCGCGGCGCAGAGCAGCGCCAGCCCCGCCAGCGCGCCGTCGAGCCGGCGCCGCGGGCGTCGCCGGCGCAGCGCCTCCGCCGCCTCGGGCGAGTCTGGCGTGGGCTCGGTGAGGAAGCCGAGCGCCGTCGCGAAGGCGACGTGCACCGGCAGCTGGATCAGCAGATCGTAGAGTCCCGCGTACGCCGTGTAGAGCTGGAAGACCGACCAGGCGATCGCCAGCAGCACGCGCGGGGACTTCAGATCAGGCATCGTTCCAGACGACCTCGCCGCCCACCATGGTGAGCCGCGCCGTCTGTTCCGCCACCGCCTCCAGCGGCGCCGTCAGCGGATCGTGCTCGAGCACCGCGAGGTCGGCCGCGTAGCCCGGCGCCAGGCGGCCGCGCTCCCGCTCGGCACACGTGAGCCGCGCGCCGCCGATCGTGAGCGCGGCGAGCGCCTGGGCGCGCGTCAGCCGCTCGCCGGCGCCGAGCACCTGCCCCGAGGCCATGTCTCGGCGGTCCACGGCCGCGCTGAACGCGCGCCACAGGTTGGCCGGCTTGTTGTCCGTCGCGAGCCCGAACGGAATGCGCAGTCGCGCCAGGCTGCGATGCGGCAGCAGCCGCTCGGCGGCGCCGCCGAGCTTCGCCGCCTCCGCCGCGCCCGAGCGCCAGAGATACGAGATGGGGTTGGTGGTGGCCATCACGCCGAGCCGGCGGATGCGCTCGAGCTGCTGCGGCGTGGCGTCGTTGAGGTGGACGAGCACCCAGCGTAGCGGCGCCAGCGGCGTCTCGGCCGCGATCTCCTCCCAGACCGCGAGCACGTCGGCCAGGGAGCGTGTGGCCAGCGTGTTGACGCGCAGCCCGAGAGACGCGGCGAGCCGCGCCTGAGTGGTATACGCCTCGCGGCCGTTGCAGCTTTCGACGAAGCCGGCCCAGCCGGTGTAGGGCTGGGCGTCGTGGAGCAGGCGCGCCACCTCGGGATCGCCGCCGTAGTGCAGACAGATGCCGGCGACGCGGAGGCGGTCGTCGCCGAGTCCCCGGCCCGCCGCCCACGAGGCCAGATCGCCCAGCGCGCGCTCGCTTTCGCCGGCTCCGTCCCACGTGGGGCTGACGGCCAGCGTGGCGCGCATTTTCAGCGCCCGGCGCTCATGGGCCTCGCGATAGACCGCGAGCACCTCCGGCGCGATGCCGTGGCCCTCGTAGACGGCGGTCACGCCGCGCGCGGCGTAGATGCGCTGGGATTCGACCAGCGCGGCCAGCCGGGTGGCGTGGGTGAAGCGCGGCGCCGCGCGCATCAGCGTCATCTCGAGCACCTGCACGGCGTTGTGCTCGACGAAGACGCCGGTCGGCTCGCCGCTCCCGTCGCGCTGGATCTCCACGCCCTTCGGCGCCGTGGTGTCGCGCGTGACGCCGGCGCGCGCGAGCGCGCGAGTGCTGGCGATCGAATAGACGGGCGGCCTGTTCCAGTAGCCCCAGATCCCACGCACATAGACGGGATGCTCGGGGGCGGCGGCGTCGAGGTCGGCGCGCGTCGGCCAGCGCTTGTCGGCCAGGCCCCCCGGCGCGTCCTGGTAGAACGGCGGCGTGCCGACCGGCATCGTCACGATCCACTCGCCCTTCGGCGTGGCCGCCGCGAGGCGCCGCACGAGGCCCTGGATCTCCGCGATCGAGCGGCAGCGCGCCAGCGAGGGATAGACGCTCTTGAGACCCTCACGGTCGAGATGGGCGTGGGCGTCGACGAGGCCGGGGACGATGGTGGCGCCGCGCACATCGACGACGCGCGTGCCGCGCGCCCGCCGGCGTCGCACCTCGGCGCGTCCGCCGACGGCCACCACGCGTCCGCCGGCCACCGCCAGCGCCTGGGCGACGGGGCGGCGCGGGTCGAGCGTGAGGACGCGCCCGCCCTCGAAAATCCAGTCGGCGGCTATTTCATCCACCCCTTCTCGCGGTACGCCCGCTCGGCGCCCGGATGCAGGGGGATGCCGACCTTCTCCGGCCGCCACGCGGACTTCGGATCGAACTCGGCGAGCCCGGCGTGGCCGCGCACCAGCGCCTCCTTGTTATCGAGGACGGTCTTGGTGATCGTGTACGCGACGGGCTCCGGCAGCTCCGTGTTCGTGATCACGACGGTCGGAAACCCCACGGTGGTCAGCGGTTTTGCCTGGCCCTTGAACGTGTCGGCGGGCATCGTGGCCGACACGTAGCCGAGCGGCTGGAGCGCCTTGATCGTGTCGGCGTCGAGCCCGACGAAGTCCACGTTGCCGTCGTTCGCGATCTCGCTGACCGACGGATGCTTGGGCGTGATGACCGCGAACAGCACGTCGGCGCGGCCGTCCTTGAACGCGTCGACGATCACGTTGTAGCCGACGTGCGTCGTGGTGCCGCCCCAGCCCTTGACGTCGGCGTAGGTCACGCCGGTCGCCCGCAGCACCTGGCGGCCGGCGAACTCGCCGAGGGCGCCGACGGGCTGTGTATAGATCTTCACCGGCAGCCTCTTGTCCTTGATGTCGCGCACCGAGGCGAGGGCGAGCCTCTTGCTGGCCACGGCCACGAAATAGTAGGTGTCGAGGCCGCCGACGAGCGCGCGGAGGTTGTCGAACTTCTGCGTGTACGCCTCCTTGCCCTCGTAGGCCCAGCGGTTCGTGACGGTGAAGCCGAAACCGAGCGGCGTCTCGTTCTTGGCCACGAGGATCGGGTTGCCGACGCCGCCGGCGCGCGGCTTGACGTCGACCGTCGACCCCGGCGGCAGCGTCTTGCGCAGCAGCTCGGCCAGCGTCGCGCCGTAGACGTACCAGGCGCTGCCCGTGTCGAGCGTCGCGAACGGCAGGCTCACCGGTGCCGTCTGCGCCGCGGCGCCGGCGATCCCGACGGCCAGGGCCAGCGCGAGCGCGAGAACGACTCTCACGTGGTCTCCTCGCTCATGCGAGCGCCAGGCGCGCTCCGTGGGTCTTGGCTGGATCGAGGGCGCCCGGGCGCCGTCCGGTGAACGTCGCGGCGTAGGGCGACGGGCCGCGCGTGTCGAGCCATGCCAGGAGCGGGCTCGAGGCCGACGTGGGCGCCACGAAGTCGAGCGTGTGCGGACCGACGACGAACCGCACGCCGGTGCCGGCGAGGTCGGGCCGCGTGATATCGGCGCCGGGCTGCCTGGTGACCGCCGCGTACCAGCGGCGGAGGCCCGCCACGTCGTGCACGGCCACCGTGAGCGTGCCGACGCCGGTGACGCCGTTGGCGTGGCTGCGCTCGCGCGGCACGCGCTCGTCGCGTCCCGTCTCGTCGGCGATGATGAACGGCGCCACCCCGCGGTGCGCGCCGCGTGACAGCGAGAAGACCCAGCGGATCTCCTTGCCGTCGGGACGCGTGCGGTCGCGCTTCTCGGGATCGCCGACGTCGATGCCGGCGGCCCGCAGCACGCCCGTGTCGCCCGGCAGGTCGTCGGTCTGCAGGCAGTAGTCGACGAGCCCGCCGCCCTTCTGCAGCGGCGCCCACCAGCGATGGTCGTCGCGCGGCTCGTAGAAGGCGATCAGCTCGAGGTAGGCGCCGTCGCGAAAGGCGATCAGGCTGTTGTAGGTGCCGATGCCCGTGTGACGGCCGCCGGGCACGACGGTGAAGCCGAGGTCGCGGTAGTCCTTGGTGGCGGCGTCGAGATCCCGCACGGCGATGACGAGGTGATCGATCCCGAGCAGCATCAGCGACCTCCGTAGGCGGGAATGACTGCGTTCAGGAAGCGCGTGAGCTGGCCGCGCTGGTCCCACGAGCTCAGGCGCAGCGCCATGTGGCCGAGGCCGGCCGCCGCGTAGGCGCGCAGCTGCTCCGCGCACGACTTCGGGTTGCCGGTGATGGTCCACTGCTCGACGAACTTCGCGGTGAAGTTGGTCGAGTAGTACGCGTCGAGGAACTTCTTGGTCTCCTCCAGCCCCGCCTGCCGGTCCTCGTTGACGTTGATGTTGTGGTAGAGCGCGCTGCCGAGCCGCGCCGGGTCGCGCCCTTCGTCTTTCGCTATCGCCTTGATGCGGCCGAACTGCTCGGCGAACTCGGAGGGACTCAGCTTGTTGGTCATCCAGCCGTCGGCGTACTTCGCCACCCGCCGGAACGCGCGCTCGACCACGGCGTCCGCGGCGCTCGCGCCCTGCTTCCACGTGAGCCCGGTCGGATTGGAAGCGATCCAGATCGGCAGCGGCGTCTGCACGGGCTTGGGCAACAGCGCGATGTTCTCGAATTGATAGAAGCGGCTGGCATGAGAGGCCTTGGGCTCGTTGAACAGCTTGCGGAGGATGACGATGCCGTCTTCCAGGCGCCCGACACGGTCCGCCGACGCGATGCCCATGACCGCGTGCTCGGCGGCCTGCGCGGCGTTGGCGCTGTCGGGGCCGCCGAGGCAGACGGCGAGCCACGCGCGGCCCTCGCTGAGCACGTCGAGGCTCGCCCACTGCTGGGCGAAGAGCACGGGATGGCGGTGGACGAACGTCGCCAGGCAGCCGACGCCGAGGCGCAGGCGGCGCGTGACGGCGGCCAGCGCGGACAGCAGCGCCACCGACTCCAGGCGCGGCTTGGCGAGCAGGCTGTCGCCGACCCAGACGGCGTCGAAGATGCCCGAGGCCTCGGCCGTCGCCGTCTGCTCGAGCAGGTCGCGCGCCTTGATCGCGCCCAGCACCACGGCGCGGTTGGCGAGGATCAGACCGAACGTGTGCGCCATGGCTATCGCCCCCGGTACTTCGGCGGTCGCTTCTCGACGAAGGATTTCACGCCTTCCTCGTAATCGTGCGTGCTGCGCAGCCACGCGTAGGCCTTGCGCTCGAGCTCCAGCGCCGTCTCCAGCGGCGCGTCGGCGCCGCGGTTGAGCACCATCTTCAGCGTGCGCAGCGCCAGCGGCGCGCGCTCGGCCAGCTCACCCGCCAGCGCGTCCACCGCCTCGTCGAGCTTGTCGTTGGCCACCACCTGGGTGATGAGGCCCCACGCCTCCGCGCGCTCGGCGGTGATGCGCTGGCCGGTCATCATGAACAGCTTGGCCCGCGTCATGCCGATCAGTCGCAGCGCGCGCTGGGTGCCGCCCGAGCCGGGAATCATGCCGAGCCGCACCTCGGGAAACGCGAACTCCGAGCGCAGCGTCGCGATCCGGAAGTCGCACGCGACGGCCAGCTCGAGGCCGGCGCCCATCGTATATCCGTCGATGGCGGCCACGACCGGCTTGCGGAAGCGCTCGGCGGAGGTCAGCGTGTCGCCCCACATCTCGAGATCGGCCGGCGCCAGCGTGAGGAACTCGGCGACGTCGCCGCCGGCGCTGAACGCCTTGCCGCCCGCCCCCCGCACGATGACGACGCGCACGGTCTCGTCGGCCTCGAGGCCGGCGAAGATCCCGGGGAACTCGTTGCGCATGGCCACGGTCATCGTGTTCATCCTGGGCTGGCGGTCGATCCAGAGCGTGGCGATCGGCCCCTTCTTTTCGACTCGGAGGAACTCGCTCATGATGTGATCTCCGCGTACTGGCCGTCCCGCAACAGCCGGCGCAGGATCTTGCCGGAGGCGGTCTTGGGGATCTCGCGCACGAATACCGCACGCCGCGGCCGCTTGAACGACGCGAGGTCGGCGGCGCCGCGACAGAACGCATCGAGCGACTCGAACGTGAGCCCGGGCGCCTTGGGCACGACGAACGCCACCACGCGCTCGCCCCATTTGTCGTCAGGCTCGCCGACCACGGCGACGTCGCGCACCTCCGGGTGCCGCGCCAGCACGTCCTCGATCTCCACCGGGTGGATGTTCTCGCCACCGCTGATGATCATGTCGTCCACGCGGCCGGCCACGTAGAGCTCGCCGTCGGCGTCCAGCCAGCCCATGTCGCCGGTGAAGTACCAGCCGTCGCGCAGCGCCCGGGCGTCGGCGTCCGGGCGGTTCCAGTAGCCCGTAAACGCCTCCTCGGAGGCGAGGCTCGCAATGATTTCGCCCTTCGCGCCGGGCGCCACGAGTCCGGAAGAAGCGAATCCCGAACTCGCTCTGCGCGTCCTGCGCGACAACATGACTGTTCCCGCGCACGGTGTCGTCACGATTCCCATGATGGCAGCCGGCACGG
>Ga0209808_1000721_pt1 | contig 16453 bp, 17 predicted proteins | sample GraSoiAngelo_157_FD_186171 | JGI IMG/M metagenome (GOLD analysis project Ga0209808, IMG submission 186171) | Grasslands soil microbial communities from the Angelo Coastal Reserve, California, USA - 14_1009_16_20cm (SPAdes) (version 2) | ecosystem: Environmental > Terrestrial > Soil > Grasslands ... | reverse complement strand
CGGCGAGGCGAAGCTGCTGGCGGGCGGGCAGAGCCTCGTGCCGCTGCTCAACTTCCGGCTGGCGCGCCCGGCCGCGCTCGTGGATCTCAACCGCATCAGGTCGCTGGCCTACATCCGGGAGCAGGACGGGCAGGTGAGGCTCGGCGCCATGACGCGTCAGCGGACGATCGAGTTCTCGCCCATCGTCGCGCGGCGCCTGCCCCTGCTGCGCGAGGCGACGCGCTGGGTCGGCCACCTGCCGATCCGCTCGCGCGGGACGATCGGCGGCTCGATCGCCCATGCCGATCCGTCGGCCGAGTACCCCGCGGTGCTGACCGCGCTGGAGGGCGAGATCGTTGTGCGCGGGCCGAAGGGCGAGCGCACGCTCGCGCCGGCCGCGCTCTTCGAGACCTATCTCACGACCACGCTGGCGGCGGACGAGGTCCTGACCGAGGTGCGGCTGCCCGCGATGCCGGAGGGCGCGGGCTGGGCCTTCGAGGAATTCGCGCGACGTCACGGTGACTTCGCGATCGTCGGGGTGGCGGCCGCGCTGTGGCGCGACGGCGCGCGCGTCACGGCCCGGCTGGCGACGGCCGGGGCGGGCGCCACCCCGCGGCGCCTGCGCGCCTGCGAGGAGATCCTCGAGCGCGACGGCCTCGGCGACACCGCCATCGCGGCCGCCGCGCGCCGCGCCAGCGAGCTGGTCGAGCCGGACTCCGACCTCCATGCCTCCGCCGACTATCGCCGCCACCTCGTCGGCGTCCTCACCGAGCGGGCGCTCCGGCGCGCGCGAGAGACGGCGCGTGCCTGACGTCCACCTCACCGTCAACGGCGCGCCGCGCGAGGGCCGCTGCGAGCCGCGCAAGCTCCTGGTGGACTTCCTGCGCGAGGATCTCGAGCTGACCGGCACCCACGTCGGCTGCGAGCACGGCATCTGCGGCGCCTGCACCGTCCTCGTCAACGGCGAGGCCGCGCGCGCCTGCCTGATGCTCGCCGTGCAGGCGGACGGCGCCGAGATCACCACCGTCGAGGGGTTGATGCGCGACGGCAGGCTGCACCCGCTGCAGGAGGCGTTCCGTGAGCACCACGGCCTGCAGTGTGGCTTCTGCACGCCGGGGATGCTGTTGACCGCGCTCGACCTGCTGCGCGTGAACCCGACACCGACCGAGGACGAGGTGCGCGAGGGGATCTCGGCCGTGCTCTGCCGCTGCACGGGCTATCACGGGATCGTCAAGGCGGTGCGCGCGGCCGCCGCCGCGCTCACGCCGGCGCGCTGAGCCTCAGCGCTCGCGCACGCGCGCGACGGCCTCCTGCAGCGCCTCGACGGTCACCGGCTTGTCGACGACGAAGTCGACCATCGCGCGCCGGGCCTCGTCGACGTCGGTGGTCTCGCCCCAGCCTGTGATGAGCCCGACCGGTAGATGCGGTCGCCGCGCCTTGACGCCCGCCGCCACGTCCCAGCCGGTGCGGCCGGGCATCACGAGATCCGTGAGCACGAGGTCGAGGTCGGGCTCGGTCTCCAGCCGCGCGAGCGCCTCGTCGGCGCCGGCGGCGGTGAGCACGGTGTGGCCGTGGCTCTGCAGCATCTCGGCCAGCGCCTCGCGCACCTCGTCCTCGTCGTCCACGAGGAGCAGCCGGAGCGCGCCCGGCCGCAGCGGCGCCGGCGCCGTCGCGGCCGGGTGGGGCGCGACGGCTCGGGGCAGCGTCAGCGTGACGGTGGTGCCGCGTCCCTCCGTGCTGTCGAGCGACAGCTGGCCGCCGTGGCTGCGCACGATGCCGTAGGCCACGCTGAGCCCGAGCCCGGTGGCCTTCACGCCCTTCGTCGTGAAGAACGGCTCGTGCGCCTTGAGACGGACCGTCTCCGACATGCCGGTGCCGGTGTCGGCGACGACGAGGACGGCGTGGTCGCCGTCGATGCGCGTCTGCACCATGAGCCGGCCGCCCTTCGGCATCGCGTCGACGGCGTTGAGGACGAGGTTGATCACGGCCTCGCGCAGCGCGGCCGCGTCGCCCTGGACCGTCGTCGCGCCGGCGAGGCGGTGCTCCACCTCGATGCTGACGCCGCGCGCGCGGGCGCCGTCCTGCCAGTGGCCGCGCGTGAGGCCGAGCACGTCGCGCGCGACGTCGTCGAGGCTCAGCGGCTGCGCGCGCCCCACCTGGTGCGTGCGCGAGAACTGCTGCAGCCGCCGCACGACCTCCGCGCCGTCCTTGGCGGCCTTCTCGATGATGGTGAGCGGGCGGCGGATGCGCTCGTCCTCCAGGCCGCGCAGCATCAGCTGCACGCGCCCGACGACGATCGTCAGGAGATTATTGAGGTGGTGGGCGGCGCCGCCCGCCAGCTCGCCCAGCGCGCGCAGCGTCTCGCCCTGCACCAGCTTCTGCTGCACGGCCTTGAGATCGGCCAGCGCCCGCTGGGCCTCGTCGTAGAGCCGGGCGTTTTCCAGCGCGATGCCGGCGAGGTCGGCGAAGGAGCCGAGATACTCCAGCTCGGCCGGGGAGTAGCGGCGCGGTGTCGTGGTGTTGAAGCTCAGCACCCCGAGCACGCGGTCACGGCTGCGGATCGGCAGGCCGAGGTACGTCACCATGCCGGCCTCGCGGTCGCGCTCGCGCAGCGCGTTCCGGGCGTCGTTGGCGAGGTCGTGCACGAAGAGCGGCTCGCCGGTGGCCGCCACGCGCCCGGAGTGGCCGGCGCCGAGCGCCAGCGAGAAATCGGCCGGTACCGGAGCGCCCGTCAGCGCGCCGACACGCAGGGTGCGCGCCTCCGGGTCCACGATCAGCAGCTTGACGTGTGGCGTGCCGGCGATGCCGGCCGCCTCGTGCACGATCTGCTCGAGCGTCGCCAGCGGATCGAGGCCGGCCATGACGGTGCGCGCGGCCCGCAGCAGCGCACCCAGCTCGTCGGCGCGCCGCACCGCGGCCGAGTGCACCCGCGCGCGGTCCAGCGCCACCGCCGCCTGCTGCGCGAGCCCGGCGAGCAGCCGCACCTCGCGCTCGTCGTACGTGTGCGCCTCCTCCCACGCCACGGACAGGACACCGACCAGCGCGTCCTTGGACACGAGCGGCACGGCGAGGATCGCGCGGACACCCTGGTGTCGGACCGCGTCGCGCAGCAGCTCGCCGTCGGGCATGCGGTCGAGGCCGTAGCCCGGCGGCTCGTGCTCGCGCCAGTCCGGCGTGAAGAAGGGCGCGCGCCGCAGGGCGGCGGCGCCGACGGCGCCCTGGCCCGGCCTGAGCGTGAGGAGCTTGTCGACGGGGAGGCCGCGGCTCACACGGGGCACGAGCTGCTGTGAGCCGTCGAGCTCGAAGACGGCGCAGCGCTGCGCGCCGGTGAGCATGCACGCGGAGTCGGCGACCGCCGCGAGCACCGTGGGCAGGTCGAGCGTCGACGTCAGCCCGGCCGCGACCTCATGCAGCGCCGCCAGCTCGCCGGCATGGGCCTCGGCCTGGCGGACGAGTCGCGCGTTCTCGGCGGCGAGCGCGATCTGACTCGCGATGGCCGTGGCCATCTCGACGATCTTGGGCGCCCATTCACTGCTGTCCCCCCGCACGAGCCGCAGGGACCCGATCGCGTCGTATTCCCGGCCGATGGGGACGACGAGCTCGCCGGCGGCGTCCACCGGCGCTGCACGCACCGGCCCGGGCGCCTCCGCGAGCACGATCTCACAACGCTCGGCGCCGAGCGCGGCCGCCGTGCGGTGCGCGACCTCGTCGAGCGCCGCCGGCAGATCCGACGTGGACGCGAGCGTCTGGGTCACGGCCAGCAGCATCTCCGCGCGCTCCACGTGCTCGCGCTCCTCGGCGAAGCGCAATGCCGCGTGGATGGCCGGACCGCCGGCGGCGGCCAGCTCGCGCAGGCGGCTGAGATGGCCGGCCGCAAACGGGCGGCGCCGGCGGAAGGCGGCGAGCAGGCCGATGCGGATGCCGCCGGCAACGAGCGGCACCGCCAGTACGGAGCGAATCGACTCGTCGACGAGCCAGGCGCGGCCGGCGGCCGCCGCGGCGGGCACGGCGGTGAGCGAGGGCGGCCGGCGCGTCGTCAACCAATCGCCGAGGCGACCGACGGGACGATGGGCGAGCGTGCGCGCGGTGGAGGGGCGCCCGAAGCCGAGCCCCGCGTGCAGCTCCAGCTCGCTGCCGTCGAGACCGAGTAGCCAGACCGCGGCGGCATCGGCCAAAACCTGCGCCTTCGCGTCGGCCGCGAGGCGGCGCACGACGACCTCGAGATCGAGGGAATCGGGGGCCACGGCGACTAGGCGGGGCCGAAGCCGACGGCGGAACGGTCCTTGACGACGATCGGACGAAAGCGGACGGGCAAGCCGACGGCGAGCGCGTTCAGCGGGACGTCGACGACCCGGCCGAGCAACGACACGCCCTCGCGCAGCCGCACGGCCGCGATCGCGTAGGGCGCGTCGTCGGCGTGAGCGCGCGGCGCCACGCGGATGATCGTGTAGCTGTCGATGGTGCCCTCGCCGGAGAGCGGCACCGCCTCCCAGCGGCGCGCGCCGCACTCGGGACACAGCGCCTTCGGCGGCACCGCCAGCGCACCGCAGCCGCCGCAGCGGATCCCGGTCAGCGTGCCCTCGCGCGCCTGCTCGAAGAAACGGCCGAGCGTGACGGTGGGCGTGTCCTCAGTCACGGCCGAAGAGGCTCACGAGGACGGTCGCGGTGTTGCCGCCGAGCGTGTGAGTGAGGCCGCGCCGCGCGCCCTCGACCTGCCGCGGGCCGGCCTCGCCGCGCAGCTGGGTCACGACCTCGCAGATCTGCGCCGCGCCCGTGGCGCCGATCGGGTGGCCCTTGGCCTTCAGCCCGCCCGACGGGTTCACGGGGATCTTGCCACCAAGGCTCGTCCAGCCCTTTTCGGCGGCGAGGCCGCCGACGCCCGGCTCGAAGAGGCCGAGCCCTTCGGTGGCCACGATCTCGGCGATCGTGAAGCAGTCGTGCAGCTCGACGACGTCGACGTCTTGCGGGCCGATGCCCGCCTGCCGGTAGGCCGTCGCCGCCGCGCGCTCGGTGGCCGGCACGCGCGAGAGGTCGCGCTTGTCGCCGATGAGCATCGAGTCCGACGCGGCCGCGGAGGCGAGCACCCAGATCGGCCGGCGGGATTTCCGCGCGACCTCCTCGGAGACGAGCACGAGGGCCGCGCCGCCGTCGGTGAACGGACAGCAGTCGTAGAGCTTCAGCGGATCGGCGACCATCGGCGACTTCAGCACCATGTCGAGCGTGATCTCCTTGCGGAACTGCGCCTTGGGGTTCAGCACACCGTGCTTGTGGTTCTTCACGGCCACCGCTGCCATCTGCGCCTCGGTGGTGCCGTGCTTGTGCATGTGCGCGCGGGCCACCAGCGCGAAGACACCGGGGAAGGTGAGCCCCAGCGTCTGCTCCCAGGAGGCGTCGGAGGCGTAGGCGAAGTACTCCGTCGAGTCCGCGGTCGGCACGTTCAGCACGCGCTCGGCGCCGCCGACGAGGACGACGTCGGAGGTGCCGGAGGCGACGTCCATCACGGCGTGACGAAAGGCCGCGTGCGACGAGGCGCACGCCGTCTCGAAGCGCGTGGTGGGTACGGTCGGAATGCCGAGCACCGAGGCGGCCTGGGGGCCGGTGTGGAGCTGCTTCTCCGTCTCGCCGCCCACGACGTTGCCGTAGTAGAGCGCCTGCACCCGCCCGGCCGGCATCTCGGCGTCGGCGAGGGCGTCGACCGCCGCCTCGGCGAACAGCTCGGCCGACGTGCGCTCGTGCCGGCCGAACTGCGTGACGCCGACTCCAATCACCGCCACTCGACGCATCCAGGCCTCCGTTCGATCGATCGCTCACTCGTCATCATAACAAATAGAATAGCGAGCCATGGCGCTGGTGGTCCTCGGCTGCGGGTGGATCGCGCGCCGCCACGCGGCGGCGGCGCGCCGGTTGCGCCTGCCGCTGATCTTCGCCAGCCGCGACGCCGACCGTGCCCGGAGGTACGCGCGCGAGTTCGGCGGTGTCGGCGCCTACGGCGACTACGCGCAGGCGCTGCGCGACTCCCGCGCCCGCGCCGCGCTCGTCTGCACGCCGCACGATCGGCATCTCGACGACGTGCTGGAGGCCCTCGCGGCCGGCCGTCACGTCCTGGTCGAGAAACCGCTCGCGCGCACGCTCGAGGAGGCCGACCGGATGATCGCGGCGGCGGCCCGCGCCGACCGCGTGCTCATGACCGCCGAGAATTTCCGGTTCATGCCCGCCTTCCGCTGGGTGCGCCGCGCTCTCGACGCGGGGCTGCTCGGCGAGCGTCGCGAGGTGCACCTGGTCGCGCGGGGCTGGCGGCGCCACGCGGGCTGGCGGCTCACGCCGGACGCGGGCGGCGGCGCCCTCATCGACGGGGGCATTCACTACGTGCACGCGCTGCGGTGGTGGGGCGGCGAGGTCCGCCGGGTGTTCGCCCTCCGGCCGCCTCAGACCATCGCGGACATGGCCGGCGAGGACGCCGTCGCCCTCCTCGCCGAGTGCGAGGGCGGCGTGATAGCATTCCTCTCCAATTCTCTTGGCGCTCCCGGCCTCCCCCGGTTTCAATGGTCCTCAGTGACCGGGACGCGCGCGACGTGTTTCGTCGACAACCGCGGGCGGTGGGCGCTCGTGCGGGGTACCGACGGCTTCCGGCTGCGCGTCTTCTGGCGCGACACGCGGGGCCACGAGGCGATGCTGCGAGCCTTCGGCGACTCGATGACGACGGGACGCGCCAGCGAGACGGACGGCGCCGAGGGGCGCCGCGACCTCGCCGTGGTCCTCGCCGCCTACCGCTCGATCGCCGAGGGGTGTCCGGTAACGCCCGGGTGTTGACCGAAGAAGCGCTCATCTTCGTCGTCGCGCTCGGCGCGCTCGGGCTCGTCGTGCTCGGCACACTCGAGCTGTTGTGGCCCTCGAAGCCCCGGCATCCCGTCCGCCGGTCGACGCCGCCGGCGCCGGCGGTGGCGTCCGCATCGCGCCGGGTCGACGCCGCAGCGGAGCGGCGCTGGCGCTCGAATCGCCCGCGGCACGCGGCGAGCGCGCGCGACTCGCACGTGCGCCGGCCGCAGTCCACGGAGCCGTCTCGCCCCGTGCCGCCGTTCACGCGGGTACCGCGTGCGCGTCCGCCGCAACCCGTCGAGCCGGCGCCGCTCGAGCCCGTCGCCGCCCGGGCCGTCTCGATCGTGGATCGCTGCTTCACGCTCTATCAGGAGCACCGTTACGCCGACGTCGTCACCGTCGCCACCGCCGCCCTCGCCGACGACGCGCCGGCGGCGCGGCGGCCCGCCGACGGCAAGGAGGCGGCCGCGCTCTGGTCGGTGGTGGCGCTGGCGCAGCAGGGGCTCGGTGACCAGGCGGGCGCGCGCGCCGCGCTCGAAGCCGCGATCGCGACTGCGCCCGAGACCGATCGCGTGACGTATCAGCGCCAGCTCGCCACGCTCGCCCTCGGCGTCGCCCAGGACCTGATCGCGTCGGCGGGGGCGCACGTCGCGCCCGACTCGGAGAACCGGGTGAGCGCGCTGCGCGAGGCGCTCGCCTGGCTCGAGGGCGGCCGCGCGGCGGCGCCGGGCGACGCGGCGCTCCGCGAGCTGGCGACGACGGCGGAGACGCTGCTCTGGCCGGCGTACGAGCAGGTGGTGATGGCGCTCGTCCAGCGGCAGGAGTTCAACGCGGCGCGCCGGCTCCTGCGCGAGGCGCTCGAGCATGAGCGCCTGCCGAGCGCCCGCGCCGAGACGTTCCGCGAGCTGTTCTCGGGGACGTTCGCGGGCGAGATCGGCCAGCTCACGGCGCAGGCGATCCGCTCGATGCAGGACGCGCGCGAGACGGAGGCGCTGGGCGCGCTCGAGCGCGCGGAGCGCCTGCTCCAGACCGTGCACGACGAGGCGTTGCCGCCCAAGCGCCGCGAGGAGGTCGACCGCCGTCTCTGGTGGGGCTACAACAAGCTCGGCCTGCGGCGCGTCGAGGGCGGCGCCTTCGAGGAAGCCCTCGACCCGCTGCTGCGCGCCCTGCGGCTGGCCGGCACCGCGCCCGACCGGCAGTCGGAGACGCGCGCGGCGCTCGTGCAGGCATTCGAGGGCTGGACGGAGGCGAGCGCGCTCGCCATCCGCGAGGTGGCCGACGCCGGCGACCGCGAGGCGGCGATCGTGCACAGCGACAAGCTGTGGACGCGGCTGAGCACGGCGCTGGAGGAAGGGCTCTCGGAACGCGAGCTCGCCGGCGCCTTCACGCGCGTGCGCCGCCTCTTCGAGGAGATCGGCCGGGAGCGGTAGTGAACCCCGTCCCGCTCGCCCTCGGGCAGATGCTCGACGCGGCCGCCGAACGCTTTCCGGACAAGCCGGCCGTCGTCTTCAAAGACACGCGCGTCACCTACGCGGAGCTGGCGGCGCGCGCCGACGCCTTCGCGCGCAGCCTGCTGGCCCTCGGCCTCGGGCCCGGCGACCACGCCGTCCTGTGGATGCCGAACTCGATCGAGCAGGCGGCTGCGCGATGCGGCGGGCGAGACTTATGAACATGGGGGGCCCCGAGATGGCCCCCCAAGCCCCCCAACGTTCGGAGCGCCCCGGGGAACCCGGGGCGCTCCTCTATACGCGGAGCAGCAGCAGCGGCAGCGTCCGCCCGCGCGGCGTCGACGGCACCGTGCCCGCCGGCCGTGCGCCCATCCGTCGGTAGAACCCTTCGGCGAACGGGTCGGAGGCGATCCGGAGCGTGCGCCCGCGCATCGCGCGACACGTCGCCGCGGCGTGGTCGAGCAACCGCGCGCCCAGGCCACGGCCGATCACCGCGGGCAGCACCCAGCAATGCTCGAGCTCCATCATCGGCGGGCCGCCGCTCAGCGCGTAAAAACCGACCACGGCGCCGCCGTCCTCCGCGCAGTAGACAGGCGCGCGCTCGACGAGCCACGGCGTGATCGTGAGTGCGTCGCGCCAGAGCGCGATCCACTCCTCGGGGTACCGCCAGTGGCGCTTGGCGGCGTGGGCGATGCGCGTGAGCGCGGCGGCGTCGGACGGTCGGGCGCGCCGGATCGTTGGCGTCAGGGCTCGACGGAGCGGCGGCGGATCTCGTCCAGCAGCGGGGCGGGCACGCGCAGGAAGGCCTCCACCACCTCGGGGTCGAAGTGGGTGCCGGCGCAGCGCTTGATCTCGGCCTGGGCCGCCTCGAAGGCGATGGCCTTCGAATAGGGGCGGTCGAACGTCATCGCGTCGAAGGCGTCGACGACCGCGAAGATGCGCGCGCCGAGCGGGATGTCCGCGCCGCCCAGCCCGCGCGGGTAGCCGCTGCCGTCCCACTTCTCGTGGTGGCTGTACACGATGGGGATCGCGCCGCGCAGGAACGGAATGCGCTCGATCAGGCGCTTGCCGATCTCCGGATGCGTGCGCATCACCTTCCACTCCTCGGGTGTGAGTGGACCCGGCTTCAGCAAGATCGCGTCGGGGATGCCGATCTTGCCGATGTCGTGCAGCAGCACGCCGTGCGCAAGGTCGCGCACGAGCTCCTGGGGCACGCCGTATTCCTTCGCGGTGGCCAGCGCGTAGCCGTGCACGCGGCGCGAGTGCGACTCGGTGCCGATGTCGCGCGTGTCGAGCGCGGAGCCGAGCGCCTCCAGCGTCGTGCCGTAGGTGGCCTCCAGCTCCTGGTAGGCGGCCGTGAGGTGCTGCGTGGCCTCCTCGACCCGGCGCTCGAGCATCGCCTGGTAGGCGCGGCGCTCGATGAGCAGCTGCCGGCGCTCCAGCGCGCGGTCGGCGGCGATCAGCAGCTCCTCGACGTTCACCGGCTTCATGATGAAGTCGTAGGCGCCGAGCTTCAGGCTCTCGATGGCGGTCTTCACGTCGGCGGCGCCGGTGAGGACGATGACGGCGGCGTCGCCGTCGGCGGCGCGGATCCGCTGGAGCAGCTCGATGCCGGACATCACCGGCATCTTGAGGTCGGTGACGACCAGCTCCGGCCGCAGCTCGGTGAAGGCGGTCACGCCCGCCCGGCCGTCTTCCGCGAGGCGGCAGGCGTACCCCGCCGACAGGAAGATCTGATGAAGGACTTCTCGGACCTGCCGATCGTCGTCGACGATCAGGATGTCCCGCGCCACGGAATCCACGCTATGAGACCTTGGCTGGCGACCCCGATGCAGCGGCCACCTGGTTCTTGCCCGCCCGTTTGGCGGCGTACAGCGCTTCGTCGGCCGCGCGGAACAGATCCTCCGCCGTCGTCGCCTCGTCGTCCGGCAGGCTGGCCACGCCGAAGCTGGCCGTGATGACTTTGCCGTGCGAGAAGGGGTACTTCGCGACGACCTCGCGGATACGGTCGGCGTACAATCTGGCGCCCGCCTTCGACGTCTCGACCAGGAGCACCGCGAATTCGTCGCCGCCGTACCGCGAGACGACGTTGATCCCGCGCGAGTGCTTCATGAGGATCTGGGCCACGTCGCGCAGCGTATCGTCGCCGACGGCGTGTCCGAGATCGTCATTGACGGCCTTGAAGCCGTCCAGGTCGAGCAGAACGACCGACACGGGGTGGTTGAACCGGCGGTAGCGTGATAGCTCCTCCTCGAGCCGGAGCGAGAAGAAGCGGCGGTTGTAGAGTCCCGTCACCTCGTCCTTGAACGAGGTCTCCTTGAGCCGGGCGTTGGTCGACTCGAGCTCCTTGTAGGCGGCGTCGAGCCGCGTGGCGAAGCTGTTGATCTCGCCCGCCTGCTGCTCGATCGTCTCCAGCATGCGGTTGAAGGACGTCATCAGCGTGCCGACCTCGTCCTTGCGGCGCCCCAGGCCCGAGATGGCGCGCTCGCTGCCCAGCATCTCGGCGATCCGCGCGACGGTGCGGCCGACGTCCCAGATGATGTAAGCGCCGGCGATCATGCCGATCACCGTCGACGCCACGAGGATCTGCACCCCGCCGAACACCGGCGACGCCTTGGCCGCCAGCGAGGGCAGGACGAAGGAGCGCACGAGATAAGCCAGGACGAGCAGGGGAACCACCGAGGACAGGGTCAGCGCGATCACCAGCTTTGTGCGCAGACGCCTGCCCGCGACGACCAGTTCCGGGGACCCATCAGAGGGCATGACACAGCATTATTCTTGTTGCCCGCGTTGACTGTCAATGTCAGAATTTTCAGCGACTTATATGCGCATCGTCGCTGACCACAAACTCGACTGCCTGGGGCTGTTCTGCCCCATGCCCGTGCTCAAAACCCGCGACGTCATGAAGCAAATGACGGTCGGCCAGGTGCTCGAGATGACGTCCGACGACCCGGCCTCGGAAGCCGACATGACGAGCTGGGTGGCCAGGACGGGCCACGAGCTCCTGGAGATCGACAAGGATGGCACGGTCTACCGTTTCCTCCTCCGAAAGACTCGGTAGGCCGGGCGGCGGCGTCACCCGCGTCTACCTCGACTACGCCGGCTTCTCGCCCGTCGACCCGCGCGTCGTCGCCCTGATGCGCCCGTTCCTGGAGGGCGGCGTCGGCAATCCGGCGGCGCCGCATTCGCTCGGGCTCGAGGCACGCGCCTCGCTGGACGGCGCGCGCGCGAAGGTCGCGCGGCTGGTGGGCGCCACCGCCGCCGGCGTCATCTTCACGGCGAGCGCGACCGAGGCCAACAATCTCGCCATCCGCGGCCTCGCCGCGCGCGCGGCCGGCCGCCACCTGGTGACCACGGCCATCGAGCACATCTCGGTGCTCAACACCTGCCGCCACCTCGCCAAGCGCGGCTGGGAGATCGCGTACGTGCCGGTGGACGGCGAGGGGCACGTCGATCCCGACGCGGTGGCGCGCGCGCTGCGCGACGACACCGCCCTCGTGTCGGTGATGGCGGCCAACGGGGAGATCGGCACGCTGGAGCCGCTGCGCGAGATCGGCCGCATCTCGCGCGCGCGCGGCGTGCCATTCCACGTCGACGCCGTCGGCGCGGCCGGGCGCGTGCCGCTCGCCGTCGACGACCTCGCCATCGACCTCCTCACGCTCTCCTCCAACGACCTCTACGGCCCGCCCGGTGCCGGCGCGCTCTGGACGCGCGCAGAGGTCAAGCTCGGCCCCATCGTCGTCGGCGGCGGCCAGGAGGGCGGCTATCGGGCGGGGACGGAGAACCTGCCTGCGATCGTCGGTATGGGCGTGGCCGCCGACCTCGCGCGCGCCGAGGGCGCGGCCGAGGTCGCGCGCCTGTCAGGCCTGCGCGACCATTTCCTGAAGGTCGTACTCGAGCGCGTGCCACGCGCGCGGCTCACCGGGGCCCGCGGGGCCACGCGCCTGCCGCACCACGCCAGCATCGTCGTGAGCAACGTGAAGGCCGACGGCGTGCTCCTGGAGCTGGACCTGCGCGGGGTCGCCGCGTCGTCGGGCTCGGCGTGCAACATGGCCAGCGGCCAGCCGTCGCACGTGCTGCGCGCCATCGGCTGCACCCGCGACGAGCTGGAGGGCTCGCTCTGCTTCACGCTCGGCCGCTGGACGACGGCCGCGGAGGTGGACGCGGTGCTCGAGGCGCTGCCCGCCGTGGTGGAGCGCCTGCGCCGCCTCGCGCCCTGACGTGCGCCTGTTCCTCTTCGACATCGACGGCACGCTGGTCACCGCGCGCGGAGCCGGGCGCGCCGCCTTCGGCCGCGCGCTGCAGGCCACCTACGGCACGGCGGGCGCCGTCGACACCTACGACTTCCGCGGCAAGACCGACCCGCGCATCGTGTGGGACCTGATGCGTGGCGCCGGCCTCGACGACGCCGCCATCACCCGCGGGCTGGACACGTTCTTCGCCGCCTACCTGGAGGAGCTGCGGCGGGCCATCGGCGACGGCTCGCGCGTGCAGGTGATGCCGGGGATCGCGGAGGTCGTGAGAGCGCTGGCCGCGCGCGACGACGCGCTGGTCGGGCTGCTCACCGGCAACGTCGAGGCGGGCGCGCGGCTGAAGCTCGCGCCCACCGGCCTCTGGCCGCTCTTCCGCGTCGGCGCCTTCGGCTCGGACGACATGGACCGGCGGCGGCTGCCCGCCGTCGCCTGCGAGCGCGCGCGAGCGGTGGCGGGCCGCGAGTTCCCGTTCGAGCGCGTGACGATCATCGGCGACACCCCGCTCGACGTGGATTGCGCGCGCGCGTGCGGCGCCGTGGCCGTCGCGGTGGCCACCGGCCAGCACGCGCACGACGAACTGGCCGCGTGCGCGCCGGACCACATCTTCGCCGACTTCGCCGACGTCGCGCGCGCGCTGGCCACGCTGATCGGGCCGGCGCGGTGAGCGTGAGGCTGCTCGTTCTCTGGGTTCACCTCGTCGGCGCCGTCGTGTGGATCGGCGGACTCGTGTACCAGACCCACGTGCTGATGCCGGCGGCGCGCCGCGGCGACCCGCGGCCGTTCGCGGAGGCGGCGCGGCGCGCGCGTCCCGCGACCTGGACGGCCGTGGCGCTCGTCGTCCTCTCCGGCTTCTACAACGTCACCCAGCTCGGCTCGCTCGAGCGCGTCATGCAGACGGGCGCCGGTCTGCTGCTCGCGGCCAAGCTCGGGCTCGTCATCGTCGCCGTCGCGCTCGCTGCGCAGCGCGACTTCGCCCAGGTGCCGATTCTCGACGCGGCGCTGCGCGGAGGCGGCGACACCGCCGCGCCCCTGAGGGCCGTCGGCCGGCTCGACCGCGTGGTGCTGCTCCTGGCGCTGGCCATCATCTATCTCGGGCTCGCGGTGTCGCGCGCGTGAGTCAGACGAGCGGGCGCAGGCCCAGCGTCCGCGCGAGCTCGCCCACGCGCGCGATCAGTCCCGGCGAGAGCGGGATGCCCTCGCGCCGCCGCCGCGCCTCGCACTCGGCCTCCGGCTCCCCCGCGACGTAGACGCGCGCCTGCCCCTCGACGGGCGGCGTCGCCTTGAGCGAGTCGAAGAAGTCGTCCATGTCCCGCTTGAAGTCGGCGATGGGCCGAAAGCGCGCGGGGTCGATGGCGATGAAGCAGTGACCGGTGTCCTGCAGCCTGCGCTCGGCGCGGTCGGTGCGCTGAAAGAGGTCGCCGTAGACGGCGCCGGGCAGGATGCCGGAGAGGATGTCCACCATGACCGCGAGCCCGTAGCCCTTGTGGCTGCCGAGCTCGCGCGTGCCGCCGACCGGCGTCTGCAGGCGATGCTTCATGGCCACGTCGGGATCGGTCGTCGGCTCGCCCTCGTCGTCGAGCGCCCAGCCGGACGGGATCGGCTTGCCCCAGCGGCTGGCGATGCGCAGCTTGCCGAAGGCCACCGTGGTCGTCGCCATGTCGAGCACGAACGGCGCGTGGCGGCCGGCGGGCGCCGCGAACGAGATCGGGTTCGTCGAGAGCTTCGGCGCGCGGCCGAACGTCGGCACCATCGCGATGAAGGCCGAGTTCGTGGTGGCCACGCCGATCATGTCGTGCTCGAGCGCCATCATCGAGTAGTTGGCGGCGGCGCCGAAGTGGCCGGAGTTGCGCACGGTGACGATGCCGATGCCGTACGTCCGCGCCTTGTCGAGGGCGAGCTTCATCGCGAGCGACGAGACCCAGTGGCCGAGGCCCTTGGCCCCGTCGTAGAGGCCGGTGGCCATGCTGTCCTTCTCCAGCACCGCGTCGGTGTCCATCACCACGAAGCCCTCCTGCCACAGCTCGTGGTAGCGCGGCAGCATGTCGATGCCGTGCGAGTCGACGCCGCGCAGGTCGGTGCGCACCATGAGCTCGGCGGTCACCGCCGCGCGCTCGCGCGGCATCTTCATGGCGCCGAGCGCGTCCGCGATGAAGACGGTGAGGCGCTTGTGATCGACGACGACAGAGGTCTCGGCCATGGCGCGCCTCTCCTTCGCGACTAATTTAGTCCGGCAGGCCCGTGATCTGGATGCCGGAGTTCTTGAGCTTGTAGCGGCGGTTGATGGTGGCGAGCAGCGCGGTGATGCCCTCGACGGGACCGGCGTTCGTGAGCGGGCCGACGTCGATCGAGCGCAGGCCCATCGAGCGGCCGAGCTCGGTCACCACGGCCTTGGCGTCGGCGTCGGCGCCGCACATGAGCAGGTCGCACTCGATGGGATGCTCGGCCTCGGCCAGCTCGTGCGCCGCGATGTGGTGGAAGGCGGCCACCACCTTGGACTCGGGCAGCAGCGCCTGCACCTCCTCCGCCGCCGAGCCCGCCGGCGGCGGCGTGAACAGGCGCGGTCCGCCGAAGGTGAGCGGCACCACCGTGCTGATGACGATCTTGCCCCGGCACGCCTGCCGTGTGGGCGGCAGCGTCGCGGACAGCCCCGTGTGCGGCAGCGCGACCACGACCACGTCGCCGAGGGCGGCCGCCTCCGCGTTGTCGTGGCCGACGATCGTGAGCTTGTGCGTGCGCTCGCGGAGCTCGACGGCCTTGTCGTGGGCGCGCGCGGCGTCGCGCGAGCCGATGATGATCGAGTGGCCGGCAAGCGCCCAGCGTGTGGCGAGGCCCGCGCCCTCCTTGCCGGTGCCGCCGAGGATCGCGATGTTCATGGGAGCGGTCTCCCTTACCTGAACAGATCCCGGGCGGGGTCGCGCAGCAGGGCCTTGCTGCCGCTGCCGTCGTCGGGCGGCAGGGGAAGGCCGCGCACGATGGCGGCGGGCACGCGATCGAGCTTGCCCATCACCGGCTCGGCGGCCGAGGCCAGCTCGTCGGCCAGGGCCAGGATCGTCGCCTGCAACGGCCGGCCCGCCGGATCGCGCTCGCCGAGATAGCTCTTGAGCGGCGCGAAGCCGGCCACGCCGATGGCGATGTTCGTGAGGCCCTCGCGCCACGGCCGGCCGAAGGTGTCGGCGACGATGACGGCGACATCCCCGCCGGCCGCGACGGAAAAGCGCTCGCGCAGCGCCCGCGCCGAGCCGTCCGGGTCCTCGGGCAGCAGCGCGACGGTGTCGGCGTCGACATTGGACTGGTCGACGCCGGCGTTCGCGCACACCCAGCCGTGGTGCGTCTCCGTCACCAGCACGCCGCGATCCATGCGCACCACGCGCCGCGACTCGCGCAGGATCACCTCGACCAGGCGCGGATCGCGGCCGAGGCCGGCGGCCATCGCGAGGGCGACCGACGACGGCGTCACGTCGGCCAGCCGGAGCAGCCGGCCCTCGGCCTTGGAGACGATCTTCTGGCTGATGACGGCGAGGTCGCCGCGCTGCAGCGGCGTGGACTGGCGCGCAGCGGCGGCGATCACGAGCGCGGCGACGTCGTCCCCGGGCCGCACCTCGCCGATGCCCGCGACGCCGATGACCTCGTAGCGCACGCTCAGGACGCCCGCGGGATGCCGGCCGGCTGCAGCCGTCCGCCGGCCCGCCACGAGGCGACGAGGCGGGCGCTGACGGTGGCGCCCGGCATGTCGAGGAGCGCCGCGAGATCCTCCGGCGCGTCGACGTCGAGGCCGAGCCCAGGCAGCGGCAGCACGCGCGGCTCGAGCCCGCGCGCGCGCGCGGCGGCGAGATGGTTGTCGAACGAGGGCTCGCCGAAGGTGAGCGGCATCGCGTCGGGCGGCGCCAGCGCGGCGCCGTTGGTGCCGAGCCCCGAGCGCGACGGTACGAACGCCGGCGCTCCCGCCGCCGCGGCCTC
>Ga0209808_1000718_pt1 | contig 16480 bp, 12 predicted proteins | sample GraSoiAngelo_157_FD_186171 | JGI IMG/M metagenome (GOLD analysis project Ga0209808, IMG submission 186171) | Grasslands soil microbial communities from the Angelo Coastal Reserve, California, USA - 14_1009_16_20cm (SPAdes) (version 2) | ecosystem: Environmental > Terrestrial > Soil > Grasslands ... | reverse complement strand
GGGCGCGGTGGCCGATGCGGCCGGTCGAGACCGTGATCCGGTTGACCCCGCGGACCTGAACGCGCCGGTGGAGCTTGAGGTCATCGAATCCATCCCGACATGCACGCTCGAAATCGTCCGAAAGTGTCGCGTTCGAAGAGTGGAACGCAGGCGGTGCCGTCGAGCTCAGCCCACCCTCGGCGAGCAGGTAGGCGAGCACTTTGACTCGTGCGCGCTCGCGTTCCTCGAGGTAGCGCCCTTCGTACGCAGGTCGCACATATGCCGGCGTTGCCAGGAAGTCGCCGGAGTCGAGCTCACGTAGCTCGCGCCAGCCAACCTCCGTCAGGAAGCGGTGGTCGGCTGTCGCGGTGATCGTCGACCCGTTACGGAGGCGAAGGCGATAGACGGGCCGAAGTCCGTTGTCCACCCAGTCGCGAATCGGCGCGTAGGCCGTATTCAATTCGTCGTCGATGCCTTGCACGAGAACGTCGTCGTATTCGGCGAGCTGGTCGAGCCGCTTGCGTCGTCCGGTCGCCGCATCGAAGACAAGGGTGTCCCCACAGAGGCAAGTGCCATGCGTCACCCCGGTGATCGCCTCGAGCCGGGGGTCGATGAAGCTGACGGGCTCCTGGCCGTTCTTCCGCCGCGCGTAGACAGGGATATATCCCATCGGCCCGGGCCGGTACAGAGCGACAAGCGCAATCAGGTCCTCGAACTCGGTTGGCTTCACCTGCCGCAGCGCCTCGCGCATCCCCGAGGACTCGAACTGGAAGACGCCGGCGGCCTCGCCGCGCGCGAGCATCTCGTAGGTCTTTTTGTCGTCGAGCGGGATCCGGGACAGGTTGAGGCCGTTTCCGATCAGGTCGACTGCCTTGTCGATCACGTCGAGGTTGCGGAGGCCGAGGAAGTCCATCTTCAGGAGCCCAAGCGCCTCGACGTCCCACATCCCGAACTGCGTCACGACCTCCTGGTCGGAGCCCTTCTGCTGCAACGGCACGATGTCGGTCAGCGGCCGGTCGGAGATGACCACGCCCGCGGCGTGGATCGAGTCCTGCCTGATCAGTCCTTCGAGCGGCTTCGCCAGGTCGACGATCTCCTTCACGAGCGGCTCGGTGTCGTACGCCTGCTTGAGCTCGGCGCCGCCCTTGAGGCAGTCGTCGAGATAGACCTTCGGCCCCTCCGGAATCAGCTTCGCGATCCTGTCGACGGTCCCGTAGGGGATCTCGAGGACGCGGCCGGCGTCGCGGACGGCCGCGCGGGCCATCATCGTCCCGAACGTGATGATCTGGGCGACGCGGTCGCGCCCGTACTTCTCGGCGACGTAGTTGATGACGCGGTCGCGACCGGCGACGGCAAAGTCGATGTCCATGTCCGGCATCGACTTCCGGCCGGGATTGAGGAAGCGCTCGAAGAGCAGGTCGTACTTGATCGGATCGATATCGGTGATCTCGAGGCAGTAGGCGACGAGGCTGCCGGCGGCGCTGCCGCGACCCGGCCCGACCTGGATTCCGTTCCGCTTCGCGAAAGCGACGAAGTCCCAGACGATCAAGAAGTAGTCGGAGAAACCCATCTCCTTGATCGTCTTCAGCTCGAAGCGCAGGCGCTCCTGCAACTCCGGCGTCGCGTGGTCGTAGCGCTTTTGCAGGCCTTTTTCGGTCAGCTCGACCAGGTAGTCGAAGGCGTCGCGCCCGTCGGGCAGCGGGAACTTCGGCAGCAGGATCTCGCCGAGTGCGAGCTCGACGTTGCAGCGCTGGGCGATCTCGAGCGTGCGCGCGACCGCCTCCGGATAATCCGCGAAGTCGGCCGCCATCTCGGCCGGCGTCTTGAAGTAGAACTGGTCGGTGTCGAACTTCCAGTGGTCCGGGTTCTTGAGCGAGTCGCCGGACTGGATGCAGAGCAGCGCCTCGTGCGCGCGCGCGTCCGAGTGCATGAGGTAGTGGACGTCCCCGGTCGCGACGAGCGGCAGCTTCGCGGTCGCCGCGAGCTCGGCCAGCATCGGGTTGATCCGCTGCTGGATGTCGAGCCCCGCGTTCTGGATCTCGACGTAGGTCGAGTCGCGCCCGAAGATCTGCGCGAGCCGATCAAGGTCGGCCGCGGCGTCGTTCGGCCGGTTCTCCTCCATCGCCTTCGCGACGCGCCCCGAGAGGCAGCCGGAGAGCGCAACGAGCCCGTCGGCGTGGTTTGAGAGCAGCTCCCAGTCGACGCGAGGCTTGTAGTAGTAGCCCTCGAGGTAGCCCGCCGAGGCGAGCTTGATCAGGTTCGAGTAGCCGGCGTTCGACTCGGCGAGCAGCGTCAGGTGCGCGTAGCCCTTTTGCTGGGCTTTTCTGTCGTCCGCGACGTAGACCTCGCAGCCGATGAGCGGCTTGACGCCCTGCTTCGTCGCCTCCTGGTAGAGCTGCACCGCGCCTGCGAGCGACCCGTGGTCGGTAAGCGAAACCGCCGGCATCTCGAGCTCGGCGGCCCGACCCGCGAGCCCCGGAATCCGGCAAGCCCCGTCGAGGATCGAGTACTCGGAGTGGACGTGCAGGTGAACGAAGGGCGCCTCGGACACAGCCGGGCAATTGTAGAAGCGGCCTCGGCGGTCTCCCGAATGCCGAGGCCAGGCCTTTCGCTTCGACTCCCGAACCGGCCGTACCTCGAAGGCCTGACCGCGATCGGTGAGGTCGGCGACCGCGAGAACACACGGGCGCGTTCCTTGCAGCTCCGCTTCGGCGCCCCTGGAGCCGCTCTGTCGTGGTCGAGGTGATCGCGACGCTCGCGCCGAGACTGCGGCAACCTCTTCAGGAGCCTCACGGGCTCGACCTGTCCGGCACGGACTAGCCACTCTAGGCCTCTTGCAGACGTGAGCGTAGCCCGTATTCTTTACTCGGATGGCCACAGTAAAGAAACGGCGTCGACGTGGGTACACGAGGGTCTCGCGCAAACACCAGGTGACCATTCCTGCGCGCGCCCTCGAAGAAGCGGGTTTGAGCGTGGGAGACGAGTTGAAAGTCGACGTCGATCCCGCTGGGCGCATTCTCCTCAGCCGGGTCGATGAGATCGCTACTCGCCGGAAGGCGATCAGGCGTACCGCGGGCGTTCTATCCGGCGTCTATCGACCCGCAGAACTCGAGAAGCTCCGTAACGAGTGGCGCTGATCGTCCTCGACGCGAGCGTCGTCATCGCTCATCTCGATCCAGCCGACGCACATCACGACCAGGCGATGGCGTTTCTGCTTGAACATGCCGACGATGACCTGAGGCTGCCGGCCTCGGCCTACGCCGAGACACTCGTCGACCCGGCCCGCAGGAAGCGAGTCGACGAAGCCCGCAACGCGGTCGAGGCCATGCGGTTACAGATCGAGCCGATCACGAAGGCAATCGCAGAACGAGCCGCGTCGTTGCGCGCGAGCCGGCGGATGCTGAGGCTCCCGGACGCACTCGTCCTCGCATGCGGCGACGTGCTGGATGCGGATTTTGGTCGTCACAGCGGATCGTCGCTGGCGGCGGCTCGAACGCGTGCGCGTGATCTCTTGAACTCACGCCGGGCCGGTCAGAGCTCGGCACGTTTTACTCAGACTTTGCAGGCGTCGCCGGTTGGAAAAGAGCTGCTCCGGGGAGGTTTTCGGCGAGCCACAACCTACCGCGAAGGGAAGTGAGGCTAGATGCGACGTCTGATTCTCGGTGTCGCCGCCGCCTGCGCGATCGTCGCGCTCACTGCGAGCGGGGCGCCGGCGAAGAACGGAAACGGCGTCATGTGCGTCCTCCATGCGAGGCTGACAACCACGAACGAGACGACAGGCTCGACGTCAACCGCCAGGGGCCACACCCAGATCAAGGTTCGTGCCAACGGCACGATCGAGTTCAAGACGCACATCCTCAATCAGGACGGCGAAACGTTCGTCGCCGGACACATCCACCAGGCACCGGTCGGCGTCGCCGGCCCGATCGTCGTGCCGCTGTTCGTATCGCCGACTCCGGCGACAAATGCGCGCCACATTAGGCAGAGCGGCGTTGCGACCCCGAACGCGGGCACGACCGGCGCCGCGCTGTGCACGAACCCGAGCGCCTACTACGTCAACTACCACACGACAGCGTTCACGGGCGGGGCAATCCGCGGCCAACTTCACTAGCAACGCGAGGGGAACGAGGGGGCGGGCGAGGGCTCGCCCCTTCCGCTCCTCGAACCTGGCTAGGACTCCAGCCGTTGGTAGAGGTGGAACACCAGCCGCTCGACGACGTCGACCGGCCCGGTCGCCGACTGAAGCCGCCGCTCGAGCTCTTCAGACATCCACTGTTCTTCGTCGTCCGACCACGTCTCGAGCAGCTCGTCCGGGTCGTCGTAGTGCTCGACGATCTCGTGCGTGCGCGCGGCAACGCGATGGAAGAGGCCGAGGTGGACCGTCTCGAGCATCCCCCCTTCCGTCGCGCGGAGCTCGTCCAGGAACCGCTCCTCCCGGAGCTCGCCTAGCTTCCCGCTGCGTGCGACGACGCGCGGCCACGGGGGCGCGATCGGGTGGAAGTCGAGCAGCAAGCCGCCGGGAACGAGGGCTCTGTGCGTATCGCGGAGGACGTTCACGACGTCCTTTGGCTCAATTCATCAGAGCGACCAGGAGAAGAGCGCGATGTCGAACCGCCGGCGGGGCGGCGTGATCCTCTTCGCCACCCGAAACTTGACGCGTTTCGCCAGCGACGCCGGGCGGGCACGGCGCGCCTCGCGAATCTCGTCGCGCTTCGGGTCGATCCCGAGTACGTACGCCGCGTCGTGCGCGTAGAGGAAGGTGAAGCGCCCGTCACCGCAGCCCATCTCGAGCACACGCTTGCCCGAAACGTCCACGAGCTCGCGAACGGTGTCCAGCTCGAGCCGATCGACCTGCACCCGACGACCCTACAAAACCGCCGGCTGAGTAGGCTCGCGCGATGACCAAGAGCGTCCTCGAAGCGCCCCCGCCGCGGTTCTCGGCCGACGAGGTCGCGACGATCGCCGCCGCTCTGTTCGGGCTCGAGGGCCGCGCGACCGACCTCGGCAGCGAGCGCGACCAGACCTTCCTGATCGACGACGGCGGCGCAGGCGGCGTACTCAAGATCTCCAACCTCGGCGAGGAGGCCGCCGTGCTGGAGCTCGAGACAGAGGCGATCCTGCACGTCGCGCGCGTCGACCCCGAGCTGCCGGTCGCACACCCGCGGCTGGCGCTGAGCGACGAGTACTGGCCGCGCTACGACGGCCCGGACGGGCCTCACTACGTCCGGCTGTTCGAGCGATTGCACGGCCGCTCGGGCGGGCCCGAGCTCGACGACCGGGCGCTCTTCGCCTACGGCGCGACGCACGCGCGCCTCAACCTGGCGCTGCATGGCTTCTTCCACCCGGCAGCTGGGCGGAAGCTGCTCTGGCATCTCGCAGCCGCGGCCGACCTGCGGCCGCAGGTCTCCGCCATCGTCGACCCCTCACGGCGCCGGTTGGTCGAGAACGTGCTTGACCGCTACGAAGAGCGCGTGACGCCGCGCTGGCCGATGCTGCGCGCGCAGGTCGTCCACGGCGATCTGAACCTCGACAACGTACTCCTCGACGACCAGGGGCGGATCTCCGGCATCGCCGACTTCGGCGATATCGCGTTCGGCGCGCAGGTGGCGGACTTTGCCGTCGGGGTCGCCTCGCTCCTGCGCGGTCGCCCCGCGGATGACGTCTTCCGCGCCGGCCGGATCGCGATCGATGGCTACCAGTCGCGCATCCCGCTCGAGCCGCTGGAGCTCGACGTCCTCGCCGACCTCGTGGCAGCGCGTCTGGCCGCGATCGTCACGATCAGCGCCTGGCGCGTCCAGCGCTACCCCGAGAACGCGGCCTACATCCAGGCCTGGGACGACGACTCGTGGCAGCTGCTGGAGCTGTTCGACACGACCGGCTACGACGAGGTCGCACGCGAGTTCGGCGCGCCGCGGTCCCCGGTGCCGACCGGCGAGCTCGCGAGACGCCGCAGCGAGGCGCTCGGGCCGGCGCTCACCGACCTCACGTACCGGCGTCCGGTCCATGTCGTCCGCGGCGAAGGCGTCTGGCTCTTCGACGCGGACGGCAATCGCCTGCTCGATGCCTACAACAACGTCCCGGTCGTCGGCCACTGCCACCCGCGCGTGACCGAGGCGGTCGTCCGCCAGACGCGGCTGCTGAACACGCACGCGCGCTACCTGTACGAGCCGCTGATCGAGCTCGCCGAGCGATTGGTCGCGACGATGCCGCCGGGCTCGGGCCTCGACACGGTGATGCTCGTCAACTCCGGCAGCGAGGCGAACGAGCTGGCGTGGCGGTTCGCGCTCGCCGCAACCGGCGGGCAAGCCGGGATCGTGACCGAGCACGCCTACCACGGCGTGACCACGGCGATCACGGATTTCTCGCCCGAGGAATGGCCGAGCGGCTTCCGGCCGGCGAACGTCGAGACGATCGCCCCGCCCGGAACCGGCGGCACCGATATGCAAGCGGCGCTCGAGCGGCTGCAAGGACGCCTCGCAGCGACGTTCATCGACGGCGCCTTCACGAGCGACGGCATCCGTTTTCCTTCAGCCGAGGAAGTCGCCGCACTGGTCGAAGAGACCCACGCTGCGGGCGGGCTCTTCGTCGCCGACGAGGTGCAGGCGGGCCACGGCCGCACGGGCGAGCACCTCTGGTCGTTCGTGCGCTACGGCGTTACGCCCGACCTCGTCACGCTCGGCAAGCCGATGGGAAACGGCTATCCGGTCGCAGCAGTGATCACGCGCCGGGAGATCGCCGACAGCCTCGCCGCGACGACGCGGGTCTTCAGCACCTTCGGCGGCAACCCGGTCGCCGCTCAGGCCGCGCTCGCCGTCCTCGACGTGATCGAGGACGGGCGCCTGGTCGAGAACGCCGCGCGGGTGGGCTCGCGGCTCGCCAGTTCGCTCGACGCCCTGCGCGCCTCAGCCCCCTCGATCGCCGAGGTCCGCCGCCGAGGCCTGCTCGTCGGTATCGAGCTCGCGATGCCCGACGGAACGCCCGACCCGGAGCTCGCCGAACGCCTGGTCAACGATCTGCGCAAAGAGGGAATCCTGATCGGCCGCACCGGCCGCCACGAGAACGTCCTGAAGATCCGGCCACCCCTCGTCTTCGCCGACGAGCACGCCGACGTGCTGGTCGCGGCGGTTTCCGGCGCCGTCGCGGCTCGGACCTAACGAGAGCCGTTCAGCACGCGAATGCCCGTCACCGGGTGCAACTCCGCGTAGTTCCGGGCGTGTCCCGACTGCCCGTGCGGAAAATCGAAGAAAAGAACGCCAACAATTCGCACCGGCACGCCCGGGTGGATCCATGAGCCCCCGACGGGGCCGCCCACTGCGTGCTCGAGCTCGGTCCGCGCCAACGCCATCGCGTAGCGATGCTGCGCCCCGGAGGTGCAGCCGGTCAAGGGCATCTCGGCGATCATCGTCGCGCCACCCTGCGCGAGGACGAGGTGGTAGTCCGAATCCGACTCGCGCTTCACGCTCACGAGGCGGGCCTGGACGCCGAAGACGCGCGTCTCGAGCGGGCCGCGCGAGTCCTGGCCGCCCGGGTTCGCCTGCAGCGAGCCGAGATAGCGGACGGTCGCGGGACGGACGGTGAAATCGATCTGCCGCGCCCCCGGATCGGAGAGCGTCTTGACCGGCCAACGCTCGACGCCGCAGAGCGCGCCCCGAACGACGCGGGTGGCCTCGTGCTCCTCCCCCGCCTCGGCTCCGGCTCGAAGGGGAGCGCCGTGACCCTGGCGCGGGACGAGCACGGCCGCGAGCGACACCCCGGCGACGGCGACCGCCGCGACGATCCCTGCCCGGAGCTTCACAGGACTCGTACCGCAGCGGCGAGCGAAACAGACATGGCCCGATGTTACGAGCCGCGCCGGAAAACGAGGCTTCCGCTCGCCGCCGGCCGCTACGCTGGCCGGCCATGCCCGCACGCCGAGAGGACCTCCGCAACGTCGCGATCGTCGCCCACGTCGACCACGGCAAGACGACGCTCGTCGACGCCCTGCTCTGGCAGGCCGGCTCGTTTCGCGCCAACGAGGACGTGGCCGAGCGCGTCATGGACTCGCTGGACCTCGAGCGCGAGAGGGGGATCACGATCCTGGCCAAGAACACGGCCGTCCAAATCGGCGACACGAAGGTGAACATCATCGATACGCCGGGCCACGCCGACTTCGGCGGCGAGGTCGAGCGCGGGCTGACGATGGTCGACGGCGTCCTGCTGCTCGTGGACGCGAGCGAGGGGCCGCTGCCGCAGACGCGCTTCGTCCTGCGCAAGGCGCTCGAGGCGCGCCTGCCGGTCGTGCTCGTCGTCAACAAGGTCGACCGCTCCGACGCGCGACCCGAGGCGGTGGTGAACGAGGTCTACGAGCTCTTCCTCGATCTCGACGCGGACGAGTCGCAGATCGAGTTCCCGATCGTCTACGCGAACGCGCGCGAGGGCCGCGCAGGCTTCGCACCGGACGAGCTGGCCGACGACCTTGGCCCGCTCGTGCAGACGCTGCTCGCGACCGTGCCGGCGCCATCGTACGACTCCGACCACCCGTTGCAGGCGCTCGTCACGAACCTCGATGCCTCGCCCTACGTCGGCAGGCTTGCGCTGCTCCGGATCCAGCACGGGACGATCCGCAAGGGCGAGCTGATCGCCTGGTGCCGCGCCGACGGGACGATCGAGAACGCGCGAGTCACCGAGCTCTACGTGACCGAGGCGCTCGACCGCGTCCCGGCCGACGAGGCGGGCCCGGGCGAGATCGTCGCGCTCGCCGGACTGCCCGAGGTGACGATCGGCGAGACGATCGCCGACCCCGAGGATCCGCGCCCGCTGCCCGTGACCACGGTCGACGAGCCGGCGCTCGCGATGACGCTCGGGATCAACACCTCTCCGCTCGCCGGCACCGAGGGCGACAAGGTGACCGCGAGCGCCCTGATCGGCCGGCTCGAGCAGGAGCTCGTCGGCAACGTCGCGCTGCGCGTCCGGCCGACCGCGCGACCGGAGGTCTGGGAGGTGCAGGGCCGCGGCGAGCTGCAGCTCGCGGTGCTGGTCGAGATCATGCGCCGCGAGGGCTTCGAGCTGACTGTCGGCAAGCCGGAGGTCCTGACGCGCGAGATCGACGGCAAGAAGCACGAGCCGGTCGAGCGCGTCGCGATCGACGTGCCGGAGGAATACATCGGCGTCGTCACGCAGCTGCTCGCCTTGCGCAAGGGCGCGCTGCAGCAGATGGTCAACCACGGCACCGGCTGGGCGCGGATGGAGTACCTGGTTCCCGCGCGAGGCCTGATCGGCTTCCGGACGGAGTTCCTGACCGAGACCCGCGGGACGGGGATCATGCACCACGTCTTCGAGCGCTGGGAACCGTGGCACGGCGAGCTGCGAACCCGGCCGACCGGCTCGCTCGTGGCCGATCGCCGAGGCCAGGCGACCGCGTTCGCGATCGCCGCGCTGCAGGAGCGAGGCTCGCTGTTCGTCGCCCCGCGGGAGGAGCTCTACGAAGGCATGGTCGTCGGCGAGAACGCCCGCGCCGAGGATCTCGACGTCAACGCGAGCAAGGAGAAGAAGCTGACGAACATGCGCTCGGCCACGGCTGACGAGCTGGTGCGCCTGATCCCGCCGCGCCCGCTGTCGCTCGAGCAGGCGCTGGAGTTCATCGCAGACGACGAGTGCGTCGAGGTGACGCCGAAGAAGAGCATCCGGCTGCGCAAGGTCGAGCTGTCACCGCAGAAGCGGCAGACGCAAGCGTCAAGACGAAAGCGGGAGCGAGACGCGGCGCCGGCGTAGCACTCGCTCGGCCGGTCAGTGATCGAAGGCGCCGCCGGCCTTCTTCTTGGCCTTCTTCTCCTGGCGCTTTTCCTTCAGCGTCTTCTGCGCGGCCTTCTTCGCTAGCTGCTTTGGTTTTTGCTGGCCCTTCACGGGGCTCCTCTCGTCGGCTTGGTCCTCCATTCAAGCCGATTGTCTGTTTTTCCTCTAGGCGCCGATGATCATTACGAGTTGCGAGGTGCTGCCGTTCGAGCACGACTTTTGGAGCTTCTACTTGCTGACGCCGTAGCTGCATTAGTAGCTCTCACCCTGCGAGCTCAAGAAAGCGCTCGAACCGAACCTCCAGGCGCTCCCGGTCAGGCCGGTCCAGCTCCCGCACAGGGAGTTGGAGCGGAATGTCGTGGAACCCTTTCAAAAGATCGAGCATCGGCCCGTCTTCGTCTTCGAGCAGCCGACGCGACACGTGGACGGTGTAGTCGGGCGAGACGCCGACGAGGTTCTGGTCGAACGCGCGATGGTGGATTGAGCAAAGGCTGAGACCGTTTCGTGCCGTCGGCTCGCCTCCGGACTCCAAGTCACCAACTATGTGAGCGGCATCCAACAGCCGAATCTCCTTCAACGTGCAAATCGCACACTGACTGCTGTACGCAGGAACGACCCGTCCCCGAAAGCGCGCTTGATGAAGGCGAACCCGTGTCTGGCGCACGGCGTAGCGACGTTCGTCGAGATCTTCGAGCGGCGTAGGAGCCGGCTCGTCCACCGGACCGACGAATGTCCCTGGGGTAACGACCACGGATCGCGCTACCGGATCATCAGACCTGACGTAGCACGGGAAAACGGGCTTGTACCAGCTGGGTCGCGTCCCGATGAAATACACAATTGGGACCTGGAGCTCGTAGGCGGCGCGAAGAGCGCGATTGTCAGACTGATTGACGTCCCCCGCGCGGTACGCGTAGATGAACCCGTCCTCAACGATCTCGTCGTCGTACGGCGATTTCGCTGACGTTTGTATCGAGAGCGCCGCCGGTCCAGTTTGCACTGCGCTTCCGTAGATGCCCTTCTGACGATTCAAGAACGGAATCCGCCTGCCGCGGAACGGTAAACCGCGCTCCAATCCGCCGACGTACGGGATGTCCTCACCGAACTCGGCGGCAAGGATCGACAGGTGCGCCATGCACGCGGTGCGGACGTCCTCGTCTCGCAAGTGCGGCGATTCTAAGACGCTAACGCGTGCCGACGCGAGTCCTGTGCCCAATAGTTAGCGGTCTCGTCTTAGACTCCCCGAGTGGCCCGGATGATTCCAGAGTCGGCACGAGAAGACGCTGAAAGCCGCGCGGGACCTGAGGTCGCCGAAGCGGCTGTGTGAATAGCTCGCTGAGCGCGTGGCGCAGCCGTGCGTTCAGGATCGTCAGCCCGAACGTGTCCACGAAGATCGCCCAGACCGGGGCCCGTGGGTGCGACCGTGGGCCTCACCCGCTCCGCGGTCGGAGAGAATCAGGAGCGATGGATGAAACCGAGCGGCGCGCGCTCGCCGAGGAGGTGACCGAGTCACGCTGGGAAGCGGCGCCTGCCGTCCTCGTCGTGATCGTCTTCCAGCTCGCGCTCGCGCTGATCAGCTTCATGCGCGATTGGAAGCTCTGGGGCCTGCCGTGGTGGGTCTGGACGATCGCCGTCCCGCCCGAGGCCATTCTCCTGATCGCGCTCGCCTGGGCCCGAGCGCGCACGTGGCTGGAACGCATAGGACATCGCCGCAACGCCGCCCTGACCTTGCTGGGCTTGATCAGCGTCGAGAACGCGTTCGCGCTCGTCGCACTGCTGGGGTCGTTGGTCAGCGGCAACGAGACCAGCGGCGGGCAGCTGCTTCTGAAGGGGACGACGATCTGGGGGACCAACGTGATCGCCTTTGCGCTGTGGTTCTGGGGAATCGATCAAGGCGGCCCGGTCAGGCGCCTCGAGCCGAATCCGCCGGCCGCCGATTTTCGGTTCCCGCAGCAGGAGAGCACACGGCCCGGAGAGCCCGTCTGGCGCCCGCTCCTTTTCGACTACATCTACGTCTCCTTCACGAACTCGATTGCGTTTAGCCCGACCGACACGATGCCGCTGACCCGCCGGGCGAAGCTGTTGATGATGGCCGAGTCCGCGGTCTCGGCGGCCGCGATCCTGCTCGTCGCCGCGCGGGCGGTCAACATCTTCAAGTAACCGCCTTCCTATAGCGACCACCAGTACCACAGTTCGCGGCCGTCGGCAGCCGCTTCGCGAGCGAGTGCGCTCAGCTCGCGGAGAACTCGTAGCGAATCCTCGGTGCGCCAGCCGTCGAGGGAGAGTTCATCGGTCGCGGCCCAGCTCGCGGCGAGGGTGTTGATGTCCCTTGCTTCGGCAAGCGCATCGCGAAGCTCGGTCGGAATGGTGAGAACACCCGCCTCCTCGCTCTCGGCTTGGGGGCCTTCGCCGATGCGTTCGAGGAGCTGGTCGTACCTTCCCACTCCAAGAATCTCGCCGAGCGTGGCGAGGCTGACCTCCGTCAGTCCTTTGGCCTCGACGATCGACAAGCGGCCGTACGGCCCTTCTTCGACGAGGACGTCGTCGACGTCTTCGACAGACGCCGCAAAGAACTGGCCCAGCACGTCCTCTTCCTGCCCGTCCGCGCGATCCTCAGTCACTGTCGCTCGCGACCTCGGCCGAGTAGACGTCGTACGGCAGCCGCTCGAGCACACGCTGGCGCGGCTCCGGCACGGTGAAGAAGCGCGGCAGCGCGTGCTCGGCGAGCCAGCCGAGCTCCGCGCTCGCCGCGAGCACACGGTCAATCGCCCCGCGGTCGCCGCCGAGAGCCACGAACTCGACTCGGTCGCGCCAGGGCTCCAACACCCGCACGGCGACCTCGGCCGCTTCCTCAATCAGCGCGCGAGCCTGCTCGTCGCGCCGCCGGCTAAAGCGGCCGGACGACGAGCCGCCCTTCTTATGCCGGCCCTTGACGAAACGGGAGCCGACCTTCGACGCGACCAGCCGTTCGCCGTCGAAGACGCCGACCGCGTAGCCGCCGAGGCGAACGAGCAGCGCAGCAACGACGTGGTCGGCGGCCAGCGCCTCGAACAACGGCTCGAGCTGCACGACGTCGTACTCGCCCTCGTGCGCGAGCCCGAACGGCGGTCGGACGACGATCAGCTCGCCGGCGGTATCGATTCGCGCCTCTCCGCCGGCGTAGATCGTGCGGCCGGGCTCGCCCGCGAGCGGTGCCAGGCGCTTGCGGACGTTCTCGCGACCGACGAAGCGAGCCATCGCGCCAGCCTAGGCGGACCAAAGGAAAGGGCGGCCGAAGCCGCCCTTCACATTTGCGCGTCCCGTCCGTCTCTGCGGCCCAGGCGTGCGGTTCGCGCTTTCTGATGTTGGCTCTTCGGTCCGAACCCGGCACCCCCCTGAAGGGGGTTTCCCCCGGACAACAGGAGCAAATGCTTGTCTGAACGACGAGGTAAGAGGTGGGCTACGATCCCGCGCGACTCAAGTCGGGCCGGTCGCTCTCGCGGTCGTTCGAAGAGCGTTCGGCTTTCCTAGCTTTTGGGAGGGGAGGGCAACAATGAGACTTAGTAGACGTGCGGCGGCGCTCGTCACACTTGCCTGCGCGGCCATCGGGGCGCTGATGCTGACGGCGAGCGCGGGTAGCGCGACCCAGACGCAGCGATACGACATCTCCAAGCTCGCCGGCAAGGTCGCATCGCTACACGGCACCGCCGGGTTGCAGATTCGGTTCTCGGCGTTCATCGAACAGGAGGCGGCCGACAGTGCAGCACCGCCGGTCGCAACGCCGATCACCCCGACGTTCGTGCTTGGCAGCCCATTGGACGGAACGAGCATCCAGCCGCCCGATGTGACGGTCAACCAAGACACCGCCGGCGCGCCGCAGAACGAGACGGCGATCGCGGTCGATCCCAACAACCCGAACCACGTCGTCGCCGCTGCGAACGATTACGTGAGTCGGACGTGGAGCTGCACCGTCAGCGGGACCCCGTGCAGCGCGCTGGGCGACGCCTATTCCGGCACGTATTTCTCCAACGACGGTGGCCAGACTTGGTGCTGCACCGCGACCGATCCTTCGCATCTCGGGACGCTGATCCCGGGGGTCGAGCACCTGACCGGCGGGCCATACGATGCCGGCGGCGATCCGGCCGTGGCCTGGGACAGCCAGGGTCACGTCTACTACGCGGGCCTGGGATTCAACCGTACGAGCGCGCCGAACACGGTGACGGTCAGCCGTGGCACGTTCTCCGGTGGCAACCTGAGCTGGTCAGCACCGACGTTCATCAATCCGACCACCTCACCGGCGATTCTCAATGACAAGGAATGGATTGCGGTGGACAGCAACACGTCCAGCCCGTTCCGCGATCGCGTGTACGTCACCTGGACTCGGTACATCTTCAACGCACACACCGGCGCGTACAGGCAGTCGCCGATCTTTTTCGCGTCCTCGAGTAACGGCGGCGCGACCTTCACCTCGCCGAAGGCGATCTCGGGCAACGTCCTCTACAGCCAGGGGTCTCGTCCGGTCGTCGGGCCGGATGGGGCTCTCTACGTGTTCTGGGACGGTGCCACTCGGCTGGCCTCGCTCGACTCGACCTGGGTCGTGAAGTCGACCGACGGTGGGGCGACTTGGGGCAAGCCCGTGCAGATCTCGACTCTCCACGAGACCGAGGTGCTCGGGGACACGGCGTTTCGCGTGAACAGCTTCCCGGCGGCCGCCGCGGCTCCGAACGGCGATCTGTATGCGACCTGGACCACGGAAATGGATCCGGGCGGATCGGTGGCGGTGTGGAGCAAGTCGACCGACGGCGGCGCCCACTGGACGGCGCCGCTGCGGGTCTTCGCAGCGGCAACGCGAACGCCCATCGGTTATCCGGTCGCGCAGCCTTCCGGCGGAACACTGGACGCGCCCTCGCCCGCAGGTCCGGTCGAGGACGTCTTCCCGTCCGTTTCGGTCGGCTCGGACGGCCACGTCGTGCTGGCTGCGTATCGAGGGGATGTGGTTTCGCCCTGGCAGACCTGCGCCGCCGGGCCGCCACCGCCCGAAGGCCGGATCAACTGCACCCAGCTCGGCGATTACATCCACAACACCCGGCTGGACTACTGGGCTACCAATGGCACGACGACGAGGGTCGTGAGCACGCACCCGATCAACACCCGCAACGGATTCGGGGGCGGATTCTTCGGCGACTACACAGACATCGACATCGGTTCGGACGGTGTCCTCCACGCGTTCTGGACCGACTCCAACAACAAGCAGAACGTGGAGTGGTGGTACGGCCTGCAGTTCGTACCAACACCGATCAACCAGGAGGACGTCGTCGTCTGGAACGGGACGTTCTAACCGCGTTCGATGCCGGGATAGACGGGCGTGGCGGCTTTGCGGCCACGCCCGTCTAAACCCGGTTGCTGGAGCGGAGCACAATGAGAAGCGGGACCCGCCGCCAGGTCCCGCTTCATCTCCCGTGAGAGAGCCGCATTGAGTTCCTCGAGGCCCCGCCGCAAAGGGGGCCCCTCGGTATGACTTCCGAGGTCGCCCCCGCCGCATCGGGGCGTCTCTCGGTTGCAAACCCACTATCGGGCAAGGGCCCTCGGTTGATCCATCACCCTTTGGCGGTTGACTGCTTCACTTCACTTACAACCGGCTTACGAAGGCGGTTTCCGACCGGTTTCGCTGCTACTGTGAGTGCACGGGACGGCAATCCTGTCGCCCGGTGAGATGCGCTTCTCGTTCCTCCTTCGGGTGTTTCGAGGTCGGCAAGTCTCGAACCCGTAAAGGAGTCGAACAACATGTCACAGCATTCTTTTCGCGAGCTCGGCGTGTCCGCGCGCGTCGTCGACGCGCTCGCCGCCCGCTCGATCCACACGCCCTTCCGAATCCAGGAGCTTGTCCTGCCCGACGCGCTGGCGGGGCTCGACGTCCTCGCCAAGTCGCCCACAGGCTCGGGCAAGACGCTCGCGTTCGCGATTCCGATCGCGGAGCGGACCGTCCCGAGCGACGGGCGCGTCTCGGCGCTCGTGCTCGTCCCGACCCGTGAGCTCGCCTCGCAGGTGACGGCGGAGCTGCAGCCGCTCGCGAAAGCCAAGGGCCTCACGGTCGCGTCGGCCTACGGCGGCGTGCCGCTCCGCGCACAGGGAAACCGCGCGAAGAGCGCCCACGTCCTCGTCGCCACCCCGGGTCGGCTCGAGGATCTCGCCCAGCGGCGGATGATCGATCTCTCGCACGTCCGGACCTTCGTGCTCGACGAGGCCGACCGAATGCTCGACATGGGCTTCCAGCCGCAGGTCGACAAGATCGTGCGCCGGCTGCCGCGGAACCGCCAGACGATGTTCTTCTCGGCCACGCTCGACGGCACCGTCGGCGATCTCGCCCGCGCCTACACGAACAGCCCGTCGCGGATCGAAGGCGAGCTGTCGAATGCTCAGCCGGCAGAGATCGAGCACCAGTTCGTCTCGGTCACGGCCGACACGAAGGTCGAGACGCTCGTCGAGCACATCAAGGCCTCGGACTCGACGCTCGTCTTCGTCAGGACGAAGCGCGGGGCCGACCGCCTCGTGCGAAAGCTCGAGCGCCACGGCGTCAGGGCGGCCGCGATGCACGGCGACATGTCGCAGCGCGCGCGTGAGCGGGCGCTGGCGCAGTTCGAGAGTGGCAAGGTCGCGACGCTCGTCGCCACCGACGTCGCCGCCCGCGGGCTCGACCTGACGGAGATCACGCACGTGATCAACTTCGACCCGCCGGAGGAGGACAAGGGCTACG
>Ga0209808_1000715_pt1 | contig 16491 bp, 20 predicted proteins | sample GraSoiAngelo_157_FD_186171 | JGI IMG/M metagenome (GOLD analysis project Ga0209808, IMG submission 186171) | Grasslands soil microbial communities from the Angelo Coastal Reserve, California, USA - 14_1009_16_20cm (SPAdes) (version 2) | ecosystem: Environmental > Terrestrial > Soil > Grasslands ... | reverse complement strand
GGTTCTTCAAGACGAAGGGCGCCTACCTGCACACCCGGCCCGAGAAACCGCCGCCGCTCTACATCTCGGCTTTCCATCCGGGCGCGGCCAAGGTCGCCGGCCGCTACGGCGACGGGCTCTGGACGTTTCCCGACCCAAAGCAGGCGCCGAAGCTGATCGAGACGTACCGCAAAGCCGCCGCGGAAGCGGGCCGCAGCCCCGGAACGATCGTGCTCGAGACCGGCTTCTCTTGGGCCCCGCACGACGACGAAGCCCTCGAGGCCGCACGTGTCTGGAAGGGCGCGGCCCCCGACGACTTCTACACGGATGACTGGTTCGATCCGAAGACGATGTACGAGCGGGGCGAAGAAGAGATCTCCGACGAGGAGTTCAAGCAGCGATCGATCATCTCGTCCGATCCCGACGAGCACGTCGAGCGGATCGAGCAGTTCCAGCAGGTCGTCGACGGCGGAGACGTGGTCGTCAAGCTTTCGAACCAGTCGGGGCCGAACGCGCTCGAAGCGATTCGCATCTACGGCGAGCAGGTGATCCCGAAGCTGCGAAGCTAAGCGGTTGCGACGGCAAAGCCGCCCCAACTCTTAACGGCGTCGCAAGCGAGCGCCTTGTAGCTTGTCTGTATCCCGCGGGACTAGTACCCTGGGGACTAATGAGCGGCGGCCTCTCCGACACCGAGTTCGCCGTCCTCGGCCTGCTCACTTTCGGCGAGCGGTCCGGTTACGAGCTCGACAAGCTGACGCAGCGCAGCATCGGCTACTTCTGGCGCCCCGCCAAGAGCAAGATCTACGCGATCCTGCCGCGGCTCGTCGAACGGGGACTCGCTGAGTCGAAGATCGTCGCGCAGGAGAAGCGGCCCGACAAGCAGCTCTACAGGATCACGCGCGGGGGCGAGCGCGCGCTCCGCGCCTGGCTCGACTCGCCAAAACCGGTCGCCCGCGTCGCGCGGGACGGACTGCTACTCAAGCTGTTCTTCGGCGGCCACGCCGGCCTCGACTCGCTGAGCAAGCATGTCGCCGAGAGGAAGCGGCTCGCGACCGTGAAGCTCGCCGAGCTCGAGGAGATCGAGCGCACGATCGACCGCGACGCAGACTTCTTCCCCTACCTGACGCTGCTGCACGGGCTCGAGAACACGCGGGCGACGATCACTTGGGCAGACCACGTTGTGAAGCTGCTCGAGCGCAAGCAGGCCCATGCGCGCGCGTAGTCTCGCGACGCTCGCGCTTGCCGCCGCGCTGCTCGCCTCGACGGCAGCCGCTGCCTCGAGCCGGCCGCCCCGGGTCGTCGCGACGGTCCGCACCGGCGGCGGTCCGATCGGCCTCGCCGTCGGCGCCGGCTCGCTCTGGGTCGCCAACTACACCGGCGAGAGCCTCGAGCGGATCGCCATGGCCCGGAACCGGGTCGCAGCCAGGGTCCCGCTCGGCAACTCGCCGTACGGCAGCGCCTTCGGCGCCGGCTCGGTCTGGGTCAGCTCGTTCGACTCGGCAAATGTGACGCGCGTGGATCCCGCGACGAATCGGATCGTGGCGCGGATCGACGTCGGGCTCGAGCAGGCGGGGCTGGCGGCGACGGCGACCGACGTCTGGGTCGCCGTCTACGGCCGCGGTCAGGTCGTGCGCATCGACCCCGGCACAAACTCCGTCGAGGCCAGGATCGCGGTGGGCGGTAACCCGGAGGACGTCGTCCTCGCGGCGGGCGCGGCCTGGGTCCCGAACGAGAACGGCACCGTCTCGCGGATCGACCCCGCGACGAACGCGGTCACGGCCACGATTCGCGTCGGCGCCGATCCCGACAACGCCGTTTTCTGCCGAGGCCGACTCTGGGTCTCGAGCCTGCTCGGGCCGCGCCTCTACGCAATCGATCCGGCGAGGAATGCGGTCGCCGCGCGCGTCAGAGTCGGAACCGGCAGCGTCGGCCTGGCGTGTGCGGGGGTGCTGTGGGTGGCGAACTACAACACGGGCCGGGTGCTGAAGCTCGACCTCAGCCGCAGGCGCGTCGTGCGGCGCGTCAGGGTCGGAGTCCAACCTCGCGAGATCGAGCTCGGCGCCGGAGCGCTCTGGGTTTCGAACCAGGGCTCCGGCACCGTCTCGCGCATCAGGCGCTAGTCGCTACTCGTCGGACTTGTAGAGCCCGACCAGGTGGCCTTCCGGGTCGGTGAACATCGCGAACGTGACCATCTCCAGCTCGGTCACGGGCACGACGGTCTTGCCTCCGGCGCCCTCAATCTTGTCGAGGGCGGCTTGCGGATCCGGCACGCCGACGTAGAAGGTCGCGTGGCCGGGCCCGCCCTGCGCCTGGCCGATACCGCCGCCGATGCCGGTCTCGGACGCTTCGGTCATGCCGTAGTTCATCTCGGGCGACGGCACGTTGAACTGCCAGCCGAAGACGTCGCTGTAGAAGCTGCGCAGCTTCTCGCCGTCCTGCCCGACGACCTCGAACCAGCCGACTCGATTCGCCATCTTTTCCCTCCTTGCGACCCCGCGGTTTCCTCGTCTCTGCTTGAGACGTACGGCGGTGAATCTTTTCGACACTACGTTCGGAGCTTTTCGCGCAGGCGCTCGTTGACGACCTTTGGATTCGCCTTGCCCTGCGTCTCCCGCATCACCTGGCCGACGAAGAAGCCGAGCAGCCCCTCCTTCCCAGCGCGGTAGGCCTCGACCTGCCCCTCGTTCTCGCTCAGGATCCGGTCGATCACCGGGTCGAGCTCCGAGGTGTCGGCAACGGTGCGCTCGCGCAGGTACGCCTCTGCGGAGAAGCCCTCGCTCGCGCTGGCCGCGACGGCGGCGTCGAAGGCCTCCCGCGGGATCTGGTCGCGCTCACGCAGCACCTTCGCGAGCTCGGCGCCGTCGACCCGGGCCGGATCGACCTCGTGGCGGGCGACGTCGTTGAGCACGAACGTCGCCGCCGGCCTCGCCTCGATGCCCGCGTCGCGAATCGTCTCGAACAGGCTCACTCGCGCCGGCTCCGCGTTCAAGGCCTCGGCGTCGCGCAGCTCGAGTCCCGCGGCGAGAACGCGCTCGAGCCGCGCAGACGGCGATTCGACGAGCTCGCCACGGAGTTCGTCGAGCGACCACTCCCGCCGCGGCTCGATCGGCACGAGGTCCGGTTCCGGGAAGTAGCGGTAGTCCTGCGCCTCTTCCTTCGAGCGCAGCGGCGGCGCGTCCTCGCGGTTGGGGTCGAAGTGCAGCGTCTCCTGGTCGACCTGTCCGCCGGACTCGTAGATGGCGATTTGGCGCTCGATCTCGCGCTCGATCCCGCGTGCCGCGAATGCGAACGAGTTCATGTTCTTGAGCTCCGTACGCGTCCGCAGCTCGTCGGAGCCCTCCGGCCGGACGCTGACGTTGACGTCGAAGCGCAGCGATCCCTTCTCCATCTCGGCGTCCGAGATCCCGAGCTCGACCACCGTCTGCCGGAGCAGCTGCAGGAAGCGCCGCGCCTGCTCGGCCGTGCGGATATCGGGATCGGTGACGATCTCGACCAGCGGGGTGCCGCCGCGGTTGAAGTCGACGAGCGAGGCGGTGGCACCGTGGATCCGCCCCTCCGCGCCGCCGACGTGCAGCGTCTTGGCGGCGTCCTCTTCGAGGTGCGCGCGGGTGATCCCGATCTCCGCGACGCCGTCCGGTCCGGGCAACCCGACGCCGCCGTTGACGCAGAGCGGCTCGTCGTACTGGGAGATCTGGTAGCCCTTCGGATTGTCAGGGTAGAAGTAGTTCTTGCGGTGGAAGACCGCGCGTTCGGCGATCTCGCAGCCAAGCGCGAGCCCGAGCCGGATCGTCCATTCGATCGCCTCCTTGTTCGGCACGGGCAACGTCCCCGGATGCGCGAGGCAGATCGGGCAGGTGCGCGTGTTCGGGTCGTCGAGCGCCCCGACGGCGCAGCGGCAGAACATCTTCGTCCGCGTCTTCAGCTGGACATGGATCTCGAGGCCGATCACGGCTTCCCAACTCATCTGAGGCGCTCCGGGACGAAGTCGAAGCCGAGCGCCCGCTCGAGCGCGTGGCCGGCGCGAAAGAGCGCGTTTTCGGAGAACTGCGGCCCGATCAGCTGCAGCCCGACGGGCAGTCCTTCCGAGAGCCCGCAGGGGATCGAGAGCCCCGGCATGCCGGCCATGTTCGACGGGATCGTGAGCACGTCGGAGAGGTACATCGCGAGGGGATTCTCGGTGCGCTCGCCAAGGCGGAAAGCGACGGTCGGCGAGGTTGGCGAGGCGAGGAGATCGAACCGCTCGAAGAGGGCGTCGTGCTCCTGCTTGATCAGCGTTCGCACCTTCTGGGCCTGGCCGTAGAAAGCTTCGTAGTAGCCGGCCGAGAGCGCGTACGTTCCGAGCATGATCCGGCGCTTCGGCTCGTCGCCGAACCCTTCGTCGCGGGTGCGCGCGTAAAGCTGACGGACGTCGCCGTTTCCTTGGGCGCGGTGGCCGTAGCGGACGCCGTCGTAGCGGGCCAGGTTCGAGGACGCCTCTGAGGGCGCGATCAGGTAGTAGCAGGGCAGGCCGAAGTCGACCGAGCGCGGCAGGCTGCAGGCCTCGATCTCGGCACCGAGCTCTCGCGCGAGCTCCAGCGCGCGGTCGACCTGCTCGCTCACGCCGCGCTCGATTCCCTCGGCCTCGTTCAGCTCCTTCGGGACGCCGATCCTGAGGCCCCGGAGGTCCTCCGCTTCGGGCAGCTCGACCCGCTGAGGAAGCTCGACCGTCGTCGAGTCGCAGGGATCCCGCCCGGAGATGATCCGGTAAAGCAGCGCACAGTCGCGCACCGTCTTCGCGATCGGCCCGACCTGGTCGAGGCTCGACGCGAAGGCGACGATGCCGTAGCGGCTGACCGTCCCGTAGGTCGGTCGCAGGCCGACGACGCCGCAGAGCGCCGCGGGCTGCTTGATCGAGCCGCCGGTGTCGGACCCGAGCGCCCACGGCGCGAGGCCGGCGGCGACCGCGGCGGTCGACCCACCCGACGAGCCGCCGGGGACGCGCTCGGGGTCCCAGGGGTTCCGCGTCGGGCCGAAGCCGGAGTTCTCGGTCGAAGAGCCCATGGCGAACTCGTCCAGGTTCGTCTTGCCGAGCAGCGGCAGGCCCGCCTGCTTGCAACGCGTCGCGACGGTGGCGTCGAAGACCGGCTTATAGCCTGCGAGGATCTTCGACGCGGCCGTCGTCTCGATCCCGCGCGTGGAGATCAGGTCCTTGAACGCGATCGGAACGCCTTCGCCTTCGACCTCGTCCACGGTTGTCAGGAACGCGTGCAGCTCCGGATCGCGCTCATCGATCGCCGCGCGGTAGGCGCCGTGCAGCTCGGAGGCGGAGACCTCGCCGCGTTCCAGCACTCCGGCCGCCTGCTCGGCGGTGAGGCGAAGCGTCTCGATCATGCGCGACCTTCCCGCGCCCAGGCCGGCAACCCCCCAGGGGGGTGCAAAAGCACCCCTACCGGGACGCTATCCCGGCCGGGCGCACAGGTGGGAGACGCGTCAGCGCCGAAAACGTGACTTTTTGACCCGAGGCTCACGCGCCTCACCCGGCCGGGACGCGGAAGAGCGCGCCGTCGCGATCCGGGGCGTTCGCGAACGCCTCCTCCACCGTCAGCGAGGGACGCGGCGCGTCGTCCGCCCAGACGTTGACGAGCTCGAGTGGATGTGCTGTCGGCTGGACGTCCGAAAGGTCGAGCTCGGCGACTTTGCCGACGGCCTCGAGGATCGCATTCAGCTGCTCGCGAAAGCGTTCGACCTCGTCCTCGGTCAGCTCGAGCCGCGCCAGCCGTGCCACGTGCAAAACCTCGTCTCTCGAAATTGCCATCTGCCTAATCCTTTCCTATCTCCCGAGCAAAGCGACGGGACAAGCCAGCTTCGCGGAACATGCGAAACACTTTGCGCGATAAAAAAGCGGGCCCCTTTCGGAGCCCGCTCGCGTTTTTCGGTTCCGAAAGGTTCTAGACCGCCTGGACGTTCACCGCCTGCAGGCCCTTGTCGCCCTGCTCGACGTCGAACTGAACACGCTGCCCCTCGGTCAGCGACCGATAACCCTCCATCGCAATCTTCGAGTGGTGAACGAAGACGTCCTCGCCACCCTCACGCTCGATGAAGCCGTAGCCCTTCTCGTTCGAGAACCACTTGACGGTGCCCTCAGCCAACTAGCAGCTCCTTCCTACAACAAACAAACGACGGCCCGGGCACCGAGCCGCCGACCTCCATTTGAAGCGGCCGAACCTTAGCGTTACCCCTTTGGGAACGCAAGCAGGCCTCGGCGGTAGCGGGCCGCCTTGACCGTGTTCCGCAGCACCATCGCGATCGTCATCGGCCCGACGCCGCCCGGGACAGGCGTCATGAACGCCGCGACGTCCGCCGCCTCGGATGCGACATCGCCGACGACTCCGTGCTCGGTCCGATTGATGCCGACGTCGACGACCACCGAGCCTTGCTTGACCATGTCCGCGGTCACGAACTCGGGCGAGCCGACGGCGACGACGAGCACGTCGGCCTCGAGCGTGCGGCGCTCGAGATCGACGGTGCGGGAGTGACAGATGGTCACAGTGGCGTTCGCCTGCAATAGCAAGTGCGCAATCGGCTTGCCGACGATGTCGCTGCGCCCGATGACGACCGCGTCGGCGCCCTCGACCGGGATCCGGTGCTCCGCGAGCAGGGCCATGATCCCGAGCGGCGTCGCAGGCACGAGCGTCGGCCGCCCCAGGTAGAGCAGTCCCGCGTTGAATGGATGCAGGCCGTCGACGTCCTTGAGGGGATTGATCGCCCGGATGGCGCGCGCCTCGTCGAGGTGCGGAGGCAGCGGCAACTGGATGAGGATTCCGTCGACCGCTTCGTCCGAGTTCAGTTCGGCAACGACGCCGAGCAGCTCGTCCTCGGAGATCTCCGACGGCAGCTTGCGGTCTTCCGATTGAATGCCCGCGCCCTGCGCCGCTTCGTGTTTACGCCTCAGGTAGATCGTCGAGGCCGGGTCCTCCCCGACTTGCAGCGTCACCAGCCCGAGCCCACCGAGCTCGCGCACCTCTTCGGCCACCTCGACGCGGATCCGGGTCGCAAGCGGCGGTCCTTCCAGCAGCGTCGCCATCGGCGGCGGAGGCTATCGGTCGAATTCGTATTCGAGCGTGAGCGTGTGCGTCCCGTCCTCGGCTACCGAGATCGACCCTCGACCGCGGAGGCCTTTGAGCTCGGCTGTCGCCGAATCCGGAACCACGGATGCCGCGGTCTCCGCGCCGGCGCCCGAGACGGTGCCGTGGTGAGCCAGAACGAAGGATCCCGAGCGGCCGCCGAGTCGGCCGGCGACCCGGTCGAGCGCCACGTAGGTCGCGGAGCCGGTTTCCATTCGGGCGGTCAACAGCTCGGCCGAGCTCTCACCCTCGAGCTCACCTGCGAAGGTCCGGGTGATGCGGATCCGGCCGAGCACGACGCCGTCACGGTCGTCGTAGGCTTCTTCGTCGTATGTCGCGTTGACGAAGGTGGCGTTTGCGCGGGGCACTAGTGCCCCTTCGGGTAATGCTGCCTGGCTTCTGGGTCGCGAGCACCAAGCCAGGGGTCGCACTCGTCCGCGGCCAAGGCTGGTTGCCTTGGCAAGGGCGAGGGTGGCTCCTGGCGCCGCGTGATCGCGGGCCAGAAGCAGGCGTGGATTGCCCGGAGGGGCACTAGACCGGCAGCTGGACGTCGCTGACGTCGAGACCCAACGACTGGGCCAGCCTGACTCCGATCTCGAGGTCCTCCTTCAGGCGCTCGATGTCGCGCGCGTGCATCGCCCGGCCGATGAAGGCCCGCTCCTTGGGGCGCCAGAGCGCGTGCTCGACGAAGGTCGGCAGGAGGCGATTCGCGGCGTCGACGAGCTTCCGCTTCGTCTGCTTGGACGCGTTCTGGAGCAGCACCTTCTCGTACGCCATCCCGGCCCCGTGATGAATGCCGTCGTCGGTGGTCAGCCGGTTGCAGAGGTCTTCGAGCAGGGTGCCGCGTGAGGCGCGCGCGATCAGCCGGAAGCGGGAGATGATCAGCCGCTCGTAGAAGACCTGCATCTGGAAGACCTTCTCCTCGAGCGTGTCCGCCTCGAGCGTCATGTGCGCGAGCGTGTCGAGATGCGGGTCGCGCTCGCCGGTACCGCCGACCTCCCCTGCCAGCCGCAGCCACGCCTCCGTGTGCCGGGACTCGTCCTGCACCATCGTCGAGTAGTAGAGCTTCGCCTCGTGGTCGGGAGCGATGTTCAGGAGCTGCGACGCCATCTCGCAGGCGAGCTCGTCCGCCTGCAGCTGCTGCGTGATTACCGAGCGCCACATGTCTCGTCGGCGCGCTTGCTTCTCCGCCGTCCCTTTCGTCTCGGGAATCGGCGGGATCTCGCCCCAGGGCAGATCGCGCACCTGCCATTCGGCACGCTTGGCGAGCTCGTAGAAGCGCAGGACGCCGGCGTACGCCGACGGGTCTTCGTGGGTCTGCTCGACTACCGTCTCGGTCGCCATTCCGGGTGGAGGTTATCGAGCCGATCTAAAGGCATTCGGGGTGGGCGTCGAAAGACGCGGCATGTACGACCTCGTCACCTCGCTCCTTCCCTTCGTCTTGCTTCTCGGCTTCTGGCTTTTCCTCATGCAGAGGTTCCGTGTCGTAGGTGCAGCAAATCCGATGCTGGCGAAGCTGGAGGAGATCCGGCAGGAGCTCGCGCAGATTCGAGAGGAGCTACGGAGGCGGAACTTCTGAACCGCGGCCAATAAGCTGACGCCGTGGAGCTACGCCGCTGGCCGCGGAAGAACGACCCGGCTTCGATCAAGAACCGGCAGGACGAGCTGCGCGCTTTGACGCAGGACGGCGAGGTCTTTTCCCATGACCTGGCCCCGTTTGCGGACGCGCAGGAGGCCGTTACCGGGGTCGCGGTGATTCCGGTCTCCGTGATCGGCCCGCTCGACATCGAGCTTGGGGAATACGAGCTCGAGGAGCCTTTCGGTCGGCTCGCCGAGACCGGTCGGACCGCCGACCGCGTCTACGTCCCGCTCGCGCACACCGAGGGTGGACTCTCGGCCTCGCTCTATCGCGGGGCACGCGCCGTTTCGGAATCAAGCGGCTTCAAGACCTTCGTGCTCCGGGACCGGATCACGCGCGCCTCTTGCTTCGTCTGCAGCTCGGTCGAGGAGGCGGTGACGTTGTCTCGCTTCCTCGAGGCCCATGTTGCCGAGATGCGCCGCTGGCTCGCGGAGCGGGTCGAGGCCGATCCGGCCCTCTCGAAGTACGCGAAGCTGCGCGAGGTCGAGACGCACGTCGTCGGTCCCATGTGCCACGTCATGTGGGCGTTCACGACCGGCGACGCCTGCGGGCCGAACATGATGACCCGCAACTCCTACGCGCTGAACATCGGCTACGTGATGGAGCAGGCGCCGGTCAAACCCGAGCGCGCGATCCTCGAGGCGAACATGGGCGGCGACAAGAAACCGTCGCACCGGTACTTCGAGCGCGGGGGTCATGGCAAGACCGTGATCGCCGAGTGCACGCTGAGCGAGGAAGCAGTGCGACGCGTGTTGCGCACCTCGGTCGACGATCTGCTCGAGCTTTCGTGGGCCGGCACGCACGGCGCCGTCGCATCCGGAATGCAGTCGGTCGCGTTCACGCCCGCCTCGGCGATCGCCGCCATCTTCGCCGCGACCGGCCAGGACCTCGGCATGGTCGGCACGAGCTCGATGGCACACGGTACGGGCAGGCGCGTCGAGGGTGGGCTCAACTGCACGATCCGGCTGGCCGGGCTCGAAGTCGGCACTGTCGGCGGGGGGACGACCCTCCCCTACGCCCGCTCGTGGCTCGCGCTACTGGGGTGCGCGGGCGCGGGCAAGGTCTACCGCTTCGCCCAGATCGTCGCCGCGGCGACCCTCGCCCTCGAGATCTCGGCGTCGGCGGCGATGGCGACCGCCGGTTCGCACGAGTTCTTCCGGGCCCACCACGAGCGTGGCGGCCTGCGCTGACTCGGCACGGATTTGTTGTCAAAACGCGCAACGGTTCTGCCTCGACCGCGATATCGTTCCGGTAGGGGCGCTTTTGCACCCCCCATAGGGGTTGGGCAGCAAGCGTGACCGGGGTTGGGCAGCAAGCGTGACCGACAGCGCAGCCGGCGAGGCGCGCGTGCCTCCCCAGCACGACCCGGCCTGCTGGGGCTGCGGAGACAACCCAACCGGGATTCACCTTCGCCAGCCCGAGAAGGAAGGGCTGAGGGAGTACGAGTCATACCTCGAGTTCGACGAGCGCCACCAGGCTGCGCCGGGGCTCGTCCACGGCGGACTCGTCGCCGCCGCGCTCGACGAGGCTTGCGGCTTGCTCGCCACGTGGTTCCGCTTCCCGACTGTCACCGGCCGGCTCTTCGTCCACTTTCGCCGCCCGGTCCCGATCAACACCGAGCTGCTAATCCGTTCCCAGGTCGAGGACGAGCGCGGCCGCCGGATCCACATCGCCGGCGAGCTCGTCGACGGGGACGACATCCTTGCCCACGCCCGGGGGGCGTTCGTCCATGTCCCGTTCGAGCACTTTCTCAGCACGCCGGAAGGGCGTGCGGCCGGCGAGCGTTGGCGCCGGCGCCTCACAACCGGCGACGACGCCGCGGAATAAGGCCCCGGCACGATAGGTTGAAGCGGCCATGAAGCTCGAAGGCGTGCATCACGTCACGGCGATCACGGCAGACGCGCCGCGAAACGTCGAGTTCTACGCGGGCCTGCTCGGCCTGCGGCTCGTGAAGAAGACGGTCAACCAGGACGACCCGACCGTCTACCACCTCTTCTACGCGGACGAGCAAGGCGATCCCGGCTCCGACATCACCTTCTTCGAGTACCCGGGCGCACACCAGGGCCGCGCCGGCGCCGGCATGGTCCACACCGTCCGCTGGCGCGTCGCCTCCGAGGACGCCCTCGGCTTCTGGCAGAAGCGGCTCGACAACCATGTTCTCTCCCGCGACGACGGGCGGCTCACGTTCGTCGACCCGGAGGGGCTCCGGCACGAGCTCGCAGTCGTCGAGACCCATGACGAGCCATTGGTCGCCGAGCACCCGGAAGTGCCGGCGGAGCTCGCGTTGCAAGGGTTCGACGGCGTTCGCGCCTTCTCGGCGGACCCTGCGCGCAGCCGAGAGTTCCTCGAGCGAACACTCGAGTTCGAGGCCCGCACGGGGGCAACATGGGAGGCTCGCGGCGGGCGACGCGGCGGCTTCTACGAGTACGACGCTGCGCCGGAAGGCCCGGGCATAGGCGGGGCCGGCACCGTGCACCACGTCGCCTGGGCCTCGCCCCGCGAGGAGCACGAGGCCTGGCACGAGCGCGTCGCGGCCGCGGGGGCGCAGGTGACGCCGATCATCGACCGCTTCTACTTCAAGTCGATCTACTTCCGCGAGCCGAGCGGCGTCCTCTTCGAGATCGCGACGATCGGCCCGGGCTTCGCGACCGACGAGCCAATCGAGCACCTCGGCGAGCGGCTCTCGCTGCCCCCCGCTTTCGAGCACCTGCGCTCGCAGGTCGAGCCGCTCCTGACGCCGCTGCCGAACCCGCGCGAGACCGCAGCCGCGCGTTGAGCGGGCTCGACTCGCTCGCTTACAGGCTCAGACCTGCGGCCGCTGATGCGGCGGGCGCGCTCGTCCTCTTCCACGGCCGCGGCGCGGACGAGAACGACCTCTTCCCCTTGCTCGACTTCCTCGATCCGGAGCGCCGCCTGGTCGGCGCGGCGCCGCGCGGGCCGCTGTCGCTGCCACCCGGAGGCGCGCACTGGTACGTCGTCCGCGAGATCGGCTTCCCGGACGAGGAAACCTTCGCGACGAGCTACGAGCTCGCAGGCGGGTGGCTCGCGGCTTTCGCCGAGGAGACAGGGGTGCCGCCCGAGCAGACTGTGCTCGGCGGCTTCTCGCAGGGCGCGGTGATGACCTATGCGCTGAGCCTCGGCCGCGGCCGGCTGCGACCCGCGGGGCTGATCGCACTCAGCGGCTTCATCCCGACAGTCGAGGGCTTCGAGCTCGACCTCTCGGCACCGCTGCCGCCAACGGCGATCGGCCACGGAACGTACGACCCGGTGATCTCGGTCGACTGGAGCCGCCGGGCGAAGCAGCAGCTCGACGAGGCCGGCGCCGACGTCCTCTACCGCGAGTACCCGCTGCCCCACGCGATCGACCCGCGCTACCTCTCCGAGCTCTCCTCCTGGGTCGCTTCCGTGTTCCCGAGGATGCGCGCGAGCACAGCCGAGTAGTCGGCCTCGCCGAGCCCGGCCTCCTCGGCGTCGGCCAGCCAGTTCCGCGCAGCGGTTGTCAGGCGCAGCTCGGTGCCGGTCCTCGCCGCCGCCTCGAGGATCAGGTCGGCGTCCTTCCGGGCGAGGTAGAGCGCGAACCGCGTCGGGTACTCGCCGCTGGCGATCGCGGACCGGCGCCTTTCCGCCTGGCCCGCCAGCGCGGTCTTGCCGAGCACGCCGAAGGCCGCCTCGCGCGAAAGCCCGAGGCCGTCCGCGAGGGCGAGCGCCTCGCCGAGGACGCCGATCACGCCGACGAGCGTCGTGTTCGCGACGAGCTTCGCCGCCGTCCCCGCCCCGACAGGCCCGACGTGCAGGATCGCGCCGAGTGTCGACAGCAAGGGCTGCCAGCGGTCGGCCAACGCCGGCGGGCCGCCAACGAACACGTTCAGCGTTCCCGACTCGACCTCCGAGACGCTGCCGAGAACAGGCGAGTCCAGCAGCGCGTCGTCGGGAAGCAGCGACGCCAACCTCGAGATCGACTCGGGGCCGACCGTCGACATCTGGATGACGGTCGTTCCCTCGCTCACACCGGCCACGACGCCTTCCTGCCCTTCCGTCACGTCGACGAGCGCCCGCGGGTCGGCGACCATCGTGATCACGACCTCCACGCGCCCAGCCAGGTCGGCCGGGCTCGCCGCCGCGACAGCGCCGGCCGCGGCGAGCGGCTCCGCCTTGGCGGGATCTCGGTTCCAGACGACGAGCTCGTGGCCCGCATCCGCAAGCCGGCGCGCGATCCGGCCGCCCATCGCGCCGAGCCCGACCACCCCGACTGTCGCCATCGCTTAGGCGGCTCGCTCGACTCCGTCAAGCAGTCGCCAGTTCGCCTCGAGCGCGCGTTCCGCGGTGGCGGCGAGCTCCGCCCGCCGCGCCAGCGGCGCCTCGGCGAGCGCCTCGCGTGCGGCCCTGGCGTGCTCGAGATCGCGCTCGGCGTGCAGCCGGAAGTACTCGGCCGCAGGGTCGTCGGCGCCGAAGCCGTAGTGCTCGACCAGCCCGGCCAGCTTCGTCTGCGAGATCGCCGGCTGAGCGGACTCGACCGCGTAGAGAACGGCGAGCGCCTCGAGGCGGTCGGCGCGGCCCCACGCGTCCGCGCACGCCTCGGTCTCGGCAGTCGGGTCGCGGTCGAGCGGTGCATCGAGGGCGGCAGCGAAGTCGTCCCAGAGTGAAAGGTGCTCGGCCTCCTCGCGTGCGTGCTCCACATCGCCCGCGGCGTCGGCCGCACGGGCGAGCGCCGCGACAGCGTGCCTGTACTCGCCGGCGTAGAACGCGAGCTCTTCGCGGCGCAGCTCGCCGCGTTCCCAGCGTGTGTAAAACGGATGCCCGAGGACATCCCAGCTGCGTCGGGCCTCGTCGATCCGGGAGCAGAGCTCCATCTCGTTCCTTTCGTCGGACGCGACCCCGCAGCAGATCCTAGCGCGCCGGTCGACGCGCATCCCGTGCGGAGGTAGGCTCGCGCGATGAGGTCGTTCGTGGTCGCCGTCGTCGTCGGGCTGGTGGTCACGGGTGGCGCTTCGGCAGAGGTCGTCGCCCGCGGTGTCTCCGACGGCCAGCTCGCAGTCTCAGCCGACGGCCGGCCGTACGTCGCGTACGCGCTGGGCCGAAATCTGACGATCGCGGCGCGGACCGGACCGGACCGGTGGCGGCCTCAGATCGCGGCCCGGATGGAGAAGGGCTCTAGCCTGGCCGCCTTCGCGACCGGGCCGGCCGGGCCGGTCGCCCTCGTCGTCGGCCCCGGCGTCCGCAGTCTCTACGTCGTCCGGTTGGCGGGCGACCACTGGGTCAAGAGCTTCCTCGCGCGGCGGCTCGACCCCGGAGTCTCGCTCGGCTGGCCGGGCCTCGCGCTCGATCGAACGGGGCTTCCGGTCGTCGCTTACACGCGCTGGCGCGAGCGCAACCGGCTGAGCCAGCTCGTGCTTGCGCGGGTTGGCCAGAGCGGCACCGTGCAGGCTTGGCGGATCACGACAAACGGCTGGCCGGCGAGCTACGTCGCGCCGCCCGCAGTGCCGGTCGTGCTTCCGAACGGGACCGTCCACGTCGTCGAGACGTACGGTCTCAGCGGCACGATCGGCACGATCGAGTGGTATCCGACGCGCAGCTCGTGGACGGGACAGTTCATCTCGGGCGGGGTCGGCGACTTTCCCGTAGGGCCGATGTTCGCCGCCGTCGGGGCGGGCAACGTGATCTATTCCGCCTGGACGGAGGCGTTCCTCAGCTGGAACGAGTTTCCCGTCACGCTCGCTTCGCACGGGCGCTCGATCGACGCCAACTTCGTGCTCGACCGCGCGTTGACGACCGGGCTTGCAATCACGTCACGCGGCCCGGAGGTGGCGGCGAACCAGTGGGTCTCTGCGAACGACCTCGGCGCCGCGAGCGACGACGTGCTCTGGGCCGGCACGATCACCGGCCGCGGCGGCAGCGAGGTGGACGGCTGGATCGACGGCGTCGCGACGGCGCCGGGGCGGGGCTCGCAGGACCTCCTCCTCGGCCGCCCTGGCGCGATCTTGTGGTTCCGCGCGCCCGGAGCGCTGCCCGTTCGAGTCAGCCTGACGGCCGAGCAACAGGACGACGGCAGCGTCATCCTCAGCGGCCGCGTCCGAGGCAGTTCAGGGGGACGCCTCGCTCTCTATCGCGAGCGTCCGGGCTCGGCCCGCACCGCGATCGGCACGCCTAAGCTCGGCCCCGGTGGATCGTTCACGCTCACCGACGCGCCGCGCAAGCGGCCCGTCCTCTACCGCGCGGTCTACGTCGACCCGCGAACCCGGATTCCGTACGCGAAACTCTTGCGCGACCCGGTCGGCTAGCGGCCCGACAGGAGAAACGGGTTCCTTCGTAGTTCACGCTTGGTGGACCGACGCCCACGTCAGCCCAGCCTCTCCGTAGTCTCTCTCTGTGGCGCCGCCCGGGAGACACCGACGGGCACTCATCACCCTGGCCGCGCTGCGGGCTGGCGGCTCGAGCGCGTGCTCACCGATAACGGGCAAGAGTTTCGCGGCCAGCGTTTCCGCCGTGGAATCGCCGTGCACGGCGTCCGCATCAGCCGCATCCACCCCGGCCGCCCGCAAACAAATGGCGCCGTCGAAGCGGTCCACAAGACAATCCTCGACGAGTGCTGGCGACCGGCCTTCGCCCGCTACCTCACGTCCGCTTCCATGGCCTCAAGCGCGAACTCGAGCCGCTACCTCAGCTACTACAACAACGATCGCGCCCACACCGGCCGCCTCACCCGGGGTCGCGTCCCCGCGGACCTCGTCTACGGTGCCCGCAAGATGGAGCTGAGATGAGCCGCACCTGTCGGCACATCCCGGAGGCTGTCCAGGCTAAGCGGCAAAGGCGCCGACCAGATTCGAACTGGTGTACGAGGCTTTGCAGGCCTCTGCCTAACCTCTCGGCCACGGCGCCGCGACGAGGAATCGTAGCGCCGCCTTTCGGGTACGCCTGAGCGCGTGAGTCAGCTCTCGATCGACGGCGACGGCACCGCGGCGGCGCTCGTCCCGCCGCGGCCGAGCCTGAAGAAGCTGCGCGAGGCGGCCGCCGAGTGCAAGGCCTGCCCACTCTGGGAGGGCGGCACGCAGACGGTCTTCGGCGAGGGTGGTGCTCACGCCGACGTGGTCTTCGTCGGCGAGCAGCCGGGCGACCGCGAGGACATCGAGGGCCATCCCTTCGTCGGCCCGGCCGGGAAGCTGCTCGACAAGGCGCTCGAGGAGGTCGAGATCGACCGCTCGCAGGTGTACGTCACCAACGTCGTCAAACACTTCAAATGGAAGCCCCAGGGCAAGCGCCGAATCCACCAGAAGCCGAACTGGCGCGAGATCGCTGCCTGCCGGCCATGGCTCGACGCCGAGGTCGCCGTCCTGAAGCCGCGTGTGCTCGTCTGCCTCGGCGCGACTGCCGCGCAGGCGCTGCTCGGCCGCGACTTCCGCGTCTCGCGGCAGCGGGGCGAGCTCGTTGAGTCACCGCTCGCGCCGAAGGCGATCGCGACGGTGCACCCGTCATCGATCCTGCGGGCGGAGGATCGCGACCTCCAGTTCAAAGAGTTCGTCCGCGACCTCGAGAAGGTCGCGGAGTTAATCAACGCCGGCTAGAAGAAGTCGTCATCCTCGGCGTGACCCAGGGGGTCGAGCCGGCGGTTCCGGCGGACGAAGAAGACGAACCCGCCGCCGATCATCGGCACGAGCAACAGGACCCAGGCACTGCGCCAGGCGATCGCGAACCAGAGCGCGGCCGCTGCGGCGGCCGCGCTCCAACGGAAGATCCGCGCCTCTTTCGGCCGGAGGCTTTCGTACAGCTCCTTCA
>Ga0209808_1000712_pt1 | contig 16517 bp, 13 predicted proteins | sample GraSoiAngelo_157_FD_186171 | JGI IMG/M metagenome (GOLD analysis project Ga0209808, IMG submission 186171) | Grasslands soil microbial communities from the Angelo Coastal Reserve, California, USA - 14_1009_16_20cm (SPAdes) (version 2) | ecosystem: Environmental > Terrestrial > Soil > Grasslands ... | reverse complement strand
GAGGAGTCCGCGGGCGCGATGAAGGGGGCGTTCGCAGTTTGCGATGCGCTCGTGGTCCTCGTCGTCCTGCGCCTCCTCGCCGCCTCGGGACGGAGCGCGTGGTGGAGCCTCGCGTACGCGTGGAACCCGCTCGTCGCCATCGAAGGCGCGGGCAACGGCCACGTCGATCTCCTCGGCACGCTCGCCATCGTCGCCGCGGCGTGGGCACTGGCGCGCCGGTGGCGTACGGCCGCAGCACTCGCCTTTGCGCTCGCCGTGGGGATCAAATTCGTCCCGATCGTTCTCGCGCCGCTCCTCTGGCGCCGGCTCCGCGTCAGGGACGTCCTGGCGGGGACCGCGCTGCTCCTCGCGCTCTACCTCCCTTTCGTGCACCAGGGTCGCATCCCCGTAGGCTCGCTCGGCGCGTACCTCGCCGAGTGGCGCTTCAACGGCCCCCTCTTCGCGGCATTCCGGCCGCTTGCCTCGCCGACCACGCTCGCCGCTCTCGCCGTGCTCACGGGGCTCCTCGTCGCGATCTGGGCCCGCGCCCGACTGAGCGTCGACTCGGCCGCCGCGTGGGCGTGGCCCGTCGCCGCGGCCCTCGCGCTCGCACCCTCGGTCTATCCTTGGTACCTGCTCTGGCTCACGCCATTTCTGTTCACGCCGGCCACCCGGCCGCTCGCGGTGTGGACGGTCACCATCCTCCCGACGTACCTCGTGCTCTACCTCGAGCGCGTCCACGGAACCTGGGAGCTGCCGTGGTGGCTCGTCGCGGCAGAGTATGGTGCCGTGCCCGCGGCCGCGGTGGTGGGCCTGCGCTTCGCGAGGGTGCCAGACCGAACGCTCGAGTTCGGGGTGGCGTCCCGCTCCGGAGGGAGAACATCCGCTGCACGTCGCCGTGTTTGGTCACGTTGGCGAGGTGGTCGCGGCGGATGAGCGCGCAGCCCGAGTGGACGGGCTCTCCGAAGTAGGCCGTGGGTGGCCGGGGGTTTGCCGGGGTGCTAATAGCACGGTGAGGATGCGCCACGGCACCACGCTCGGTCTCGTGCTGTCCGCGCTCCTCGTCGCGGGCTGCCGCGCCGCCGCCAACACGCCGCGCGGCACGGCCGAGCGCTTCCTCGACGCGCACTACGTGCGCATCGATCTCCCGGCCGCGCTCGAGTTCACGAGCGGCGTCGCCCGCCAGAAGGTGGAGAACGAGCTCCGGCTCGTCCAGGGCCAGGCGATCGACGAGACGACGCGCAAGCCGAGCGTGCACTACCGGCTCCTCGAGGAGCACCCCGACGGCGCCGCGGCCGTCCGCTACCTCTACCGCGGCAGCATCGCGATCGAGGACGCGGACCGCCTCGAGCGCCGCTGGCTGGTCACGGTGCGCTTCGCCGAGGGGAGCTGGCGCGTCACCAACTACGAGGAGCTCGAGGGGTGAGGCGGCTCCGCCGGGCGGCGCTCGTGGCGGCGGGCGCGGCCCTGATCCTGGTGGCGGCGCTCGCGGCGCTCGCCTACTTCGCCTCGAGACACTCCGATCGGCTGCTCGCCGAGGTGGGGAAGGGGCTCGGACGCGACCTCCGCGCCGAGCGCGTCGGCTTCACGATCCGCGGCGGCGCGGGGGTCACGCTGGCAGGCGTCTCCATCGCGGAGGAGCCTGGGCTCGACACGAAGGAGCCTTTCCTCACGGCGCGCGAGATCGAGCTCAGGCTCCGGCTGCTGCCGCTCGTCCGCCGCCGGCTGGTCGTCGATCGCGTCCTCGTCGAGGAGCCGGTGGTGAATCTGGTGCGCACGGAGTCCGGCGCCATGAACGTCGACTCGCTCGGGAAGAGGGCCGCCCCCTCGCGGCCGCACGCGGCCGCGGGCGTCGCGGCGGCAGCCGCGCCCGCCTTCCAGCTCGCGTCGCTCCGGCTCCGCCACGGGACCCTGCGCTACCGTGACCTCTCGACCGGCCGGACGGTGGAGCTGGCCCAGGTGGCCGTGGACGCGCGGCAGCCGCAGTTCGACGCGCCCGTGCCGCTGTCGGTTCGAGCCCGTCTCGCTACCGCGGACCTCCGCCTCGAGGACATCGTGAGCGAGGGCGTGCTCGAGCTGGCGGGCGGGCGGCCCGCTTACCAGGGCTCGCTGCAAGCCGGCCCAGGCGCCTTCGGCTCGATTGCCGTGAAGCGGATCACCGCGAAGCTGCACGCGAGCCCGCCCGTCCTCGACCTCGAGTCGGCGACGCTCGAGACGCTCGGCGGCACCGTCGAGGGCACGGCGCATCTCACCAGCGAGGGGAAGGGCGCCGGGCTGACCGCCCAGCTCGACGCGCGCGGCCTCGAGCTGGCGGAGCTGCCGGCGCCGAAGGGTCGGCCGCGGCCCTCGGGGACGCTCGAGCTGCACGGCACGCTCGCCGGCCCGCCGCCCGAGGCGCCCACGTTCACGAGCGGGGCGAGCGGCCAGGGACGGTTCGCGGTCACCGACGGGCGCATCGAAGGCGCCGGCTTCGGGCGCCCGCTGCTCGACGCGCTGCAAGCGTTCCTGAAGCCGGGCGTGGCGGACCGCCTGCGCGAGCGCTACCCCGACCTCTTCGCGACCGACGACCTCCGCTTCACGCGCCTCTCGGGCTCGGGCCGCCTGGCCGGCGGCCGCATCCGCTCCGACGACCTCGTGCTCGCCGCGCCGAGCTACGAAGCGCGTGGCGAAGGGAGCCTCGGTCTCGACGGCGACCTGGATGCGACGCTCCGGCTGATCGCCTCCCCGGCGCTCACCGACGACGTCCTCGGCCAGTCGAAGGCGCGGCCCGTGCTGGTGGACGCCAGCGGCCGGCTCACCATCCCGCTCCGCGCGCGCGGGCCGGTCGGCCGGCCCCACGTGAGCCCCGACCCGGAGTTCGCGGCTACCGTGGCGCGCGCGCTCCTCGGCGGGAGCGGCGTCGGCGAGGCGGCGGGCGGCCTCCTCGAGCGCCTCCTCGGCGGCAAGCGCAAGCGGGATCGTTGACGCGATGGGATTTCTCCGCCTACTCGTCGGGACGCTCATGCTGCGGCCGTACGTGTTCGTCTTCCTCGCCGCGTACCTCTTCGCGGCGGTCACCAGGATGGGCTGGGCGAAGACGGCGGCGTTCTCGGCGGTCGCGTGGGCGATCGCCTACGCGGCCGAATTCAGCTCGACGCGCAACGGCTTTCCCTTCGGCCTCTACGTCTACGTCGACGCGACGCGTGGCCGCGAGCTCTGGCTCTCGAACGTGCCGTTCTTCGACTCGCTGTCCTTCACCTTCCTCTGCTACCTCGGCTACGCGCTCGCCATCTTCCTCTACGCGCCGCTCGTGTGCGGGCGGGGCGACTTCCAGGTGGCCGACACGCGCGCCATCCGCACCTCGTGGCGCGTGCTCGTGACCGGCGCCTTCCTCACCACGCTCATGGACCTGGTCATCGATCCCCTCACGGTGCGGGGCGAGCGCTGGTTCCTCGGCCGCATCTACTACTACCCCGCGGGCGGCATCCACTTCGGCGTGCCGCTCAGCAACTACGCCGGCTGGTTCCTGGTGGCGGCGGCGAGCATCGCGGCCTTCCAGGCGCTCGAGCGACGCACGAGCTGGCCCACGGCGGGCGTGCGGCACGTGCCCTGGGGCGGGCTCCTCGAGCCGCTCCTCTACCTGGGGATCGTCGTCTTCAACCTGGTGATCACGCTCTGGATCGGCGAGCCGCTCCTGGCGCTCGTCGGCTGCCTCCTCTATCTTCCCGTGGTCGTGCTCTTCGTGAGCCATCCGCTCAACCCGATGCGCCGCGCGGGCAGCGCCGAGCTGGCCCGGCATCGCGAGGACTTCCCGGCCTCGCCGATCGTCCTCTCACCCGGAGTCCAATGGAGGCCGTCATGACGAAGCGCCTGTCGCTGCTCGCCGCCCTCGTGCTGATCTGCGGCGCGCGCACGCCCGCCGCCGCGCTCAGCGGGCGTGAGGTCATGGACACCGCGCAGCAGAAGAACGGGTTCTCGACCTGGCGCGACCGCGTGCTCGAGACGACCATGGAGAGCTACGCGACCACGCTCCAGCGCACGCGCGAGGCGACCGTGAGCGAGCAGACCGACCCGCGCGGCGAGCACCGCACCTTCATGGAGTTCACCGGGCCGGCGGACGTGACCGGGACGCTCTTCCTTCACCTCTCGCCGCGCGGCGAGAAGGACCAGCAGTGGGTGTGGACTCCGTCCGCCCGCAAGGCGCGCCGCCTCGCCGACGCGGCGCGCGACGAGAACTTCATGGGCACGGATCTGAGCTACCGGGACCTGGAGCTCATCGTGCGCATCCAGCAGTGGAACGACAGCGAGGCGACGGCGACGCTCGAGCCCGAGGCGCAGACCGACGGGAAGCCCTGCCACGTCGTCGGGCTCGAGCCGAAGAACAAGGAGTTCCCGTACGCGCGCTACCGCCTGTGGTTCGGGACCACGGACTTCCTGCTCTGGAAGGTCGAGGTGTGGGACCTCGAGGGGCGGCTCTTCAAGAGCGTGACGATGGACCGCTACGAGCGCATCCAGGACTACGCCACCGCCCGGGAGTTCAACGTCGCCAACGTGCCGTACGGCACGCACACGCTCTTCAAGGTGCGCAACGTACGCTACAACACGGGCGTGCCGGACGACACCTTCGCCGTGGCGAACGTGCAGAAGGGGCACTGAGGGCCGAAGCGTCCCGTTGCGCCCTGGCGCTGCGATCCGGCGGCTTCATGGCGCATCCGCCGCCTAGCGGTTCAGGCTGAAGCGTTCGTCGGCCACGCGATAGAGGCGACGCCAGACGGTGCGGTTCAGGAGGACGAGCGCGAACGACATCGTGAGCACGCCGGCTGCCAGCAACGAGAAGTTCGCCGCCTCCGATGCCTGCGTGATGAGCGATCCAAGACCGGGCGCGACGAGGGTCCGCCCACCATACCGCACGTACTCCGCGACGATGCTCGCGTTCCAGGCGCCGCCAGCCGCCGTGATGAGTCCGGTCACGAGATGGGGGAAGACCGCCGGGAGATAGAGCGTTCGCCACCGCGTCCAGCCGCCGAGACCATAGGTGTCCGCGGCCTCGCGCAAATCCTGCGGGAGGGCGCTCGCCCCGGCGAGCACGTTGAAGAGAATGTACCATTGCGCGCCGAGCAGCATGAGCGCGGTGCAGCCCCACGAAAACGGCACCCGAGCGGCGAGGAGTCCGATCGTGACCAGCGGGTACAGCATCGGAGCGGGAAAGGCTGCGGCGACCTGGACCGGCTGCTGCAGCAGACGGGAGCGGCGCGGCGAGATGCCGATCCACACGCCCGCCGGGACGGTCCACAGGGCGCCGACGACGAGCGCGCCCGTCGTGCGGAGAAACGTGAGTCCGAGGGCGCCAGCGAGCGTGAGCCACTCGTGCCCGCCGAGCTCCGTCACGAGGCGCACCAGATGCGCGGCTCCCCAGCCGGCGAAGAGCAGTGCGCCACCGGCGACCGCCCATCCGCCGCCGCGCGCGAGACGCCGCCGCATACCCTCGCCGTCCGCCGTTCCTCCAAGGGCGGGATGCCGGCTCACCCGCCCGGAGAGCCGCGCCGTCTGGCGACCGAACCAGTCGAGGATGCGCGAGCGCCGGAGCAGATCGAGCACGAGCGAGCGCGGCACGTCCGTGGCGGCCGTTTCCTCCACCTTGAACTTCTGCGCCCACGCCAGCGCGGGGCGCCAGACGACTTGGTCCACGGCGACGATCATGACGATCATCGCGGCGACCGCGTAGGCCATCGCGCGGCGGTCGCCGTGGTCGATGGCGACCGCCATGTACGAGCCGACCCCGGGGAGGCGAAAGTCGCGGTCGCCCAGGGTGAAGGCTTCGGTCACGGTCAAGAAGAACCACCCGCCCGCCATCGACATCATCGAGTTCCAGAGGAGCCCGATGGTCGAAGAGGGGAGTTCCAGCGTGCGGAAGGTCTTCCACCAGCCAAAGCCGTTGATCCGGGCGACGTCGCGAAAATCGGTCGGGATGCCTCGCAGGGAGCCGTAGAAGGAGAAGATCATGTTCCAGACTTGCCCCGTGAAGATCATCACGACGGAGGCGAGCTCGAGCCCCAGGTTCGAGTGCGGAAAGAGCGCGACCAAGCCGAGCACGAGCCCCGGGAGGAAGCCGAGGACGGGGATGCCCTGGAGGATGTCGATGAGGGGGATCATCACGCGCTCGGCGCGCCGGCTGTGCGCGGCGACGGTGCCGTACACGAGGGTCACGACGAGGGAGATGAGGTAGGCGGCCACGCCGCGCGCGAGGGAAAGCGCGGTGTACCCCGGGAGCGCCCAGGGGGAAAGATCAATCTCGACGGTCGGGCGAAGGGGCGCGTTCCACCGCCGCGCCAGCGCCGCCACCCCGCCGATGAGCGCGGCAAGGCCGATCAGGAGGAGCGCGTCGATCCACGCACTGTACGTGGGAGTCGGCGGGGCTGTCCCCGGAGTCGCGGGATGCCGTCCGGTGGTGAGCGTTGGAGCCATGCGCTCCCGGTCTCGGCGGCTCGCTGGTCACGGCCGGGCGCCCTCGGTCGCCGTGCTTTCGACATCGAGATACACTTCCCGGGCATCGGGATCGTAGCCGAGCAGTTCCCCGTAGCGCCCCCACGAGATGATCGTCTCGAAGAGACTCTCCGTGGGCTCGCCGGGAAGGTGCATCGCCAACTCTTCCTCGATGATTTCCGCCGGCAGCCGCATCCCCGGTGCCCGCCGCAACATGTCGGCCAGATAGGCGAAGGTTGGGATCGCACGCAGTTGGCGATGGAAGAGGCGCTTGCGCTCGTTGGGGTCCGCCGCCACGAAGGCCCGCCCGAGCGGGGTGAGCAGCACTTCCTGCCTCGGCGTCTCCGCGAGATCGAGCACCTCGGCCGCCTTTACTGCCAGGATCGCGAGCCCGAACTCCAACCGCAGACGTGATGCGAGCGCGAAGAGGTTGGTCCGGTCGCCTTGGTCGTGGACGACCTCCAGCAAGCCGACGATCTCCCCGACCTGCGCGTACGGCAGCGGTTCGAGATGGGGGCGAGGCGGTCGTTCCGCTTTCACCGCTGGTGCATCGGGGAGATGGATCGCGATGATGGCCGCGTGAATCCGGTCCACGAGGGCGATGAACGCCGGGTCGCGGTATTCGCGCGGGTGTGGGAGCGGGTTGGTGAGCAGTTCGCGGATCGTTCCCGGGTTCGTCCCCATGATGACGATCCGGTCGCCCAGGAAGACCGCCTCCTCGATGAGATGCGTGATGAGCAGCATCCCCTGGAGCCCGAGGTCGCCGCGCGTCCACAGCCCGTAGACCTCCGAGCGCAAGGATTCCGCCGTCAGCACGTCGAGCGCCGAGAACGGCTCGTCCATGCAGAGCAACTCGGGTCCGCCCACGAGCGCGCGGGCGATGCCGACGCGCTGCTTCATGCCCCCGGACAGCTCCTTCGGGTACGCTTCCTCGAACCCTTCGAGCCCCACGAGATCGATGACGCGGCGGAGGCGCTCTGCGGCTTCGGCTCCGCGGATCGCGGTTCGGTGGAGGCCGACGCCGATGTTCTCCGTCACCGTGAGCCAGGGGTAGAGGGCGAAGCTCTGGAAGACGATGGCGGCTCCGCAATGCACGGCCTGGAGGGGTGTGCCATGGCAGAGGACTTCGCCGCTGGTTGGGGCGATGAGGCCCGTCATGATGCGCAGCAGCGTCGATTTGCCGCACCCGGAGGGACCGAGCACGACCGTGACCTCGCCCGCCTCGATCGCGAGGCTCACGTCGCGTAGCACCACGAGGTCGTGCCCGTCGCGCTCGAAGCGATGGGTCACTCCCCTGACCTCCACGAGCGCGCCGCTGCTCGCCGTCGCGCCGACCGCCGGATTGTACGCCATCGCGTCCTACGGGTTGCGGTGAAAACGCTCTTGTATCCCGCGAGCCCATTTGGGTCCATGAGCGAGAAGCCCGTGCGGACTGGTCGCTCTGGCCAGGTGCGCAGTTCGGTTCGGTGGCGCGTGTTGGCGGCGCGGTGATGATCGCGCAGGCGTCGGCGCGGCGGCGAACGGGCGGACACGACCGAGCCGCGAACCAGAACCGGCCGTCGCGCGTCGGGATTCAGTCCCGGTCGGAGGTTACGAGGGAGACGCGCTCGCGCACCGGGGATAGCGCTGGCAATGGATCCGTCCGTTCGCCCCTTGGCAGCAGGCGCGTTTTACCGCGCGCGCCTGCCGGCGGCGACCGGCCGGGCAGGCCTTGAAGTCGGCCCGCACGAGCACCTTGCCGGCGGGGCACCGCAGTGGCGGGGAAACGTCGGTGAGGATCGGACCCATCCAGAGGAGGACAAGCATCGCTGCGAACGGCCACCGTCGTGCTCGGAGGAGTACTCTCACGCTGATCCCTCGCTGTTGCATGGCCGGCTGCGGACCGGCGACATCGAAGATCGGTTCAGATGGGCGATAAGCAATGAGCGTGCCGCGCCGGTTGCGGTCGGGTTGCAACGTCGGGCCGGCGCGCGCTTCCCAGCGTGGGACCGCATCACCCGCGCCGGCCGCCGCCCAGCACTTGCAGCGTGCGGGACCCGCTCCGTGAGAAAGGTACCACGGCGGTTGGCAGCGGCCTGTATCCGTTACAGGGCCCTGTACGGTTTACAGGCTCGGTGCACCCCCTACCAATACTCATCCTCTCGTCGGGAGGGGCTCGCCCGGGCGGGTCGGCAGGGTGCAGTGGCGATCGGGTCAGTGCCCCGGCACGCCCGCCGGCCCCGGCTTGAAGCGGAACACCTGGTAGGGCGCGTTGGCCCGCATGTGGGCCGTGGTCCGGAACATGACGTGCTGGAGCGAGCTGCAGGTCACGTAGAGCCAGCCGTCGGGGCCGAAGCTGAAGCCGTCGGGCCAGCGGAGCCGCGGGTCCTTCAAGAGCGTCGTCAGCTTCCGGTCCTGACCGAGCGTCAGGACCGCGGAGTGCTCGGGGTCGCTCACGTAGACCGTGTCCGCAGCGTCGATCGAAAGGCCGTCGCTGATCGTCTTCGGCCCGAAGGTCTCGACGCGTGCGCCGAGCGCCTCGGACGCGAGCGACTCGTCGTTCAGGTCGCGCGTGGCGATGCGGTAGAGGCGGTCGCCGCTGAAGGGGCCGTAGTAGAGCCACTCGCCGCGGTCGTCGAGCGTGATCGAGTCGACGCCGATCCTGACCGTGTAGACGCCGAGGACCTTGATCGCGCGCTCGGGCGTGTGGATGACGTAGTTGCCCGCCTGCACGGAGGGGTGCCCGTCGAGCACGCGCCGGCTGATGCGCTTGGCGACGTCGTAGACGATGAGCGCCGGCTTCTGGCGGATGGGGCTCGTCTCGGCGATGTAGATCTTCTCGCCGCGCGGGTCGATCTGGAAGTCGTTCACCATGGAGAGGAAGCCGGCCACGCTGGAGGGGAAGTCGTACTGGTGGACGAGCGTGTTGGTGGCGAGATCGAAGGCGACGAGCCGCGGTTGCCCGCGCCCGTAGCGGGCGAAGTCGAGGGTCCAGAGCCGCCCCTGGCGATCGATGCGGACGGCGAGCGGCGAGTCGAAGCGCGTCGTCTGCGAGGCCTGGTCGGGATACGGGACCGGCTTCCCGCCCACCAGCTCGACCAGCTTGATCGGGGGGCTGCCGTTGGGATGCAGCGTGAAGAAGACGCGGCCGGTGCTCGAGACCGCGATGTTGCCGGGCGGGTAGTCGAGGTCGGCGACCACCTCGAGGGCGGAGACGGGCAGGGCGGGCGCGGTGGTGCGGTCCTCGAGCCGCACCCCGCCGCAAGCGGTGAGGAGCAGCAGGGTGACGAAGGCAGGGCGCCGCATGGCCCGCCCGATTACCACGGTCTCTACTCCGCGCGCAGCGCCTCCAGCACCGGCAGCCGCGCCACCCGCCGGGCGGGCAGGAGCCCGGCGGGGACGCTCACCAGGAGCGCCGCCAGCGCGGCCGCGGGGATGCTGCCGGCCGCGAAGTGGAAGTCGATCTCCCAGCCGAGCTGGTAGGTGAAGTTGACCCGCACCCAGAGGAGCGCGAGCACGAGCCCGATCGCGAGCCCGCCCGCGAGCCCGAGCGCGCCGACCCCCGCCGACTCGCCCACCACCGCGCGCGCCACCTGCGCGCGCGTCGCGCCCGCCGCGCGGAGGAGGGCGAACTCGCGGCGGCGATCGAGCGAGACGGCGAGCAGCGCCTCGGCAAGGCCGAGCGCGGCGACCACGAGGGGCAGGATCTCGAGCGCATCGGTCAGACGGAAGGCGCGCCGCACCGCGTCCCGGTGGTAGGTGTAGAGCTCGCGCTGGGTCAGCACCTTGAGCCCCTGCGCGACCCCCACCTGGGTCGCGATCGCGTGGCGTACGGCGTCGAGCGAGGCGCCGGGGGCGAGCGTCACGTGGAAGCGGTTGGCCGAGCGGTCCTGCCACCAGCGCTGGTAGGCGGGCCGCGCGAGGATGACGCTGCCGCGCGGCGACACGTAGTCGACCACCACGCCGGCCACCGGCGCCTCGAACGGCCCGGCGGGCGTGTCGAGGCGGAGCGTCGCGCCCACGCCCACGTCGAACTGGCGCGCGAAGTTGCGCGATACGAGGACGCCGGTGCCGGCGCGCACCGCGGCGAGCGCCGCCCGCGCATCGCCCGCCGCGAAGCTGAAGTCCGCCTCCCGCTCGGGCGCGAAGGCGCTCGCGTCGAGCGAGTCGATGCTGATGCGCGCGCCGCGGTAGTCGTGCTCGGCGAGCCGCACGCGCTCGACCCGGGCCACGCCCGCCACGGCCGCGAGGCGATCGCCGACGGCCTCGTCGAGCGGCGCCTCGATCCAGCCCGTGGCGGCGGTCGAGGCGACCACCAGGTCGGCGTGCACCTGGCGGCGGATGAAGTCGAGCACGGATTCCTCGAAGCTCCGCGCCACCGTCGCCGCCGTCATCATGAGGCCGAGCCCCAGGGCGAGCACGGCGGCCGCGAGCGCGAGCTGATCGGGGATGCGGACGAGGCGATCGACGGCGAGCCGGCCGGCGAAGCCGAGCGCCTCGCGCGCGGGGCGGAGGAAGAGGGCCGCGGCCCGGCCGGCGAGGCGCATGAAGACGAGCACGAGGGCGAAGTCGGCGGCGAGCGCCGCCACGTTCCCGCACCAGGGCGAGTCGAAGCGCGTCTCGGCCCAGAGCGCGCCGCCCGTGAGCAGGACGGCCGCGACGATCGTGCCGCGCGGCTGCCAGCGGCGCATCGGGTGCGCTCCCTCGGCGGTGCGCACGGCGACCAGCGGCGACACCAGCGCGGCATCGCGCGCGGGCAGCCAGGCGGCGACGACGGCGGCCGCGACGCCGGTGGCGACGCCGGCGACGAGCGCCCACGTGGACAGCTCGAGCCGGGCGGTGAACACCGTCATGGAGAAGATGAGCTCGGTCGACTCGGTCACGGTGCGGAGGAGGAGGCGCGCGAGCACGATGCCGAGCGGCACGCCCGCGGCGGCGCCGACGATCCCCGTGGCGAGCGCTTCGCCCAGCACGAGCGCGGCCACCTGGCGCCGCTCGGCGCCCGCGCAGCGGAGGATGCCGAGCTCGCGGCGGCGGGCGGCGACCGAGGTGGCGACCGCGCTGCCGACGACGAAGATGGCCGCCAGGAGCGCCAGGCCCGAGAGCCCCGAGAGCAGCGTCTGGAAGGAGGCCAGGTAGCGCTCGATCTGCTCGCCGCGGCGCGCGGGGCGGATCGCCTCGAGCCCCGCGGGGAGCGCGGCGTGGAGGCGTTGCTCCACGTCCTCCACCCGCACGCCGGGCTCCAGGGTCACGTCCACCTGATCGATGAGCCCGTCCTCGCCGAGCACCAGCTGCGCGCCGACCACGTCCATCAGGATCAGGTTGCCGCCGAAGGCCCGCCCGACGCCGCCGGGCGGCAGCACGCCGCGCACGGTGAAGGTCTCGATGCCGTGCGGGGTGCGCAGGGGGAGCGTCGCGCCCGTCGTCACGCCGAGCCGCGCGGCGAGCGTGTCGGTCACGATCACGCTGCGCGGGTCGACGAGGAAGCCGAGCGGGTCGTCGACCACGTGCTCGCCGGCCTTGACCAGGTGGAGCGTCCGGATGGCGTGGCCGTCGGTCACGTCGGCGGCGAAGACCGAGAGGGCCTCGCCCGCGATCGGCGGCTCGGCGCCGAAGAAGGTCGTGGTGACGATCGGGACGGCGTGGTCGACGCCGGGGATCGCGCGGAGCTGCTCCGCGACGGTCTCCGGGAAAGGCCCCGGCCCCCGCACCTGGAGGGCTGCCGTCCCGGCCAGGTCCTCGATCGCGTCGGTGAACGAGGCGAGCGTGCTCGCGTTGATGACCCGGATGGCGACCACGAGCGCCACCCCGCAGGCCACCCCCGCCGCGGTGAGCGCGGCGCGCGCGCTGGCCACGGAGGTGGCGGCGGGCGAGGGCGAGTACTGCCATGGGGCGGGCAGTATGGCCGCCAAACCGGAGCTTGCGCCAGGTCGCTCGACTCTGTTACGGCGAGGGCCGGATGGCGGTCGCCCGGGTCACCGAGATCATCGCGTCGTCCCCCGACGGCTTCCGGGAGGCGGTGGAGGAGGGGATGGCGCGCGCGGCGCGCACGCTGCGCGGCATCACCGGGCTCGAGGTGCTCGGCAAGCGGGTCAAGGTCGAGCGCGGGCTGATCGTCGAGTATCGGGTCGACATGAAGATCACCTTCGTCCTGGACTGAGGAGATCATGGCGGTCGCACGCATCACGCAGGTCATCGGCGCCTCGCCGCACAGCTGGGAGGACGCGGTCCGCAACGCCCTCGAGCGGGCCAACAAGACGCTGCGCGGCATCACCGGCATCGAGGTGCTGAAGGAGAACGCCGCGGTCGAGGACGGCAAGATCGCCGAGTACCGCGCCACCGTGCAGGTGACGTTCGTCCTCGAAGGCACCTGAGGCGGCCGATGTCGGAGCCCACCAACGGCAGCAGCCGCATGACGTCGCTCGATGCGGCCTTCTACTATCTCGAACGCACCGGGCAGCTCCTGCACGTGGGCGGCGTGTACACGGTCGAGGGGGCGATCGACTTCGAGCGGCTGCTCACCGACCTGGCCGCGCGCATGCACCTCATCCCGCGCTACACCGAGCGCGTGGTGTCGGTGCCGCTCAACCTGGCGCATCCCACCTGGGAGCCCGACCCGCAGTTCGACATCCGCCATCACGTGCTGCACCACAAGCTCCGTCCGCCGGGCGGCGACGAGCAGCTCGTCACGCTCGTGAGCCGCCTCTTCGCGCAGCCGCTCAAGCGCTCGCGGCCGCTCTGGGAGCTGCACCAGATCGACGGCTACCGCGGCGACCGGAGCGTCATCTTCGCCAAGGTCCATCACTGCATGGTCGACGGCGTCAGCGGGGTGCAGCTCCTCGGCGTGATGTTCGACCCGAGCCCCAACCCCGCGCCGGTGCCGCCGCCGGAGGGGGTGCGCGAGGCGCCGCCGCTGCCGACGCCCACGGCGCAGCTCGTGCGCGCCGTGCGCGAGGGTGTGCAGGACGGCCTCGCGCGCGTGCAGGCGGTGGCCGACCTGGTGCGCAACCCCCGCCGCGCGCTCGCCGAGCTCGGGCACGCCGCCGACGCCGTCGCCGAGCTGGGCCGCATGGTGCTGTCCGACGTCCCCTCCACGCCCTTCAACGGCCACGTGAGCATCCTCCGCCGGGTCGTGTGGACGACCTTCTCCCTCAACGAGGTGAAGGCGGTGAAGGACCGCCTCGGCGGCACGGTGAACGACGTCGTGCTGTCGACCATCAGCGCCGCGCTGCGCACCTATCTCGAGCGCGCGGGTCTGAACCCCGACCGCATCGAGCTGCGCGCCATGCTGCCGGTCAACGTGCGGCGGAGCGACGAGCACCTGAAGCTCGGCAATCGTGTGTCGATGCTGGTGGCGCCGCTCCCGGTCCGCATCTTCGACCCGCTCGAGCGCCTGCGTCAGGTGCGGGCGGCGACCGCGCACCTGAAGGAGCGCGGCCAGGCGGCACGCTTCACGCGCGCGCTCGATCTGATGGACCTCCTGCCGGCGGCGGTGCAGAAGCCCCTCGGCTGGCTCCAGGTCCAGGCCTCACCCATCAACACCGTCTGCACCAACGTGCCGGGGCCGCTCGTGTCGCTCTACGTGCAGGGGAAGCGGCTCGAGAAGCTCGTCCCCGTCGTGCCGCTCACGCAGGGGGTGGGCCTCGCCTTCGCGATCTTGAGCTACGCCGACACGCTCACCATCGGCATCACGGCCGACCCGGCCCTGGTGCCCAACGGCGAGAGCCTCTGCGACCTCCTCCAGGCCGGGTTCGATGAGCTCCGCGTCCTGGCCGGGGTCGAGCGGGCCGAGCGGCGAGGCGCCGTCCGCCCCGAGCGCCAGCGCCGGCCGCCGGCGGCGCCCAGCCAGGTGGCTTGAAATCGCGTCCCTGACCGATCGGCCAGTGATTGCCTGACCGATCGGTTTGTAGTAGCTGCCGGGTCTCACTTCATGTTCGATGTCACCATCTTCACCGCGCTCGGCTGGGAGCGGCGAGCCGTGACCGAGGCGCTCCGGACGCTGGAGCCTTCGGGGCCGTCCGGCGCCTGGCGTGGACGGCTGGCCGACGGCGCCTCGTGCCTGGTCGTGCAGACCGGGATCGGTCCCGCGCGGGCGGCCGCGGCGGCCGCGGCGGCGCCGCCCGCGGGCGCCTTCCTCGCCTGCGGATGCGCGGGGGCGCTGGTCGGCTGGCTCGTTGCCGGGGACCTCGTGACCGCCGAGAGCGTGATCGCGCTCGAGGCCGACGGCCGGGCCGGCGAGCGCCTGCCGGCCGCAGGCGCGGGCCTGGCCGCCTGGGCCGCCGGGCGTGGCTTCCGCGTGCACGCGGGCGGGCTCGTCGCGAGCCCCGTCGTGCTCGGCACCGCGGAGGCCAAGGCTGCGCTCCGCGCGACGGGCGCGCTCGCCGTCGAGATGGAGAGCGGCGCGCTCGCGGCCGCCGCCCGCGCGCGGGGGATTCCCTTCGCCGCGCTCCGCGTGGTGCTCGACGGGGCGGGCGAGGCACTGCCCGCCGAGCTCGGCGTCATCGACGAGGCGACCGGCGAGGTGCGCGCCGGCCGCGCGCTCGCGGCGATGGCGCTCCACCCGCGGCTCTGGCCCGCGGCCGCCCGGCTCGCGCGCCAGCAGCGATCGGCGGCGCGCCGGCTCGGTGCCATCATGGCCGCGCTCGAGGTGGAGGCGATCGCCGCCCCGCCCGAGGCGGCGACCGCCGCCGGCATCTGATCCAAAAAGGAGGCTCGATGCGATTTCCGCTCCACATCGCGACCGACATGATGAGGTGGCAGCTCAAGAACTGGTGGGCGGGCAACCAGCACGTGCCGGTCGTGCTCATGCTGGAGCCGCTCCACACCTGCAACCTCGCCTGCATCGGCTGCTCGCCGGAACGCTACACGGGCGACTTGAAGGACCGCCTGCCGCTCTCCAAGTGCTTCGCGGCGGTCGACGAGTGCGGCGCGCCGGTGGTCTCGGTGTGCGGCGGCGAGCCGACCGTCTACCCCGAGATCGTCGAGCTGGTGGAGGGCATCATCGCGCGCAAGAAGCACGTCATCATGTGCACCAACGCGATCCTCCTCGACCGCTTCTACAGGAAGGCTCGGCCGCACAAGCGCCTCTCGATCAACGTCCACCTGGACGGCATGCAGAAGACGCACGACTACGTGGTCGACCGCACCGGCGTCTTCGACAAGGCGGTCGCGATGATCAAGGAGGGGAAGCGCCTCGGCTACTACGTCTGCACCAACACCACCGTCTACCGCGAGACCGACGTCGCCGAGATCGAGGAGATGTGCGCCTTCCTGACCGAGCTCGACGTGGACGGCATCCTGCTCTCGCCCGGCTACCACTACGAGTCCATCCCCGGCGACGAGCACTTCCTCTTCCTCGAGGAGATCCACCAGAAGTTCCGCCGCATCGTCGAGCTCGCCAAGCGCTACCGGAAGATCTCCTCCACGCCGCTGTTCCTCCAGTTCGCGGCCGGGCTCCGCGACTACCCGTGCACCCCGTGGGGCAACCCCACCTACACGCCGAAGGGCTGGAAGGGCCCCTGCTACCTGATCGAAGGCCAGCACTACGCCACCTGGAAGGAGTTCTTCGGCGGCGTCGACTGGGACTACTGGGAGACGCGCCAGGACCCGCGCTGCCACAACTGCAAGATGCACTCGGGCTTCGAGGCGTCGGTCGTCCGCAAGCTGGGCGAGCGGTTCTCCGACGTGCTCACGATGGCGCGCTGGCAGCTGGAGAACGTGCGCAACCCGGGGCGGCGCGCGGCGTAGGCTCGCCCGCTACGGGACGAGCTCGTCGGCGCCGATGTCGAACGCGCCCTCCTGCGGGCGGCTGTCGCCGTCGCGGTCGGTCGCCGGCGCTCCGGTCGCCGTCCCGGCGTTCCGGCACGGCGACGCCGCCGCGAGGTGGCCGGTCGTGTCGAGGAGCGGATCGGCGGAGATGTTTCCCGCCGCCCCGGGCAGCGCGTTGACGTCGGCGAGGGTGAGGGCCGTCGTCCCCCCGTCGTAGTAGAGCACGCCGGTCGGATCGTGGAGATCGTTGTTCTCGAGCGCGGCCAGATCGCTCGAGGCGTCGGCTTCGAAGATGGCGAAGCTCGGGCCGCCGGGGGTCGTGGCGTGGA
>Ga0209808_1000706_pt1 | contig 16576 bp, 16 predicted proteins | sample GraSoiAngelo_157_FD_186171 | JGI IMG/M metagenome (GOLD analysis project Ga0209808, IMG submission 186171) | Grasslands soil microbial communities from the Angelo Coastal Reserve, California, USA - 14_1009_16_20cm (SPAdes) (version 2) | ecosystem: Environmental > Terrestrial > Soil > Grasslands ... | reverse complement strand
TTAATGCAGAGCCGCACGGAAATCGACAACCTCCAGCAACAGGTGAATGAACAGCAAACTTTGTTGGCGCGCCATACGCGCGAGGTCACTTTGCTGAAGACCGACGTGAGCTACCTCGAAACCATCGCACGCGATCGCCTTGACTTGATGAAAGAAGGCGAAACAATTTTTCGCCTCGAGACTGCGCGCGCCAAGGCGAAGCCCGTCGCTCCCGTGCGCAAGTAACCGTACCGCACGCGTCCCGCGTGCTGGTTAGGGCGTTGCGCCGAAACAATCTTAATTTGATTTTTGCCGGCTCTGAAGAGGAGCGCTGCAAAAAGAAAGTTCGTGATCGCGAGGACGCGCTCGCCAGCACGCGAGACGCGTGCGCTACCCTTTGCGATTCGCGGTGAGTTGAATTATTTTTCTTGATGCCAACGGAAATCTCCATTCCAGATGCCGAGGATTTGAAATCGCGCGTGCGCGAATTGCGGAGGTTTCTTTGACCTCGAGCAGCTGCAGAAGAATCTAGCTGCAATTGAAGTGCGGATGGCTGCGCCCGATTTTTGGTCGAACCGGGAGCGCGCCCAGGCTGATGTCGAGGAAGTTTCGCGATTGCGTTCGTTGATCAATCCGTTCCAACAATTGGAGCGCGAGATTGAAGATTTCAGCGCACTGCAAGAACTTGCCGCGGAAGAAAGTGATCCGGCGCATCGAGCGCAGGCGGAGAAAGAAGTGGCGACCGAACGCGATCGTCTGGCTCACAAGCTCGACGAGTTTGAGTTGCGCCAATTTTTGTCCGGCGAAAACGATCGCGCGAACGCGTTTGTGACGATTCATTCCGGCGCCGGCGGCACCGAATCGTGCGACTGGGCCGACATGCTGCTTCGAATGTACCAGCGCTGGATTGAGCGCAGCGGTTTCAAATCGCAAACAGTGGACATTCAGCAGGGCGAAGATGTCGGAATCAAATCGGTGACTTTGCTCGTAACTGGCGAGTACGGCTACGGACATCTGCAAACCGAGCGCGGCGTGCACCGGCTTGTGCGCATCTCGCCGTTTGACGCAAATAAGCGACGGCACACCTCATTCGCGAGCATCGACGTTGTGCCCGAAATCGCGGACGCTGCGCCGATTGAAATTAATCCGGCGGATCTCGAGATGGGCACGTTTCGCAGCGGCGGCAAAGGCGGACAGAACGTGAATAAGGTCGAAACTGCGGTGCGGATTTTGCATAAACCGAGTGGAATCGTCGTTGCCTGCCAGGCCGAGCGCAGCCAGGGTCGCAACCGCGAGCTGGCCATGAAAATGTTGAAAGCAAAACTTTATCAACTCGAAGAAGACAAGAAACGCGCCGAGATAGAGCGGCAATACGGCGAGAAAGGGGAGATCGCGTGGGGAAATCAAATTCGTTCGTACGTGTTTCAACCGTACCAAATGGTGAAAGACCACCGCACCGGCGCCGAGACAAGCAACGTGCAGGCCGTGATGGATGGCGACATCGACATGTTTATCCAGGCGAAATTGCGCGGACAGAAATCTGGCAAAGGCGAGGGGATCGACGAATTCTAGCGGCGGTGCAAACAGGCCAAGCATTACGCGTCGCGCAGTTCCAAGCGGCACCGGCTGAGTGGAAGAACCGGTGAGCACGCCGCTCACTGAGACGGCGCTTTATCAAAGATCGCGCAGAATCCGTCGTTGTAATAACGCAGCCGCCAACCATGGTCTTCGGCGAAACGCTATCTTGGCTTCTCGCTTGTCGCCGTTATGCGGCCAGACACGCGTTATCTCAGGTTCGTAAAAAACCAGTGGTTTGCTCTTTCTAATTCCTTAGCAATTTGGCTCGCGAGTATTCTCATAACTGTCGTCAATGAGATGCTTCGCAGATCGATAATTTCTTAAAGCCAGATATATTTAGCATTTCCTGCTCCTGATGGTAAAGCGACGAAAGTAACGTTTAGCCTTTGATCCGGAAACACATAACGCTCGCGGATGCGTCCCTTCCGTTCACCACACCGGGGTCGAATGAGCGGGCAGAAGCGCATAAATCGGCCGCCGAGAATTGTAGAGGCGCTCGTGCCGCGAGCTCCGACGTTTGACACAAATGCCGCTACACGGTCAGCAGCTTCAAACAAAAACGAATATCAAATTCGCCGCAGTTATGGGCGCGGCAACAGGCGAGACATGCGACTGTGCGCCTGACCTTCCGTACGCGAGGGAAATCGCGCCGGCAATTCGGGCAACGGTAGATGAAACGCGGCGCATAACGCTTCGGCGGAAAGGGCAACGTATGACAGCGCTTTTCGTCCGCGATTCCCAAATCCCGACAAGCCTGCTGCCACTCAGGGCCGTGCGGCGCAATCTGCCGCCGACTCTTCTGTCGGAATTGCGCGAGGATGTGAGCAAGCTCGTGCCGCAGCGTGCGATCAATTTCCGCGGGATGCTCAACCAGTTTCAGGTTTAGCGAAATCAATTTCTGGCGATAATCAGCGCGGCCCGCGGCGGTTTTGAGACGGGAATTCCATTCAACGCGAAGTTCTGTTGCGATTCGTTTCGCGCCTAACGAACACAAGAGTTGGCGACCTTTTGTTTGCAATAGCACAGCCGTCTCGACTGTATAGCGAGCAAACATCTTGCCTGCAGGTTCGATTATCAATTCGCCAGGCGAGGCGCCCGGTGGCCCCACAGCGATGTCTGTGCTACGGAACGCGAACTCGAGCTGCCTAAGCGAGGGCATATTCGCGGGCTTCTTTCGTTCGCTTCGCGATTCGCTCAAGTGCATCGGCAGCATTAGCAATTTCTTCCGCAGTCGTCCGTCTGCCAAGCGAAAAACGAATCGCCGATCTGGCGCTTTCCATTGGCAATCCCATGGCGAGCAAAACATGCGACGCCCTCACCGAGCCAACCATGCAGGCCGAACCGCTCGACGCGCAAACGCCTTCCAAATCCAGAGCCATCAACATCGTTTCGGAATCAACGCCGATGAAACTTACGTTGAGCGTGTTGGCGAGCCGATGAGCTGGGTCGCCATTTTGCTGCGTGTCCGCGAAAACCTTTTCGATGCGTGTCCAGAAATCATCACGCAATTGCGCTTGGCGTTGCCTCTCCGCGTCGGCGTCGTGCAAAACCCACTCGGCGGCCGCAGCCATTCCCGCGACTCCGGCGACATTTTCTGTCCCGGGCCGCCGCTGGTTTTCGTGCGCGCCACCGAACATGATTGGCTCAATCGGCAAACCGCTCCGCAAGAACAGAAATCCCGTTCCTTTGGGGCCGTAAAATTTATGCGCCGCAAAACTGCCCGCATCGACTAACGAGACATCAATGTCCAGTTTGCCGAACGCCTGGACCACGTCGCTGTGAAGCAACACGCCGCGATCGCGGCATATCTGTGAAATTTCGCGCATCGGCTGGATGACACCCGTTTCGTTATTCGCAGTCATGATCGAGACGAGTTTGGTCTCAGGCCGAATCGAATTGGCGAGCTGATCGAGATCGACCATTCCGGTTTTGGAAACATTGAGCCAGGTCACTTCAAAACCTTCGCGATTCTCAAGATGTTCCACTGCGTTCAGCACCGCGTGATGTTCGGCTTTGTTCGAGATAATGTGGCCGCCACGTGAAGATGCACACCGCGCCAGACCGAGCACGCCCAGGTTGCATGACTCGGTTGCGCCGCCGGTAAAAATGATTTCGCCAGGTTTTGCATGCAGGAGCGCGGCCAGCTTGTCGCGAGCGTCGTCAATTGCGGCGCGAGCTGCGCGGCCAGCGGCATGGATACTGGATGGATTGCCAAAATGCCGATTGAGATATGGCAGCATCGCCTCGCGCGCTGCATCGCATAACGGTGTGGTGGCGTTGTAATCGAGATAGATCATCAGTACTTCCTCTTCCTTTTGCTCGCGCTCGTGATGGAAAAAAGTTCGCGATGGCGAGGGTGCCATCGCCAGCACGCGGACGCGTGCGCTCCCCAGACAGTCATTTCTGAAATTCATCGCGTGCGGTTGCGGACTCGCGTTTTCGTTTCGGCACGACACGAACTTCTTTTTCTTCGTAGTAGACGAGCGAATGCGGTGAAATGCTTTTTGTCAGGAAGACGTTGGCGCCGATCGTCGAATTCGCGCCAATCACCGTGTCGCCGCCCATGATTGTGGTTCCGGCGTAAATGCAGACGCCGTCTTCGATCGTCGGGTGGCGTTTTTTTCCACGCAATGCTTGTCCGGCCCCGAGCGAGCGCGCGATGAACGACACGCCCTGGTAAAGTTTCACGTGCGACCCGATCTGCGTCGTCTCGCCAACGACCACTCCCGTGCCGTGGTCGATGAAGAAATGCGAGCCGATCTCCGCACCAGGATGAATATCGATCCCCGTGCGGCTGTGCGCCCACTCGGTCATGATGCGCGGAATCAGCGGCACCTTCCCGTAGAGCAGATGCGCCATTCGATAAATAGCGATCGCCTCCAGCGCCGGATAAGCGAGGATGATTTCCTCGTAAGTGGTGGCGGCCGGGTCGCCTTCGTAAGCGGCATCGATGTCCGTCCAAAGCATGCGGCGCACCGAGGGCAACTGCTTGAAAAACTCCGTCAACACTTCCTCGGCTTTTGCTTCCGTTGCCTCATCAGGAGGAATTTTGCCGAAGCTTCTGCAAATTTCAGTTTTGAGTCGGGCATGCAAATGTCTGACGCGAATGCGCGTAGTATCGGCGAGATCTTCTGAGCTCACGAGCGCTTCACTGCGAAAACCGGGAAACATTAGGCTCATCAGCTCGGTACAAGCCGCTTCAATGGACAGACGCGAGGGCAGAGAAGCGGCAGCGGCCAGATAATTTATTCCGCCGGTCTCGCCATAAGTCTGAAGCAGTTCTTCAACTGCGTCGCGTGTGGTAGTGGTCATCTCGTGAAATATGCGCCCGCTGAGCGTGAAACAAAGTGAAAGTGTGACCCTGCGGGGAAGCCGTTGAAACGGCTTGCGAGTTGCTGCAGCGGTGAGCACCCGCCTGAAGGCCGGTGTTAATCAGAAAAAATGTGCGTTCGTGACCGGTGTCGCCGCATCGACGTTTAAATCAACTGCCTGTGAGATCCGCGGTGCGGCCAGTTATCTCAATGCGTCAAAGAATAGCATTGAGGCGTCACATTGAATAAATTTTCCCTGGGCGACACAGCGGTTGCGATTTGGAGTGCCTGTAGCGGCGGTCTCGGTCCAAATCTTCCTAATTGCGCGCCGTGCATTGGCTACAAACACCCAAACCGCACATTCTCTCATTAACCGGGTTTTAAGCCGGTGTCGGAGCGAAGAATGGGCATCAGCCGTTTCAACGGCTTATGGTCCCATCACCATGTCTGTGCATTCGTGCTCTCGCTGCTGGATTCACCTGATTTGAGCGACATTGAATCGCGAAAGAGTGCTGAACAAGAGAGCTGCAGCGTCTGTATCTTGCTTCCTCGAGGAGTACGCCGACAAAGAGGGCATTTACCCCAAAGTAAATTATGTGAATGCCGATCATGTCAATGCGCTGATTGATCTTCCGACCGCATTTTCAATTGAAAAGGCCGTGCAATTACTAAAAGGGAGTTCCTCCCACTGGACTAATTCAAATCACATCATTGCGGGAAAATTTGCTTGGGGCAGAGGCTATGGGGCGTTCTCGATATCGCATTCCAATGTCGACGTAGTAATGCGATACATCGCGGATCAGGAAGAACACCATCGCCAACGCACGTTCACAGAGGAATTGCGAGAATTCATCGATCGGCACGGATTGCGCTGGCGCGACGAAGAAGGCCGTTAAAACGGCTAACGACGTGCAGCGGCCGGTAGCACCGGCCTAAAGGCCGTGTTAATGAGAAGGAGGTCGTTAGGTGATCCCGACCCGAGGAGTCAACCGGCTACGATTTTTTTTCATTAGCACCGGCTTTTAAAGCCGGTGTCTTCGCGAAGAGCGGGCAAAAGCCCTTTTAGCGGGTTCCAATTGTGATTCGACTTGTCGGTGGACGAGCAAGTCGTTCGATCTTCCATGTTGATTTTAAGTAATTCTTACGCCCCCCGGGCTTGGAGCCATTGCAGGGCGAAGCGGGCGACTTCGCGCGAGTTGTTCAGGTCGAGTTTATCTTTGATGTGCGCCCGGTGCGTTTCCACGGTCTTGGGGCTGAGATGCAACAGCTTCGCGATCTGGCGCACTTCGTTGCCTTTGCCGATCAGCTCGAGGATTTCGAGTTCGCGATCGCTTAGTCTCTCGACGGCGTCCACCTCGCCTTCGGCCTGGCGATGAGCGAATTTCGTGATGACCTGCGCAGCCATGGCCGGGCTGAGATACGGTCTTCCGTTAAACACTTCATGGATTGCCTGCACCACATTTGCCATCGCTTCGTGTTTCATCACGTAGCCGTCGGCGCCAGCCCGCATCGCCCGTAATGCGTAGAGCGATTCGTCGTGCATCGAGAGCACCAGAATCGGCAGCTTCGGATACTCCGCGCGAACATTCTTGATCAACTCAATGCCGTTGGCGCCGGGCAAACTGAGATCCACGATCGCCAGATCGGGATGCAGTTTGCGGATCACTTCCATGGCTTCAGAGGCGTTGCTGGCCTCGCCGCAAACCGCGAACGACGCATCGGAATGAATCAGTTCCTGGAGTCCCTTCCGAAAGAGCGGGTGATCATCCACAATCACGATCCGTTTTGCTTCCGGCGAATCGCATTTCGGGTTCTTATTCATGGATCGCGTGGCACTCATCGGCTTCGAGGGCTGGCTCTGTTGCAGCATAATCGAGGACGAGAATCAAAACCTCTTGATCTCTTCTACGCATTCGCGGCTCCCTGCGGCGCCAGATGTTGCAAAGTTGAATCGCTGGGGAAGACTCGCGAGTTTGAATATTTTCGCATGCCTGCTGCCGATTGATCGCCGTTTGGCGATTTACGCGACCGCGGTCCGTCAACCGGCCAATAGCAGGACACGCGTGTGCCCCCTGTTTGTGGAGAATCAATTTCCAAGCGGCCGGCTATCAACTGTGCCCGGTAGTTCATGATATGAAAACCGAGGCCTTGCTGTGGGTTGAGATCTTTCGGAAATCCAACCCCGTCATCAATCACACGCAACATCATTTCCTTGCGGACTCGCTCCAGCCTCACCACGATTTGGCGCGCCTTAGCGTGTTTATTGGCGTTAATAACCGCTTCGCGCGCAATTCGGTACAGATGCGCTGCGGCCGCGTCATCGTTGATTTGAAACGACGGTTTCACTTCCAGCCGGCAGGGCGTCCTCCAAATTTCCCGGTCAACAAGATCTTGCAGTGCAACGATGAGGCCGGCTGCATCCACATCCACGCGGTGCAGCGCGCGAGAAAGATTGCGTGTGTCGACGGCGGCTGTATTGACGAGTTCGGCGACTTTCTCGATGTCGGCTGCGTCGATTACCCGATGATCTCTCAGGCGCAAGGCGATCGAGCGCGTCATAAACGCCACGGCAGTCAAATGCTGGCACAGACCGTCGTGCAGTTCCTGTCCTAGTCGTTGCTGCTCGCGATCGCTGACCGAGAGGATTTCTCCTTCGAGCCCTTTGCGGCGCTGGATCTCGCTTTCGAGTTGCGCGTTTGTTTTCCGCAGTTCGCGTGTCCGCTCGCGAACGCGTCGCTCCAGTAGTTCATTTGATCTTTGCAATTCCGCCTCGGCCTCTTTGCGCGCCGTAACATCGACCGCCACCGCTACGGCGGACGTTATCTTGCCGGTAGCGTCTCGCGCCGGCGAAACACTTACGTGTCCCCAGAGAATGGAGCCGTCTTTTCGAACATAACGCTTTTCCATTTCGAACGGTTTGCCGTCGCGAATCAATTGCCTAAACAGACCGATGTTTTCCTTCGAATCATCGGGGTGAGTCACGTCACCGATGGTTTTGCCGATCAACTCCGATTCCGTGTAACCGAGCATCTCACATAGCTTTTGGTTTGCGAAAATGATCCGCCCGTCTACATCACTGCGCGCCACGCCCGCTGTAGCTTGCTCGACGGTTGCGCGCATGCGTGCCTCGGATTCTCTCACCTCATCGTCGGCGCGCTTCGACTCGATCAGGTCAGCGGCCTGCCTCGCCAGCACGTCCAGCAAACGCAGCTCGCGTGTCGAAGGCTCGTGCACATTTCGCCAGTGGTTCGATATCATGCCGACCAGCTCGCCCGCCCGGGAGAACAATGGCGTCGATTGCACTGAACGAATCCCCGACTTTCGATACAAAATTAAATCGTTCTCTTTTACGAAACGGCACCGCTGAAGGTCCGGCACGATCACTCGTTCGCCGCGCCGGAATGCTTCAGCGCAGCTTGTGCCGCCTTTGCGAGTAATGCGCTGCCAGCCGTTTGCCGATCCTGGGACGAATCCCTTTTGCGCAAGCAACAGGAGTTCGCCGGTTTTCGGAAGAACCATTTGCATACTACAGCAGTCCGAGCGCAACAGCGTCGCAGTCGCCTCCACAATTTGCGTGTAGATCGTTTCGATCTTCTGCTGCGTGATCAATTGGCTACTGATTTTTTGCAGTTGTTTTTGATCCTGCAGCTCGCGTGCGAGTTCCCTCTCTCTTTCTCGTAAGGCTTCCTGATCTTTTTCATGTTCAATGGCCTGCGCCAACTGCCGCGCGATGGTCATTGCGAGGTCAAGCTCGGCGTCGGTGAAGAGATGCGGCACTCGATGGTACATCATGAACTTGCCCGCTAATTTACCTTCGATGACCAAGGGGATGAATGCGGCCCCACGAATTTCTTCTGCGCGAGTCACCGCTTTCAGAGATTTCGGAAGCTCGGCGTGGTTGACGTCCGAAATGCACACCGGCTGCGGGTTTTTCGTGCCCGGTTTCCAGGGCGAATGACCTTCAACGGCTTTGCGATACTTCGCGGACAACCCGCGCCAGGCGACAAAACGCATCACCTGCTCGCCATCATAAAGCAGAATGGATGCGCGGTCGGTGTGCAGGGCTGATGTGATTGCGTCCAATGCCGCAGCGTAGACGTCATCCAGGGATTTTGCGTTCTGCCAGCTTTGCGCTAGCCGATATAAGGACGCCTGTTGCCGCGCCGCTTCGGCGATCTTTTCCTCGGCTCTTTTGCGCTCGCTGATATCAGACATCGACGCGAACCAACCAACAATTTCTCCTCGTTCGTTCTTGTCGGGGACATACGCTGCGCTCAGATAGTGCGCCCCCGCCTCCTTGAATGGAACAAGCATCTCGTAGCTGACGGTCTCACCGCACAACACGCGCTCGATGTACGGACGAATTGCTGCCATACCTTCTGGCCCGAGGATTTCAGCGATCGATTTGCCGGCGAGTTGTTCCGGCCTCTGGCCGACCATTTTCGCATACGCACGACTGACATAGCGGTAGCGCAGATCGCGGCTACAGCGCGTCAACATGAACGGCGTTTGGGTGACGATCAGCTCGAGCTCGGCTTCTTTTTCACGCAGCGCCTGCTCGGAACGTTTGCGTTGTGTCAGATCGATAATTGCTGTCTGGTAGAGACGCGCACCATCTTTCATCAAGGCAGACGTGGCTGTGCTTGACAACAGCACTGGAAACGTCTCACGATTCATGCGCCGCAGGCGCAACTCAGTCAGCACCGGACCTTTTGACGAACGGCACTTGGAGAGATGAACCAAAAACCGGTCCACGTTCTCTGCCGCGACGCAGATAGCGAACGTCAGGCCAACCAATTGCCTACGCGAGCGGTCGAGCAGACGAATTGCTTCGAAATTGATTTCTTCAATCCGGCCAACGCGATCGAACGTGACGTAACCGATCGGAGCAAAATCGAAAAGATCGACATACCGCTGGTTTGCCTGTTCCAGTGCGATGCGGGATTGTTGAAACGTCAGCGGCGGTACTGATTTCGACGGGGCACCGTTCCTGCCGTTGGCACCGTTTGCGCGATGGCTTAAGAGCCGGTTTGCGGCCTCGCGAGTCGCCTTCCTTCCTTTCATCGCCGACCGATTGATGCGCGCGCCGGCCCGTGCCACGATTTTGCGACCGGGTGATCGCTTCCTATTTGCGCCGCGAGAATTGTTTCTCTGCATTGGCTGCTTTGCTGCCATCGGATTCCTCTCTTTCATCGATATCGACGAGCGTAATGACGGCCCCGTCGATCTTGTTGTCGGCTGTGCGGTAAGGACGGACGCGGAGCGAATAGTGCCGACCCGCATTGTCAGTCACTCGGCGTTCATACATGACCAGTGTTCTAATGACTTGCCGGAGGAGATCTTCCAGATCGGGGACATGGATGTTTGGTTTCAAATGACTGATCGGCCGCCCGACGTCGCTCTCCAAAGTATTGAAAGCGCAGCGGGCGGCAGGTGTGGCACGCCGCACTAACAAATTGTTGTCCACCATCACGATTGGCAATTGAATGCTGGCCAGCAGATTATTCAGATCGTTGTTCATCTGCATCATCTCGAGATTGCGATTGCTCAGTTCCTCGTTCAGCGTAACCAGCTCTTCATTCGTTGACTGCAGCTCTTCCTTCGCCGTCTCCAGCTCTTCGTTGGTGGATTGCAATTCTTCGTTGCTCGATTCGATCTCTTCGTTGGCCGACCTCAGCTCCTCGTTTGTGGCTTCTTGTTCTTCAATAATGGCCTGCAACGATTCCTTGGTTGCCGCCAAATCCCGGCGCAGCTGTCCGATCTCGCGTTGCGAGGCCGTTTTGCCTAGCGGCTGAGACAGTTTACCTGGTCTGTTCGTGCGTGTCGTCTCGTCAAAGATGACGAGTAGCCAGGGTTTGTCGTGCATGGGAGCTTTAAACGGCACAACCTGGATGTTGATCTCTCGTGTTTTGCCGTTGAATTTGATTGCAGAACGTTCTTTCCGGGCCGGTTTGTTTGTTTTTAGGGAACGCCGGATCACATTACGCACATCGGCCATTAGATTTGGCCGCACCATTTGCATGAGATTGAGTGTGGCGGGGCCTGCAGAGTGCTGAAGAAAGGCCTCAGTCTGGCCACGGAACTGTTGCACGCGCATGTCGTGATCAATCACGACGGCGGCCGGCGCGAATGCGCCAAGCATGATGTGATCGGCTGCTTGCAACAATTGGGCGCTAAATGCGGTCGCGTCGATCGATGTTGATCTTGTGGTTGACCCGAAAAGCGGTCCCTCATACCTGATCAGGTCGGCTGGCCGGAGTGTGCGGAGCACTTTCTTCACGTAAATTTTGTTCTTCTTGTCCGCCACATCGAAAAGTTCGTCGAACGTGCCGATCGATTCGGCCGACCCAAGAACTAAATAGCCGCTTGGATTGAGCGCATGATGAAATTGCGGGATACAGCGCTTGTGCACTTGCGGTGAAAGATAAATAAGGACATTGCGGCAACTAATCAGATCGAGCCGTGAAAAGGGTGGATCGGTGATCACGTTGTGTCGCGCAAACGTGCAGATGTCCCGCACACGCCGGCTGATCTGATAAGAGCTGTCGCGCTTCTCGAAAAAGCGTTTCAAACGCGCCGGGCCAACGTCTTTTTCGATTGCGCTGGAATAAATTCCTGCGCGGGCATGATCGACCATGGCTTCACTCAAATCGGTTCCGAAGATCTGGATACGCATTTCCGATGCGCGTTGCCCCAGGGTTTCGAGAATACAAAGGGCAAACGAATAAACCTCTTCGCCTGTAGCGCAGCCTGGTACCCAGACGCGCAGTTCCCCATGACGGCTCTTTTTTCTAAGGATGGCCGGCAAAAAGCGCTTGCGCAGTGCGGTGAAGAGCTTGGGATCGCGAAAAAACCGCGTCACGTTGATGAGCAGGTCGTCGAACAGCGCTTCGACTTCTTCGGCGTTGCCGCGCAAAAGACGCGCGTATTGGTTCAGTTTGTTTATCCCGCGTAGAGCCATGCGGCGCTGGATGCGGCGGTTGAGCGTGGCGAACTTGTAATTGCTGAAATCGATGCCCGTCTGCTTTTTCAGTGACAAAAAAATGCGGCCGAGATCGTCCGCCTTCTCGTACTCCGACTTGCCTGCTTGCTCAGCCTCGCTTTCGGTCAGCGGTCGCCGAAGGTAAGGATGCTCGACGAGCTGATGAATGTCGCGCGCGATCTCGCGCGGTGACTTCACTGAATCGACGAAGCCAGACCGAATGGCGTTGCGTGGCATCTCCGCGAATTTCGCGCTCTGCTCATCCTGCGCGAACGTTAACCCGCCTGCCACTTTGATCGCGCGCAAACCGGCGGTGCCATCATTGCCCGTGCCGGAGAGAAGCACACCAATCCCGCGACTGCCGCATGCTTCGGCGAGCGATTCAAAAAAGTGATCAATGGTCACATTGAGTTTCTGAGTTCGGTGAACGAGAACGAGCGAACCATTTTTGACGATCACGCATTTGTTTGCTGGCTGGACATAAACCGTATTTGCCTGCGGTTTGATTCTCTTTGTGACCTCGATTACCGGCATTCTGCAGGCTCTGCCTAACAAGCTGGCCAGTTTACTGGCATGATGAGGATCGAGATGCTGGACAACTACGAACGCCGTTCCATTTTTCGTTGGCAAATGCCGCAGCAATTCCATCGTCGCTTCGAATCCGCCGGCTGAGCCGCCAATGCCAACAATCGGGCAGATCAGGTTTGATTTATCGCGGCTGCGCCTGGCTGGTCTTGCTGTTGCTTTTACCGCCGGTTTTGAGCGCGTGGATTCTGTGCCACTCGTCTTTTTTCGCGAGGGGGACGCTCTGGATATCGCTTTTCGCTTTGCGGCCATGGGCCCTGTTTACGTTAGGGTGAGCCGACGCATCACACAAGCGGCGATTAAACATGGAATGCAACTCCGGGCGTGTTAGGAAAGGCTGGAACGCGACCTCCGGGCGTTGACAGGTTTGCGCCTGCGGGGGCTTGCAGGGCATCGCTTGCGAGAAGGCGATCCATCGAAAAGTTTGTGCCTGCGGTGGGCTTAATGGCATCATCTTCCAAGAAGCCGATCCACCTTAGCCGAATGGATCGATCATCCATGGCCATTTCTCAGGCTTGTCGCAGAAGTCATCGGCAACAGGATTGTGTCGAATGTAATTCAATTTTGCCGAGAGTTGCTCGCCCTGCTTCAGGTCGCAAACGGTGGTCGAAATATCCCTCTTACCAAACGACTCTGTTCTTTCGCGTAGCAAAACGCTTCCAATCGCCGATGATGCGGCTTATGATTGATCGCGTGCAAACGACAGAATTGGCATGCAAATGATCAGGCGTTAGCACCCGAAATGTGGCGTGCTACCGCTGCTGATCTTCGTAAAACTTTGCGGAATCAAGAAGTCTTAGTGCGAGAACAGGTTCGGTGAACAGGCGTTGTTTTTTCTCACGATCGAGAGCAACGCAAATGTGAAACAGCGCGCCGGGTTTGATCCAATGCGGTACGACGTGATGCAACCGCTTGGGAAAACCGTGATAAATCACACCAGTCATTTTGAGGCTGTGTCCTTGCGTGCTTCAAGAGCAAAGAAAACTGCGCCTTCGACGAGGAACGCCATCGACCCCGAGGGGTCGATCCACCCGGCACAATAGGTGGAACGCGACCACCGGGTGCGTTAAGTATGAGTGCGGCTTGCCGCCAGATTGTCTCCAGCGCCTGCGGCGAGCTTTGAGTGTCATCGGCTTCGAGAAGCCGATCCACCGAAAGATTGCGCCTTGCGCGAGTTGAATGACATCGCCTTCGGAGAAGTCGATTCACCTTGATGTTATTCTTCAATCGCGTCGGATCACTCATCCCACCCAAGCGACGTTGCTGCCACGATTACTTTTAAAGGCGCCTTCTCTTCATGACCAAGCGCAACATCATCGTCATTGGCACATCTGCCGGCGGAGTGGAAGCTCTGTCCGAACTGAGCAAGCATCTGCCTGAAAACCTCGACGCTTCAGTTTTCGTGGTCTTGCACATCGGCGATGAGAGCTTGTTGGCCGAAATTCTAAATCATAGCGGCAAACTTCCAGCCGTCACGGCGACACACAACAAACGTATAAACGCGGCTGCATTTACGTTGCCCCGCCGCAGCATCATCTGTCGATCAAGAATGGAGTGACTGTTCTCTCTCGCGGCCCGCGTGAAAACGGTCATCGTCCCGCGGTCGATGTTTTGTTTCGCAGCGCTGCGCGCGAACATCGCTCGAAAGTTATCGGCGTTGTGTTGAGCGGCCGACGCGATGACGGCGCAGCTGGTCTTTATTTCATCAAAGCGCGCGGCGGCGTGGCCATTGTGCAGGACCCATACGAAGCGCTTGCACCCAACATGCCGCGGAGCGCGCTCGAAATGGTCGATATCGATTTTTGCCTGCCAGTTCGCCAGATTGCCGACGTGCTTGTGCAACTGGTGAACGGCAAAGCCGCCAACATCACTGAACCACGAAACGAAGGAACTAATATGGACGGCGAGCAAGCTCCTGTTCATCCGACAAGCGAACCGGCTGGTGATCAAATCCCGGTTGGCTGCCCGGATTGCAACGGCCCGCTGTACGAGGTTAAGCACGGCGAACTCGCGCTCTTCGAATGTTTCGTAGGCCACCGATTCTCACCAGAGAACCTTAGCGAGCAGCACGCCGAAGCTCTGGAGCGAGCGCTCTGGACTGCCATCCGCAATTGAAAGAACGCATGGTGCTTCACGAGAGATTCGTCGATCGCAAGCGCAGCAAGAGTGAGGAGGAACTGCTCAAACGGCTGGAAGAATCCGTGACCACCGCGAAGAAAGATCTGGAACTACTGCGCGAAATTTTGGACCGAATTTAGAGAATGGGCTCCAGGTACGGCTCGCACTCCGTGCGAGCTGGCCGCTGCGCGAAACGACATACAGAGGACTGCCCCGCCCTACCGAATGGAATGATGTCGTGCGTTTGCAGGTAGGGTCCGTCACTCCTTGCGCCATTGGCATCGAATTAAAGCGCCGTATAGCAAGACACTACGACGCAGCCGTCGCAGACCTGATGCTGGCCAGACGTTCTTCGATTAGCTCGCGCTCAACCTCCCAGTATCTGAGCGCCGACAAAAGCAGCCTGTCGGGTTGATCACGATGAAGAGCCTGATTTGCGGCCTTCGTCTGCTGTCCAGAATCTTTTGCCGCTTTTTGCAGTTTGCGTCTTGGTTTTGCTCGTCGCCATCTTCCGCGTCTCGGCCGTGCTCCTCCCGTGATCATTGTTCCCTCGTTTGTCCTCCGCCAGTGTAATCGCATCACAATTCGGGGACGGTCGTGGCAAAAGTTTTCGATCCCATCATTCTCTTCAACAGCGAGAGAGTTCCACAATTTTCGCGGGTTCAAAATGCAGTTTGCCATCGTACGCGCGGCAAGGGTTGTTAGCACTCGGGCAGCCGGCGTAGTCGCACCGTGAAGGGTTGCCGAGGCTTCATCGGAGGACTCATCCTCTCGTTAGGCGGACGCAGGAGAGTCAGGTATCGCGCGTCGAACGCGCGAAGCGCAGCCGCGACCGTGGGTCCGATCCCCACGATGCCCTCTTCCAGATTTGGCCCAAGAAGCGCAATCCAGAGTTCGCTGCGAAAAAACAGTTGTGGGCGGCGCACCGCCGATGGGCTCCCCGGACGCGCCGCGCAATAGTCCATCATTTGCTCCACCGCCGCTGTTGCATCATCCCCGACGTAACGGCGGCGGGCCGTATGACAGCTTTTGTTCATCTCCGTCTAGCAACGCGCGAATTGGCGAGACTGGATTTGAAATTTTTTAGCTATTCGTTGGTGTCCGCCAGATCGGACTTTAACCTATAGGATAATCCACCCTGCGCCCGATTGTGTCCGGCATGAACCGGAACGTAATATCCAGGAGCCGTGGCGCTATCTACCGCAATCAAATTGTCGGACCAAGAGAAACTCGAAGCGCTGCGCCGGCTCGATCAATTTCGGCAATGGCATTCACTCGACCAGAAACGTTACTGTCTGGTTTGCGGCAAACTCATCTCGGGGCGGCAAATCCAGGTCGCTGGCGGAACCCGCGGCAACGGGCCGCTGCGGCTGAGTTGTCCAACGGAAAGGTGCAACTCCATTCCAATGGATTGGGTGCTGCCCACGGATGAGATCCTCGCCAGAGTGGAAAAGATGGCAGCCGAAGAGCGCAAAGTTTCGGCGATAAAAGCGGCTGCCGTAACTATTAGTAACGGCAAAACAGTACCATCCCATAAGCCACATAACGACTTCATGTCGCGGCTGCTCAAGTTTGCTTTGCCTTTCAAGCGACACGCTTAGGGCTGTCCCCCTCCAATCCCTGCGGGCCTTGAGCCTCCCGGCGGGTCCGCAGGGTGACATTCTCTGATACAACTCGGAGCCGTTAGGCTCTCAATGTCGCTTTGGCGATGTCGCCGTTGTCTTTATCTCGTCGTCACTGATCCGAGGACATAGATTGTCCATGCGGCCGTTCTTGTTTCGCTGACCCACCGCATGACTTCCTTGCCAGTGGCAAGCGGGCTCTGGACGTCGAGCACTTTCAATCCTGCACTCTCCAACAAGTGCCGGTAATGCGCATCACTGCAAACGGCATCCTCCACGGGACGACAGTTAGGAACGTCCAGCATGATTATGCGGACCCCATCACCATCGCTTGCGTGGCGATTTCTCTGAAAAATCCCGCGTGCTAAAGGATGCCCATTCGTTGACGTAGATTGCGGTTG
>Ga0209808_1000705_pt1 | contig 16586 bp, 26 predicted proteins | sample GraSoiAngelo_157_FD_186171 | JGI IMG/M metagenome (GOLD analysis project Ga0209808, IMG submission 186171) | Grasslands soil microbial communities from the Angelo Coastal Reserve, California, USA - 14_1009_16_20cm (SPAdes) (version 2) | ecosystem: Environmental > Terrestrial > Soil > Grasslands ... | reverse complement strand
GCTTGACGACGTTTCCCCCGCAAAGCGGGCACTTCTTCGGCATTCGGAATTCCTTCGTCCCCGGGCGGTGGGCGCCGGCTGGGCCGACGACCTGCGGGATCACGTCGCCGGCGCGCTGCACGATCACGAGGTCGCCCTCGCGAATCTGCTTGCGGTTGATGTCCTCCTCGTTGTGCAGCGTCGCCTTGGACACGGTGACGCCGCCGACCTCGACCGGCTCGAGCATCGCCCAGGGGTTCAGCGCGCCGGTGCGTCCGACGCGGATCGCGATCTTGAGCAGCTTCGTCTGCGCCGTCATCGGCGCCCACTTGAATGCTCGCGCCCAACGGGGCCGCTCGTGCAAGGCGCCGAGCCGTGCCTGCTGCTCGTGCGAATCGACCTTGATCACGATCCCGTCGATCTCGTAGTCGAGCTCCGCGCGGCGCAGCTCCCACTCGCGGCAAGCCTGCATCACGTCTTCGATCGAGTCGACCCGCTCGGCGAACGGGTTGGTGCGAAAGCCGTGCTCGCGCAGCCACTCGAGCGTCTCCCAGTGCGTCGCGGTTCCGAGGCCGTCGCGGCGGCCAAGGCCGTAGATCCAGATCGAAAGCGGGCGCGCGGCGGTAATCGACGAGTCCTTCTGACGGAGCGACCCCGCCGCCGCGTTGCGCGGGTTCGGCGCCGTCGCCTTGCCTTCGGATGTGAGCCGCTCGTTGAACTGGCGGAAGCCGGAGAGCGGCATGTACACCTCTCCGCGCACCTCCAGCACGGCGGGCAGGTCGTCACCAAGATCCCGCATTTGCAGGGGAATCGCGCTGATCGTTCGCAAGTTCGGCGTCACGTCCTCGCCCTGGTACCCGTCGCCCCGCGTCGCTCCGCGGATGAAGACGCCATCCTCGTAAACGAGGTTGATCGCCGAGCCGTCGATCTTCGGCTCGAGCACGTAGGCGACCGGCTCGTCCGAGTCGAGACGCTTCCGCACGTCCTCTGCCCATTTCGCCAATGCCTCGTCGGTCGTCACCTTGTCGAGCGAGCCCATCGGGGTCAGGTGCCGTGACTTCTCGAACTTGTCCGAGGGAGGCGCCCCGACGCGCTGCGTCGGCGAGTCCGGCGTGATCAGGTCCGGATACTCGTCCTCGAGCGCTTTCAGCTCGTCGTAGAGGCGGTCGTAGGCGGCGTCCGAGATCTCCGGATCGTCCAGAACGTGGTAGCGGTAGAGGTGATGATTCAGCTCGGCGCGAAGCTCGTCGAGCCGCGCCTGGACGTCCTTCACGGCCGGTGCTGCCATCGAGTTGATGCTAGCGACGCGGCCTCACGTCTCCCCGAGCCATGTCCCGGGTCACACCGTGGACGTGTTAGTAGCGGACGTCGATCAGGTAGAGGCCCCACGGCGGCGCCGTTGAGCCGGCCTCGCCGCGGTCGCGCCCCTCGAGCAGGGAGGCGATCTCTTCGGGCGCCCGTTCGAGCATCGTCCCGACCAACGTGCGGATCATGTGCCGCAGGAAGCTGTCGGCCGTGATCTCCAGCTCGAGGGCATCGCCGCGGCGGTGCCAGACCGCGTTCTCGACCGTGCGCACGAAGACGCGGTGCTTCGTCTCCGTGGGCGTGAAGGCTCGGAAGTCGTGCTCGCCAAGCAATAGCTCTGCCGACTCGGGAAGCCGCTCCTCGTCCAGCGGCCGCGGGTACCACCAGCTGCGTCGCGCCTCGAACGGCGAGGGAGAGCGCCGCCGGTAGATCCGGTAGCGATAGCTCCGCGCCCGCGCGGAGCGGCGGGCATCGAAGTCCGCATCGACCACTTCGACCTCGCTGACCGCCAGATCGTCCGGGAGCACGGCGTTCAGAGCCTCGGCGGCGCGCTCGGGAGGCGGACCGCCCTCGGCGTCGACGCTTGCCACCTGCGCCAGTGCATGCACTCCCGTATCGGTCCGGCCGGCGACCGCCAGCCCGTTCCAGCGGGCGAAGACGCGGTCGAGAGCGTCGCGAAACGTTCCTTCGACCGTTCGCAGGCCAGGCTGTGCGGCCCAGCCCCGAAAGCCGGTGCCGTCGTACTCCAACGTTATCTTCAGCACGTCAGGGGATCCTGACCTCAGTTGTCAGGCGTGCCTTATGATAGGAGTACTTGCAGACCGTCTGGTAAACTCTACTCGGATGAGCGACCGCCAGATCTTCCTGCTCCAGCGCGTTCAGCCGGCGATGACCGGTCTGATCGACGGTTCGCTCTCGACCCTCGCTCCGATCTTCGCCGTTGCGCTCGCGACTCATAAGCCGCACGTCGCCTTCTTCGCCGGGCTCGCGACAGCCATCGGTGCTGGAATCAGCATGGCTTTCTCGGAGGGCCTTTCGGATACCGGCGAGTTCACCGGTCGCGGCAACCCCTTCGTACGAGGCTCAATCACCGGCGGCGGCACGTTCATCGGCGGCATCCTGCACACGCTGCCCTTCCTGATCCCGCACTACCGCGCAGCGATCATCCTCGCGATCATCGTGGTCGCCTTCGAGCTCGTGACGCTGGCTTGGCTGCGCTGGCGCTACTTCGAGGTCAGCTTCGCTCGGGCGCTCGGAACGGTGACGCTCGGAGGCGTCGTGATCGCAGCCGTCAGCGCCGGGCTCGGCACGGCTGCCTAAACGTTTCGAGAGCCTCAACGGCACCGGGCTTTGCCAGCCGGGATTAGACGGACGCCTGGGCGAAGCCCAGTCGTCCTCGACTTCGGCGTCGCGGGCGAGCGCCTTGGGCAGCCTGAGTTATTCCGCGGCCGAGCCCGACCGCGGCACGTGGTCGACCAGCTCGAGATAGGCCATCTCTGCCGCGTCCCCCTGGCGAGGGCCGAGCTTGACGATCCGCGAGTAACCGCCCGGGCGATCCGAGAAGCGAGGCCCGACCTCGCTGAAGAGCTTGTGGACGACGTCCTGTGAGCGCAGGAACTTCAGCGCCTGCCGCCTGGCCGGCACGTCGCCGCGCCGGCCAAGCGTGATCATCTCCTCCGCAACCGGGCGGACCTCCTTCGCCTTCGCGACGGTGGTCTTGATCCGGCCGTGCTCGATCAGGGACGCGGTCAGGTTGGCGTAGAGCGCCTTGCGGTGGGCGGAGTCCCGCCCGAGCTTCCTGCCGGCCCGCTGGTGGCGCATCGGTCTAAGGCGTCGCTCGCGATGCCGACTGAGAGGCTGTGCCGGCTTTGCCGGTGCAGCCGTCTTCACCCGGCTTGGTGGACACGGACAGGTCGAAGTGTGACTGCGTCATTGGGCTATGCGGCTCCGCCGCCGCCGTTCTCGCCGCGCAGCGTCAGGCCGTGCGTTCCGAGCGTCTCCTTGACCTCCTCGATCGACTTCTTGCCGAAGTTCGGGATCGCGGCCAGCTCGTTCTCGGTCTTGACGACGAGGTCGCCAATCGTCTCGATCCCGACGCGCTTGAGACAGTTGTACGAGCGGACGCCGAGCTCGAGCTCCTCGATCGGGAAGTTCTCCATCCCGTGCGCGAGCGCCGGCTCCAGTCCCGCGCCTCCGTCGGCCGCGGCAGCAGCCTCGCCGAAGCCCTCGATCCGGTCGAGATCGGTGAAGATCGCGAGCTGGCGGATGAGGATCTCGGCGGCCTGGCCGATCGCGTCGCGTGGGTCGAGCGAGCCGTCGGTGGTGACGTCGAGGATCAGCTTGTCGTAGTCGGTGCGCTGCCCGACGCGCGCGGCCTCGACGTCGTAGGAGACCCGCCGGACCGGCGAGAAGATCGAGTCGACCGGGATGACGCCGATCGTGTGCTCGGGGCCGCGGTTCAGCTCGGCCGGGACGTAGCCGCGGCCGCGGCCGATCGTCAGTGTCACCTCGAGCTTGCCCTTGTCGGACAGGTTCGCGATCTCGAGATCGGGATTGAGGATCTCGAGCTCCGCCGGGGCCTCGATGTCCTTGGCCGTGACCGTGCCCGCTCCCCGCTTCGACAGGCGCACCTCGATCTCGGGCGAGTCGCCGTGTAGACGCGCGATCAGGTTCTTGAAGTTGAGCAGGATGTCGGTGACGTCCTCGCGCACCCCCGGCAGAGTCGTGAACTCGTGCGCAACGCCCTCGATCTTGACCGAGGTGACGGCGGCGCCCTCGAGCGACGAGAGCAGCACGCGGCGCAGCGAGTTGCCGAACGTGTAGCCGAAGCCGCGATCGAGCGGCTCGATCTGGAAGATCCCGCGGTTCTCGTCGATCTCCTCGTGGACGATCTTGGGGATCTGGAACTCCATCAAACTCGTTCTTGTTGCCATGTAAGCCTTTCTGTTACTTGGAGTAGAGCTCGACGATGAGCGATTCCTGGACGGGTGTGTCGATCTCCCCGCGCTCCGGCAGCTTCAGGATCTTGCCCGTGAGGCCGTCGTGGTCGGCTTGGAGCCAGGGGGCGACGGAGGCCGTCAGATCGGTGGCGTCGCGGACGATCTGCTCGGCCGAGCTGCCCGGCGCCATCGAGACGATGTCGTCCGGCTTGACCTGGTAGCTGGGGATGTTGACCCGGCGGCCGTTGACGTGGAAGTGGCCGTGGCGAACAAGCTGGCGCGCCTGGGCGCGCGAGCTGGCGAAGCCGAGCCGATAGACGACGTTGTCGAGGCGCGTCTCGAGCATCCGCAACAGTTCCTCGCCGGTGACGCCCGAGCCGTAGTAGCGGCGCGCCTTCTGCTTCTCGCGCAGCTGCAGCAGGTACTCGCTCTGCTTGATCCGGCCGCGACCGTGCTCTCCCGGCGGATACGACCGGCGCTCGATCGCGCACTTCTCGGTCAGGCAGCGCTCGCCCTTGAGGAAGAGCTTCATGCCTTCCCGGCGGCAGATGCGGCACTTGGGGCCGGTGTCTCGGGCCATCAGCGGCCACCTCCCGTGGGGCTCGTGCCCGCCAGCCGCGAAAAGCCGCTCGGGCAAGGACGCAGGGAGTGTTCGTAGCTGGAAGCTACGGACGCGACTGAGGACGCAGCCAGTGTGAGCTTTGCAGCGCCCTGGCGGGTGCGAGACACGCGGGAGGGGGCCGACATCAGACCCTCCGCCTCTTCTTGGGCCGCACGCCGTTATGGGCCTGCGGGGTGACGTCCTTGACGCCGAGGATCTCGAGGCCGGCGGCCTGTAGGGAGCGGATCGCGGTCTCGCGGCCCGAGCCCGGCCCTTTGACGAAGACCTCGACCTTCTGGAGCCCGTGCTCCATGCCCTTGCGCGCGCAGGAGTCGGCGGTCACCTGCGCGGCGAACGGCGTCGACTTGCGCGAGCCTTTGAAGCCGGCCGACCCGGCCGACTCCCACGCGATCACGTTCCCTTCGCCGTCGGTGAGCGAGACGATCGTGTTGTTGAACGAGGTCTTGATGTGCGCCTGGCCGATCGCGATGTTCTTGCGAACGCGGCGGCGCGTGCGACCACGGGTCGCTGCTCTGCGCGGAGTCGGGGGCATCAGGTCTTCGTGGCCGCCTTCTTGCCGCGGCCGACGGTCTTCTTCGGGCCCTTGCGGGTGCGCGCGTTGGTCTTCGTGCGCTGGCCGTGCACCGGTAGGCCGCGCCGGTGACGCAAGCCGCGGTAGGAGCCGATCTCCTGCAGCCGCTTGATCGATTGCTGGCGCTCACGGCGGAGGTCACCCTCGACCTGAAGCGTGTCGATGTACTCCCGCAGCTTCGTCACCTCGTCGTCGGTCAGGTCCTTGACCTTCTCGTCGGGCGAGAGACCGAGCTCGGCGCAAACCTTCCGCGCGGTCGGCTGGCCGATCCCGTAGATGTACGTCAGCCCGATCTCGAGCCGCTTCTGATTCGGGAGGTTTACCCCTGCAATTCGCGCCATTAGCCCTGCCTTTGCTTGTGTCGCGGGTTCGTGCAGATGACCATGGTCTTGCCGTGCCGCTTGATCACGCGGCAGCGCTCGCACATGGGCTTCACTGAGGCTCGTACTTTCATTTCAACGCTCTCTGTAGGTGATTCGACCGCGGGTGAGGTCGTAGGGCGACAGCTCCACCTTCACCTTGTCGCCCGGAAGGATGCGGATGTAGTGCTTTCGCATCTTCCCCGAGATCTTCGCCAGCACCTCGTGGCCGTCGTCCAGCTTGACGCGGAACATCGTGCTCGGAAGGGCCTCGGTGATCTCGCCTTCGACCTCGATCTTGTCGTCTTGCTTCGCCAATTACCTCGCAGAAACCGCGCCTCATCAGCGCGGTTGTCGGGACACGGAAAAACACGGCTCGCGCCGCGGCTGATCATGGTAGCAAACCGGCTTGGACAGGCCGTTTTGCCGCCGTGAGCACCCTCGGACCGTCCTCCGTCACGGCAACGGTGTGCTCGAAGTGCGCCGAGAGGGAGCCGTCGGCCGAGGAGATCGACCATTCGTCGGCGTGCATGACCACGTCCGGGCCGCCCGCGTTGATCATCGGCTCGATCGCAAGAGTCATTCCCGGGAGCAGCTCGGGTCCGCGTGCGGGCGCGCCGAAGTTCGGGATCTGCGGGTCCTCGTGGTAGGCACGGCCGACGCCGTGGCCGACCAGGCTGCGGACGACCGAGAAGCCAGCTCCCTCGACGACCGTCTGGACGGCGTGGCCGATGTCGGAGACGTGCCTGCCGACGCGCGCCTGCTCGATCCCGGCCGTAAGGGCTTCCTGGCACACGTCCAGTAGGCGCTCGGCGTCCGCCGAGATCTCGCCGACGCCGAACGTGTAGGCGCTGTCGGCGACGAGGCCGTCGAGCGTGACGCCGATATCCACCGAGATGACGTCCCCCTCTTTCGCCCTGTACTCGGTCGGGATCCCATGCACGATCATTGCGTTCGGCGAGATGCACAGCGTGGCCGGATAACCGCGGTAGCCCTTGGAGGTGGGCACACCGCCACGCTCGCGGATGTACTCCTCGGCGAGGCGGTCGAGGTCGATCATCGAGATCCCGGGCCTGAGCTCATCGCCGATTATCGCGAGCGTGTCGACAACGATCTCGCCCGCACGCGCCATGCCCTCGATCTCGGCTTGGGACTTGCGAATAATCATCTGACGGCCACCTGCTCCAACGCAGCCTGGATCTCTGCAAAGACCTCGTTCGGCGTCCCGTCCGCGTGGATTGTGACGAGGTGACCCTGAGCCCGGTAGTGCTCGACGAGCGGCTCTGTCTCGCGGTGGTAGAGCTCGAGGCGCGTGCGGATTCCCTCGGGCGTGTCGTCCGGGCGGCCTTCCTCGCGGGCTCGCTTGAGCAGGCGCTCGATGCAGATCTCGTCCGAGACCTGCAGCGCGAAGACCACGGTCAACTCGCGGCCGATCTCGCGCAGCATCGCGTCGAGCGCGTCGGCCTGCGGCGTCGTGCGCGGAAAGCCGTCCAGCACGAATCCGTCGGCGGCGTCGGGCTCCTCGAGCCGTTCGCGGATCAGCTCGATCATGATCTCGTCGGGAACCAGCCGGCCGGCCTCGTAGATCGGCTTGACGCGAAGCCCGAGCGGGGTCTCCGCTTCCATTGCGACGCGCAGCATGTCGCCCGTCGCGATGTGCGGAATCCCGAACTCGGCCGAGATCCGCTTGGCCTGCGTTCCCTTCCCGGATCCCTGCGGACCCAGCAAGAGAATGTTCACCGGTGCCCCACCCGGCAATACGCGCCGGCCTCTCGCCCGCGATCTCGCGGCGCCAGAGTCCACCCTCGCCCTGGCCCAGGCACCAAGCCTTCGCCGCGAACGATGGCGGCCTCTGGCTTGGTGCTCGCAACCGAGAGACTCGGCAGCATCACCGGGTGGGGCACTATCTGAGGAAGCCCTCGTAGGAGCGCATCATCATCTGCGACTCCATCTGGCGCATCGTGTCGAGCGCGACGCCGACGACGATCAGCACCGAGGTGCCGCCGAGGGCGCGCGAGGTTGCCTGCGAGAAGCCGCCGTAGCGGATGAAGAGGCTCGGCGTCACCGCGATGATCGCCAGGTAGAGCGAGCCCGGCAGCGTCAACCGTGTCAGCACGCGGTCGAGGTACTGCGCCGTCGGCGGGCCGGGCCGGATACCCGGGATGTAGCCGCCGTACTTGCGCAGGTTGTCGGCCTGGTCGACCGGGTTGAACTGGACCGCGGTGTAGAAGTAGGTGAAGACGACGATCAGGACCGCCTCGGTGAGCAGGTAGCCCCAGCTCGACGGCTGGAAGTGGCGGTTGACGAACGTCTGCGTCGACGGCACGAACTCAGCGATCGTCGGCGGGAAGGCCATCACCGCGGCCGCGAAGATGACCGGGATGACGCCCGCCATGTTCACGCGTAGCGGCATGTACGTCTGGCCCCCGCTGGTCATCCTGCGGCCCACCATCTGCTTGGCGTACTGGATCGGAATCCGGCGCTGCCCCTCCTGGATGAAGACCACCGCGACGACGACCGCGATCGCGACGATCGGGAAGAACAGCTTCTCCATCGGGCCGCCGTTGTACCAGGCGACCACGCCCGCGGGTGCCGTGGCGAGGATCGAGGCGAAGATCAGCAGCGAGATCCCGTTGCCGATCCCGCGCTTCGTGATCAGCTCGCCCATCCACATCAGCACCGTCGTCCCGGCGGTGAGCGTGACGACGATCAGGACGAGCCGCCCCGAGTTGGCGGTCAGGACGCCTTCGCGCTTGAACAGGAACGCGTAGCCGGTCGACTGCGCAGCGGCGAGCGCGACTGTCAGGTAGCGCGTGTACTGGTTGATCTTGGCCATGCCCGCCTCGCCCTCTTTCTGCAGCTCCTCCAGCTTCGGGATCACGACGGTCAGGAGCTGGAGGATGATCGAGGCAGTGACGTAGGGCATGATCCCGAGCGCGAAGATCGAGAAACGCGAGAGGGCCGAACCCGAGAAGAGGTTCAGCAGGCCGAGGATCGAGCTGCCCCGCCCGCCTGAGCCGAAGAAGTCCTGGATCGACTTCGAGTCGACCCCCGGAGCCGGCATGAACGAACCGAGCCGGTAGAGCGCCAGGATCAGGCCTGTGAACATGACGCGGCGACGCAGCTCGGGGACGCGCCACGCGTTGGCGAGCCAGGAGAACACCTATTCCTCCGAGGTCTGATCGGCTTCGGAGGACGACTCGGGCTCCTCCGTCGCTTCAGACTGGTCGGATTCGGGACTCTCCGCGGCCTCTTCCTCTGTCTCGGGAGGCTCCGGCTCCGCCTGCGGGATCTCGGCTCGCAGGCGCCGCTTCGGCTTCCGCGGTTCCGGCTCCCCCCGCAGCCAGGTGATCGAGCCGCCCGCCTTTTCGATCTTCTCGCGCGCGCTCTTGGAGAAATTGTGCGCACTGACGGAAAGGTGCTTGGAGAGGTCGCCGTGGCCGAGGATCTTCAGGTCATATTTGGTGTTGCGGATCAGCCCCCTCTCGGCGAGCGATTCCGGCGTCACCTCGCTGCCGGGGTCGAAGCGCTCGAGATCGCGAACGTTGACCGCGACGGTGCGCGTGCGATGGGGCCCCATCGGCATTGCATCCTTCGAGTACGGACCGCGCTGCTTGCCGAGGCGCATGTAGATCGGCATCTGGCCACCCTCGAAGCCGGCGCGCATCTTGTGCGAGCCCGAACGCGCCTTCTGGCCCTTGAGACCGCGGGTCGAGTAGCGGCCCTTGCCTGACCCCAGGCCGCGGCCGACACGCTTCCGATCCTTGCGTGCCTGCGCCGGCTTCAGGTTCGAGAGATTGAGCTTTTCGGGCACGGCTAGACGTCCTCGACCTTCACAAGGTGGCGGACCTTCCTGAGCATACCGGCGAGTTGCGGGCTCTCCGGATGCTCGGCCGTGCGGCCAATGCGGCCGAGCCCGAGCGCGCGGAGGGTGCCGCGGTGCTTGGGGCTCTGCCCGATCGCGCTACGCGTCTGGGTTATCCGCAGCTTCGCCATCCGTGGTCTCCTCCGTAGCGGGCGCGTCGTCGCTCTCCGGCCGCGCGGGCTCGCCTTCTTCCTCGACCTCCGGCCGCGCGGGCTCGACTTCTTCCTCGACCTCCCGCCGCGTCGGCACCGGCAGAACCTGGCTCACCGTCAGGCCGCGGGTCTGGGCGACCTCCTCGGGTCGCCGCAGGCGCTGCAGGCCGTTCACCGTCGCCTTGAGCATGTTGATTGGATTCGTCGTCCCGAGGCTCTTCGCGAGGATGTCGCGGACGCCGCCGAGTTCGAGTACAGCCCGGACGCCGCCGCCTGCGATCACGCCCGTCCCCTCGCTCGCAGGTCGCAGCAGCACGCGGGCTGCGCCGAACTCGCCGAGGATCTCGTGCGTGATCGTCGTCCCCTTCTTCGGCACGGTGAAGAGGTTCTTCTTCGCGTCGTCGACCGCCTTCGAGATCGCGAGCGGCACCTCGCGCGCCTTGCCGTAGCCCACGCCGACCCGGTCGACCTCGTCGCCGATCACGACGAGCGCCGTGAACGAGAACCGCCGGCCGCCCTTGACGACCTTGGCGACGCGGTTGATCTCGACCACGCGCTCCTTGAGCTCGCGCTCTCGCTCGCGCTCGATCACTTCGCGTTCGACCGGAGTCGTACTCAAAACTTCAAGCCTCCTTCGCGTGCGGCCTCTGCGAGCGCCTTCACGCGTCCGTGATACAGGTAGCCGGCGCGGTCGAAGACGACGGTCTCGACGTTTGCCTGCTTTGCATTCTCCGCCAGCAGCTTGCCGACCTCGGCCGCCTGCTGGGTCTTGTTGCCCTTGAACGACTTCTTCAAGTGCAGCCAGCTCGCGGCCGCCAGCGTCTTGCCGTCGACGTCATCGACGAGCTGCGCCTCGATCCCCCTGTTCGAGCGGAAGACGACGAGGCGCGGCCGCTCGGCCGTGCCGTGGAGCTTGCCGCGGACGCGCCGGTGGCGGCGCGCGCGGGCTTGGGGCTTCGTCAGGACTGCCATTAGGCTCGTTTGCCAACTTTCCGGCGTACGTACTCGCCCTCGTAGCGAATTCCCTTGCCCTTGTAGGGCTCCGGCGGGCGCACCTTGCGCACCTCGGCGGCGATTTCGCCGACCTGCTGCTTGTCGATGCCTTTGACCAGCACTGACGTCGCGTCCGGGACCTCGAAGGAGATCCCCTGCGGTGGCTTGACCACGACCGGGTGCGAGAAGCCAACGTTCAGCTCTAGGTCGGTGCCGCGCAGCGTCGCCCGGTAGCCCACGCCCTGCAGCTCGAGCCGTTTCTCGAAGCCCTTCGTGACGCCCTCGACCATGTTCGCGATCAGCGAGCGGGTCAGCCCGTGCAGCGCCCGGTCGTCGCCGCGCTCAGTCGGACGCTTGACGACGAGGCTGCCGTCGTCCTGCTCGATCTGCATCCGCGCGGGGACGTTCTGGCTGAGCTCGCCGAGCGGCCCGTTCACCTGCACGCGCCCTGGGGAGATCGCCACGTTGACCCCGCTGGGCAGTTCGATTGGCTGTTTTCCGATTCGACTCATGAAGTTCTCACCAGATGAAGCAGATCACCTCGCCGCCGACGCCCTGCTCTTGCGCGGTGCGGCTCGTGATCAGGCCGTTCGAGGTGGACAGGATCGCGACGCCCATGCCGCCGAGGACGCGCGGCAGCCGGTCCTTGCGTGCGTAGATGCGGCGGCCCGGCTTCGACACCCGCTTCAAGTTCGTGATCACGCGCTCGCGGCTGCGGCTGTACTTGAGGTCGATGACGAGCGTCTTGTAGGAGCCGCCGTTCTCGACGTGGTAGTCGCGAATGTAGCCCTCCTCCTTGAGCAGGCGGGCGATCTCCTCCTTGATCCGCGAGTTCGGCATCTCCACGTGGTCGTGGAGCGCGCGATTCGCGTTTCGGATTCGGCTGAGCATGTCTGCAATCGGATCAGTCAACATAGGCCTCTCCTCTATCTCCCGAGCGAAGCGATCGGGACAAACCAGTTCGATGGAAAATGCGGAGCATTTTTCATCGTTACTACCAGCTGCTTTTGGTCATGCCCGGGATCGAGCCTTCGTGCGCGAGCTCGCGCAGGCAGATCCGGCACAGGCCGAACTTGCGATAGACCGCGCGCGGGCGACCGCAGCGGCGACAGCGCGTGTAGTTCCGCACCTTGAACTTCTGCGGGCGCGCGGCTTTTGCGATCAGGGATTTCTTTGCCACTACTCTTGGTCTCCTTCGTCCTCGGCGGTGCCGGCTTCGGCCATGCCCGGGAACGGCATGCCGAGGCCGCGCAGCAGCGCTTCGGCATGCGTGTTGTCCTTGGCTGTGGTCGTGATTGCGACGTCGAGGCCGCGGATCGTGTCGACGTCGTCGTAGTTGATCTCCGGGAAGATGATCTGCTCGCGGATTCCGAGCGAGAAGCTGCCCCGTCCGTCGAAGGAACGCGTGCTCAGGCCGCGGAAGTCGCGGATCCGCGGCAGCGCGATCGAGACCAGGCGGTCGAGGAACTCCCACATCCGGGCGCCGCGCAGCGTTACGCGCACGCCGACCGGCATCCCCTCCCGCAGCTTGAAGCTCGCGATCGACTTGCGGGCTCGACGCACCTGCGCCCGCTGTCCGGCGATCGTGGTCAGCTGGTCGAGCGCGTTCTCGAGCACCTTCGCCTCGGTCTTCGCGTCGCCGATGCCCATGTTCAGCGTGATCTTCTGCAGGCGCGGCACGTCCATCAGCGAGCTGACGCCGAGCTGCTCTTTCAGCTGCGGGCGGAGCTCCTGCTCGTAGCGCTCCTTCAGGCGCGGCTGGTAGCCGTTGGTCTTGGTGCTTTTGCGGGCGCGGGCCATTACTTGTCGATCTCCTCGCCGCAGTCGGCGCGCTTGCAAACGCGGACGTGCAGCTGCTTGTCCTTGACGGTTTTCTCCTTCATCCCGATCCGCGTCGGCCGGTTGCAGGTCGGGCAGACGACCATCACGTTGGCGACCGGCACGGGCGCTGCCTTCTCGATCACGCCGCCTGGCGTCATCTGCGTCCCGCCCATCCGGCTGGAGTCGCGCATCGGCTTCGGACGCGTATGGCGCTTGACCGTGTTCAGGTTCTCGACGATCACGCGGCGCTCGGCCGGGCGCGAGTCGAGGACGCGGCCCTGCTTACCGCGGTCCTTGCCCTTGATCATGTGGACGAGGTCGCCCTTCTTGACTTTCATCTTCGTTGCCATCTAGAGCACCTCCGGAGCGAGGCTGACGATCTTCATGAAGTTGCGCTCGCGCAGCTCACGGGCGACCGGCCCGAAGATGCGCGTGCCGCGCGGGTTGTTCGCGTTGTCGATGATCACGGCGGCGTTCTCGTCGAAGGCGATCGAGGTGCCGTCGTCGCGGCCGAACGGCTTGCGCGTGCGCACGACGACTGCTTGGACGACCTCGCCCTTCTTGATCGCGCCCTGCGGAGTGGCGGTCTTGACGGTCGCGGTGATCACGTCGCCCACGCGCGCATAACGGCGCTTCGAGCCGCCCTTGACCCGGATGCAGAGAATCTCGCGCGCACCGGTGTTGTCCGCGACGCGCAATCGGGATTCCTGCTGGATCACTGAGCCACCTCGACTATCTCCGCAAGACGCCAGTTCTTCGTTTTCGAGAGCGGGCGCGTCTCGACGATCCGGACGACGTCGCCGACCTTCGCCTGGTTCTGCTCGTCGTGGGCGTGGAACTTGGCCGAGCGCCGGACGACCTTCTTGTACTTGGGGTGCGCCTTCACCGCGTCGACCCGGACAACGATCGTCTTGTCCATGCCGCTCGAGACGACGACACCGCGCCGCTCTTGGCGCCGGCCGCGCGGATGCTCCGGCTTGGGCAGGCGCGTGATCGCCTTGCGCTCGGCAGGGCGCTCGCGCTTCGGCTTCGCGTGGCGGTGGCGCAGGGAGCGCGGCAAGCGCTTCCGCTTGCGCTTCGGCGCCGTCTCGGGCGGAGCTTCGACTGCGGGCTCGGCTTCGGCCGCCTCTGCGGGCGCCTCGGCAGCGGTCTCGAGCTCTGGCTCGGTCTCGGGCTCGGCTTCGGCTTCGGCGACGGGAGCCTCGGCCGCAGCGGCTTCCGCCTCCACGTCGGGAGCAGGCTCCGCCTCGGCGACCGGTGTCTCCTCGGGGAGCGGCGCCTCCTCGACGCCAGGTTCCTCGGCTGCGTCCTCCACAGGCTGTTCACCGGTTTCGGCCGCAGGGGCGACCGGCCCCTCGGGGGCGGAGACCGTCTCGGCCGTTTCGGCCTGCTCGGCCTCTTCGACCGGCTGGTTCTCTGTCTGCTCGTTCTGGTTCTCGTCAGCCATTCGCAACTCGATTCGCGTTCGCTTCTCGTTCGGTCCGGACGGTCAGGATGCGGGCGATCTCACGCTTCGCGAGCTTGAGGCGCGCCGTGTTCTCGAGCGCGCCGGTCGCGCTCTGGAAGCGCAGGTTGAAAAGCTCCTGCCGCCTGTCGGCGAGCTCGACGTCCAGCTCCTCGTCGGTGAGATCTCTGAGGTCCCTAGCTCGCAAAGAGATCGGCCTCCCTCTTGACGACCCTCGTCTTGATCGGCAGCTTCCGGCCCGCGAGCCTGAGCGCCTCTTTCGCCAGCGGCTCGGGCACGCCGGCCAGCTCGAACATGACGCGGCCGGGCTTGATCACAGCCACCCAGTGCTCCGGGGCGCCCTTGCCGGAGCCCATCCGTGTCTCGGCGGGCTTTTGCGTCACCGGCTTGTCCGGGAAGACGTTGATCCAGACCTTGCCGCCGCGGCGGATCTTGCGCGTCATCGCAATTCTGGCGGCCTCGATCTGGCGGTTCGTCACCCAACCGTTCTCGAGCGCCTTCAGTCCGAAGTCGCCGGCCTGTACCGCCGTCTGGCCCTTTGCGAAGCCACGTCGGCGGCCTCGCTGGTATTTGCGGAATTTGGTCTTCTTGGGGAGAAGCATTTAGCTCTCGTCTTCCTTCTTCGTCGTGCGCTTGGCGGCAGGCTTCTTGGCCGCGCTCGCCTTCTTCGCCGTCGGCTTCTTCGCGGTCGGCGCCTTGCTCGTCGAGGCCTTCGGCTTGCCCTTCTCGGCGCTCTCGTCGCCCGACTGGTCGAGCTTCGTCGGGTCCTCGTGCATCTGCTTTTGGGTCGTCGTGTCGGGCGTGTCGGCGACAGCCGCGGGGGTCTCCTCGACCTGTGACTCGATCACCGGCTGCTCGCGCCCCTCGGCGGAGACGCCCTGCTCGTCCGTGCGCGGCTGCTCGACGGTCTCGGCCGGCACCTGCTCGACGACGGCTCCTTGGTCGCCGGGGGCACCTCCCACTCGCTCCGCGCTACTTTCCCCCTCCGCCGGTCCGCGTTCGCGGCCAGGCCGCTTCGCACCCGGTCCTCCACTTTGGCCGGCCCCGCGGCGTGGGCGCCGCTGGCGTACTGGGCCGAGCCCTTCGCGGTCAGCGCCGCGTCCCCGGCCGCCTTGGCGGCTCTCACCGAGACCCTCGGTGCGCCCGCCGCGGCGGCGCGCCTGATCCTGGTCGCCGAGCCTCGTGTCGGCCTGCTGCGCCGAGCTCTCGTAACCCGACGGCATGATCTCGCCCTTGTTGATCCAGACCTTGACGCCGATCCGTCCGGTCGTCGTCTTCGCCTCGGCGAAGCCGTAGTCGATGTCGGCGCGGATGGTATGCAGCGGCACGCGGCCCTCGGAGTAGCTCTCGGAGCGGCTCATCTCGCCGCCGCCAAGCCGGCCGCCACACATGACCTTGACGCCCTGCGCTCCGGAGCGGATCGCGGAGGCGAGCGAGCGCTTCATCGCGCGCCGGAAGCTGACCCGGTTCTCGAGCTGCTCCGCGATCGACTGTGCGACGAGCTTCGCGTCGAGCTCGGGCCGCTTGATCTCGTTGATGTTGATGTGGACGGCCTTGCTCGTCATCCCGTGGATGTCCTTGCGCAGCGCGTCGACCTCGACGCCTGACTTGCCGATCACGATTCCCGGCCGAGCGGTGTAGATGTCGATCGTGATCCGCTGCGCGTCCTTGCGGATCAGGATGTCCGACAGCCCCGCATGCGCCAGCTTCTTGTAGATGTGCTTGCGGATGCGGACGTCCTCCTGGAGGAAGTCCGCGAAATCCTTGTTACCGGTGTACCAGTTCGACTTCCAGTCGTGGATGACGCCGACGCGCATCCCGCCGGGATGGACTTTTTGACCCATTACGAATCCGAAGAAGTCTGCGACTTCTTCGGAGCCTCCTTTCGACTCCTCGTCGTGCGCTTCGGCTTTTCTTCGTCGCCCTTGTCGGGGGGCTTCGCTTTGGCGGCCTGCGCCTTTGCCTTCCGCGTCTCCTCTTCCGCCGTGGGCTCCGTGGGCTGAGGCTCCGGTTCCGGCGTCGGCGCGACAGGCGGCGGCGGCGCGACCGGACGCGTCGGCAGAGCGCCGCCCTCGACGGTCGCGAGCTTGACCGTGATGTGACAGGTCGGCTTTTTGATCCGGGCGACGCGGCCGCGGGCGCGAGCGCGCCAGCGCTTCATCACGGGGCCCTCGTCGACGTAGGCCGCCGCGACGACGAGGTTGTCGCCGATCAGGCCGTGATTCGCTTCCGCGTTCGCGACCGCGGAACGCAGCACCTTCTCGACCTCGCGCGCGGCCGCCCGCTGCGTGAACGCGAGCACCGTCCGCGCCTCGGGCACGCTGCGCCCGCGGATGTGCTCCGCTACGAGGCGTGCCTTGCGGGGCGACATGCGCACCCACTTGGCCACTGCGCGAACCTCCCGTGTCTCGATGGCGCTCACTAGGTCCTCTTGACCTCCGTCTTGCGATCGCCGGAATGGCCGCGGAACATCCTCGTCGGCGCGAACTCGCCGAGCTTGTGGCCGACCATCTGC
>Ga0209808_1000703_pt1 | contig 16597 bp, 20 predicted proteins | sample GraSoiAngelo_157_FD_186171 | JGI IMG/M metagenome (GOLD analysis project Ga0209808, IMG submission 186171) | Grasslands soil microbial communities from the Angelo Coastal Reserve, California, USA - 14_1009_16_20cm (SPAdes) (version 2) | ecosystem: Environmental > Terrestrial > Soil > Grasslands ... | reverse complement strand
TAAGCGGGGTGTCAACATGGATCGCCGTAACGACCGGTTTAAGGAACGTAGCCACCGCGGTCATGAGCTCTGCGAAGTTCTCAGGCGAAGAATCAAGGCGGTTTCTGTTGCGGAATGCGCGCCATTGAGCATCTCTGATGGGTTCCTGCGCAAAAGTGAGATTCAGCTGAGCGATCACCGGTGAGAGTTCCGTGTCTCTTCGGGAAAAGACTTAATCCGCACCACTCGCCATCAACGAAGTATGGCGAGGGCATATTGAATTAAAGCTACCCAGGCAGAAAAACGAGAGCCGACAAGTACGCGGAGTGAGCCCTGAAAAAGCGTCACGGGTTCTTGGTCATCGCCTCGGCGACGGCCTCTTCAATGACCGCATCGGAAACGCCGTGACGGCGAAGACTCTCCGCCATAATTGCAACCGGACCGCTTTCCTTCCGAGCGAGATCTTTCCGGAGAGACTGGCCGATGTAGAAACGGATGAGGGCCTGATAACCGCTGAACCCGAGTCCCGGCGCAATCTCCTTGAGATCGTCAAGAACGTCTTCTGGCATCCGAATGCTTATCGAAGTCATCGGACGGTCCTTTAGCAGTCGCTTTTTTAAACGTTTATTCACGCTCATAGAATTTCCTCTCTTCCGCTGTAGCGGGCCGTGCAGAAATGATTCGGATGGTTTCCTCCGCACGCATCAGATGCACCACAAACAGAAGGCGCGCATTCTCCGTATAGCCGATAGCCGCTTCCCGCACTTCTTCTCCTGCTGTGGCATCCACCAGATGGAAGAACGGGTCGAAGAAAACCTCACAAGCTTCGGGGAACGCCACACCATGTTTCGCGAAATTACTTGCAGCTTTTTCCGCATCCCACTCAAAACTCTGCCCCCGCAGCGTTAGTGTAATGTCCACAATCATAGTGTATATACATTGCATATACGCGTCAAGAAGAATCGAAATAAGATGATGGAGTTCTTGAAATCTTCTAGGAGGAAAGCTACGGGCTATGCGGCCGATCCCAAAACCGACGGACATCCACCGTCTGCGTTTCGGTACGTATCCGGCACTGCTTCGCCGTCGAAATGGGCAGGTCGTTCAGCTAGTACGCAATGGAATACGCCAAGTTTCGCCACGCCAACTAGATGAAATCGTGCTTTCAAAGAGCTTCTCCGTGAGCGTTCACTTTCTTTTGCCAGGCAAGAATGACGACACGCCTACCGAAGAAGACGCGAATGAAGGGTGAGTGGCTTGCGCTATGCGGTTCCGGGTGAGCGCACATCGACCCCGTTTTGCTGGGGGACATCGTGGGGGCAAGAAAAAGGTGTTTCGGGGATGGCCCGAAGCTATTAACTGACGCCAGAGAAGCGAGTTATTGGATTTGAAGTTCTCTGTTAACAGCCGAATGCTCTACCGTTGAGCTACCGGGGAACTGAGCAACACATTTGTTTTCATTCTAATACAGACATCGAAATCACGCCACTTCAGCCGCTGGTTCCAACTTCGGTCCAACGAGCGTGATTTGCCGGACTTCTTTGGTGAAATCAAGAAAATCCGATGACTGATTTTCAAAGACTTAGACGTAATGTTCTGCGAGAAATTGACGATGATTCGGCACCACACCGAATGCTCTTTTCCTATGCAAAAATGGAGCTGAGATATGGGATTCACTTCTGGTGGCCACACAACGGGGTTGGGCCGGGCCCCAATCTAGGAAATTATAATAGGGGCAAAACCTCAAATGAGGGAACAAAATTTCTTAGAGCCGCCAGTAGAAGATTACTCTCGGCGCGTTCCTTCTCCTGGCCTGTGTGGGAGCATCCGCGATTCGTAGGTATCGGTTTTCAGGCGAGGATGGTTATCTGGATTTCTTCAGGCCGAGCGGACAAAAGCGTCCACGGACCGTCTGGGGTGCTGGCGTTATCGTTGTCGCGAAGACTTTTCATGCTGGAGAAAGATCAGGGCAGACTACCTCCGCCTTGAGGCGATCCGCAGGGAAGTCCTTCGGATTTAGCGTCACAATGAAATCGGCCATGCCTTGCTCCGCGCACAGGCAGAAGGGCTCATCTTTGGGGTCGCGAGAAATCTCAATTGAGGAGCGCGTCTTGACCTCTTCGGCCCGTTCCCGAATCAGGTTGATGACTTTCCCCTATCAGACTTGAGCGGACGCTTGAAGGATGAAACAACCGCTATTAATCAGGCCACCGCAGGCGAAGTCGAGTTCCCGCTCACCATTGCCGTGCAAGATTCTAGGGGGAACATTTTGAAAATGAGACTGCAGCTCGAACCCTGACGCAGGCTCTATTCGTCATCGAGGTCGATCTACCCTCGCGGTGACACAGGAGGCTACCTGCGCCGCTGCCGCCGTTCGTGACTGCTCTCGGAATGGCCATTAGCGTCTAGCCAAGTCAGAAGACAGCGAATGCTGCCGCGCGCCAACGCAATACTTGAATCGGCAGCGCCGTAATAGAGATCGATCGTGTCGCCATCTGCTGCCACTGTATAGCCGCAAGGAAATACGACGTCCTGAACGTCTCCATGACGTTCGTATTCCGTCTCGGGCGCGAACATCCAAGAATCTCCTCGAATCAGGCATTTTTCCGGCTGTTCAAGATCGAAGAGAGCCAGACCCAACCGATAGATGGAACTGGAAGGCGTCCTTCGGACGCCATGGTAAATCATCAACCAGCCTCGCGAAGTTTCAATGGGTGGGGGCGACATTCCAATCTTGTTAGCATCCCACCACGCGCCACGGCGGGCCTCCAGCATGAGCTTGTGATTGCCCCAGTGCCGCAAATCGGGAGAGTAAGAGATCCAGATGTGTGCTCCGAGAGGCGTCATCGGCCGATGAATCAGTGCCCAGAATCCATTAATCCTGCGAGGTCGTCTGGCGACATGACGACGCCAAGTCTTTCATAGGTGCGGAAGTCTCTCGTAAGCGCGAGGGACACTCCCGGGCCGCCGCGCGAATACGACGTGTAGGCTATCGCATATTGATTTAGTTCCGGAACGTACGTGATGCGCGGATCTTCAATGCCCCATAATTCCTCAGGGTAACGCTCCACATCGGGCAGCAAAGTCGGCTTTTGATCGATTTGCCACCCGTCGACGCCGTTTAGCGAGCGGGCAACACACAGGTGCGAGAGCCCACGGCGATCTTCCACGCGACAGAGCAGCAAGGTTGACCCATCCGGACGCAATGTCGCGCCAGCGTTGAAGACGCTGTTCATCGAGTAGGGCCAATCTTTTCCGGTAAGGATGGGATTGGCAGGATGCCGCTGAAATAGCGTCTCGTGTTGATTCATCACCGCTTTATTACCGAAAGTTTTCTCAGCCAGAATGCTCATCACGAATTGCTCTCCGTACCTTGTTCCAACTTGCGCATTTCGAGGAGCGCCATCAAGAAAGAAAGCGTCGATTCTGCTCCCTGGTTCTCATTGGCGCGGTCCGGATGCAAGCCGTCTCGGCATCCCCCCGTGTCGGCATCGTAGAGCGCAATCTGCAGGTCGTTATCTCCCAGAAACCAATTGAAGGCAGTCCACGCTTCTTTCCGCCAGCGTCCCTTTCCCGTTGCAAGATAGGCTTGCAGACATGCGGAAACTACTGCGCAGGCTTCGACCGGTTGCTGATCGAAGCGAGCCTTTTCTGTTTTCTTCGAGTAGAAGCCGTGCGATCCGATGGGTACGAAGTGACCCCTGATTTCGCAACTCTGAATTGTTGTCAACCAACCTAACGCTTCGAGCCCCGTCGAAACCATCTCATCACTTCCGCTGCGCATTCCCGCTCGTATCAGTGCCTGCGGCAATCGAGCATTGGAACACGCAAGACCGTTCTCAAACCAATTCCAGTCAGTTGAATGGATGGCGCGGTAGGAATTGAGTAGGCGATTCGCAAGTGCATCTGCTGCGCTTAGGGCGGCCCGATCCCCGGGGAATGAGTCTAGATATTCCTGCAGTCCCAGCAAGGCGAAAGCGCAGGCCCGTGGGCTCTTGAACTCCACAGCCGCGGGAATGGCCAGCTCAAACAGACGTCCCGCAGCTCCTCTCAATCCAGCATCCTTGGATCTGCCGAGAACGGTCCCGAGGCCCCACAGTGCTCGCCCGTGGCTGTCTTCCGAGCCTTGGGGCTCCTGCCACTGGCGCTCGTAGCTCAGGGAGTTTCTAAACCTCCTGCTCGTTGGTTCGAAAGCCAGCCACAGAAAAGCCAAATAGCGAGAGGCTAGGTCCAATGCGCCGGCCGGGGCACTGCTCCCAAATTCCTCGAGGAGAATTGCGACGATGAGCGCCCGGGCATTGTCATCCGTGGTGTATCCCTCCGGAGCGTGCTCCACGATTCCCGTATCGTCCGTCATCCGATGCAAATGATCCAGTTTAATGGTCGGAAGGTGGTCGAGAACCTTTTCTGTGTTTTGGGCCGAAAATGTAGCACGTGGATTCCGCAAGCGCTCGTTGTACACGCGTTCAAAGCTCCCCATGTATTGTTGCGCCACGCGATCCCAAACCATGTCCCTAGCATAGAGGTACGCACGTTTTCGCATCGCATGACGCGCGGTTCCGTTGTCCAATAGAGCTATCGTCTTATCGCCGATCGCTTGTGGATCGTCGAACGGAACAAGCACGCCGCGTTCATTGTCCAACAATTCGATCGCATGCAAATAAGGAGTGGAAATGATTGCTTTCCCGGCGCTCAAGGCATACGCCAGTGTCCCGGAAACGACTTGTCCTTTGTGCTTGTAGGGAGTGATGTAAATGTCTGCCGCACCGATCAATTCCACGAGCTCTTGGGGGCTGACGAAACAATTCCGAAAGATCACACTGGCCTCAACCCCGAGATCTCTCGCCAGTTTCTGCAGGTACGACCTATATTTGTCACCCTCATGTCGCAGGACATGCGGGTGGGTGACGCGGAAATCATGTAAACGGCATTGCTGTGACGCGACAGGATACTCGGCAGAGCTTGGATTACGTTTTCTATGCCCTTGTTTGGGGAGAGCAATCCAAACGTGAGCAAAACGTCTTTCCCTTCCGTTCCGAAAGCATCCTTATAAAAATTAGGATCGGTAAAGTGCAGATCGGGGATGCCGTGAGGAATGAGATCAATTTTGTCGGGAGAAACTAGGAACACCTCTTGCAAGATATCGGCGGATTGTCGGCTCATGACAATCAGGCGGTCCGACAAAGCTGCAATCTGCTCCATGACCATGCGTTGGTCTAGATTTGGCTCACGTAGAACTGTGTGCAGCGTCGTCACCACGGGCATCTGGAGACGCCGTAAAAGTTCGAGGATGTGGCTGCCTGCCGGGCCGCCGAAAATCCCGTACTCATGCTGCAAACAAACCAGGTCGATGTTGCCAAAATTCAGGAAGTCGGCCGCCTGTCGATAGGAATCCAACGTATCTTGGGAAAGCTCGAATCGCACTCGTGCAGGATAGCTGTAGCCTTCGGCCGTATCGTTGACGGGCAATGCCAGAAGCTCTGTAGCACGGTATTCCGCATGAATCGCGTCACACAGGTCTGTCGTGAATGTCGCAATGCCACATTTGCGAGGAAGATAGTTCCCAATTATGGCGACCCTGCTCGGCAGTATTGGCCGTGGAAGTGTCGGCATGGATCGTGAAGGTTTTTCTTCCACTACGAGGGGAGTAAGATCGATCACCTCGCGAGCGTACAAGGATTCCACTGGATCAGGATCGTACCGAACATCGCCGACGGTTTGAATGCCGTCTGGTGGGATTGTCTTGGGCAATAACATTCCTTTCCTATCTTTCCGACCGGGTTTTTGACGCAATCTTGGACGTGCGGGACAGCACCACGCTCACATCATTATTGAGCCGCGGCGTGCGGCTCACCTAGCTGGACAATACGGGCTTAAGGCTCCCACTTCCCCCCAAAAGCCGCGAGCGTTGAGTTGAGTAGGTACCTCACGATGGAGGCAAGAAAGCGTTTAGTAGGCGCCGCCCATGCCGGCGCTAGCCGCGGCCACGTGTTCTTCATCCTTTATGTCGGCGATCAGAACTTCGGTGGTTAGCATCAGCGACACAACCGAGGCAGCGTTCTGCAGAGCCAAGCGAGTGACCTTAGCCGGATCGATCACACCAGCCTTGATCATGTCCTCAAACTCACCGGTTTCCGCGTTGAAGCCGAAGTTCTCGTCCTTCGACTCGCGCACGCGTTCAACCACCAGCGCGCCTTCGTGCCCGGCGTTCTGTGCAATCTGACGAATGGGTTCTTCAAGAGCACGCCTTACGATATTCACGCCAGTGGCTTCGTCATCGTACAGTTTGAGTTTTTCCAAGACTGGGATGCAGCGCAGATAAGCGGTTCCGCCTCCAGACACGATGCCTTCTTCGACAGCTGCGCGTGTGGCGTGCATGGCATCCTCAACGCGAGCCTTTTTCTCCTTCAGCTCTGTTTCGGTTGCCGCGCCCACCTTGATGACTGCGACGCCGCCGACGAGCTTTGCCAGGCGTTCCTGGAGCTTTTCCTTGTCGTAATCGGACGTCGTCTCTTCAACCTGCACACGGAGCTGCTTGATTCGGCCCTCGATCTCGCTCGCCTTGCCACCGCCCGCGACGATCGTGGTGTTATCCTTGTCGATGGTCACTTTCTTGGCCTTGCCCAGCTCCTCGATCTCGACATTCTCGAGCTTGATGCCCAGGTCCTCTGTGATGGCCTTCCCACCAGTGAGAATGGCAATGTCTTCGAGCATGGCCTTGCGGCGATCGCCAAAGCCCGGGGCTTTTACCGCCGCGCACTGCAGTGTGCCGCGCAGCTTATTCACCACCAGGGTCGCCAGGGCCTCGCCCTCAACATCCTCAGCGATGATCAGCAGCGGCTTGCTCATTTTGGCCATCTGTTCGAGCAACGGCAGCAGATCCTTCATCGAGCTGATCTTCTTCTCGTGGATCAGGATGTACACGTCCTCGAGTACGCATTCCATGCGCTCCGGGTCGGTCACAAAATAGGGCGAGAGGTAGCCCCGATCGAACTGCATGCCTTCGACCACTTCGAGGGTGGTCTCCATTGTTTTGGATTCCTCGACGGTGATGACGCCATCCTTGCCGACCTTCTTCATCGCTTCGGCGATGATGTTGCCAACCTGCTTGTCGGTGTTGGCACTGATGGTGCCCACCTGCGCGATCATGTCGCCCTTCACCTCGCGGGAGAGCCTCTTGATCTCTGCTACGGCAACTTCCACGGCCTTATCGATGCCGCGTTTGAGCGCCATCGGGCTCGCGCCTGCGGCAACCGTTCGTACACCCTCACGGAAGATTGCTTGTGCCAGCACGGTCGCGGTGGTGGTGCCATCGCCAGCCACATCCGAGGTCTTGGAGGCAACCTCGCGCACCATCTGTGCACCCATGTTCTCGAGCGGGTCTTGCAGCTCGATTTCCTTTGCGACCGTCACGCCGTCTTTGGTGATGATAGGTGCCCCGAACTTCTTCTCGATGACCGCATTGCGCCCCTTCGGGCCGAGCGTGATCTTTACAGCGTCAGCCAGAATGTTGACGCCGCGCAGAATCGCCTGTCGTGAATTCTCACCAGTTACAATTTGTTTTGCCATCAGACTTCACCCTCCCGGGTGATTGAGCACTTTTCCCCCGTCCGAAATCCTCGGTTCGGGTGAAAACTACTTCTTGCCGGATGCCGCCTTGGCCATGCCGCTCAGTTTCACCAGGATTTCCTCCTCGCGGAGGATCAAATACTCCTGGTCGTCGATGTTGATGTCGTTGCCGATGTATTTGCCAAACAAGATCCCGTCACCCACCTTTACGTCGAGTGGGACACGACGGCCCTTTTCCATCTTGCCGGCTCCGATGGCCATTACTTCGCCCTCTTGAGGCTTTTCCTTAGCCGTATCGGGGATGATGATCCCGCCCTTTGCGGTTTCTTTCCCTTCCAGCCTACGTACGAGGACACGGTCATGTAACGGGGTAACATTTATACTCATTTTTATGACCTCCGCATAATCCATTTCTCTGACACGCCCAAAGATGGCTTTTTACAATCTACTGCGACAACTACGGGCGAAAATTCTTCTGATTCTTCTGCCGCGCCGCTTCCAGGTCGTCCGCTTGCTTTTTCTGGCGCTCGGCTTCCCGTTTCGGGCCCTCCTGCGCGTCAAGTTTCACGGCTTCCGCAATGGCGACGTCGGCTTGTGCATTGGTCCGTTTCGAAGAAACGACCAGCCCCAAGATGTCGCTGAAAGAGGAGCGGACTAGGTTGACGGAATATTGCGCATCCTCCCAGGACGCGACGGGCTTTTGCTTTGTTCCATATCCGGCGTTTGTCGCTGAATCGATCTCCGGTGCTACAATTGTGGCCTGTCCGTATTTCGCCGAAATGGACTTCACCATGTCCTCCTCGGTGAGCCCTTCCATGGAACGCGAATCGTAACTCACAGAAATCTTGTAGAGCTCGCCATTGTAGAGAGAGAAGAGAATCTGTTCGACGCTGTCCGACCGGAGGGGAGTCCCAGGGACGTTCGGGGGCCACCAAGTCAGCTCCTGAATTAGCGCCGGACGGTTATGAATCATCTTCACATCATCAATCCTTTGGTTAGTGCGCTCCAGCAATTTGGTTAAGTTCATTCCTAGGGTAAAGTGCCGATACTTGGAAAGCTCCTGTGCACGGAGCAATGGCGCCGAAAGTAGCAGGACAACAAGACAAATAACCGAACTGCGCAGCGGTTTCATTTTCATATCTCCCATCAATTCCTAAGAACTTGAAATTAGGATCAATCCCTGTACACGGAACGTTCGCGTGCTGGATCCTTAGAACCTACGGGCGTAAATCCTTCTGCCGTTCCCGTAAGCGGCGAGCACAGTCAGAAGCGCTGCGCCAGCCATGGCAACCAGCGCCGTGATGATCGTTCCACCGTAGCCGCCGAGACCCGCGGAGCGCGTCAGAAATCCGCCTACTACCGCGCCACCAACACCCATGAGGATGTCCATGAACGGACCATAGCCATTACCCTGAAAAACTCTTCCGGCCCCCCAGCCAACGACCGCCCCAATGACAATCCACGCAAACAAATACATACATTCCTCCTTTGATCGAATCTTCTAACTTCTTTGCTGCGAGTGACTGATCACGTCTCTTCTTGTAAGACGCTTTCTTGCATCGGTTCGCGAATTCACACAGTGGCGAGCAATGAAGGTTGGTCCGGAGCACGGCCCTTCATTCCGTACAACTCACGATCTGCTTTTTGCAGCAGCGCTTCAATCGTTTCGCCATCCCGTGGATAGACAGCTACGCCGATGCTCGCGGAAAGTGTCGGTTGTTCACTGTCCTTTGCTATCAGGTCGCGGATGCGCGAGGCAACAAACGTCGCAGCACTGGCGGCTGTCTCGGGCAGGATGACGGCAAACTCATCGCCGCCGTATCGTGCGGCTGTATCAATAGCTCGGCAGGACAGGCTGAGCATTTTACCAAGCCGGCGCAGTGCCCGGCTGCCTACCAGGTGGCCGTAACGGTCGTTGATCTTCTTCAACTGATCCAGGTCGAGCAGTAGAACGGCAAACGGCCGTCCGGTGCGCCCCGTGCGTTTGATCTCTACGTCGAGCGCATCAACGAATCGCCGGTAGTTACCCAAACCAGTGAGCGGGTCAGTCACAGCCAGAAGTTGTACTCTCTCTTCCGCGTGTTTGCGCTCGGTCAGCATTCCATCAATTCAATCATCGTGTACTGATATCGAGCCACGGCCTGTCGCCATGCTTCCTAAGAATCGTGGTCTCATACTGCTCGGCGTCCCCTTGTCGCACGCCCCCTCGGTCTAAGACCAGTTCTCGACAATCAGGATGGACTGGGTCACAGAAGCTCATGGACAAGAGGTCCTCTCGCGCAAATCCGGTAATAGTCTCGGCGGCATGATTTACATCGTGAAGACGCTTGCCGTGGCTAATGAATATCCCATTGGCAATCGCTTCAGTTAGTGGTGCGGAAGTCTGCTTCTACTAGAAGGTCCGCACGCAACCGCGTCCTGGGTCCGTTCCCTAATTTTGGTAAGCATCGGAAATATCGCTGCTTGTGCGCTCCCCCGGGACAACTTGAGGGGCGGACTTGGTCCGCCCCTCATAACGGAAGAGTCCTGTCGGCTTCAGACTGCTACAGCGGCGGCGATCTTGTGGAACGTCGAGTTGACCACGTTAAAGGTTTCTACTTGCGCTGGTCCCTCAACGACCGTGGCGAGGATCTTGGTCACTTCAGGATAAGTTCCGCGGTTGTAAGCCTCGGCATTCTCCGCTTTGTCCCACAAACTGATAGCGAACACTTCCGCGCCGCCCTGCCCGACGAACGTGATTTCGTCCTGGAATCCTTTCTGTTTTCGAAGCAGGGGGAGGATGTCCTTCTCCACCCTCTGGGTAAACTCTGCAACGCTATTGGGCTTCAAATGCATGTAAATTCTGCGTGCAAACATTGTGACTCTCCTTGGTTCTCGATGCCAAGGGGGCAATTCAGATAACCGCTGTTGGTTCAGACAATCTGAAGGACTCCCTCAGTCCGTTAACCACATTGAGTGAATTAACTTGACTTGTCAAGTATATTCTGGGATTATTTCACCTTGTTAATCGACCTGGGTAAACCAGGGTGGAAGGCTTGCCGTGGACGTTTGCCTGCTGATTAAACAGCGGTTACAAGAATTGGGACTTGAGCAAAAAGATCTGGCAAGTGCCGCCGAAGTCACCGAGTCCTATATCTCCCAACTGCTGACCCGCAAGAAACTGCCGCCGGCGCCCGACCGAACAGATATTTACGATAAGATGGCGACGTTTTTGAAACTGCCAAGCGATAGACTGTCCAAGCTGGCGGCTCTCCAACGGACGGAAGAACTCAAGAGAAACCTGGCAGACCCGCCCGCGCCGTTGTTTAGAGAAGTTCGAGAGATAATCCTGCGGAAGTGTGTGCCTGACCGAGAAAAACAGATCCGTGCGATTCTTGAGAAGCAGCCTTTCGGCGAACTCGAACGCCTCGTCACGCAAAAGCTCTTGGACGTGGTCAAGAGAGTCGCCAAAGAAGAATTGAACAGTGAAAACGGCCTCCATTTAGTTGCTCGACTCACCGGCCGAAGCTATGAACAGGTGCGGGTTAACCTCCTGGAGTTCCTGGACACGGACATCATCAACTTGTCGCCTCAAAACTGTGTTTCCTTCCTGGATCCTTTGATCGAAACCTGGGACGTCGATCTAACCACCTTTAGTATGGAGGTTGTGCTGAATCGGAGATTGGCCCCCGGGGACCCGAAGAGATTTGAGTTTGTGGAAAGGCCTCCTGATCCAGTGGAACTGGAGCCCGGACTAAGGGCCTTCCTCAATGATAGTTCCCTTAGCGGGACCGCGTCTAAGGAAGAGGTCGACTTTCTAAAGAAGCTGCGATTCGACGGGAAACGTCCTACTTCACTTTATTATTACCGGGAATTGCAAAACCTCAGAGACCCAATCCACTTTGGCGCGGAAAAACGTTCGTCGATACAGGATTCCTCCGGAGGAGCGAAATGAGCGTTAACGTGCAGTATGTGGGTTTCACAGCGAAGGCGATGGTCCGTGAATACAGTTTTCTGGTGCGGGAATCGTCGATCGATTCTCAGGAGATCACCTTTACGATTCTGAACGAAGCGTTCGCGTCCCGCCGTCTGAGCTTCCAGAATGGTCCAGATATTTGTTCGCTCAAGCTTCATCGCGAGTTGGCCGATTCGGCTACCAATCCGTTGAAAACACGTTACCGCATCAGCGAAACCGAGTTGGATGCTTACCGCGACTCGCACACTCCAAGAGCCGCGAAAGGCCTCTATCCACGAAGGGTCGCACAAGAATTCTAGATGTTAAGCCTGACTTTTTTGAGCTCGTCTCGCAGGCCTCCCGTAGCCCGCTCGAAACCGGAGCGAAGTATCACGGCCGACGCCGCTAAAGGAGCGTAGACTGAAATCACCATGGAATAACTTCAAGAGTTTCAATTCGCCGCTCGCGAGAATGGCTTTATCGAGGTTGGCGAATCTGAGGAAGGAACTGCCGTGTGGTTCCGAAAGGCAACACCTGACACAGATGCGGACGTTCAGAAGCGTTTGTGCGTCGAGAGCCAGACAGAATAGCGCAACTGCGTTCTCCGCTTCCCTTCCTTGGAAGATAAACTCCAAGACATTTCGGACGTATTCGCATTTCTAGAGTAGTTTGCTTCAAAGCCTGGTAAACAGGGAGCGATAATGACAAACCGCGAGGCCCTCTTGCGACTCTCTAGGGACAAGCATGACAGCATTGCAATGACGTCGCTGTGTGAGAACAACGCAGAAATCATCCGCATGGCCATCACCCGCTACTTCGAAACCGGGACAGTCTCGGAGAACGCCCAGCCTGTAGTTATGCAACGCGTTGCAGACCACGCTCGGTCATACGAACCCGAAGAAGACTCTGACAAATGGCTTGCAGAACGTGTCAACGCGGAATGCGATCGTTTGCGCAACGAAGCGATTTAGGAAAAGGCAAATAAAGACTAAGCCTGCCGTCGAGCATCGTGCGCCGTTGCAAGGGTAAAGTCTTCGAGCTTTCAAAGTGCCTTAGGAGGTTGCCAATGCACATGACTACAAACATTCGGCAAGTAGGTGGCGTCACCATTGTGGACATCAGCGGGCGGATTGTGCTCGGCGAAGAGAGCGCTGCACTGCGTGACTTGGTTTGCGACCTGTTAAGCAAGGGACACAAGAAGATTCTATTTAATCTTGGCGATGTCAATTACATCGACAGCTCAGGCTTGGGCCACTTGGTCAGTGCTTTCACAAGCGCTCGGAAGCAGGAGGGAGAGCTGAAGTTGCTCAACCTCACGAATAAAGTTCACCACGTATTGCAAATTACGAGGCTGTATACCGTCTTCGACATTATGGACGACGAGGCCGTGGCCGTTAAGTCCTTCGGTAATTCGGCAGCGGCAACCGGATGACTATCGACTTGGCGTGCAGCCAAGAATCCCGGCGGGTGCCTTAAGCTTGAACTTGCGCAAAGTCCGCTCACTAAGTTTCCGATTAGCACGTTAGAACGAAGCCGTCCGGCGGCGGACGCTGCGCGTGAGGCGAACGGGGCAGTGTTGCTTGATGGTTGAGATAAGTTTGGGTCACAAGCTTCGACGGCGTCTTCGACGTGTCGCTAACGCCAGAAACTTATCTAGAGCTTCGCTTTTTGCAAAGGTGATTCAGGATTCGGTTCGGCAAGCTAAGGCCGAGAACTTCACTGGCGCTTTGTGCCCGATCACAAGCATGGCCCCGGTACAGGCGATCACTAGCCTGGTGGCAAGCTTTTGACCTGTTCTAGTTCGGGACCAGGAGGTCGATGGTTCAAATCCATTCGCCCGGCCATTCTTTATCTTTTGCCCTTTCAAAAATTGGGTCGAAGGGTTTTCTGCTGTTGTCCAGCACTACGCCTGACTCGACAACCTGCTGCTGAGATACGAAGCTCGTGGTCCCTTCATCCCGGCATCGACTCAGATGCTTTCCGCGAAATGAACAGGCTGTCAAATAGACCCAGTCCTCCAGACGAGAGCCGGGGCTTGAAGTGGAGTGAACCCTTGAAGTGGCACACAAAATTGGACACAGTTTCCGGGAAAGGAAACCACAGTGAAGAGAAAGCGATACTCCCGGAAATTTCAGCGAATGGCCGTGGAGCGGATGAGAACTTGCGAAGACAGTCGAGCGCGAGCGGGTAGCGGTTTGGGAGCACGCGCGCCAGGGCGACGTTCATAAAAAAGCGCTCCGGCGCAGTTTCTGCTTCAGCGAGTCGCTGGCGCTTCAAGTAGGCGCCCACGATGCTCGCGTTGTGAGCTCGGTACCAGTTGCGCGCGCACCGCCTGCGACATGCGGCGGACCAAGTCACATGCCCTAATGCCATTCAGGCTATCGTGTATATTGCGGGCCTTTTCGGTCAAATCCTTCGGCCGGTCGACGGGTCCGGCTACGCCGTCCCGCGCGAGAACGATGCTCCTGTCGTCCTGGAGCTTCGCCACGCTCTCGCCAAGGCTCCCGCATTTCGATGTGCGTTTAACGGCCATTTTCTCGGTGCCGGACCCTTCCTGCATGAAAGCCACGAGAAGCTTGCTCGCGAGCAAATCCAGCGTCGTGGCCCGGAGGGCGTCCACAAAGCGCTGCCGCACGCGCGTCAATCACTGACGGTTTTCGCGATACCGGTTCTGAGTAGCTTCGCGCATTCTTCCGCAGCCATGGGGTGGCTGAAATAGTAGCCTTGTCCCTCGCCACAGCCGTGGACCTGAAGGAAGTTGCGTTGTTCGCGCGTTTCCACACCCTCCGCAATGACTCGTTGCTTGAGCTTCTTGCCCATGTCGATCACCGCACTGATGATTGCGGCTTCTTTTGGATCAGCTGTGATGTGGTGTATGAAAAATTGGTCAAGTTTCAGCGCGTCGATGGGAAACCTCCTTAGGTAGCTTAAGCTGGAATAGCCGGTGCCGAAGTCATCCACCGTAAGCTGCACTCCCAAGGCTTTGAGAGCTTGAAGCCTGGAGACGCTGCCCTCGACGTGATTCATGAGGACGCTTTCCGTCAGTTCGAATTCAAGAAAGCGTGGTTCGAGGCGAGTCTCCTCCAGGATCGTGCGAACGCCTTCGAGGAAGTGCTTGGCACGGAACTCTACCCCGGAGAGGTTGACCGCCACCGAGACCCGCCGTAGGCCCACCTCCAACCAAGCCCGGAGCTGTGTGCACGCTTCGCGCAGTACCCACCGGCCGATGGGCACGATCAGGCCGGACTCTTCGGCGATGGGCACGAATTGTAGGGGAGGAATAGGCCCCCGATCCGGCTGCAGCCAGCGTAGGAGCGCCTCAATTCCGGTAATCTCTCCGGTCTGAAGATCGACCTTTGGCTGGTAATGCAACACAAACTCGTGTCGCTCCAGGGCGCGGCCCAAGAGCCCTTCGAGGGATTGCCGCGCGGCAGCCCGCGTAGCCATGTCCGCCTTGAAGAACTGGAAATTGTTGCGTCCCTTTTTCTTCGCGTAGTACATCGCAGTGTCCGCACTCTTGAGCAAGCTCTCTGCATCCTGACCGTCGTTGGGGTACCTGCTGATGCCAATGCTCGCGTTGATGCGCAGCTCGTTCCCTGCGATAGTGTGAGGCGCCGCCAGTGCAGTGATCATCTTCTGCGCCAAGACGGCCGCGTCGGCGGCGCGCCCGATTTGTGGAAGCAGTACTACGAATTCATCCCCGCCCTGGCGGCTCACGGTGTCCGAATGGCGCGCGCAAGCTACTAGGCGTTGTGCGACCGATTGAAGCAGTTTGTCGCCAATCGCATGCCCCAAGGAGTCGTTGATGTTTTTGAAGTGATCCAGGTCCAAGAACAGCACCACGAGTTGCTCGCTGGTCCGCCGCGCTAGCGAAATCGCCTGGGTCAGCCGGTCGGTCAACAGCACGCGATTCGGCAAATCTGTGAGAGAGTCATGCTGCGCCAGATGGGACATCTTTATTGTCATCGCCCGCGATGCGCTCACGTCGCGGAAAACAATTACCGCGCCTGTCACCTGCCCGAATCGGTCGCGGACAGGGGCGGTGGAATCTTCGATGGCAAGCTCCAACCCGTCACGTCGGATCAGAACGCAGGTAGGGTTCAGGCCGATGACTTGGTTTTCCAGAATCGCCTCCTCCAGGGGATTTCGGGCGGGTTTACGTGTGGTACCGTCAATGATTTGAAATACTTCGGCAAGCGGCCGGCCCACTGCTTCCTGTCGAGACCAGCCCGTCATTGTCTCGCCGACCCGATTGATATAGGTCACGTTACCGGAGATGTCCATACTGAGTACGGCATCCCCGATGGAGTTGAGAGTAACTTGGGCGTGTTCCTTTTCGTTGAACAAAACATCCTCGACCCCCTTGCGCTCGATCACATGACGCAGCGCCCGAGTCAGTGTGTATCTGTCGAGGTGGTCTTTTAAGAGATAGTCATACGCTCCGCGCTTGAGTGATTCATTAGCAGTACTTTCATCGTTTAGCCGGCTGAGGACCACGATCGGAATATGGGGCGCGGCCGCGAATACCTTTTCGAACGTCGCGATACCTTCGCTGTCCGGCAGGCACAGGTCCAGCAAGACCAGCCCGGTTTTTCGCTCGCCCAGCCGCTTGAGTCCATCAGAAAGGAGCCTAACCCAGTCCACATCGAATGAGCTGGCTCTCGGGTCAACGAGCGCCTCCAGAATCAGCTTGCCCTCAGTAGAGTCGCCCTCAATGAGGAGTAGTTTGTTGCGGTTCATCATCCCAGGTTCTTCTCAAGCTAGTTCTCCTGTCTGTGAAATCTTTCACACATTGATCTGCCGTGGAGTTTCGTTGGTGTTGCAGGAAGGGAACTTTCAGCCGCAGTCTGACCTATTCGTGGAGGACGACATTTAGGAGGGAACTGTGAATTTGCAGTTCGCCGTTGTAGTCAATGAAGCCTAACTTCCTGAACTTATTCATAAAGAAATTAACTCGTTCGCGCGTCGCTCCTATCATTTCCGCTAGAGTTTCCTGATTTATCTCCGGAACGACCGTTTCGGGGTTGCCTTCCTTACCGTAGCGGGCCAGCAATAAAAGAGTGCGGGCTAACCGTTTCTCAGTGGAGTTGAAAAGCTGATCGACCAAGTCCTCCT
>Ga0209808_1000702_pt1 | contig 16604 bp, 14 predicted proteins | sample GraSoiAngelo_157_FD_186171 | JGI IMG/M metagenome (GOLD analysis project Ga0209808, IMG submission 186171) | Grasslands soil microbial communities from the Angelo Coastal Reserve, California, USA - 14_1009_16_20cm (SPAdes) (version 2) | ecosystem: Environmental > Terrestrial > Soil > Grasslands ... | reverse complement strand
GCGAGACGTCGAAGCGCGCAGGCTGCTGGTGCACTTCCTCCGTGACGATCTCGACCTGACCGGCACGCACGTCGGCTGCGACACCGGCAACTGCGGGGCGTGTTCGGTGATCGTCGACGGCACGCTGCTGAAGAGCTGCATGATGCTGGCGATCCAGGCCGACGGCGGCTCGATCGAGACCGTCGAAGGCCTCGGCGGCGACGGCGACCTGCACCGGCTGCAGGAGGCCTTCAGCGAGCACCACGCGCTCCAGTGCGGCTACTGCACGCCGGGAATGCTGATGAGCGCGAAGGCATTGCTGGACGAGAACCCGGAGCCGACCGAGCCTGAGATCCGGCGGGCGATCCAGGGGAACATCTGCCGCTGCACCGGCTACGTCAACATCGTCGAGGCGATCGCGTCGGCGGCGGAGGCAGCCCGATGACCGAGACCGTCGCTCCCACGACCTCCGTTGTCGTCGAAGAGCAGGAGACGAAGCCCGGGTTCGTCGGCACCAGCATCCCGCGCAAGGAGGACCGGCGCCTCGTCCAGGGCGAGGGCGTGTTCTTCGACGACATCAAGCGGCACGGGATGGGCTTCGTCCACTTCGTGCGTTCCCCGTATGCGCACGCCAAGATCAAGTCGATCGACGTCTCGCGGGCGCTCGAGCTCGGCGACGTCTACGGGACGCTGACCGGCGACGAGGTCGCGATCCTGACCGACCCGTTCTTCGAGCTGACCGTCCCGCCCGGAAGCGAGATCAAGGACTACGCGCTCGCCGTCGGCAAGACGCGCTTCGTCGGCGAGCCGGTGGCGGCGGTCGTCGCGGCGACCCGCGAGCTCGCCCGCGACGCGGGCGAGCTGGTCGAGGTCGACTACGAGCCGCTGGAGCCGTTGATCGACGCTCGGCAGGGCCTCGAGTCCGACGCGCCGATCCTGCACGAGGACGCGGGCTCGAATCTCGTCTGGCAGGGGCTCTTCGACTGGGGCGATTGGGATGGCTGTCTCGCCGAGGCGGACCGCGTCGTCCGGATCAAGGAGCTTCATTTCGACCGGTTTTCGTCGACGCCGCTCGAGTGCTCCGGCTGTCTCGTCGAGTTCAACCGCGGCACGGGGCAGTGGACGATGTACTGCAACCACCAGATGCCCGGGATCGGGGCGATCTGGATGGCGCCGGCGCTCCGGGTGGGAACCGACAAGCTCCGCTTCGTCACCCAGGACATCGGCGGCGCCTTCGGCAACAAGATCTGTCTGCATCCCTACTTCGTCGCCTGTTGCCTGCTCGCCCGCAAGCTGAAGCGGCCCGTGCAGTGGACGGAATGGCGGACCGATCAGCACACCGCGAACGCGCACGGGAACGAGCGCTGGTTCGAGGACACCGAGGTCGCGGTCAAGGCCGACGGGACGCTGCTCGGCTTCAAGACCCGGGCGATCGACGACTGCGGCGCGTTCCCTCGCTACGAGCCGCTCGGCTGCATCATCTGGGCCCAGGTCACCCCCGGGTGCTATCGCTGGCAGAACGTTCGCGTCGACTTCGCCCAGGTCGCGACGAACAAGTCACCGGTCTCGCCGAACCGCGGCTACTCGCGGATGCAGCACCTCTGGTTCACGGAGCGGGTGATCGACATCGTCGCCAACGAGCTCGGCCTCGATCCGGTCGAGGTGCGGAAGCGGAACTACGTCAAGGCCGATGAATTCCCCTGGACGACCCCGAACGGGTGCGTCTACGACTCCGGCGACTACGCGCGCTGCCTCGACATCGCGCTCGAGCTCGTCGAGTACGAGGGTGCGGACGAGCGCCGCCGCGAGGCCCAGGGCCGCGGCAAGCTGCTCGGGATCGGGATCGGCTCGACCCTGGACTCCGGGACGAACAACTTCGGGCAGTCGCAGCTCCTGAATCCCGACCTGCAGTTCTCAGGCAACAACGAGGTGGCGACGGTCAAGCTCGACATCTTCGGCGAGGTCGTCGTCACGCTCGGCACGGTTCCGCAGGGGCAGGGGCACGAGACGACTTCCGCCCAGGTCGTCGCCGACGTGCTGGGCATCTCGCCCGACGACGTCACCGTCCGCCCGGGCCACGACACCTACTGGAACTCTCACGCCGGCTTCTCGGGCACCTACGCGAGCCAGTTCGCCGTCAGCGGCCTCGGCGCCGTCAAGGGCGCCGTCGACCAGCTCGCCGCCGAGATCCGGATGGTCGCCGCGGCCGTGCTCGGGGGCGTGCCGGTGGAGGACGTCGTACTCGAAGGGGGCTTCGCCAAGCTACGCGACAACCCCGAGGCGGCAATCCCGTTCATGGGGATCGGCGCGATCGTCAACGCGAACAACGCCGTCCTGCCGGACGAGGCACGTCAGGCGACCCTGAACTGCCGCTATGTCTACGTGCCGCCGTTCCAGGTGCCGGACACGGAGCGCAAGTACGGCAACCTGACCTTGACCTATGCGACCCAGATCCACGTTTGCGTGCTCGAGGTCGACCCCGAGACCGGCGCCTACGAGATCGTCGACTACGCCGCCGTCGACGACTGCGGCAACCGGATCCACCCTCAGATCGTCGAGGGCCAGGTGCACGGCGCCACCGCCCAGGCCCTCGGCGCGGCGACGCACGAGACCTTCACCTACGACGAGCAGGGCAATCTGCTGACCCCGAACTTCTACGACTACCACGTGCCGCACGCGCTCGACATGCCGCCGATGAAGACCGGCTACATCGAATCGCCGTCGCCGTTCACGCCGCTCGGCGCCAAGGGGATGGGCGAGGGCGGCGGCGCCGGAATCCACGCCGTCTGCGCGGCGCTGCAAGACGCGCTCCGGCCGCTCGGGAACCCGATCGTCTACGACTCGTGCAACCCGCCGCACCGGGTGTGGGAGCTGATCTCGAACCCGGACGACTCGCGCGGACGGGTCGCGGTGGAGACGCGTTGAAGGTCGCCGGCGAGCGCTCGTTCGAGACGGCGCAGCAGACCGTGTGGGAAGTGCTGAACGATCCGGCGCGGATGGCGAAGACGATTCCAGGGGTCGAGAGCTTCGAGGTCCAGGACGAGCGGCGGTGGCGGGCGACCTGCAACATCCCGCTCGGCCTCGGCAGTCTCAAGATGCGGATCAAGTTCGACAAGACGGAAGAGCGGCCGATCGAGTTCGCGAAGCTCCAGGCCAAGGGCGAGGGTGTGGGGGCGATCATGAGCATGGAGACCCAGTTCCACCTGTCGTCGGCCGGCGCCGAGACACGGATGCAGTGGGAGGCCGACGTTTCGATCGCCGGGCCGGTGGGCTCGATGGGGCAGCGCGTGCTGCAGCCGATCGTCCAGCAGCAGGTCGCGAACGTCCTCAACGCGCTCCACGCGCAGGTGCAGGAGGCGGCCCGGGGCGGTTCCGCCCCGGCCGAGGAGCCGACACGTACAGGCGAAGACGCCGGCTGAAAACGTGAGTCAGCCGTTCCGAGTCGGCGTCATGCAGCTGACGATGGAGCCGCTCGAGGAGATGCTTGCCTCCGCCCGGGTGATGGACGAGGCCGGTGTCGACACGATCTGGCTCGCGGAGGCTTATCCCTGGTGGAGGAAGCACGGGATGGAGGCTCGCTCCTCGACTGTGGTTTCCGCCCTGATGGCTCGCGAGACGGAGCGGCTGGCGATCGGCTGGGGGATCATCTCGCCGTTCACGCGTCATCCCGTCCAGGTGGCGATGGACGCTCGCGTCGTTCAGGAGGCCGCAGGGCCGGACCGCTTCCTGCTCGGCTTCGGCACCTCGAAGATCTTCCTCAACAACGCCGGGCTCGCCACGAAGAAGACGCTCGGGCCGATGCGTGAGGCGGTTGAGATCGTGCGCGGCGTCCTCGGCGGGAACGCCTTCGAATACCAGGGCGAGACGTTCTCCGCCTCGGTTCCCGCGCTCAGCGCCGAGGCTGACAGCCCGCGCGGCGCGCCGGCCCTCTACATTGCGGCGACGGCGCCCAAGATGCAGAAGCTGGCGGCGGAGATCGCAGACGGCCTGCTGACACCGTCGATCACGACGCCTGAGTACGTCCGCTGGACGCTCGACAACGTGCGCGAGGCCGGCCGCGATCCCGGGACGATCGACATAGGCTGCACCGTGATCGCATCGATCGATGCATCGGATCGCGCTGCCGGCCGCGACGGCGCCCGGGAGATCGGCGGCATGTATCTCGCGAACAAGTTCCAGAACATCAAGGGCGCGGCTGATGGGCTGCTCGATTGCGCCGAGATCGAGATGGAGGAGCTGGCGCCGGTCGCCGAGGCGATGGAGCAGGGCGGCCGGCTCGCCGCCAAGGAAGAGGTGACGGATTCGTTGCTCGACCGCTGCAAGCCGATTGCCGGGACGCCGGAGGATTGCATCGCCGCGATTGCGGAGTACCGCGACGCGGGTTGCACGCACGTCATGCTCGAGCTGTGGGGAGCGGACCGACACGAGCAGATCCGGCTGTTCGGCGAGAAAGTGCTGCCCGAGTTCCGCTGATGGAGCTGCGGATCGACGAACGGCGGCTGGTCGAGCTTGCGCTCCGTGTCGTGTCGACGCCGAGCTTTACCGGCTCCGAGCAGGCACTGGCGGAACTGATGCACGGCGAGCTCGCCGAGCTCGGGCTGCACGTGCAGTGGCAGCAGGTCGAGGACGAGCGGGCGAACGTGCTCGGCACGTGGGAGGGCTCGGGAGGCGGGCCGACCTTGATGCTCAACGGCCACCTCGACACGTCGTACTCGGGGCGGGAGCCGTGGCTGCAGGGGATTCCGGGTTTCCAGCCGGCGGGATTCGAGCGCGACGGCCGTATCTACGGGCTTGGGATCTCGAACATGAAGGGGGCGCTCTGCTGCTACGTCGAGGCGGTCCGCGCGCTGCAGGAGGCGGGCGTGCGGCTCAAAGGCGACCTGATGATCGCCTGCGTCGCCGGGGAGATCGAGAAGGCCCAGCAGGGCGACGCCCAGGGCGCCGAGTACCGCGGCTACGCCGCCGGGTCGCGCCATCTCGTCTCGCACGGGGGCGCCGCCGATTTCTGCATCCTCGGCGAGCCGACCGAGAACAAGCTCGTGCTTGCGCACTTCGGGGCGCTCTGGGTGCGGCTTTCGACGACCGGCCCGTTCGTTCACACCGCTTTCAGCGAGGGCCGCCGCGCCGAAAATTCCATCATTCGAATGCGCGATGTGCTCGACCAGGTGCTCGAGTGGCTGCCGAGCTGGGAGCTGGAGATGAGCCACGACGGCGCGCGCGGGATCGGGAACGTCGGGGCGATCCAGGGTGGTTTCGGCTGGCGCGCGTCGCGGACGCCGCACCGGACCGATCTCTTCCTCGACCTACGGGTGCCGCCAGGGGTGCCGATGGCGGAGGCGCGTCGCAGAGCGCTGGCCTTCGCTCGCTCACTCAGGGTCGACGCGGAGGTGTACGTCTCGGCGCCCGGCAGCGAGATCGGTCAATCGTCGCCGGTGGTTGCCGCGGTCGGGGAGGCGCACGCGGAGGTCTTCGGCTCGCCGCCCGAGACCGACGTCGTGCGCTGGTTCTCCGACGCCTCCGTGCTGACCCGCTACGGGATCCCGACCCTCAACTACGGGACGTCGTCGGGACTGCCCGACGCCGAGCTGGGCGAGAACCTCGAGATCGCCGGGCTCGTGCGGACGGCAGAGGTCTACGCCCGCGCTGCGATGAGGCTCTGCGGCACCTGATGGCGCGCTTGGTCACCTTCGACGAGGGCAAGGTCGGCGAGATCCGCGGCGACAAGGTCGTGCAGCTCGACGCGCCGACCATGCGGGAGTACTTCCAGCGCGACGAGGTTCCGCGCGCGACCGGCGAGGAGGTCGCGCTCGAGGACGTCCGGCTCCGCGCGCCGATCGTCCCGAAGAAGTTTTTCCACACCGCCGGCAACTTCCGCGAGCACGAGGACGAGTCCAAGCAGGTGCAGTGGTCGCACCGGATCGCGCCCTGGATCGTGTTCTTCCAGAACGTCGACGCGATCGTCGGCCCGGACGAGCCGATCGTCTATCCCGAGCATCTGACCGAGGAGCTCGACTACGAGCTGGAGCTGGCGGTCGTGATCCGCAAGGCGGGGAAGTGGTTCTCGCCCGAGGAGGCGATGGAGCACGTCGGCGGCTACGTGATCTTTAACGACATCACCGCCCGCGACATCCAGCGGCGTGAGATGGAGTCGGGGGTGTTCTCGTTCTGCAAGGCGATCGACACGTTCTGCCCGCTCGGCCCCTGGATCGTCACGCCCGACGAGATCGGCGACCCGCACGACCTGGCGATGGAGCTGCGGGTGAACGGCGAGTCGAGGCAGCGCTCGCACAGCGGGAACATGTCCGTGACGATCCCGGAGATCCTGGCGCACTACTCGGCGCTCGGCTACTCGGCGGGCGACGTTCTCTCGACCGGCACGGTCTCCGGCGTCGCCGGGTTCAGTCCCGACGCCGCCGATCTGTACCTGAAGCCGGGCGACGTGATCGAGGCGGAGATCGAGAAGATCGGCGTGCTGCGCAACCCGGTGGTCTCCTGGCAGGAGGCCCACGGGGAGCCTGCGCCGGAGCGCGTTCGCTGGTGAGGTGGCAGCGGGACGAGGCGAAGCTCGAGCGCGTCCGGGCGCTGATGGCCGAGCAAGAGCTCGACGCGCTGGTCGTCCGGGCGCCCGACAACGTGCTCTACCTGACGAACTTCTGGGGGATGAAGGGGTACGAGGTCGCGGTCTTCCCGCGGGCGGGGGAGCCGACGCTGATCGCGCTGGAGCCGTCGGCAGACGACGTAGCGCGCAGTGCGTGGACCGAGGACGTTCGGTTCTTCGCCGGGTATCACCCGTCCGACCCGCGGCCGCCGACGATGCGCGCGCTCGACCTCGCGCGTGAGGCCTCGCGTGACTACGGGCGGGTGGGCCTCGAGCTGTCGCTCGGCACTCAGGCGTCGGACCGGATGGTCGGTGAGCCGACGACCTTCACGAAGGCGTGGTTCGACGCCTGGCCGGATGGGGCCGACGCGGCGCCCCTCTTGAGCGCGGCGCGGGCGATCAAGACGCCGCAGGAGCTGGAGCGGATGCGGATCGCGAACGAGATCGCCGCGGACGCGATGGAGCACGTGCAGGCGAATCTCCGCCCCGGGATGATGGAAAGCCAGGCCGCGGCGCTCTGGCTGGGCCACGTGCACGGCGAGGGGACGGCGCGCAGCGACGTCGACCTCGCCCTCGGTTTCTCGCTCGTTTGGTCCGGATCGGGCATCCGCACCTTCACGGCCACGAGCGACCGCCCGGTGCAGGCGAACCAGCCGACCCTGTTCGAGATCTGGGTCTGCGCCGACGGCTACTGGTGCGACCACACGAAGAACGTCTGTCCAGGGGAGCTCGAGCCTCGTTACGACGACTTGCTCGACCAGCTGCTAGCGGTGTACGCGCGCGCAGTCGACCATCTCCGTCCCGGCGCAGAGCTCGCCGAGCTCGACCGGCTCGTCCGCGCCGGGATCGAAGAGGCCGGCTACCCCGGCCAGCCGAGCCACCCGATCGCCCACGGTGTGGGCGCCCGGGCGCACGAGCCGCCGTACGCGCACCAGGCGGGCGGCGGCACGGTCGAGACGGGGATGGTGCTGGCGATCGAGCCCGGCATCTACTGGCCCGAGGGTGGCGGCCTGCGTGTCGAGGACAACTTCCTCGTCACGACCGGTGGCGCCGAGAAGCTCTCCTCCTACCCGGACGACTTCCGGTGAACGATCGCGTGTGGACCGGTGAGATCAACCGCGGCGCGGAGATCGACGTCGAGGTCGGCTTCTACGACACGACGCTCCGCGACGGGGAGCAGGCCGTCGGCGTTGTCCTCGACCCGGAGCAGAAGCTCGAGATCGCGCGCGGGCTCGACTCCCTGGGAATCGAGCGGATCGAGGCCGGCTTTCCGCGGGTCTCGGCCGACGACGAGCGCGCGTTCAGGCTCGTTCTCGAGGCGGGCTTGGATGCGGAGATCTGGGGCTTCTCGCGGGCTGTGCCTGCCGATCTCGAGGCGCTCGTCGAGCTGGGCGTGTCCGCGAGCGTCGTTGAATCGCCGATCTCGGATCTGAAGCTGGAGGCGCTCGGGGTTTCGCGGGAGGAGATGCTCGGCCGGATCACCCGCGGCGTCACGCTTGCCGTGAGCCACGGAATCAAGGTCGCGTTCTTCGGCGTCGACGGCACCCGTGCCGATCCGCGCTTCTTCGAAGAGGTCTACAAGCGCGCGGTCGAGGCGGGCGCGCAGGAGGCGGTCGTGGTCGACACGATCGGCGTCGCGACGCCGGAGGCGGTCGCGGCGCTTGTCGGCCGGACACGCGAGTGGCTCGGGCCAGAGATTCGGATCCACTTTCACGGCCACAACGACTTTGGTCTCGCGACCGCGTGCGCGGCGGCCGCAGTCAGAGCGGGGGCCGGGTGGATCCACGGAACGATCAACGGCATGGGCGAGCGCGCCGGCAACGCGAGCATCGGCGAGGTCGCGCTGGCGCTCCACGCGCTCTACGGTGTCCGGACGAACGTGCGCCTCGAGCGGCTGCGCGAGGTCTCGGCGCGCGTGCGGGAGCTGAGCGGCTACGAGCTCGACCCGTGGAAGCCCGTCGTCGGCGAGAATCTCTTCGTCCGCGAGAGCGGCGCCGTCGCGAGCCAGTTCCACGACCCGCCCTCGATCGAGCCCTACTCGTCCGAGTTGGTCGGCGCCGAGCGGGGCATCGTCCTCGGCAAGAAGAGCGGCCTCGACTCGATCCGGATCAGGGCCGACGAGCTTGGCCTCGAGCTCGACGAGGAGCGCCAGCGCGAGCTGCTGGCGCGTGTGAAGGCGGAAGGAACGGCGAAGCGGCGCGTCCTGACGGACGAAGAGTTTCTCCAGCTTGCCGGGCGCGAGTCTTCCGACCAGTGATCCCAGGGGAGTGAAAAAACTCACACTTTCGGCGCGGTTTGGTCACACGTTGCGCCTAAACCAGGTGTCCGACACCGGTTTTCGTCAAGCTGAAAGCGTGCCGAGAGTGTGACGATTTTTCAATCAATCCAGCTGTGCTCGCCTGCCGCCGAAGCTACGGGGCCGTGATCGTAAAGACCACGATTCGACTGAAAGTGGTGCCGTCGATCTGCACGCCGTAGCACCCGGATGAGAGCACGCGCGCGTCCGAAGGGACGCCACGGCTCCCCGCCGGTTGGCCCGTCCACGAAACGGTTTCGTACTGATGGATTCGCAGCTCCCGGAGGGGCAGCCGGCCGCCGTTGAACCCGAGGGACTGAGGGCCGTCCAGCCGTCTGCCGCGGATCAATACGCGTCCCCGGTAGCTCGGCCGGACATACCAGAAGAGCTTCCCCCGGGCCCAAGCGCCGCCGTTTTGGTCGTCCGCCTGTGTATACAGACGTCCGGCCGAGTCGCCGAGGCCGGGATAGACGGGCCCGCGCCCGATTCCGGAGCCGCCGACGATCTGGAAGCGCTGCCAGTCGAAGCGCGGATCGACGCGGCTAACGGGGCACGCGGATCCTGGGGCAAGACGCGGCAGGTGGAGCGGGCGGTGCAGCTTCGCCCAGGGGTTCGAGGCGCCGACGGGCTGGATCCCAGCCAGCGCCGCCAAAACCGCAACAGCAGGAATCAGCGTCCGGGGCATGGCTTGAACTAGACCATTTTAGCCGCCGATGGTTCCAGTTGAAACTAGGCGGACGCGTGCCAGGCCGTGTAGCAGAAGCAGCCCCGGGCTCCTAGGCCGAAGAGCCATGTCCCTACGCTTCGTCCGTGCGATCGTCTGCCCTTCGCGGATACAACGGAAGCTTGATCATTGGGAATGACGCCGTGCTGATCAGGCGCGGGGTCAGAGGCGTCCTGGCGAGGAAGCGACGTGATCCGGACCTCCGGATTCCCTTCGACGAGGTGGCGGCGGTTCGCTTCGCGCCGTCTGGCTGGCTCGTTGGCTATCTCCAAGTGATCGAGCGCGGAGCATCGGTCGGTGCGCGCGGCTACCTCACGACGATCCGCGATCACCGCACCGTGACGTTCCTCACTCGGTCCGGACGGTGGCGTCGCGCCGCCGAAGAAGTCGCGGCTCGAAGCGACGTATCGATCGAGGTGGAATCCGCCCCGCACTACTGGGGAGGGGTCCTCGCCGCGGCGGGGCGCAGACGACGCCGCTGAGCCGGGTGTCCGACACGGGTTCTCGTCAAGGGCCAATCGTGTCGAAAGTGGAACAACCTTTTCGCGGACTGGTGAGCCGGCTCAGGTACGCGGCGGCGACTGGGACCCGTCGAAGATCCGCATCGGCAAACCGGCGAGCGGCTCGCCGCCGTCCGGCGTGACGAGCCAGGTGTCCTGCATGTACAGGCAGGCGTGGCCGTCGGCGGAGATCGCGTGCGGGTGCATCGAGAAGACCATGTTCGCGGCGAGCTCGGTCTCGACTCCCTCGCCGATCTTCGGGAACTCGATCATCGTCATCCCGATCGAGTGCCCGGTGACGTGGCCGAGCGCGTAGCCCCGGTCGGCGAAACCCTTCGAGACCGCTCGGTGGACATCGTGGGCGCTCGCGCCGGGCCGTAGCGCCGAGCGTGCGGCCTCGAAATATTCCTCGTAGGCCTCGAGCATCCGCCTCGCCTCGGGGCCGGGCGCCTCGCCGCCGGCGGCGATGGCCCGCGAAACCTCGACCCAATGGCCGCCGGGTCCCGCGATCTCGAGCGACGGCAGGACGAGATCGCCCTCCCGGATCGGCCGCTCGGGGCTCGCGATTCGGAACTCGGGCTCGGCCTCGCCGTTCTCGCCGACGAGCACCATGTCCATCGTCATGCGCCCGCAGCCCTGCTCGACGAAGTACTGCTCGCACGGGGCGAGCAGCTCCGCCTCCGAGCGGCCGACTGCGAAGTCGTCGAGGAAGATCCGGAAGCCTTCGGTGTTGATCCGCACGCTTTCGCGGACCGAGCTCAGCTCCTCGTCGCTCTTGACCGCCCGCGCGAGGTCGAACTCGACGTCGTAGGGGACGAGCTCGAGGCCGTCGTCCGCAAGGGCTCGGTAGTCGCGAACGGTCATCACGTAGTCCAGGCCATAGACCCCCACGCGGTGCCAGCCCCGCTCGCGGGCCCGGTCGCGGAGCCAGGCGCCGGGCGCTTCGACGAAAACCTGCTCGTCGACCCAAGTCGTCCCGTGCTCGCCCACGTAGCGCGCCTCGGACGGGAACACAATCGACGACTCGCCCTCCGCCGGCAGCAGCACGTAGGCGTAGCGGTGGACGATCAGGAAGCCGGACAGGTATCGAACGGCGCCCTCGAAGCCGCTGTACTCGCTCCCGGAGACGATGACGGCGTCGAGGCCATCGCGTGCGAGCGCCTCGCGCACGCTCGCGTAGCGGCGCTCGACGTCGGCCGGGCTCACTGCGCCCAAGCTGCCTCCAAGCCCTTGATCAGGGCCGTCACCGCATCGTTCAGCGGTGTCGGCACGCCATGCTCGCGGCCGAAACGGGCGATGCCGCCGTTCAGGTAGTCGATCTCCGTCTGCCGGAGGGCCTCGACGTCCTGGAGCATGCTCGCCTTGTGGTCGTAGGCGACGTCGGGCCGGGCCGCGTGGTCGATCAGCTCCTCGGGATCGGCGTCGAGCTCGATCCCTTGGGCCCCCGAGACCGCCTTCCCCTCGTCGACCAGTTGCGAGACGAGGCGGCGCAGCCCGGCGTCCTCGCAGACGCGGCCGTGCGTCAGCCCCGTCAAGGCGCCGATCGGGTTCGTCGCCGCATTGAAGATCAGCTTGCGCCATTGCGGGCCGCGGGCGTCCGCGACCGCGTGGGTCGGCATCCCGCCACGCGTGCAGGCGTCCGCGAGCCGATCCACCTCGGCAATCGGAGCGGGGCTCGCCTCGAAGGGGCCGATCGTCGTCTCGCCCTTGACGTCCCACTGCACGTGGCCGGGCCCGACGACGCGGCCCGCCGGGAACGTCGTCCCGCGGATCACGCGCTCGACGTGCTCGGCGAGCACCTCCTCGTTGCCGACGCCGTTCTGTACCGAGCAGACGGCGCCGCTCGCGAAGGCCGGGGCACTCGCCTGGATTGCGGCGGCCGTGTGCATGCACTTGGTCGCGACGATCCCGAAGTCGCAGCCCGGCAGGTCGGCCGCATCCGTCGTCGCCCGGACCTTGCCGACGACCTCGCCCGCCCCGGACAGGCGCAGGCCGTGGTCGTTGATCGTCTCGACGTGCTGCCCGTCGAGATCGAATGCCCACACCTCGACATCGTCGAGCTGAGCGAGGTTCGCCGCGAACAGCGACCCGACCGCGCCGCAGCCGACGATCGCCACTTTCACCGGTAGGAGGCCTCGCGGGCTTTGACCAGGCGATAGACGGCCGTCAGCAACGGGGCGTCCACGCCGTGCCGTTCCGCCTCGCGCACCAGTGCGCCCGTGATGAAGTCGACCTCGGTCGGCCGCCGCGCCTCGACGTCTTCCAGCATCGACGGGTAGTGCCGGCTGCCGCGCTGCGTAGCAAGCACGTTCATCTGCCAGGGATCCTCGCGCAGCTCGATCCCGGCGGCGCTCGCGATCCGCGTCCCTTCCTCGATCAGGCAGCGCACCAGATGGCCGAGGTCCGTCGGCCGCTTTAGCTCCGCGAAATGGTGGTCGTGCGGGAGCCCGGTCAGCGCGGCGACGCTGTTCACGGTCGCGTTGAAGATCAGCTTCGACCAGCGCGCGGGCTCCAGGTCGGCCATTGGCTCCACCTTCAGCCCCGACTCGGCGATCAGAGACGCTGTGCGCTCGGCGAGGGCGAACGGAGCGTCGTCATAGGGCGCCAGCCAGGTAGGCGTGTCGAGCACGTACTCGACGTGGTCGTCGGCGAGCTTCGTCCCGCTCATGAAGGTGACCGCCGAGAGCTGCGGCCAGGGGCCGTGCTGCCGGATCGCCTCCTCGGCGCCAAGGCCGTTCTGAACGGTCATGACCGTGCCGTCGCCGAGGCGGTCCTCCAGCTGTGCCGCCGCCGCCTCGACATCGTTTGCTTTCGTCGCCACGATCACGAGCTCGGCATCCGCCAATCCCGCGGGGTCGGTGGACGCTCGCGGTTGGCCGACGAAGTCGGCCCGGCCGGAGACGCGAATGCCGTTCTCTGCAACCGTGGCCGCATGCTCGGGTCGGCGGCACACCAGCGTGACCTCGGCCACTCGCGAGAGGTGGGCGGCGAAGAGGCTGCCGATGACTCCGCCGCCGATCACCCACACGTTCACGGTGTCCCGCCGGCGAGGATGGTCGCCAGCTTCGCTGAGTCGATGTTCCCGCCGGAGACGACGCAGACGACGTTCCCGGAGCCTCCCTTTTCGGCCAGTGCGGCAGCGAGCGCCAGAGCGCCCGCGCCTTCCGCCACGACCCGGGACCGCTCAGCGAGCAGACGAACCGCGGCGGCGGTCTCGTCAATCGAAACCGCGGTGGCGCCGTCGAGCACGCCGCGCGCCAGCTCCCACATCTTCGGGAGTAGCGCCGGCGAGCCGGAACCATCGACGAACGAGGCTTGGTAATCGACTTTCCGAGCCTCACCGTCGGCGAAGGACTCGCGCAACGGCGCCCCGGTTGCCGGCTCGACCGCAAAGACCCCTGCCTCGGGCCGCAGCGCCTTGATCGCGCTCGCGATCCCGACGCTGAGACCGCCGCCGCCGAAGGGAATGAGCACCGCGTCGGCGCTCGGAAGGTCCTCCAGGATTTCGAGCCCAATCGTCCCGTTACCCGCCATCACCTGCTCGTCCTGGACCGGATGGACGAAGATGCCGTCGACCTCGTCGAAGCTCGATTCCTCGATCGCCTGCCACCAACGCTCGTACGGCACCTCGACCACGCGACCTCTAAGGCGCTCGATCGCCGCCAGCTTCGTCTCTGCCGCGCCCTCGGGAACGACGACAGTGCACTCAATCTCGAGCTCGCGCGCGGCCCAAGCGACGCCCTGGCCCATGTTCCCGGCGCTCGCCGTCACCACGCCCTTGCGCAGCTCGGACGGCTGCAGCTGCAAGATCGCGTTCAGCGCTCCGCGAAGCTTGAACGAGCCGATCGGCTGCAGGTTCTCGAGCTTCAGGTAGACCGTCGCCGGCGCATCTCCACGGTAGCGAAGGAGCGGGGTACGGATGACCCTGCCCGCGAGGCGCTGCTGCGCGATCTGGATCTGCTCGAGCGGGATCAAAACGGAACCGCCGCGCCGGCCCCCTCGTTGCGGCCCCGCTGGTAGAGGTACTCCGCTGCCGCAAGGTCTTCGACGGCGAGGCCGAGCGAGACGAAGACGGTCAGCTCGTCGTCAGAGCGGCGCCCCTCGTGCGAGCCGACCAGCACCTCGCCGAGCTCGGCCCGGATGTGGTCAGGCCCGATTCCCTTCTCCTCGACCGCGCGCAGGTACTCGCCGGACTCGTTCACGGTCGATTCCCTGCGATCGACGAAGAGGGCAGCGTCGGCGATCGTGGCGGCGTCGAGCTCGCGTGCAGTCGGGATCGACGAGCCGACTGCGTTGACGTGGGCGCCGGGCTCGAGCCAGCGGCGCTCGACGATCGGCTCCCGGGCCGAGGTCACGGTGACCACGACGTCGGCGCCGCGAACGGCGGCCTCGGCGCTGTCGACGGCCTCGATCGGAAACGGCGCCCCGGCGTCGTCCGCGAACGCCTGCGCGTGTTCGGCGGTCCGGCTCCAGACCCGCGCCTCATCGAACGGAAGCACCCGAGCCATCGCCTCCGAGTGGGCCTGCGCCTGCACCCCGGAGCCGAGGATCGCGAGCACCCGCGAGTCTGGACGGGCGAGCGCGCGCGTGGCGACGGCCGAGACCGCCGCGGTGCGGATCGACGTCACCGCCGACCCGTCGATCAGGGCTCGTAGCTCGCCGGTCTCACCGTCGAAGAGCAGCACGCCGCCCTGGTGCGCGTCGAGCCCCCGCGCCGGGTTGCCGGGGAAGATGCACACCGCCTTGAGACCGTAGGCCGGCTCGGGTGAGGAGCGGTGCGCCGGCATCAGGCCCATCAAGCTCTGGTCCTCCGGCGGGCGGACCACGAAGCGGAGCGGCTGCCAGCTGAGACCTCGCGCGAGGTCGGCCAACGCCTCCGCCATCAGCTCGATGCACTCCTCCATCGGCAGCAGCCGCTTGACCTCTTCGTGTGCAAGGACGAGCAGCTCGCTCACGCGAACAGCTCCGCCAGTTCGTCGCGCTCCCGCTCGGAGAGACGGAGATCGACGGCTCTGACCGCCGCGTCGAGCTGCTCGGGCCGCCGCGGGCCGACTATGACCGACGTCACCTGGGGATGGCTCAGCACCCAGGCGATCGCCAGCTCGGCCGGCTCGACGCCGCGCTCCGCGGCGGCGGCTCGGAAGCGGTCTAACCCCCGGAACGTCCTCTCGTTCACAAGGTCGGAGTATGGCTCGCCGCGCAGGGTCATCCGCGAGCCCTCCGGGAACGGCCGCGCGCGGTCGTACTTGCCGGTCAGCCAGCCGCCGCAGAGCGGGCTGAACGGCGTGAACCCGAGTCCCTCCCGCGCACAGAGCGGCAGCACGTCCCGCTCCGCCTCACGCCGGAGCAGGCTGTACTCGTTCTGAACCCAGCCGAAGCTCGCGACCCCCTGACGTTCGCTCGTCGCGAGCGCCTCTTCGAGCTGCTCGCCGTTGACGTTGCTGACCCCGATCGCACCCACCTTCCCGGCGCGGACCAGCTCGTCGAGCGCCTGCAGCGTCTCCTCGATCGGCGTCTCGGGGTCCTGCTCGTGCGTCAAGTACATGTCGACCCGCTCGGTCCGAAGCCGCGCGAGGCTGCCGTCGAGCTCGCGCGGGATGCGGTCGCGCGAGAGCCCGCGGTCGGCCGGGTCGCCCGTGACCGACCAGAAGACCTTCGTACTGAGCAAGGTCGGCTCCCCGCGCTCGCTCCCCCAGTTCCCGATCCAGGTCTCGCTGCGCCCGCCACCGTAGGAGGCGGCCGTGTCGAAGAAGTTGACGCCCGCCGCCACCGCCCGGTCCATGATCGCGAACGCCTCCGCCTCGTCCTCGCCGCGGCCGAATAGCTCCGGAGCCGAGCCGATCCCGCCGAAGTTGCCGCAGCCGAGGCCGACGCTCGAGAGCTCCAGGCCGGTGCCGCCCAGCCGCCGGTACTCCACCGGGGGAGCGTACTTGTCGAATGCGGTTGCGATTCGTGTGACAATCGCAGCGTGGCGGGCTACGTCGTGCATGAACGTGAGCTGGAGAGCCGCCGCGACGGCGGTGACACGGCCTCGAGGGCGGTCGCGATCGACGCGCGGGCAGGGTCGGAGCTACTCGAGCTCCACGTGACTCGATATGACCCTGGCCGCTCGCTCCCGCGGGCGCTGCAGGGCGTCCAGGAGATCCTTTACGCCGCGTCAGGCCGCGGCAGGCTCGTCGTAGACGATCAAGCCCACGAGCTCGAGGCCGGCACGGGCGTCTATCTGGCAGCCGGCGAGTCGTACGAGGTCGAGAGCCGCGGGCCGGAGGAGCTGCTGACCGTCTCGGTAATCGCGCCGCAGACGAACGGAGCGACGCCCGTAGGCCCGCGGATGGTCCGGCTTGCCGACCAGCCTCTGCTGTCGGCAAGCGGCGACCGCGAGTTCCGCTACCTCGTCACGGAAGAGCTCGGCTGCCGCGACATGACGCAGTTCTACGGCGTGATCGCGCCAGGCCGGGCACCGGATCACAGCCACGTTTACGACGAGGTGATCTATGTCCTCGAGGG
>Ga0209808_1000699_pt1 | contig 16621 bp, 14 predicted proteins | sample GraSoiAngelo_157_FD_186171 | JGI IMG/M metagenome (GOLD analysis project Ga0209808, IMG submission 186171) | Grasslands soil microbial communities from the Angelo Coastal Reserve, California, USA - 14_1009_16_20cm (SPAdes) (version 2) | ecosystem: Environmental > Terrestrial > Soil > Grasslands ... | reverse complement strand
TTCCTGCGGCGGGACTCGAGGTGTTCGGGGAATCGTCGAGGTCGGAGAAGCAGGAGTCCGTAAGTGCTCTTTCAGATAGGTCCGCGATAGCGGTGAGCCCGGGCTACCTTGTCCGCGAGCCGGGGGTCCTCGACTGACGGTAGGTGCGCATCGCCACCCGAGAGGGGGTGCGCTCCTGAGGGGGGTCACTCGGCTCTTAACCGTTCGCGGATCATCGTCGGCGGCGAAGGGAAGCGGGGTCTTCGGCGCGCAGAACGATCGGCCCCTCGGACACGCTCAGCCGCATTGAGTGGCCACAGCCACACTTGGCTCCACGTACGCACCACGAACGCCTCTCCTGACAGTCGCCTGCGCGTGCTCTTCGCGTGGACAAGTGACACGCCGAACGGCCCAGGCCGGAACCGTCGTACCCGCCGCGGTGTAGAAGGCACGAGTTGGTGGGCCGACCACTCGAGGAGACGGAGCTCGTCGCCCGTGCGAGGCACGGCGACGCAGCCGCATTCGAGGAGCTCGTTCGCATGCACCAGGGAATCGCATTCAGGACCGCGTATCTCGTCACGGGCTCGGCCGAGGACGCCGAAGAGGCCGTAACGTCCGGCTTCCTCAAGGCGTACCGGGCTATCGGACGCTTCCGGCGCGGGAAGCCGTTCCGCCCCTGGCTCCTCGCCATCGTCATGAACGAGGCGCGGAATCGCAGGCGCTCGTCAGCCCGGCGAGAACACCTCGCGCTTCGCGCGGCTGAAGAGCGTCGCCCGGGGGACGCGGCCCCGTCCCCCGAGGCGGCGATCCTCGAAGACGAGCGTCGGCGCGCGCTCCTCGACGCCGTCGGACGCCTGCCAGAGGAGCAGCGCCTCGCCGTCGTATGCCGCTTCTTCCTTGATCTCGGAGAGGCGGAGACGGCCGACGTGCTCGGAGTCCGCAAGGGAACGGTGAAGTCGAGGCTCTCGCGCGGCCTCGAACGCATCCGGAAGGAGCTCCCGGACGATGCGTGACCTCGAGAGGGAGCTTCGCGAGCTGAGCAGCGCGATCATGGTGCCGCCGACACCCGACCTCGCCGGAGCGGCCCACATCAGGCTTGGAGCAACCCGACCCGCCGCGTCGTGGCCCCGTCGGCCTGTGGTCCTCGCGCTCGTGGTCGCAATCGTCCTCGTCGCAGGTCTGGCCGTATCGCCTGCGCGCACGGCGATCCTGCGCTTCTTCGGGATCGGGGCCGTGCAGATCGAGTTCGTCGATCGGCTCCCGGCGGTCGAGCCGTCCGTCCCACTGGCGCTCGGCAACAAGATCGACCCGTCAAAGGCGCCCTTCCCGATCTTGCGCTCGGACCTCCTCGGCGACCCGGACGCCGTCTACGCGAGAGGCGAGGTGGTGACACTCCTCTACGGATCACCCGACCGCGTACGACTCCTCGTGACCGAGATCGGGCACTCGGTGCTGGCGCCCGAGCTCGCGAAGAAGATCGTGGCCGCGACGACGAACACGCGTTTCGTCGACATTCCTGGCTCGACCGGCCCCGGCATCTGGATCGAGGGCGCGCCGCACATTGTCGTGCTCGCCGACGCGCCTCCTCGGCTCGTCGGGAACACGCTCGTCTGGGTGCAGGAAGGGCGCACCCTGAGGATCGAGGGCGCTGCGGAGCTCGACGACGCCCTCAGGATCGCCAAGAGCATGCGCTGAGGGGAACCGATTGCGAGCTCGACGTGTACCAGCAGCGATGTCGAAGCTCGGGAGGCACACGATGATTCGCCGCGCACTGCTGTCGACGATCCTCGGGGTCGTCGTTCTCCTCGCCCCCACGGCTGCCCTCGCGAAGGGCGCGAGCGAGGCGACAATTACAGGGCCGGGGCTAGGAGGCGGGATCCGGCTGGCCGGCGAGGGTGAGCCGGGCGGCGGAGCGCTGATGAAAATCGCCGAGGACAGCGGCTTCTTTCCCGCGGTCTTCCTCACCACTCCGAACCCGATGCTCTCCAAGCGGCCCGACGGGGAGCTCGGCCCTCGTTACACGATCGTGTACGTCATGCCGGGCGCGAGCGGCGGCGTCGACGAGATCCGCCAGGACGTCTACCCCTACGCGACGCCAAGCCTCGTTTCGTATACGAAGCCCGGACAGCCCTACTTCGGAACGGAACGGACGGTCGGAGGCTGGTACGTCGCCGGACCCACGCTGAAGGACGACCTCGTCGCGGTCGGTCTCCACGCGACGGCGCCTCCCGTCGCGGACGACGCGGGTCGCCAGATCCCGTGGAAAGCGTTCGGGGTGCTCGTGCTCCTCGTCGCTCTCGCAGGGCTGGGGCTCGTGGTCGTGCGCTCACGGCGCCCGCCGGACGCCGCGCCGGCCTGATCGCCCCTGTGGCGGTCCCGGGTCTAGAACCCTGGCTTGTCGCCAAGGCACTCGCCGAAGGGACGGCTCTCTAGTGCGGCTGTAAGCCCCGGTGGAACTCCGAAACGAATCAAGCTCCAACCGGGTACCACCCCGCGCCTCAGGGGTCGCGTCTAGCGCGGGGTAGGTCGAGTCCCCAGGCCGTCGACGACGCCGGTCGAGACGTACGTCGCGTAACCGATTACCGTCCCCGCCGGGTAGCCGAACTCATTGCCGTCGAGAGCAACGTCCTCCTCTTCGAGCAACGCCGAGGTCTTCGGATCGAAGATCAGCTCGTGCCGTTCGTGGTCGACCCGACCCGCGTAGGCGACGGCCAGACCATGCCGGCCGATGCGGTCGACGGCAGGGCCAACGAGCTCGACTCCCGGAATTCGGGCGGCAACCTCGTAGAGCGACGATCGCAACGCCGGCGAGGCGGCCGTCTCGCGGAGCGCGTCCCCGACGAGCGTGAACATCTCCGCCTCCGTGCCGTTGGCGTTGCCGACAGACTCGTCGTGCAACTTCGCGTACAGGGCGTCGGGATTCGTCGGCAGGTTGAGAGCAGGCGAGGGCGGTAGCTTCTCGGTGGCTGCGGGCGCATTGACCCGCGGCCGCCCGGCGGCAATCCAGAGCGCCCGGTCGCGAGAAGACAGGAACTCCGGCTTGCCGCTCGTCTCGTGGAGTAGCCCGCCGCTCGGGCCCTCCCAGAGCTCGCGGACCTTGGGACCGAGCGCAACCCACCCCTTGTCTCCGTCGATCACCAGGAAGGCCTGCACCGACTTCGTGTAGCGGAAGCGGTGGGCACCGATGGGCGCAGGGGCGGGCTGGCTTCCGGCCACCTTCGCGAACTTGCGCAAGACGGGCGCAGCCGATGCGTTGCCGTCGCCGTGAATGCCGACGCCGACGAGCGCAGCTGTTGCACCCGCTGCCGCGAGCCCCGCCGCGGGCACCAACAGGCGGCGCCGTCTCGCCGACCCGCTGCGGCGCATGTGGCGCAGGAGCCGCCCGCGCGCACGGCCGCGGGCTTCCTCGCTCGGCTCGGCGATCTCGAAGGGCAGCGAACGGAGCAGATCGAGCTCAGCCATTGTTGGGAGCCTCCTGAGGTCGGTGGGAGTCGAGGTTCGGTCCGCGCAGCCGAGCGCGGCCACGCGAGATGCGCGAGCGCACGGTTCCGATCGGGACGCCGAGGGCAACGCCGATCTCCTCGTAGGAAAGGTCGGCCCAGGCAAGCAGCAGCAAGGGTTCCCGCTCGCGGCGGGGGAGGGCTCGCAGCGCTGCGGCGAGCTCGGCCGCCACCGGCGGGGCGAGGTCCCCGCCGGCTTCGAACTCCGCGCTGCGTGCGTAGGCGTCGAGCCGGCGCCGCTCGCTCCGCCAGTGGCGCCGGAGAAGATTCGCGGCAATCCCGAGTAGCCACGGCCTGGCGTCCTCGCGGCTCGCGTCGTAGCGGCGGCGCCGGTCGAAGGCGCGCGTAAAGGTCTCGGCGGCGATCTCGTCGGCGAGATCCGGCCCGACGCGTCGCTGCGCGTACCCGTGCACGGCGTCGAAGTGGCGGTCGAAGAGCACCGCGAAGGCCTCCGGCTCGGCGAGCGAGTCGCCGATTGCCTGCGCGTCGGTCACACCCTCGATTGCCCGCAGCGCGGAGGAAAGTTCCGGCCGGCCGGCCACCGGCCGCGGAAGGCTCAGGTGCTCACGTTCTCCGAGCGCGGCCCGAGTTCTGCCGGCCGGGGTGCAGCGATCGGGGCCGCGGCCGGCAGCTCGAACAGGAAGGTCGAGCCCTCCCCGGCCTTCGACTCGAGCCAGATGTGCCCGCCCATCCGACTGACGAGCTCGTTGCAGATGTAGAGCCCGAGCCCGGTGCCGCCGACGCCGCGCGTCATGTGGGGATCGACGCGGTAGAACTTCTCGAAGACGCGGCTCTGCTCCTCGGCCGGAATCCCGAGCCCTTCATCCCGCACATGGAAGAGCACGTTCTCCTCGTGCGCCTCGACACCGAGCTCGACCCGGCCGCCGTCCGGGGAGTACTTGATCGCGTTCTCGACGAGGTTCACGAGTACCTGCCGGACCTTGTCGCGATCGGCTTCGACCAGCGGCAAATCGTCGGGCACTCGACCTTCGACGTGAACGCCGGGAGGCGCGTAGGCACGCGTCGCCTCGACAACGCGGTCGACGAGTTCGGAGGCGGCGAACGGCTCGGCTTGGAGGTCGAGCCGCCCGGCGTCGAGCTGGCTGGCGAGCAGGATCTCGTTGACGATCCGGCCGAGACGCTCCGACTCGTCGGCGATCAGCGAGACGAACCGGTCGCGGCCGCCCTCGTCGAGGGCGAAGTCGTGGCGGAGCAGCGTCTGGGCGGCGCCGTAGACCGCCGCCAGCGGCGTCCGCAGCTCGTGCGAGGCGGTCGCGATGAAGCTCGCCTTCAGCTCCTCGAGCTGCCGGACATCGGTCATGTCTCGGAACGCGTAGACCGTCCCGCCGAAGAACTGGACCCCAGCGATGGCAATCCAGCGCTCTCCTCGCTCGGTCTCGATCGGAATGACGACCTCGGGGTGTCCCGGATCGGGCGTCGCAGCGATCGGCACCGAATCGACAGCTTCCTGCCAACCGGGGATCGCATCGGCGGCGGCCCGCCCGACGATGTCTCCGGCGCGGATCGCAGTGATCCCCTCGGCGGCGGGGTTCCAAAGACGGACGGTGCCGCTGCGATCGAGCAGCAGGACGCCGTCGGCGACGTGGGCGAGAACACGTGCCGCGTCGGCGCGCTGCTCGACCTCCGCATACAGCCGCGCCCGATCGACAGCGAGCGCGATCCGCCCGGCGATGTCCTCTACGAGCGCAAGGTCGTCAGCGCCGTACGCCTGTTCACGCGTGGTCCGAGCGACAGTGATCGCGCCCAGCGAGCGCCCGCGGGCGCGGAGCGGACAGCAGATCACGGTGCTGGGATCGATCCCGGCGAGGAACCCACCGGGGTCCTGGCCGTTGGAGCGGCCGCCCAATGGGGGCACGACCTGCGGCGTCCCGCTCGCGACCACCGAGCGGACGGTGTCGTCCGGCTCCTGCGCAGGGGCGCCGTCAGTCTCGGCGCTCCGCGGCTCGGCGCGGGCGACGGCGAGGCGCTTCAGCGGCGCGCCTTCTTCGGCCAGGTCGACGAGACACCAGTCGCCGAAGTCGCGGACGACGAGCGCGGCGGTCCGCTCGATCGCCGCCTTGTAGTCGAGCGACGCTGCCGCCTCGGCGATCTCGCGAAGCAGGTCGAGCCTGCCTTGCCGTTCGGTCGTCTCGGCTCCCGCCGCTCGCTCCGCCGCCACCAGCCGATCACATTCCTTCTCCGCGCGCTTCCGCTCGCCGATGTCGACGAGGAAGCTCTCTCCGAAGAGCGGGCGACCGTCTCGCCTTGCGATCGTCGTTGCGTGCTCGCGCAGCCAGACGACTTCGCCGTTCCGAGCGAGCACCCGGTATTCAGTCTCAAACGGCGTGCCGTTCTCGTTGGCGCGCGCGATCTCGTCGAGGACGCGGTCGCGATCGTCGGGATGGAGAATCCTCGCCAGCAGCTCGCCGTTCCACTGGTCGGACGGGTAGCCGAGCTTCGGCTCGATCTGCGGGCTGACGAGCCGCGTATCGTTGCGATCGCCGACCGCATAGATCCAGGTCACGAGCGGAAGGCTGTCCGTCAGGTCGCGGTACTTGCGGTCGGCGTCGGCCAGGTCCTCGTGAACTCGACGCTGCGCGGCCAGGCGATCCGCCTCCCGACGATCGAGTCGTCTCGCCAGCAAGCCCGCGATTAGCGCGACCGCCAGCGAGAGCGCAGCCGCGATCTCGAGCTCCAGGGCGAGGCGCCCGACGAAGAAGAAGGGCGCCGTGACGGCAGCCGTCACGATCAGACAGACGGCGGCCACGAACCATGGACGCGAGGTGAACGACCTCGATTGAGACACTGGACCCGCGGCAGCCTAACTCGGTCGGACGGGAGTCACAACTACAAGTGTCAAACGGCGACCCTTGCGACCGCAAACGACCGGCGCAGGCGGACGAAGAGCGCCTCCAGCGCCAACGGCGCATTGACGTTGAACTCGGCAAAATTGCGCCAGACCTCGCGGGCGAGCTCGGCCGCCTGCTCCGCGCCGGCGAGGCGCTCGAGCGAGGCGTCCTCGTGCAGCTCGTCGGTGTGGTCGCAGTGGACTGCCGTCTCGGCGCCCGCCGCGAAGGCGACGAGATCGCGGTACCAAGCAGCGATTTCCTCCAGCGCCGCGAGCAACTCTTCGCGCTCGGCGCCGCGCGCGGCGCGGCGCAGCCGCTGCTCCGTCTCCCGCTCCGTCAGCTCGAGCCCCTCGAGGCCGCCCTCGGCGGCTTCGCGCGCCTGCTTCGCGCGCGCGCGCGAGCCCGCGACAACGATTTCCGCCGCTGCGGCGGCGTCGAACTCGGGCGCGAGGTAGGTCGAGCGAGCCAGCCGCAGCCGCTCGATGCGGCGCTTCGCGGCGGCGTCGTCGAGCAGCAGCGCCGCGCGGTCGAGCCTGCCTGCGGCGACGCGGGCGATCGCCGTCGCCTCGTCGGCCGGCAGCTCCGGCGCTTGGGCGATGATGGCCTCGCGAACCGTGCGTTCGGACAGCCGCCTAAACGGGATCGGCTGACAGCGCGAGCGAACCGTCTCCGGCAGCGAGCCAAGCTCGTCGGCGACGAGCACGATCACAGCGTAGGCCGGCGGCTCCTCGAGGTCCTTGAGCAGCGCGTCCGCCGCCTCCTCGTTCATTGCATGTGCTCCGAAGATCAGGTAGACGCGATAGTCGGCCTCGAACGGCCGCATGTGCAGGTCGTGCCTGAGCGCTCGGATCGCGTCGATCCGGATCTGGTCGCCGAGCGGCTCGAGGGCGTAGAGATCTGGGTGCGAACCGCGTTCCACTCGCCGCGCGTCCCCCAGGAGCTCCGCGGCGAACGCCGTCGCCAACGCCCGCTTGCCGACACCCGGCGGCCCGTGGAAGAGGTACGCGTGCGCGAGTCCGTCGTCGAGCGCGGCGCGGAGCAGGCGCTTGGCTTCGGGCTGCTCAGAGACTTTCTCGAACGCGTCCAAAGATCTCCTTGGCAATCTCGGCGGGCGGGCGGCTCCCGTCTACCGCCTCGATCCGCTGCGGGAAGGTTTCCGCGAGCTGACGATAGGCGACAGCGACCTCACGCCGGAACCCCTCGTCCTCCTGCTCGATCCGGTCGCGGTTGCCGCCGACCCGTTGCGCCGCTTCGACCGGGTCGATCTCGAGGAGGAAAGTGCGGTCCGGCAGCCGGTCGCCGATCGCCGGCAGGTTGAGTTGAAGCACCCGTTCGACGCCGAGGCCGCGGGCGACCCCCTGGTACGCCAGCGAGGAGTCGAGGTAGCGGTCGCAGATCACAACGGCCTCGTTTTCCAGCGCCGGGGCGATCACTTGGTCGACAAGCTCGGCGCGGGCCGCCGCGAAGAGCGCCGCCTCGGCCCAGGCCGAGATCCCGTCGCCGTTGAGGAGGAGCTCGCGCACGTGCTCACCGAGCGGTGTCCCGCCGGGCTCCCGCGTCGTCACCACGTCGCGGCCGGTGCCGCGGATCGCCTCGGCGAGCAGCTCGGTCTGGGTCGATTTCCCCGAGCCGTCGAGGCCCTCGAACGTGATGAACATCCACAACCTAGGATACGGAGCCTTGCGGGCGATGGTGACAGGCGGGGCGGGCTTCATCGGCTCGCATGTCGCGGCGACGCTGCTCGCCCGCGGCGACGAGGTGCACGTGCTCGACTCGCTCGTCACGGGCAGCCGCGAGAAAGTGCCCGCCGGCGCCGAGTTGCACGTCGGCGACATCCGCACGGACGCCGGGGCGCTGTTCGAGTCGGTGCGGCCGGAGCTCTGCGTCCACCTCGCCGCCCAGGCCGACGTCGGCACCTCGGTCGAGCGGCCCGATTACGACGCCGAGGTGAACGTGCTCGGGACGGTGCGAGTGCTCGAGGCGGCGCGGGCGCACGGCACGCACGTCGTCTTCAGCTCGACCGGCGGGGCGATCTACGGCGAATGCGACGGCCCGGCGGCGGAGGATGCACCGCGGCGCCCGATCTCGCCGTACGGCATCTCGAAGCTCGCAGGTGAGGAGTACGTCGGCGGCTGGAACCGGCTCTTCGAGACCGGGCACGTCTCGCTGCGGTTCGCGAACGTCTACGGGCCGCGGCAGGAGGCGAGCCTCGAGGGAGGCGTGATCGCGATCTTCCTCGAGCGACTCGCCGCCGGCGAGGAGACGACCATCTTCGGCGACGGCGAGCAGAGGCGCGACTTCATCTACGTCGGCGACGTGGTTCGCGGCGTGCTGGCCGCGATCGGCCACGCCGGCGGCGTCTACAACATCGGCACCGGGGTCGAGACGTCGATCAACGAGCTGCACGCCGTTTGCCGCCGAGTGACCGGCGTCAACCGCGCGCCGGCATACGCAGAGGCGCGGCCGGGTGACGTCCGCCGTAGCGTGACCGACCCTGCGTTGGCCGAGCGCGAGCTCGACTGGCGAGCCGAGCAGTCGCTCGAGGACGGCCTCAGGCTGACCTGGAAAACCTTGCAGGAGGCCGCGGCCGGGTAGCGAACTCGACGCTCCCGTGGAGCACGCAGTCCCGTTCGAGGCCGTCCGGCCGTGGCGAACCGCCGCGATCCTCGCGAGCGGAGTCGCCGCGCTCGAGCTGCTGGCGCTGATCGTCGCGGGGACCGTGCTGCTCGGACATTCCGTGGTGAGCCACGGCGCACGAGCTGCGGCGAAGCCGGCCGCGAGCAAGCCCGCGACGACGAAGCCGTCGCTTCAAGCTCGGCTGCCGCGGGCGAAAACGCGCATCGTCGTCCTGAACGGAAACGGCGAGGCCGGCGCCGCCGCGGCCGAGGCGACCGCCGTCCGCGCGCGCGGGTACAAAATTAACGCCGTGGGCAACGCGCCGCGGCCCTCCCAGGGCCCGACGCTCGTCATGTACCGCCCCGGCTTCGCCGCGGAGGCGCATCGCCTAGCCCGCGACGCCGGCATCGGCCTCGTCACCGCCCTCGACGGCCTCAAGCCGAGCAGCCTCCGGCGAGCGCAGCTGGTGATCGTGCTCGGCTCCTCGTAGACGCGTCCTCATAGGCCGTGGCCCAACGTCTCGTTCGCAAATTGCGGCGGATTTGTTGCAGTTGCCATGTCCGTGCGCGCCAGTTCGTGGGGACAGTCCTCAAAGGATGACGGCGCGGCATCGCCGCGAGCCTCCGCCACGACGTGCATCATCGGTCGCCGTGAACGACCCCAAGCAAGCCGAGATCGACTACCCGGCCGCGATCGGCGAAGAGGGGCGCGCCTGGCTGAAGAACAAGCCGTTCCACCACGAGCCGCGGATGACGGCGCGGCTGCTCATCGACTTCGGCCACATCCTCCAGATCCTTGACCTGCACGCCGGCATGAGCCTGGTCGAGCTCGGCTGCGGCTCCGGCTGGATGACCCGCTTCGCCGCCCGCCACGGTCTCCACGCCCACGGCTACGACATCGCGCCGGAGATGATCGCGATCGCCCGTGAGCTCGCGGCCCAGGAAGGCATCGAAGCCAAGTTCGACGTCGCCGACATGGAGACGCTCGACCTCGAGCAACGCTTCGACAGAGCGCTGCTCTATGACGCCCTGCACCACAGCCGCCATGCAGACCTCGTGCTCGCGACCGCCCGCAAGGCGCTCCGCCCCGGCGGTCGTCTCCTGCTCGTCGAGCCGAACTGGAAGCACCGCTTCCAGGGCCGCGACGCGAGCGACGAGTACGGCGTCACCGAGATGGGCTACTCGCCGCGCCGGCTCAAGCGCTTGCTCAAGGAGGCCGGCTTCACCGAGATCACCCGCTTCCACAACAACCGCAAGCGCCTCTTCTCGAACCGGCCCGGCGAAATCGCCGCCCACCTCGCCGAGCCGTTCGTCTACCGCGCCCTCGGCCTCTTCTGGACGCAGACCTGGCTGCGGGCTACTTCTCCGTAGCGAGCGAGGCGGCGTAGGCCCCGGCCAGCCCGAGGGGGTCGCGAGCCGCCGCCTGCCGGGCGTCGAAGAGCGCCAGCTTCGGGCCGGCGATCCGCTCGAGCAGCTGCGCCCGGTAGTACCACGGCTGCCAGTTGTCCGGCTCGATCGAGATCGCCTTCGAGAAGAGCCGCCCCGCCGCGGCGGTGTCGCCGCGCGCCGCTTCCGCCGTCCCCCACGCGAGCAGCGCCTCAACCGAGACCGGATTCAGATCGTGTGCGCTGCGGGCGTCGGCCACGGCAGCGGCGTAATCGCGGCGGTCCAGTGCCGAGTAGGCGTCGTCGACGCGGCGTGACGCCAGCCAGGGCGAGGCAAGGGAGTACAAGGCCGCCGCTGCAAGAGCGCCCGCGGCAACCGCGAGCACCCCGCGCTGTGCCCGCACCCGCACGCGCGCCCTACGCCCTGCCGCCAGCAGCACCCCGAGCACGGCGAACGCCGGCCCGGTCACGGCGACGAAGTCCCAGTCGAAATCGACCACGGAGTGCACGGCGTAGGCGAACAATCCGACCACCAGCGCGGCCGCCGCGAGCCGGTCCTCTCCCTCAAGCCGGCGCAGCGTTTCGATAAGCGCGCCGGCGCCGGCGAGCACGATCCCGAGAAAGAGGATGAAGCCGACGATCCCGGTCTCGCTCAGGAACTGGAGCGGCAAGTTGTGCGGCTCGGTCGCGACCGTCCCGTCCACCCGCAGCTTCCGGTGCGTGAGCTCGAACGTGCCCGCGCCCGTGCCGACCGCCGGGTGCGCGCGCCACGCCTTCCACGCTTCCTGCCACCAGTTCCAGCGGCTCGTCGAGGCAAACGAGCCGAGGTGACCGGGCCCGCTGACCGCGGCCGGCGAGGCCGCCGGCTCGTTGAACTTGTGCCAGATCTTCTTCGGCGTGATCCCGGCGGCGATCAGGCCGCCGATCCCGACCACCACCGCGGCCACGGCGGCCGCGACGCCGGCCCGCCCGAGCCGCACCCGCCAGGCTTCGGCAAGTGGCCGCCGCCGCTCGTACCGAGAGAGCCAAAGCGCGCCGACGAACGCGCCGACGCCGCCGAGCACAAGCGCGAGCCCGAACCAGCGCCCATCGTGCACCTGCAGCGAGCGCGGCTGCGCGTCCTTGGTCAGCCCCGGCCGGGAGAACGCCCAGCCCGCGACCGCCAGCGTCGGCACGAGCGCGACCCCCAGCGCCGCTGCGCTCTCGGTCCTCGGCCGGCCGATCGCGAGCCACGCCGCAACGGCAACGATCGCGACCGCGACGCCGCCGCGCGAGAAGGTGAGCAGCAGCGCCACGAGCGCGGCGTAGAGGTAGACGACAGCCACCCCGCGCAGCCAGTGCGGCCGCGAGCGCGGCGCCGCAATCCACAGCGCCAGCGGCAGCGCGAACACGGTCAGCAGCGCCAGCACATTCCAGTAGCCGACCGGGCTGCTCAGGCGCGCGACGCGCTCGGTTTCCGCGGAGAGCCGCGGAAAGATCTTCGTCCCGAGTGCGGTGCCGATCGCCGCCGCCGTCGCGAGCGCCAGCCAACCCGCCGCGAACCTCGGCGCCCGCCGCAGCGTCCCCACGGCAAGCCCAAGCACGAAGAAGGCCAGGTAGACGAGCGCACGGTTGACGTAGTTCCAGGTCCGATCGGGCTCGATCGACCAGAGCAGCGAAAGCCCCTGCCAGCCGACGAAGGCGGCGAAGCAGCTCGCCGTCGCCAGGCCCAAGACGGTCAGCTCCGGCACCGCCAGGGTCCCCACCGTCGCGGAGACGGCGGCCGCCGCGGCGAACGCGATTGCGAGCCCGCCGATCCAGATCAGCGGATCGTCCGAAGAGCCGTTGCTGAAGAGCACAGCCGAGACGACGACTGCTGCCGAGAACCCGGCCAGTAGCGGCAGCGGAGCGAACAGCGCTTGCGGCCGATTCGAGACGTCGAGCCTCTTCGCCCGGCGCTCGGGGGGGTTGCGCATCGTGGCCGAGGCTACCGCAACCTCCTGGCGGTTTGGTCGTCCTAACAAACGGCTAACTCCCGTCCGCAAAACTTTGGAAATGCGCCGTCTGCTCCTCGTCGCGCTCGCCGCTGCCGTCTGCCTGCTAGCCGCGAGCCCCGCCGCCGCCCATGCAGGAACCCCGTGCTGGCGGAACGTCATCACCGACTGGACGAAGGACGGTCAGATCAACGGCCATTACTCGCGGCACTGCCTGCGCCAGGCCTATCGGAAAGTGCCACCGGATCTCGCGGACTACTCGTCGATCCTGGACGACATCAGCGCCGCCCTCATCGGCGGCGGTGGCGGCACCACCAAGAACGGCCCGAACGGCGGTGCCGGTAACGGGACGAACAGCGGCAAGCTGGGCGCGTCCGAAGCGAAGCGACGCGCGGAGCTGGCCGTGCCCCACGCCGGCAAGTCGGAGTCGATCCCCGACAGGTCGCGGACGCTCCCGCTCCCCCTTCTGATCCTGGCCGCCGTCACGCTCGCGGCGTTGCTCGCCGCCGCCTCGCCACCGGTGGTTCACCGGGTCCGGGCGCGCTTCGCGGGACCGCGGCCGGCGCCGCAAGCGGACCGTTCCTAGCACCCGATTCCGTCCGATCCGCGTCCTAATCTGATCGGTCCGCTCGACTGTCGCCCGAACGCGGCAGGCCGGCGTAGACAACTAACCTTAGGAGGGGAAGATGGCGTCGGCAGAAGGCACTGAGAGCGCAGCAGTAGCGACCGAGCAGTACGTGAACACAGTCGCTGACAGGACCGCGGGAGCGGCCGTCAAGCGCTACTTCACGATCCCCGGCCGCGACCCGTTCGAGGAGCTCGAATGGGAACTGCGCGACGCCTTCATCGCCGGCAAGGACAAGCCGACCTTCGAGCAGCAGGGCGTCGAGTTCCCCAAGTTCTGGAGCCAGACTGCGACGAACATCGTCGCCCAGAAGTACTTCCGCGGCCGCATGTCCTCGCCCGAGCGCGAGCGGAGCGTCAAGCAGATGATCGGCCGCGTCGTCGACACGATCGCCGGCTGGGGCCGCGACGGCGGCTACTTCGCGACCGAGGACGAGGCAGAGACTTTCGAGGCCGAGCTCAAGTTCATCCTGGTCAACCAGCTCGCCGCCTTCAACTCGCCGGTCTGGTTCAACGTCGGCTTCGAGGAGAAGCCGCAGTGCTCGGCGTGCTTCATCCTCTCCATTGACGACTCGATGGAATCGATCCTCGACTGGATCCGCCGCGAGGGCGTCATCTTCCGCGGCGGCTCGGGCTCCGGCGTCAACCTCTCCAAGCTTCGCTCCTCCAAGGAGCAGCTCTCCAAGGGCGGCTACGCCTCCGGGCCGGTGTCCTTCATGCGCGGCGCCGACGCCTCCGCCGGCACGATCAAGTCGGGCGGCAAGACCCGGCGCGCCGCGAAGATGGTGGTCCTCGACGTCGACCACCCGGACATCGAGGAGTTCATCTGGTGCAAGGCGCGCGAGGAGCAGAAGGCGCGCGTCCTCGAGCAGGCCGGCTACGACATGTCGCTCGACTCGCCGGACTGGGCTTCAATCCAGTACCAGAACGCGAACAACTCGATCCGCGCCACCGACGCCTTCATGGAGGCTGTCGAGAACGGCGCCGAGTGGAACCTGACCGCGCGCACCGACGGCGCGGTCGTCGAGACCGTCGATGCGCGGAAGCTGATGCGCGACATCGCCGAGGCGGCGTGGCAGTCGGCCGATCCGGGCGTCCAGTACGACACGACGATCAACAAGTGGCACACGCTGCCGAACACGGCCCGGATCAACGCGTCCAACCCGTGCTCGGAGTACATGTCCATTGACGACAGTGCGTGCAACCTCGCCTCGCTGAACCTGATGAAGTTCCGCCGCGAGGACGGCGAGCTCGACGTCGAGGCCTTCGAGCACGCGGTCGACACCGTCTTCCTCGCGCAGGAGATCGCCGTCGGCTACTCCTCGTACCCGACGCCCGAGATCGAGCGGAACGCGAAGGCCTACCGCCAGCTCGGCCTCGGCTACGCGAACCTCGGCGCGTTGCTGATGTCGCGCGGCCTGCCCTACGACTCGGACGAGGGTCGCGCCTACGCGGCGGCGATCACGGCGCTGATGACCGGCCGCGCCTACCGCAAGTCAGCCGAGATCGCGGCGCGAATGGGCGCCTTTGCCGGCCACCAGCCGAACGCGGCGCCGATGCTCGGCGTCATGTCGATGCACCGCGCGGCAGTCGGCAACATCGAGCACACCGAGTCGGTACCGGCCGACCTGCTCGGCGCTTGCCGGAAGGCCTGGGACGACGTCCTCGACCTCGGCGAGGTGCACGGCTACCGGAACGCCCAGGCGACCGTTTTGGCCCCGACCGGAACGATCAGCTTCATGATGGATTGCGACACGACCGGGGTCGAGCCCGACTTCTCGCTCGTCAAGTCGAAGAAGCTCGTCGGCGGCGGCGAGATCACGATCGTGAACAAGACCGTGCCGATGGCGCTCGACAAGCTCGGCTACGCGCCGGACGAGGTCAAGGAGATCGAGGCCTTCATCGACGAGCGCAACACGATCGTCGGCGCGCCGTACGTGAAGAGCGAGCACTACCCGGTGTTCGACTGCGCGATCGGCGACCGCGCGATCCACTACACGGGCCACGTGAAGATGATGGGCGCCGTCCAGCCGTTCATCTCCGGCGCGATCTCTAAGACCGTCAACCTGCCCGAGACCGCAACGGTCGACGAGGTGGCGCAGCTCTACAGCGAGAGCTGGAAGCTCGGCGTCAAGGCGATCGCGATCTACCGCGACAACTGCAAGGTCGCGCAGCCGCTGTCGGGTAAGGCCGACGCGTCGCAGACGCTGCCGGTCGGCGCGCCTGCGGTCTCCGCGCCGCCCGTGCCGCTGACGCAGCGGAGGCGATTGCCCGAGGAGCGCACCGAGGTCGGCCGCAAGTTCCGAGTCGGCGATCACGAGGGCTACATCCATGTGGGGCTCTACGACGACGGAACGCCCGGCGACATCTTCGTCGACATCGCCAAGGAGGGCACCGCACTGGCCGGCCTAATGAACTGCTTCATGATCGCCGTCTCGATCGGCCTCCAGTACGGCGTGCCGCTCGAGGTCTGGGTCTCGAAGTTCGCCCACATGCGCTTCGAGCCGAGCGGGATGACGAACGACGCCGACATCCGGATCGCGAAGTCGATCCCCGACTATGTGTTCAGGTGGATGGGCAAGAAGTTCCTGGACGTCGAGCAGCAGGAAGAGGTCGGGATCCTCTCGCCGGAGGTGCGGGCGCGGCTAGCGGCGTCATACGCGGGCGGGGAGGAGAAGCCGGCTACGGAGGCCGGTGCTTCCGAGGCGGCCCCGCCAGGCCAGACCGCCCTGTTCAACAACTGGGAAGACGCCGTCGAGTGCGCCAAATGCGGCGGGCGGATGGTGCGGACTGGCAGTTGCTACACGTGTCGGGACTGCGGGACTAATACCGGCTGCAGTTAAGGCAGTTAAGGCGTAAGTCGCGCCAGGCTGCCGTCGCCCACGCAGTGCCCGGCCATGCCGTGCCTACGGACGCCTCGACGCCGTCGACGTCGAGGGGCCGGGTGACGAGCTCCGGCCGCCGGTCGAGCATTCCGTTGAAGGTGCCGCGCGCCGCCTCGTAGCCGTGTCATCGGATGCGATCACGGGACTCTGAGGTCGGCGACCGACGACATCAGCCGAGCCTACGGTCGAATGATCAGTCGTCGTCGCAAGCCACGTTGACGTAGCCGGAGCGGAACGGCCTTGCCTGACCGGACGCCGTGTCCCACGCATGCCGCCAGACGCAGCCGGTGTCGTTCGTCAACAGGTGGATCGAGACAGAGGTCTCCGCAGACGTGGTCCGTACGCGATGGATGTCGTCGCGCGGTGGGATCAGGGCGTAGAAGTCGCCCGGCTCGAGCGAACGCTGCTCGACGAGTTCGAGCGCCCCGCCGCGCTGCGCGTAGATCTCTTCGTCCTGGGTCCCGCGATACAGGCCGACTAGCCCCCAGGCGAGGTGGTCGTGGATGGGCGTCTCCGAGCCCGGCGGCACCACGAGCGAGAACAACGACAGCGAGCCGTCGTCGCCGCGATAGAGGAGCCATTGGCCGATCCCGCCGCCCATACCGCTCTCCGGCGCCGCGGCCTGATACTCGTCCGGGAGCCACCCCGAGTCGGCGAGCAGCTCGGCGAACCGAGGCTCGATCGTCGCGCAGGCGTCCTGCGGAGAGGTAACGCCAGCGATTGCCGCCTGCACTTCGGCAACGAACCCCCGCATGACCGGCGTGTCGAGGACGAACTCGGCGATCCGGTCATCGTCTCGCTCGCTCGCCGG
>Ga0209808_1000698_pt1 | contig 16633 bp, 17 predicted proteins | sample GraSoiAngelo_157_FD_186171 | JGI IMG/M metagenome (GOLD analysis project Ga0209808, IMG submission 186171) | Grasslands soil microbial communities from the Angelo Coastal Reserve, California, USA - 14_1009_16_20cm (SPAdes) (version 2) | ecosystem: Environmental > Terrestrial > Soil > Grasslands ... | reverse complement strand
GGCTTGTCTTCCTTTTTCTTCGCTGATGAATCGCCATTCGCCGATGAGCCTGACGACGCCTCCGCCGAAGTCCCCGAAGACTTCCGTGCGTAGTCGGTGACGTACCACCCCGAGCCTTTGAACTGCACCGCCGGTGCGGAGATCACCTGCTCGACGGGACCGCCGCAATCGGGACATTTTTTGACATGCGGATCGGAGAACTTCTGGATTTTCTCAAACCGATGATGGCACTTCTTGCACTGATATTCGTAAAGAGGCATGGACTGTTGTCGCGAAGAAAGCGTTATCTCTGCTTTGATTCTAGGGAGGATGCGCCTGGACGTCAATTTACGAGGCGGGTACGAAGGGCGTGGGCAGTGATAGACTCGCGGCGATGAAGGCGCACGAGGCAGGGGAGAGAACCGACAACGCTCTGGCGCCCGGCCTATATCTGGTCGGCACACCGATCGGGAACCTTGACGACATCACTCTGCGAGCTTTGCGCGTGCTCAAGGAAGCCGACCTTATTGCCTGTGAGGATACGCGGCAGACCCAGAAGCTGCTGAATCATTACGGGATAAGCACGCGCACCATCAGCTATCACGAACACAATGAGATGACGCGCGCTCCTGAGCTTGTGCTCGACCTGGAGCGAGGCGGGCGGGTGGCTCTGGTGACCGATGCGGGGATGCCTGGCATCTCTGATCCCGGCTTTAGGCTGATTTCGCTTGCCGTCCGGCACCACGTACCGGTCGTGCCGATCCCCGGCGCCTCGGCTTTCTTGGCAGCGCTCGTAGCCAGCGGCTTACCGGCAGATTCCTTTCGCTTCAGTGGCTTCCTTCCCGCCAAGCGCGGCCAGCGAAGGCAGGTACTGGAGAGCATCAAGGATTCGCCGCGAACCCAGGTTTTCTATGAAGCCCCACATCGCGTGAAGGAGACGATAGAAGATGTGGTCGAGGTGCTGGGAGGAAACCGGCATATTGTGATCGCACGGGAAGTGACGAAAATTCATGAAGAGTTCCTGCGGGGTCGGGCTAGTGAGGTGCTGCAAATCTTGAATGCTCGCCCAGAGGTCAAGGGCGAAATCACGCTGCTCATCGGCAAAGCAGAAGAAACAGAGCAGAAAGCGACCGAGCGTGTGACTGTACGCGAGCGGATTCAGCGGATCATGTCAGAAGAGCGAACTGACGAGAAGGCCGCGTTAAAGAAAGTCGCGAAAGAGATGGGGATTTCGAAGAGCGAAGCGTACAGGGAATTGCAGAGGAGCAAGTAATGTAACAAGCTAGGCTTGCTCTTCTCGACGCGGATTCGAATCGTAGGATCTGATCACGAAACAAATCGAAGAAGGGACAGACGTCCATTTATTTTGTTTTGACAGTTGTGGGTAAGGAAGTGGGCGCTCTGGGTGGTCGGCGCTCAGAAAACCTCCTCACTCTTTCGCAAAAACCGCAGAGGATGGGGGCACTCGGCTTCTGATCCGCTTCCAAAACAGCACCAGCTAAACAAAAGCCCCGAGCGGGAGCTCAGGGCTTTAAAGACCGTAGTGTAACCTGTCCAGCTACACACTTAGTATAAAACTCCCCTCTCCGGCGTTCAAGTTACAAATTAAGAGGACAGCCCCCTGTCCTGGATTGCCCTCCATGCCGTTCCGTTATATCAGGACGGTGTGGACCCGGCGGGACTCGAACCCGCACCTCTTAACTGGACAGGTTAATGTGCTGCCATTACACCACGGGCCCACGCCGTGGATGATATAGCGGTCTGAGGCCTGAGCGGGGCGAAAACATTGCTCCAGTTTCTGCCCTTTCCCGAATCGAAACTAGGCCGACGCACCAACGGTCGGAGGCCGCGGGCCTCCGGATGAGTAAAAGACCAGACATGAGGGCGGGCAGTGGTGGGGCCGAGGAAGCAGGGCGCTTTGGGTGGTCAGCTCTCAGAAGGTTTCCCCACTCTTTCGCAAAGAACGCGAAAGGGATGGGTACCCGGCGGCCTCGATTAAAATCCACGATCTACGGTGCTCTCGAGGGCTTGGGCGGGAATTTCTGCTGGGGCACGCTCACTGTAGGAAAGATCCCAACTTGCTCCCTCTTCCGCGCCGTCCACTGCGACTCGATCTCCGCCGGACCGCTTCACCGCTCAGCCAGTGACGAAAGCTGGTTCGTTTTCAGTTCGAGCGCACAATCCGCAACTGGGCTGAAGTCAGTAGCGGACGAACATCCCCGCCAAGCAAATCTTGGGCGGGGGACAATCTGATCTCGAATCAGCGGCTACGCCTCAGCAGTAAACATCCTCCCATGAAGGAGAGGATCCACACCACCACGGCAGTCACCATCCCTGCCCAAAAAACAGGGCTGTCGTGAGGTGCTTCAACAAAGAAATGGTGCAGCACATGTACAAAGTGCAGCGTCAGGAGTAGTACCGCTAGCCCGCTCAATCGTTGCAGAATTAGCATCGTCGTTTCCGTTTACGCCGGATAGTCTCCCACAGGCCTTCTGCCCACTCCAATGAATTCTTCACGGCGTCATCTGCGTGGCGCGATTCGCAGGAATCACTTTCGCTGGTTTGCCAGAACTACCAATGCAGCAAGCGCAGCCGTCTTCTGATCTTTGGTCCAGGGCGGTCCGAGAAAACGCCCGAGGGTAGAAATTTGCCGCTGCATCTGAGCCGCCGCTTTTCCGAACGTCGTCAGGACGCATTCGTCGAGGTCGCGCTCTCGAAGCCCAGTGACAGCAAGGCCCAGACCCTCGCATGCTTCCGAAAACGCTTCGCGGAAGAATTCGCCTTCCGCCGCATGAATCAGGGCGTGTGAGGCGAGGATCTTTGAAAGAGGCGGCAGCGGGCGACCTGACGCCAGGAGAACGGCAGAACCTACAACACGATATTGGCGGCCACGCAGTTCACTTACGACATCCCGGACAGCCGCCGAGGCGAGGCGTTTTGAAGTGGCAAAACAGCTCCCAAGAAATTTCTCTGCCTCAGGGAGTTCGAGATTTTCGGCAAAGTGATAGGGCTGGTTTGCTCCGGGAGTTCCGGGGGTGGTGATCGCGACGCGCCTCCGTTCAATTACCTCCACTGAGCCTGCGCTGGTTGAGACCGCCACGAGTGCTCCCCAACCCGAATGCATTCGAATGCCGATGGCGGCAGCCTTCATGTCTGGGCTCGGTCCACGGATGTGCAACGCGAGTTTAAGAGCTCAGGCACAACGCGTCTTGGAAAAATCAGCTAGCTATTACCAGCAATCTCTATTTCGGGGTTAACTCCCCCTTCACCACTTCGCTCACCTGCTTCCCATCCACTCTCATTCCGGTGGCGGCAAAACGTGCCATGACATTCTTCATCACGGTGCCCATGTCTTTCATGGTGGGCGAACCCATTTCGCCGATTACCGCTCTAACTCCCGCCACGATCTCATCTTCTCCGGCGGCTTTGGGCAGATAAGTTTCGATCAGTTTGATTTCGGCGGCTTCTTTATCGGCCATCTCCTGGCGGCCACCCTTGGTGAACTGCTCGACCGAATCCTTGCGTTGCTTGATCAACGTGCTCAAAACTTGCTGCGAATCTTTGTCGTCAAGTGGCGCCATTTTTTCGATCTCGCGGTTCTTGAGCGCAGCCTTGACCATGCGCAACGTCGAGAGGCGCGCCTCGTCGCGGGCTTTCATCGCAGCAGTGATGTCTGTTTGGATTTGTTCGGTCAGGCTCATGCAGGGGATTATAGCTGCTGGTCTCGGAACGAATCTCAACCACACAGTACACAGAGGAGCACAGAGCGGAGTGAATCCACCATTCCGGCGGCCATCTATCCGAATCCGGCCTCCATACGCTATTCTTGCTGCTACTCCAGATTTCAATTGGACCCATTCAAATGCTGCGCAAGAGCCGTCTCTTCACTCCTGGACCAACGCCGATCCTTCCCGCGGCGCAAACTGCCATGGCTTCATTCGCCGTGCACCATCGCACCGCGGACTTCCGTGCGCTGTTTCAGCGGGTGCTCGCCGATATGAAGGATTTCATCGGCACGCAGAATGATGTATTGGTACTGGCATCTTCTGGTACCGGCGTTATGGAAGGAGCAGTTTCGAATCTTACATCGCCGGGTGACAGAGTTCTGGTGCTCACTGCCGGCAAGTTCGGCGAGCGCTGGCGAGATCTGGCGAACGCATTTGGCTGTAATGTCGAACTAATCAGCGCGCCGTACGGTCAGACGTTTTCGCTCGACGAAATCCGACAGAAGCTCACAGCCGACGTTCGCGCAGTTTACGTTCAGGCCACAGAAAGCTCGACCGGTGCGCGGCACGATGTGCAAGGAATCGCGAAACTAGTACGAGCGATGGATGCCACACTGCTGGTGGTCGATGCCATCACCGGTCTCGGTACGACTCGGCTTGATGTGGACGGCTGGGGAATTGACGTGATCATCGGCGGCTCGCAGAAGGCGCTCATGATTCCACCGGGCCTGGCATACTGCACGATCAGCGAGCGGGCGTGGAAACGAATGGAGAGTGCGAAGTCTCCCCGGTATTACTTCGATTTCCGCAAAGAGCGGAAAGCTGCAGCAAAAGGAGAATCTGCATATACTCCGGCGACTTCGCTGTTTGCTGCTTTGGGCGCGGCGCTCGATTTCATTCGCCAGATGGGCAACGGCGATTTAGCGACAGGCCGCGAGGCATTAGTAAACAATGCCGAGCTTGCGGCTGCGATGACTCGCGGAGCCGCAAAGGAGCTCGGGCTGAAATTATTCGCGCCGTCGTGTCCGGCAGCTGCCCTAACCGCAATTCAGTCGCCGGCTGGAATTGACTCAGGCGCGATCGTTAAAGAATTTCGCGAGACTTTTTCTGCAGTTGTGGCCAACGGCCAGGGTGAGATGAAAGGCAAGTTGTTCCGTATTGCCCACATTGGCTACTACGATTATCTGGATACGATTGGCATTCTCGCGGCGCTTGAACACGTGCTCGGCAGTGTAACTGGAAATTCAGTCGAGTATGGCGCCGGTGTGCGCGCCGCCCAGCACGTTTACGCGAGAGCAGCGGAGCAGCAGTCGGTCGGCGCCAGGTGACGATGGTCAGAACCGGGCTAATTAACCGTAAAAGTCACCGTATTCGAGTTGACGCCGTTGCCATAGATACCACCGCTTGAATGCACATACACCGGAATCATGCCAGCGGTAGCAATATCAGAAGCAGAGATTTGCACTGTAATCTGGTTCGTCATGATGGATGCTGAGTTGTGGACCACGGTGTTCCAATAAACGACTGACCCAGATGTAAATCCGCTGCCATTAATAGTCAGGAGGAATCCTTGGCCGGCTGTGGCAGAGGGCGGCATCTGAGTTTGAATGGTTGGAGCAGATCATCCACCGGCACCTGACATGTATTTTGAGCCGTAGCCGCATCCCATCGCAAAGACGGTCAGCAAGACGAGGAATACCGTTTTTATGTTCACGATGCATTCCCAACGGAAAATGTGCTCGTAAGGTGAGAGAAATCTAGGCAGACTGAAATTGAGACATGTCAGCGGGCTGTCATTTTCCTGTAAAGGTTCTGAGTAAATCATCCAGCCGATGAACTTGTGAGTGCTGCATAATTGAGATGGCGTAAAGGGTGAATTCAGGATGAAAGTTGTGGTAGCGGAGAAAATTTCGCCATCAGCGGTTGATTTGCTTCGCGAGCCGCGGTGGACGGTTGTCACGCCGGAGCAGATGGATGGCACACTATCCGGGCAACTGGAATCGGCGGATGCCTTAATTGTGCGCTCTGCGGTGCAGGTGGATGGCCCACTGCTGGCGAACGCGCGCAAGCTGCGCGTGATCGGGCGCGCAGGGGTGGGGGTCGACAACATCGATCTCGATGCGGCCACACGGCAAGGCATCGCTGTGATGAATACGCCGGGAGCAAACGCGGTGGCTGTGGCAGAGCATACCATCGCCATGATGCTGGCCATGGCGCGTCACCTGAGCCGGGCGGACGCTCTGATGCATACCGGCAAATGGGAAAAGAAGTCGCTGCAAGGTACCGAACTGCGCGGTAAAACCTTGGCGATCCTTGGTCTCGGACGCATTGGTATGGAAGTGGCGCGGCGGGCACGGGCATTCGGAATGGAAATTGTAGCCCACGATCCGTTCGTCTCAACGTCGGTCGCCAAAGAGCAGGGCATCCGCATGGCGAAGCTGGAGGAACTTTACGGCTCGGCGGACTACATCACCCTGCACGTCGGACTCACGCCGCAGACCACGGGCATGATCAATGCCCAATCGTTGAAGAAGATGAAACGCGGCGTACGCCTGGTGAACTGCGCTCGAGGCGAACTGGTGGATGAAGCCGCCCTGGCTCAGGCGCTCAAGCAGCGGCAGGTGTCAGCAGCAGCCCTGGATGTCTTCAATGAGGAACCGCTGAAGAGCTCTCCCTTCACCAGCATGGAAAACGTGATCCTCACGCCTCACATTGCTGGCTCCACTCATGAGGCGCAAGAGGCGATTGGATATCAAATCGCACTGCAAGTGAAGGAATATCTGAAGCACGGCGTGATTCAAAATGCCGTCAATGTTCCGTCTGTGTCGCACGATGAGTACCTGGAGATGCAGCCCTACATCGTGCTGGCGGAGCGGCTGGGTGCATTCTTAGCGCAGGCCAGCGAGGGCACGCTGGAGGAGATCTCTCTCCGCTACAGCGGCCACATCGCCGAGTGGAAGACCGAACTGATCCGCAATGCCGCAATCAAAGGTATTCTGAACGAGGCCTTGGAGGAGAAAGCGAACCTGGTAAACGCGGCCGCAATTGCGGAGTCGCGTGGTCTGCGGGTTCATGAAGCTCGCAAACCGAAAAGCTCAACTGGGGGCGCGGGAAGCGTGCTTTCCGTTCTGCTCAAGACCGCGGGCGAAGAACATCTCATCAAAGGCGCCGTGCTGCATCGGCAAACACCCCGTCTGCTGCATGTGGATGGAATCGATGTCGAGGCGCCGTTGGAACGCAATCTTATTTACATGCGCAACCGCGATGTGCCTGGCGTGATCGGCAAAGTCGGCACCATTCTTGGTAAGCACAAAATCAATATCGCCGACTTTTCGCTCGGCCGGCGAATGAGTAACGAATCGAGCAAGTCGCGAGACGCAATTGCGGTGGTCCACATTGATGGACGAGTGCCGGAAAACGTGCTGGCGGAATTGCGGAGAATACCAGCGGTTGAGCAGGCGAAGGCGATCCGGCTGTTTTGATCGAATGTGAGGACACTTGATAGGAAAGAAAGCGGGTATCTGGTTTGCAGAGGTGCTGTTCTTTACATCGTTTGCCATCGCGCAGCAGAACCGGTTCGATGTAAGCCTGGGCGCGACCGCCGTTTTCAGCAAGAGTTCAACAGGCAATGGAACAACCGACTCTCCCACGAACTCTGGTGGATTCCTTGCTACGGTTCGCTACCGTTTCACGGCGAAGAGTGCGGTCGAGCTAAATTACGGAATTACTCACAACAGCCAGATCTACTCTTCAGCGCCAAACACTTTTCGCATTCACAACAAGGCTACCGAGTTTACCGGCGCTTATGTTTTCACTCCGTTTGAGACGGAGAAAGCTGAGCCGTTTGTTTTTGGCGGAATAGGAGTGCTGTCGTTTAACCCAGATACCACTTTCGTGGATGGAGTTCAAACCTCCATTCCCGCTGACCGGCGGACGCAGATCGCGTTTCTCTACGGTGGGGGACTGGATTACCGGATCTTCTCTTCCATCCCTCTGATTCGGAGATACCCTGCTTCCGAGCACTTGGCCTTGCGCTTGCAGTATCGCGGACTAGTCTACAAAGCGCCGGATTTCAATATCTCCGGTCTGTTCACCGGCGCCTATGGGCATCTGGCGGAGCCGTCAGCGGGAATCGTAATACAATTCTGATGATGTCACTGGAATATACGTCCATTGTTTGACTTCCTGAGTACCCCTCACTAATATTCGCGCTAATCCAGCGTGTACTCTTGTGATTGGGCAAACCATCTCGCACTATCGCATTCTCCGCAAGCTCGGCGGCGGAGGGATGGGTGTGGTTTATGAGGCAGAAGACCTTAAACTCGGTCGCAAAGTTGCGTTGAAATTCCTTCCACCTGAACTCTCTCGAGATCCCTCGGCACTAGAACGCTTCAAGCGTGAGGCCCGTGCCGCCTCGGCCTTGAACCATCCCAATATCTGTACCCTTTGTGATAGCAACTACGTTAGCTGTTCAGCGCGGTCTTGCGTAGTTTGCGGCTCTCGGCGAGCAGGGCCATCGAGTGCATCAGGTTTTGCAGGGTCACAATTCCCACCAACCGCTGATCTTCAACAACCGGAATAATGCTCAGATTACGCGCGGTGAGCTTTCGGAATGCCGACGCAAGCGATTCTTTCTTTTGGGCAACTTCATAGAGGCGGTTCATCACCGCCTGAACATAGCCGTTGCCTTCGACACGCAGCGATTCCAGAATTTTCTGCTTCGAAATTACGCCTACCATATCGCTGCCGCGAATCACGGGGAAGTCATCCTGCAGTGAATGGACCGCCTTTTCAAGCGCATCCTCCAAGGTGTCAGCCGGAGAGAGAGTAGCGAAGTCCGTGAGCATAACGTCTTCCAGTCGCACGCTCTCAAGAACGGAGCGGAATACCACTGAGCGCTCTTCCATTTGCGCAGCCAGAAACAGAAAGAGCCCGACCAGCGTCAGCCAGTAATTGGGGAGGAAAATTCCACCGAGGATAAAAATCGTGGCGAATGCCTGCCCAATAGATACCGCGCGTCGCGTGGCATGAACGGGGTCCATGCGGCGGCTGAATAGGGCGCGCAGCACGCGTCCGCCGTCCATGGGATAGGCAGGCAGCAAGTTAAAGCCTGCCAAATACAGGTTGGCCCACACGACGCTGCGCAGGAGATTGCCAGACTTCAAGAAGGGCCACTTCCAGAGTTGTATTTCCGGCGCCACCGCAGCCAAAATGCTTCCCGCAACAAACGCGATCAGCAGGTTGACCAGCGGTCCCGCCAGCGCGATGCGAATTTCCTTCTTCCAGGCAGCGGGATCGGAAAGCGCACGAGAGTCATCCATCTGGGTGACTCCGCCAATAGGAAACAGAATGATGGATTTCGCTACAATCCCGGCGTGCCTCGCCACTACTGCATGGCCAAGTTCATGCGCAATGACGCAGGCAAAGATGATCCCTACGAGCGCCACATCGCGTCCGCCATCAGCAGCGCCATGTGAGGCATACTCGGTCCCCCATACGAACAATGGCAAGAGGAAGAACGTCCAGTGAATGCGGAGTTCTACTCCGAAGATTCTGCCCGCCGAAATCGACCAGCTTCTCATTTGCAAAGGCCTATCGTCGTCCCTTTTACCATTCTATATATTAGACGGCTGCCGCGCAGGGCGGGTCGATTTAGCAGACTCAAAGGTACTAAGGCTAGCTGTTGAAATTTATGCGTGTGATTGCTGGAAAACTTCGCAGCCGGCGTTTGCGCTCGTTACGGGGCGCCGATATTCGACCTACTTCTGACCGGCTGCGTGAAACTCTTTTCAATGTGCTCACGGCGGGAAATCCCGATGCACTCAAGGGATCTGTCTGGCTCGATCTTTATGCCGGGACCGGAGCGGTAGGAATTGAAGCTCTGAGCCGTGGCGCTGGGATGGTGTTCTTTGTTGAATCTTCACCCACTGCAGCCGGTCTCATTGCGCAAAATCTGCGTTCTCTGGGATTGGAAACCGGCTTTCGGATTCTTAGGCAGGAAGTCACTCGTGCCCTGCGAACCCTGGAAGCAGAAAGCATCACGGCGGATTTTGTATTTATCGACCCTCCATATCAGCTCGAAAACGCGTATAGGGAGACGCTCTCGCTGCTGTCCAAATCAAAATTGCTGGGAGCTGATGCGGTAATTGCGGCTGAACACCAAAAGAAATTCGACCTGGAAAACGACCTTCTCTCGCTACACCGCTATCGGAAGCTGGAGCAGGGGGATTCAGTCCTTAGCTTCTATCGAAAGAAATCATAACCGGAGCGCATCTCACATCAAGATCTCATTGGCGCGGCGCACGATTGGATGTTGCATTTCCTCCAGGTCGTTCTTCACCAGGTTCAGCCCATAGACACACTGTTCGAAATGCTGCGACAGCATGGCGAATAGCGGGGCGACCTTGGCATACTCAAAGTGCTCGAATTTGCTGACGATGTAGTAGCTTTCTTTTCCGGCTTTCATCCAGTCCACAAAGCCTTCCAGCCGCTCGCGGCGCAGGCGAAAGTGGTTGATGCTCTCCGGGAACATGCCGGTAAAAAACAACGTGTAATCGCCGATGTGTTTACGCACCTGGCGTTCGCGGTCGAACGAAGGAGCAGGCCCAAAAACAGGATTAGATTCGATGAGCATTTCGCCGACATCACCGAGCGGTTTGCCCGCGGCGTTCCGGATCTTGAATAACTGCTCTGCATCACAAAATTCCGCCAGCAGATGAGAGACGTAGTTTACGATCTGCGGATCGCGAATGCCGATCTCCTCGGCATAGTGCCGTCCTACGAGCTCAATAAAAAGCTGCTGTAGCGGATGCGATTCCGGAATCATCCAGGGCTCCTTCCAAAATCCCAGCTACTTGCGCGACATTTATCGCACCTTTAGCGCGAAGGCAAGTAACTTTTGTAAGTCGCGCAAGCTCCGTACCTACTTAATTTAGAGCGCACGGCTGAGTACAAGGTTTCATCGTGCGAGTTGCTGGCAGACTCAGCAGTTGGCTGCTAAAACTGTCTGCCTCCATTACAATCATCGGCAAAATGGAGGATTTCATGGAGCGCAAGAACATCTCCAGCGGAACCCCTTGGGAGCCGATTGTGGGTTACTCGCGCGCAGTACGCGTGGGTACACAGATTCATGTATCCGGCACGACCGCGACAGCGCCGGATGGAAAGGTGGTCGGCATTGGCGATCCCTACGCGCAGACGGTGCAAACGCTGAAGAACATCGAGGCGGCTCTGCAAAAGGCTGGGGCCAGCATGAAAGATGTTGTTCGCACCCGCATCTTCGTCACGAACATCGCTGACTGGGAGAAGATCGGCAAAGCGCATGGAGAGTTCTTTGGTGAGATTCGTCCCGCAACTTCGATGATCCAAATCAGCGCACTGATCTCACCCGATATGCTGATCGAAATCGAGGCGGAGGCGACGGTGGCAAGCTGAACAGCACATGATGGTCCCTGCTGAGAACTGGCAACTAGGAACTGAGAACTGTTTTTCCTACAGGAAACAGTTGCCAGTTCTTGGTTTCGAGTTCTTGGTTTCCGGTTCTTGGTTTCCAGTTCTCGGTTTTTGCGTTGCTTGATGTATGATGCCCACCCAACTCCCAGGAGGTGCGAATGCGATACATGCTGGCAGCAATTTCTACCATTGCATTAGTTGCAGCCAGTTTGGCGCAAGCCCCGGCAGCGCCGGCGGTCATAGTCATTCGCGCCGGTACGCTCATCGATGGCAAATCCGGCGAGCCGCGTCACGATCAGGTCATCATCATTCGCGGAGACCGGATTGAAAGCGTTTCCGACGCGTCCAGCACGAAACCGCCGACGGGCGCGACCATTATTGATCTATCGAAAGCTACCGTTCTGCCAGGGCTTATCGATTCGCACACGCATATTTTCCTTCAAGGCGAAGACCCCGCGCAGGGCGGATACGACGACAACATCCTGAAACAAGGCATCGCTCTGCGAGCCGCACGGGCGACAGTTTCAGTGCGTCGGGCGCTGGAACAGGGCTTCACCACCCTGCGCGACGTTGAGACCGAGGGCGCGGGATACGGAGATGTGGAGATCAAGCAAGCGATCGAGGCCGGCTACGTACCAGGGCCGCGCTTATTCGTTTCGACTCGCGCCATTTCGACCACCGGCGGTTATCCGCTGGAAGGCTATGCTCCTGAGCTTGACATGCCAAAAGGAGCGCAGCTCATTGATGGACCGGTCGAGGCGCGGAAGGCAGCGCGCGAGCAGCTTGACCATGGCGCCGACTGGATTAAGGTGTACATGACCCATCGGTCGTGGATCGGGAAAAACGGCGAGCTGGTTTCTCAGCCTACCCTCACAGTGGAAGAGCTGAAGGCCGTGGTGGATGAAACCCACGGATGGGGCAAGAAAGTAGCCTGCCATGCTTATGGCGGAATCGGGTTGCATCGTGCCCTGGACGGAGGCTGCGATTCCATCGAGCATGGGCTTGATCTCGATGATGCGGCGATTGCCCAAATGTTGAAGCAGGGTACCTGGTATTGTCCGACTTTGGCTGTCTACTACACCGATTGGGCGCCGGCAGATACGCCCGCAGGTCAGCGCGACCGTAAACGCGCCGCCGTGCATGGGCCATCGTTCCAGAAGGCGCTCAAGTCGGGGGTCAAGATCGTTTTCGGGACTGACATGGGTGGAATCCCGTGGACCGAACCGATCGCGCAGGAGTTTCCGCGTATGGTGGAGTTGGGCATGTCGCCCACGGATGCCATCAAGAGCGCTACCTCTCGTCCGGCGGACATGCTCGACATGTCCGGCCAGATCGGTCTAATAGCGCCGGGAGCCTACGCCGATGTGATAGCGGTAGATGGCGATCCTCTACGGGATATTAAGGTTTTGGAAAACGTGCACTTTGTGATGAAAGGCGGCAAAGTGTTTAAGCAGTAGCGCGCGGAAGGGCAGGCCGCTCTCGGCTGTCCCTCCGTAGGCATCAATCATCTATTTTCTTCAGCAATTCTCTTGACAGCGGCTTTACGCGGAGCATAATGCCGGAATCATAATGTGATCGGCGCCCGATCGCGAACCGAGGGGGTGCTTATGAGTGTTTTGGACCTGTGCGATACAGAAGTAGCTGCAGTGCCCGTGGATGCGAGCGCCGCGGAAGCTATCCGCTTGATGCTTTCCCAGCGCGTCGGAGCCGTTGGCGTAGTCGACAGCGATCACAAGGTCGCGGGAATCTTTACGGAACGCGACGTTCTGCGCAAGCTGGCACTGAGCGGGTGTGATCCGGAGCAAACGCCAGTACGCGAACTGATGACAACGCCAGTGGAATTGGCAACTCTTTCAACCGGACCCGGCGAGGCTTTGGCCACCATGATCGACCGCCATTTCCGGCATCTTCCCGTGGTCGACAGTCAAGGCAAGCTGCTGGGAATGCTTTCCATTCGCAACGTGCTGCAATGGCGCATCGACGATCTAAGCCAGGAGCTGGATTCGCTTGAACAATATGTGGCGAATGACGGGCCGGGCGGCTAGACTCTATTGGCCAGATTCGCCTTTACTCCGCGTTGCCCATTCTCGAAACGCAAAAGGAGACGCTCGCGTAAAACGCGCTGCCGATGCCAAGGATCACCATTTCCCTGCCTAAGACGATTGCGGTCGTGCGCATCCTCACTTCGGTTTTCTTCCTCCTTTTTGGACAATACAAGCTCCTTGGGCCGGAATTCGCTCATGGCGGCTTCCAGCAATACCTGCAAGGCTTTATTCAGGAGGGAGCAGTCAGTTTCTATCAGCCTTTTCTATCCGATCTGATTTTGCCGCATGCCGTCTTCTTCGGATACGTGGTCGGGGCGGTAGAGATGTTCATTGGGATCAGCCTTCTTCTCGGCTTTTGGGTGCGCTTTGCTTCCGTGCTCGGAATTCTGCACATGCTCAGCCTGACCCTGGCTACGTGGTGGCAACCGGGTCGCGGGATGCCAGTTTGGCGGTACTTCGGCGCTGAGTTGGATCATCTGCCGCTGCTGTTTCTGTTTGTAATCTTCTTTGTATCGGATGCCGGTCAGGAGTGGGGGCTGGACGGACGACACGTTCGTTAATCACAATCAGCGACCACATGGGGAAATAATGAACGAAATGGGATTGCGCCGTACTCTTATTGCGTATCTCTTTTTGGCGTTGTTTAGCCACCTTTCCATCGCTCAGGAGGCGGGCGAGCATCGCCCTAGTCGAATCATTATTCACGCCGCCAAGCTGCTAGAAGTGAAGACAGGAAAAACGGTGGCCGATCAGGCCGTCGTTATCGAAGGAGACAAGATTGTCAGCGTCGGTCCGATGGCGCAGATGCGACGCTCGGCGAGCGACCACATCATCGATCTTCCTAATGCCACGGTTCTGCCCGGACTTACAGACGCACACACCCATCTAACGGGCGATCCCCGCAATATTGGATATCAATCACTGGGAATCTCCATCCCACGCGCGACGCTGACCGGTGCTCGCAACGCGCGGCTCACGCTGGAAGCTGGGTTCACCACGGTCCGCAACGTCGGCGCTGAGGGTTACAGCGACGTGGCATTACGGGACGCCATCAACGCAGGGGACATTCCCGGCCCACGAATGCTGGTCAGCGGGCCAGCTTTGGGAATTACCGGCGGCCACTGTGATGAGGACCTGCTTCCGTTTGAATATCACGCTACCGCGGAAGGCGTAGCAGATGGCGTTGAGGGTGTTCAGCACAAAGCGCGTGAGGTGATTAAGTACGGTGCGGATCTGATCAAAATATGCGCAACCGGGGGCGTGCTGTCCAAAGGCGACAATCCACAAGCTTCGCAGTATACGTTGGAAGAAATGAAGGCCATTGTCGCAGACGCCCATCGTCTTGGCCGCAAGGTTGCAGCCCACGCCCATGGAGCGCAGGGGATTCTGTGGGCGTCTCAGGCGGGCGTGGATTCGATAGAGCACGGTTCCTACATCGACGATGCTGCAATCGCCGAAATGAAGAAGAATGGCACGTACCTGGTGCCGACTCTTTATCTGGGCGACTGGTTCATCGAGCATGCAGCAGAGAATCATGTTCCTGATTTCCTGCTGGTCAAAGCTAAAGCAGTCATGCCCGCGGCGCGCAAGAACGTCGCCCATGCATTTGCCAGCGGCGTAAAGGTTGCGTTCGGCACGGATGCAGCCGTTTATCCTCATGGACTGAATGCGCGCGAGTTCGCCGTGATGGTGAAACTTGGCCTAACTCCGCTGCAGGCAATCCAAGCCGCAACCGTCAATGCTGCTGATCTGCTCGGTTGGTCAGACAAGATCGGCGGCATCGATCCGGGCAAATGGGCCGACATTATTGCGGTTGACGGCGATCCCCTGCAAGATGTGACCACGTTGGAGCACGTGAAATTCGTGATGAAGGGCGGAGCCGTGGTGGAGGATGAATACGTGAAGTAAATGTCCGCGCCTGGCGCGTTGCTCGCGGGCGACTCTCAGGCGTACACAATTCAATCTGGAGTCGAACACAAAGGCCGGCTTATAGCGGGCGGCCTTTCACCCACAAGACGTGACTTACGACGTGACGCCCGCACTCTGCTGCGGCTGGGAAGCGGCTGCCGTGGCTGCGGCGGCTTCGTTCAAAATCCGGTGGTGGATGGTGAACAGCGCCAGTTCCAGCCGGTCGGAGACGCCGATCTTGTCATACACGTTGCGCAAATAATTCTTGATGACCTGCTCGGTCGTCCCGAGCTGGGTGGCGATTTCTTTGTTCTTGTATCCCTGCACGATCAGCGCCACGATACGCAATTCTTTCGCGGTGAGGCGGTCGCGGACGCGCAATCCGACCATATCGTTTTCGGTCAGCTCGCTCGGTATGGCGATGTCCTGCACCCAATTCTCGCCGCGCGCGACCTTACGAACACAATCAACAAGGGCGGCGCTGGTCACGTTGCGATAGACTACGCCATTTGCCCCGGCGCCCATGTAGCGTTGCGCGCTCTCGCCGGTATCAGCGAGCACGACGACACGCGTTTTGGCTTTGGTAGAGGCCTGGAGCACGGAATTGAAATCGGAATGGAATCCGCCCGCCACGATCAGCACGGCGGCGCGGAATTTATCCAGGGCCATGAACATCTGCTCCTGGGTTTGCGCCTGCGCGACAATGCGCATCTCGTCCTCGACCGCCAGTACTTTGGCGATTCCCGCGCGGAAAATTGCTTGATTATCGGCCAGAATCAATTTGAGCATCGCTTCAGCTCCTCGCCATTAGCGGCGAACAAAATCGTAAGTATCAATCACGCAAGCAACGCCGCGCGATTCCCCGGCATTGCCGGCGGGTTCATCGCTGCGAACCACCCGCCCTCGGCATTGAACCACAACGTTCTCTTTAGCCCCGGTTACTTCCGGCGGCAGCGTGATCTCGAACTCTACATTTGAGCCTACTTCGAGTGCGGCATCGGCACGAATGTAGACTCCCGCGGCGCTGAGATTGCCGGTGACTCCACGGTGCTCGCCACTTTCTTCTGCCCTGTGAATCTTGATCGGCAGTTCCAACGGAAACCGTTTCCCCGTCCGCGCTTCGGACACAAGTCCTCCTCGTTGCTGGCCATTTCTGCGTGCAAAAGCCAGTGCCATGCCACATCCCCTGATGGAGTCAGAAATGTACTTAGTCGCACCTTATATCATGGATGACACTCCCGGCAAAAGGGCAGGTGATTGGTAGGTAACGGTATGAAATCCGGCTTCGCAAGGCGATTTTGGCCTAAATCAGCCATTTCCGCGAGGGTAATGAGACCTGGTATTGGCCATTGGTACAGTAACCAACATGTCTAAGCGTAATCAAGTATCAGGCGTATTGTGCAGCCGAATTAAAAGCGGCAGAATCTATTTCGTTCGACGGAAGAAAATTTTTAGGAGCCCTCCCCCAATGCTTGCAATGAGAGAAGGAAATGCTGGTAACGGTGCTTATCTACAAGAAAAACT
>Ga0209808_1000696_pt1 | contig 16682 bp, 8 predicted proteins | sample GraSoiAngelo_157_FD_186171 | JGI IMG/M metagenome (GOLD analysis project Ga0209808, IMG submission 186171) | Grasslands soil microbial communities from the Angelo Coastal Reserve, California, USA - 14_1009_16_20cm (SPAdes) (version 2) | ecosystem: Environmental > Terrestrial > Soil > Grasslands ... | reverse complement strand
GACCGGAAGACGTCCGCGGACACCGCATCGAGGTACGGCACATAGTCGTCGATCTCGGCGAGGCGATCCTCCCGCGTCATCCAGCTCGCGCCGACGCGCCGCTCCGCGGGGCTCTCGCTCAGATAGAAACGGGACAGCCCCTCCGGCGCCACGAGATAGCGCCGCCCGTCGTCGAGCACGCGCAGCTTTTCCAGGAATCGCGCCGCGAGCTGGCCGTATCCGTGGCAGGCGAACCAGACCTCTGCCACCCCGCGCGAGCTACTGCCCAGCGTGAAGTATCGCGCCGTGCGATTCACCGATAGGTGATGTTCCTGCACACATGCCTCCCCACAACGCGGAACGTGGAAGTCGGAACGCGGAACACAGAGGCCACGTTCGTTCGCCCCGACCCCTCGCGGCTCTGTTCCGCGTTCCACCTTCCGACTTCCGCGTTTAGGTCACCAAGATCGTCACCACTTCGTGCGGCTCGGCCACGAACCGCACCGTTTTGCCCCGCCCCTCGAGCACCAGGGCCACCGATTCGCGCTCGTCGGCACGCACCCGATGGGCACTCTTCACGGTCTCACCGAATCGCCACGCCCCCGCCGCCTTCCGATCGGTCGCGTTGTAGCACCGCAGCACCAGCGGGGAGCCTTGCTGGGCAGGCTTCACGGCCGACAGCACGAGCCCCGATCCTTCGAGCGTAATGTCGACCGGCGCGGGGGCGAGCTGCGCCGCGTCACGCAGCCAGAACCCGCGCAGCGGCAGGAACGCGTCTTCCCAGAGCGAGGGGAGCGCGTCGCCGCGCTCCAACTCGGCTTGTGACACCGGCGCGACCGCCAGCTCCACCCGACTCGACCCCGGGCACTGTGCGAGCGGTGTGGCTACGGACCAGCCCGCGTGGCCCGGTCGAGTCGGCAGATCGCTCCGGGACAGCTCGCCCACCGCGCGCAGCAGCGTGACCAGCAGATCCCCCCGAGGGGTCCACTCGTACTCGAAGAAGCCCGGCGCGAACACCGCGAGCCCGCGCGCCCCGGACACCGCGGCCACGAATCCGTGCGCCGGGGCCGTGCGGACCGGCGTCTCGAGCGGGTAGTCGGCGGGATCGATGGCGACCGGCGGCCGCGCCACGGCGCCGAACGCCGTCCCCGCGACGGCGCTCGCGCCCGCGAGGCCCGTGGGCAACCGCGCGCGCACCCGGTGCCAGGGCGCTCGATTGTCCACGTCGATGATGCATCGGACCATCGGACTATCTGCGTACAGGATGACGACGAGCCGGATCCCGACGCGTCGCCGGATCTCGAATCGAGCTTCGAAGGCCGCCACGAGCGGCCCGGCGGCGAGGCGCCGGACCTTGATCGGACCGGAGGCGCGCCCGAGCCGGTCGCCGGTCGGCGGGCAATAGCTGTACGTATCGCCCGCGTCGCCGCCGTCTTCGATGCGAAGCAGGTCCGCGAAGCGCTGTCCCGAGCGCCGGTCGTGCAGCGCGAGCCCTCCGGTGGGCTCGAGCGCGACCTCGATCCAATGGTTGAGGAGGGAGCGCCCCTTGACCAGCGCGCCCTCGGCCGCAGGCCGGGCACCGCCGGCCGCGGTCGCACCGACCGTCAGACCCGCGCTGGCCAACCCCAGCCCTGGCACGCTCGGCGCGCGGAACGCGATGCGCACCTCGTCCACCTCGTCCTGGTCCGGGTAGTGGTGCGCCGCGTCGAGCCGCTCCGTCCCGACGCGTCGGTCGAGCACCTGCACGGGAACCGTGTGGCCGTCCGAGGTGACGAGGGCAAACGGCCGGTAGCCCTGTCCGTGCCGCGGGACGCGCTCCCCGGCCGGACCGACCGGCACGTCGCGCCGGAACAGGGTGACGTCGGCGATCATGACCCCGCGGCGAGGACGCGCCGCGGGATTCCAGAGCACGAGCGTCGGCGACGGCGGCGCGGCGAGGCTGCGTGCCGCGTCGGGATCGTGGTGGACGAGGTCGCGCACGCTACCCCGCACGACCTCCCCCACCAGCGCCTCGACGCTCGTGAGCCGCGACTCGACCGCGCGCGCGACGTCGTCGCTGGCACAGCCACCGATGGCATCATGGAACTGGCTGCGCACCAACGCCCGCCACGCGAGCTCGAGCACCGGCCGCCGGTCGCGTCCTCCCGCGCGCCGCGCCAGCGCCGCGAGGGGCTCGGCCAGCCGCCCCAGCGCGAGCTCGGCCGCGGAGTAGCGTCGCTTGAGCGGCGCGCGCGTCCCATGTACGCCCTGAAGCGTCCACGCGTACCGGTAGGACCAGCGCAGCTCTCCGGCCAGGGGCGCCGGCTTCGCGCCGTCCACGGCGGCCTGGAAGAATTCGTCGAGCCGCGAGACGCGGAACGCGCTCTGCGGGTCGAGCTCCGCGAGCAGGTCGCGGAGCCGCGGCACGTCCGGGTGGGCGGCGTGGTGATCGGCGCCGATGAACACGGGGATATGTTTGCCGGTCGCGCGCTGGACCAGCGGGCCGCGCACCGGCGCCCAGGCGGCGAACAGGCGCTCGGCGTCGGCGGGCAACGCAGCTCCGATTTCGTACCCCGCGCGTGGCAGGTGCCACAACACGACCTCCTTCTCGTCGAGCCCGCGCCACCGGTACAGGTCCCGCTCCTGCCCCGCCTCGCCCCCCAGGCCGCGCCAGACGACGCCGTACCGGATCCCGAACTCGCGCGCCAGCGTGGGCCAGGCGGGGGGATGCCCGAACGCGTCGGGCGAGTAGAGCACGTCGAGGCGTCCGCCCAATCGCTCCGCGTCCGCAGCGCCGAGCAGCAGGTTGCGCACCAGCCCTTCGCCGGAGGGGATCTGCTCATCGGGGAGCACGTACCACGGGCCCACCTGCAGCCGGCCCGTTTTCACCAGCGTCCGGACGTCGCCCTCACGGTCCGGGCGGACGCGCAGGTAGTCCTCGACGAGCACCGTCTGCCCGTCGAGCAAGAAGCTGCGGTACGCCGGGTCGGCCTGCAGCCGCTCGATCAGATCGTCCATGACGCCGACGAAGCGGGCCTGGAGCGCGGCGCGAGGCAGGTACCATTCGCGGTCCCAGTGGGTGTGGGGAATAAGATGAAAGATCAGGCCGGTCATGGCGCCTAAGGCTAAAGGGATGCCGGCGGTCCCGCGAGCGCCCATATTCCGGCTCATGCTCAAGCGCTCCCTGCTCGCGCTGCCCGCCATCGCCGGTGCGGCGCTCCTCGCCACCCGTCTCGTCCCGGGCTCGTTGCCGGACGGGTCCACGCTCCTCCCCAGCGGCTGGCGTATCCGTCCCGCCGGACGTGTCGTCCCCGTCGGCACGCTGCCCTTGAATCTCGTGACGCTCTCCGATGGATCCGTGATCGTCACCAACGACGGGTACGGGCAGAATAGTCTGATGCGCATCGACCCCGTGCGCGCCCGTGTCGTGTGGCGCGTGCCGCTGCCCGCGGCGTGGCTCGGCCTGGCCCGCACCGGCCGGGACTGGCGCGACACGGTGTGGGCGAGCGGCGGCCCGACGAACCGCGTGTATCGCTTCGCGTGGCAGGGCGGCGCGGCGTGGCTCCGGGACAGCATGGCGCTCGCGGACTCCGGCGCCAAGGTCTACCCGGCCGGCCTCGCCCTCCTGCCGCGGCAGGGCCTGGTGGCAGTGGTGGGCAACCTGAGCGATTCGGTCTACTTCATCGACACGGCGACGCTCGAGCGCCGTGGAGCGGTCGCGGTCGGCCACCGACCCTACACCACCGTCACGGACGGGAGCAGCCTCTATGTCAGCGACTGGGGTGACTCGACCGTTTCCGTCATCGACCTGTCCGTCAGCCCGCCGGTCCGCCGGTCCGCCCTCTTCGTCGGACCCCATCCCTCCGCCCTTGTCCTGCACGGGTCGGAACTGCTCGTCGCGCTCGCGGGGGCGAACGGTGTAGCGCGCGTCGATCTCGCGACGGGCCACGTTCGCGAGCAGCTCTCCGTCTCGCTCGCGCCGAACGCTCCCCCGGGGAGCGATCCCAACGCGCTCGCCCTGTCCCCCGACGGGCACACGCTGTACGTCGCCATGGCCGGGAGCAACGCGCTGGCCGTGGTGCGGCTCGGTGCGAAGGCGATGCGCGTCGCCGGCCTCATCCCGGCCGGGTGGTATCCCACCGCCCTCGCCGCGTCCGCGGACGGGCGCACCCTCTATGTCGCGAATGGCAAGGGCAACGGCTCGGGCGCGAACGCGGACGGAACCTACATCGGGAACGTCATTGCCGGTTCCGTGTCCATCATCCCCGTCCCCGACTCGGCAGGGCTCAGGCGATACACCAGTCAGGTGTACGCCTTGAGTCCGTTTTCGAACGCGCGACTGCGTCCGACGATCCGACCCTCCGAGCGTCCGCCCGAGCTGAAGCACGTGGTCTACATCATCCGGGAGAACCGGACCTACGACCAGGTGCTCGGCGATGTCGCGCGCGGCAACGGCGATGCGCGCCTGGCGATCTTCGACAACGGCGTCACCCCCAACGCGCACGCGATCGCCCGTCGCTGGGTGCTGTTCGACAATTTCTACGTGAACGGCGAGGTCTCGGCCGACGGCCACGAGTGGACCGACCGGGGGTTGGCGAGCGACTACAACGAGAAGACGTGGCCTCAGATCTATTCGAATCGGCGCGCGTGGGATCTGACGAGCGGAGAAGATCTGGCCAATCCCGGCGGCGCCTACCTGTGGGACGCGGCGCTGCGGCACGGCCTGTGGGTGGTGAATTTCGGCGAGATGACCGAGTCGGACGAGGGCGATTCCGCCGCTGCTCGACCCGTGCGCACGAACATTCCCGGACTGAAGGACATTACGGTCACGAACTACCCGGGCTTCGTGCTCTCCGTCGCCGACACGACCCGGGCTCGGCTGTTCGGCGACTCGGTCGCGAGCTGGGACCTCCAAGGCCGCTTCCCGGATCTCACGATCCTGTGGCTGCCGCGCGACCATACCCTCGGCCGCCAGGCCTCACGACCCACGCCGCGGGCCATGGTGGCCGACAACGATCTGGCGCTCGGGCTCATCGTAGAACGTCTGTCGGAGTCTCCCGCGTGGCCATCGCTCGCGGCCTTCGTCCTCGAAGACGATGCGCAGAATGGGCCGGACCACGTGGACGCGCACCGCTCCGTCCTGCTGGTCGCTTCTCCCTATGCCCGCGGTGACGCGGTCGACAGCACGTTCTACACGACCGCGTCCGTCCTGCGTACCATTGAGGAGATCCTCGGCCTCGCGCCACTCAGCCAGTACGACGCCGCAGCCACGCCTCTGTGGAGCGCCTTCATGTGGCGCCCGGACTCGACGACGTTCTCGCATTTACCGAGCACGTGGCCCCTCACCGAACTCAACCCCAGCGCCTTCCGCTCCCGGATCCCCGTCAGTGACCTGGCCGAGGCGGATGAAGCGGACGAGATGGAGTTGAATCGCGAGATCTGGGAGAGCGTGCACCCGGGGTCGGCACCGCCGCCCGTCCGACAATCGTGGGTCATCGGTGAGCGACGTACCGCGAGGTGATCGGGCTCAGGACCGCACCGTAGGGCTAAACAGATAAAGAGCGGGTAACTGTCGATCAGGTAACGTCGTGACGCGCGTCACGTAAGCAGGTTGATGCGGTTGCGCGGCGGTACTGTCCCACGCCAGCAGCAGCCTCGAGCGAGCGGCCGACGCTCCGGCCGGACTGCTGCACTTCAGCAGCACATCCTTCGCCTAATCGTTACACGGCTTTCCGTCCTTGCGCCGTGCAGTTCGCGCAGTTCGGCTTGCCCGCCTGCATACGGCATGCCGCTTGCGGGTTTGCGGCCAGCTTGGATCGTCGCTCGCACCTTCACACGCCCTAGGAGTGCCATGCGGCGCATCGTACAGAGCCCCACCGAAGGGTCGACCAACGAGGGTAACCACGGCAGGCTGGTCGTGACTCCGGCGACGCGTCTGGGCGGCGACGTGCAGCCAGCCGCGGCGGCATTTCAATCCGCCCCAGCACCGGCGCCTGGAGTCCGGCCCTGTGTGCGCGGCAAGTTCCTCTTTGTCGGCGACGAGAAGCTGTACGTGCGGGGTGTGACGTACGGGGCGTTCACTCCAGACGCGGCGGGAAACGAGTACCATGATCTCGCCACCGTGGAGCGGGACTTCGCGCTGATGGCGGCAAACGGGATCAACGCCGTCCGCATCCCCCACACCACTCCGCCCCGCGCGCTCCTGGACATCGCATCGCGGCACGGTCTGCGGGTCATGGTCGGGCTCAGTGCCGAGCAGTATGTCGGTTATGTCATCGACCGTCCTCCCGGCGCGCCCGACGTCGAGGCGCTGATCCGCAACAAGGTCCGCTCTTGCGCGGGCCACCCCGCCCTCCTGTGCTACGCGCTCGGTAACGAGATCCCCGCGCTGATGGCGCGGTGGCTCGGCCGCCGCAAGGTCGAGCGCTACCTCGAGCGACTGTACCGGATCGTCAAACAGGAAGACCCCGAGGGGCTGGTGACCTACGTCAACTACCCCACGACCGAATACCTCCGGCTGCCGTTCCTCGACCTCATTTGCTTCAACGTTTACCTCGAGTCGCAGGACCGCTTCGAGCCATACCTGGCGCGGCTGCATAACATCGCCGGGGACCGGCCGCTCTTGATGAGCGAGCTGGGCCTCGACGCCCTGCGCAACGGGGAGGGTGGCCAGGCCCGCTCGCTCGACTGGCAGGTGCGCACGGCGTTCGCCGCCGGGTGCGGCGGCGTGTTCGTGTTCGCGTGGACCGACGAGTGGTACCGCCACGGCCACGACGTCCAGGACTGGGCGTTCGGCCTGACGCGCGCCGATCGCTCGCCCAAGCCTGCGCTCGAGACGGTGCGGGAGGCGTTCGCCGAAGCGCCGTTCACGCCGAGCCTCCCGTGGCCGCGTATCTCGGTGGTGGTGTGCTCGTGCAACGGGGGCCGGACCATCCGCGATGCTTGCGAAGGGCTGCGCCGGCTCGATTACCCCAACTACGAAGTCATCGTCGTGGACGACGGCTCGAACGACGACACGGCCGCGATCGCGGGCCAGTACGACGTTCGGCTCATCCGGACCCCGAATCGCGGCCTGTCCAGCGCGCGCAATACCGGTCTGGCAGCGGCCACCGGAGAGATCGTCGCCTACCTGGACGACGACGCCTATCCCGATCCGCACTGGCTGACCTATCTCGCGGCCACGTTCCTGAGCACGTCCCACGTCGGTGTGGGTGGGCCGAATATCGCCCCCGCGGGCGACGGGCCGATTGCCGAGTGCGTCGCCCGCGCGCCCGGGGGACCCGTGCACGTGCTCATCACCGATCGCGAGGCGGAACATATCCCCGGCTGCAACATGGCGTTCCGGACAGCCTTCCTCGAGGCAGTCGGGGGATTCGATTCGCGGTTTCGCAGCGCCGGCGACGACGTCGACGTGTGCTGGAGACTGCAGGATCGCGGCTGGACGCTCGGCTACCACCCGGCCGCCGTGGTGTGGCACCACCGGCGCAATTCGGTGCGCACCTATTGGCGGCAACAAATCGGGTACGGGCGCGCCGAGGCGATGCTGGAGCGCAAATGGCCGGAGAAGTACAACGACGTTGGGCACGTCCGCTGGACCGGCCGGATGTACGGCAGCGGACTGCCCTACATCCTGGGGTGGCGGCGCGCCCGCGTGTATCACGGCGTGTGGGGCGCGGCGCCGTTCCAATCGCTGTACGAGCCGGCGCCGACGCTGCTGGCCTCACTGCCCCAGATGCCCGAGTGGCACCTGATGACCGCGACGCTCGTGGCGATCGCGACGTTGAGCGTCGCGTGGAGCCCGTTGCGCCTGGCACTGCCGCTCTGTCTCGCCGCGATCGTGCCGTCGGTGGCCCAGGCGTGCCTCGGGGGCGCCCGCGCGCGATTCCCCGCTGCCCTCAGCGGGAAGGCCCGGCTGGCGCGCCGCGTCCTGACCGCGGCCCTGCACTTTATTCAGCCCATCGCGCGGCTGCGCGGTCGCATTCAAGAGGGCCTCACCCCGTGGCGGCGCCGTTGCCCGCGGCGGCCGGGGCCCCTCTGGCCCGTCACGGCCGCCGTCTGGAGTGAGCACTGGCTGGACCAGCACCAACGGCTGCGGGTCATGGAAACGGACCTGCGGGCGGACGGCGTGTGCGTGTTGCGCGGCGCGCGGGATGCCCGCTGGGACCTGGAAGTCCGCGGCGGCTTCTTCGGGGCGGCTCGCCTCCTCATGGGCGTCGAGGAGCACGCCGGTGGGAAGCAGCTCATCCGCGTGCGCTGGTGGCCGGTCGTGCCCGCCGCCGGCCCGCTACTCACCCTGGTGTTCGCAGTGCTGACGCGCGGCGCGCTCGGCGATCAAGCCTGGATCGCCGCCGCCGTGCTCGGTCTCGGCGCGCTCCTGTCGGCGGCGCGCGTGGTCGAGCAATGCAGCGCCGCGACGGCCACGATCCGGGAGGTCGTCGGCCGGCTGCGTCGCAGTGAGCTCTTATGAGCGAATTCGCCCTGTACCGGCGACTGTTGCGCCAGGCGCGGCCCTACTGGCTCCACCTCGCCGTCCTGTTCGGTATCGGGCTGCTGGCGAGCCCGATCGCGCTCCTCAACCCGGTGCCACTCAAGATCGTGGTCGACTCGGTGCTCGGCTCGCGCCCGCTGCCGGTGTGGCTGGCGGCCGCCCTGCCCACGGCGGCGACGCGCTCCCCCGCCACGCTGTTGGCGGTCGCGATCGGCCTGCTCATCGCCGTCGCGGCGCTCGCCCAGGTCCAGGGGCTCGCGAACAAGTTCATGCAAGCCTACGTCGGCGAGCGCCTGGTCCTCGCGTTTCGCACCAAGTTGGTGCAGCACGCCCAGCGCCTCTCCCTGTCGTACCACGACTCGAAGGGCAGCGCCGACTCGCTGTACCGGATTAATCAGGATGCCGCGGTGATCGACAAGATCATGGTCGAAGGGATCATTCCGTTCGTCGCCGCCGGGATCACGCTGGCCATGATGATCGTCGTCATGACGCGCCTCGACTGGCAGCTCGCGCTCGTGGCTTTGGGGGTGTCGCCGCCACTGTTCGTGCTGTCGCGCCTGTATCGGCCCCGCATGCGCCGCCAGTCGCGGCACGTGAAGAAGCTCGAAAGCTCGGCGCTCGCGGTCGTGCAGGAAACCCTCGGCGCTCTCCGTGTCGTGAAAGCATTCGGGCAGGAGACCCGCGAGACCGACCGCTTCGTGCGTCGCTCGACCGAGGGGGTGACGGCGCGCATTCGCCTGGCGTTGATGGAGGGCCGCTTCGGCGTCCTGGTCGGGCTGACGAGCGCGCTCGGCACGGCCGCGGTCCTCCTCATCGGGGCGCGCCACGTGGGTGAAGGCGTCCTCACCCTCGGGCAGCTGTGGATGGTGCTGACCTACCTAGGCCAGCTGTACGAACCCCTCAAGACGATCAGCAAGAAGGCGGCGGGGATCCAATCCTACCTCGCGAGCGCCGAGCGCGCCTTCGGGCTGCTGGACGAGCAGCCCGAGGTGCCGGAGCGCCCACACGCTCGCGCGATCGGGCGTGCCGCCGGCGCCGTGGCCTTCCGGCATGTGTCCTTCGCCTACGGACCCGACCGGCCCGTCCTGCATGACGTGTCGCTCGAGATCGAACCGGGCACGCGGCTCGGCGTCGTGGGCGCGACGGGTGCCGGCAAGACGACGCTCATCAGCTTGCTCACCCGCTTCTACGACCCCCTGGAGGGAGCGGTCTTACTGGACGGCGTAGACCTGCGCGACTACAAGCTTCTCGACCTGCGGCGCCAGTTCGCGGTCGTGCTCCAGGACGCCGTGCTGTTTTCCCTTTCCATCGCCGAAAACATCGCGTACGCGGCGCCCGGCGCGACGCGGGAGCAGGTCGTCGCCGCGGCCCAGGCGGCGAACGCCCACGAGTTCATCGAGCGCCTGCCCCAGGGCTACGACACGCAGGTCGGGGAGCGCGGTGTGAAGCTCTCAGGCGGCCAGCGGCAGCGCATCGCGCTGGCGCGCGCGTTCTTGAAGGACAGTCCCGTGCTGATCCTGGACGAGCCCACGAGCTCGGTGGACGCGAAGACCGAGGCCGCGATCGTCGACGCGCTGGAGCGTCTCAAACAGGGCCGCACCGTAATCGTCATCAGTCACCGGCCGACCACGCTCGCCGGCTGCTCGGCATTGCTCACCATCGACGGTGGCAGAGTGGTCGCGGACACGACGCCGGCTGCGGTCGAGCCCCTGCCCACCCCCGCGCCGCCGAGCCGGACCCCCACACGCGCCCGGTCCGAGAAACGCCGCGAGAATCTGCTGGCGCACCCGGCGGTCCAGGCATGGCGCGAGCTCCGCCCTGACCGCGTGGTGCCCGACCGGATCACGCCGGCCAAGTTCAAGCCGAACAAGCCACGGCCCAACCTGACGGTGTACCGCCTCGAAGGCGTCGGGGTCGATAGCGCGGCGGTGATCGCGAAGCGCTGCACGCAGCGCGGCGGCCAGATCGAGCGTACCGTGTACGAGCGTATCCTTCCGCACGTGCCGCTCGCTGGACCTCGCTACTACGGCACCGTCTCAGGGTCGCACGAGGACCATGCGGAGGACGTGTGCTGGCTCTTCATCGGGGAAATCCAGGGTGAGAAGTACGACATGCTGCGCCCGGACCACCGCGCCGCAGCGGCTCGATGGCTGGGGATCCTGCACACCGCGGCGCAGTCCGCTGCCGACCAGGCCGGATTGCCGGATGGTGGACCGAGTCGCTACCGCGACCAGATGCGCGCGACGCGGGACCTCATTCGAGCCCAGGTGGACAATCCCGCCTTCAGCGCCGAGGACGTGACATTTCTCGACGTCCTGGTGGCGCGGTTCAATGAGCTGGACGAGGATTGGGATCGGCTCGCGCGCGCCTGCACCGGCCTCCCGCCCACGCTGATCCACGGTGACTTCAACGCCAAGAATCTGCGCGTGCAGGCGTCTCCCCAGGGCGCCCAGATCGGGGCGTTCGACTGGGAGGATGCCGGGCGGGCCGTTCCCGGCATAGACCTGGCTCAAGCGGTCGATCCGTCCTGCCGCATTGCCGCGAGCCCGGACCTCGCCACCTACTGGGCCGTGGTCCGGGAGCGGTGGCCGAACTGCGACCAGACCGACATCGAACGCCTGGCGACGTGCGGGGCCGTCTGGCGCGCACTCGCGGTGATCACTTGGGACGGGCATCACCTCACTCGTCCCTGGGCCGATGCGTTTCTCCCGAATCTGCGGATGTATGAAGCGGAACTCACGCACGCCCTCGATCGCTTCGGCTGGCCGGGGCGAGCGGGCCGGGCGAGCCCCCGTCCCACTCTGCAGGGCCGGGCCGGATGAGACGCCTGCGGATCGGATTCCTGTTCAGGCGCCCCTACGGCGCCGGCCATGTGAGCATCTTCCCGAAGACCATACAGGTGCTCGCCGACAGGGGAGTCGTGGTCGACGTCATCGCCGGCAACGGACGCCTCATCGACCTCTCGAGCGTCCGGGTCGAGCACGACCTCTACGTGTTGAAGCAGATCTCGGGCATCCCGATGAGCCTTGCGGGCGCCCTGCACGCTCAGGGCGCCGCTATCGTGAATCCGTATCCCGTGACGGTAGCACTCCGCGACAAGGTGATCGCCGCCCGGATTCTCGAGGCCGCCGGAGCGCCCATGCCCGCCACGTACGTCGTGTCCCACCCCGAACTCCTGATGCCGCTCTTGGCCAGGGGACCGCTCGTCGTCAAGCCGTACGACGGCACCTGCGGGTTGGGCGTGCGCGTCGTCCGGAACGAGGCCGAGCTCCTCGCCGAGGCACGCCCGTCGCACAAGCCGCCACCCGTTCTGGCACAGCGCTATCACCGGCCCGAGGGGCGCGACTTGAAGATCTACGTGATCGGCGAGCGGCTCTTCGGCGTCCGGAAGGTCTTCCCGGCCGTCACGGAGGCGGAGAAGTACGGCGAGCCGTTCGCCCCGACTGCCGAGCAAGCCGACATCGCGCTCCGCTGTGGCCGCGCGTTCGGCATCGACCTCTACGGCGTCGACTTGATCGAGAGCGATGGACAGACATACGTCGTGGACATGTCCAGCATCCCGGGCTTCAAAGGCGTGCCGGACGCGCCGTTGCATCTGGCGTCCTACTTCTACGCGGCGGCGGAGCGCGCCGCCAGCGGGCGACCGGTATTCCAGCCGGCGGTCGAGGTAGGTCCATGAAGTGGCTCATCATCAACGGGGACGACTTCGGTGCGAGCCCCGGGATCAACCGCGGCATTATCCAGGCGCACTACGACGGAATCCTGACGAGCGCGAGCCTGCTCGTCGACCGGCCGGCGAGCGGAGCGGCGGCCGCGCTCGCGCGTGAGCACACCAAGATGAGCCTCGGGCTCCACCTTGAGCTGGACGCCGGCGACCCGGACAGAGTGGCCGTCCAATGCGAGCGCCAGATGGCTCGTTTCCAGGAGCTCACTGGGGAGCGCCCGACCCACGTGGACTCCCACCACGCCGTGCACCACGACGCGCGCGTCTTGCCGCACGTGCTCGCGCTCGCCCAGCGAGCCGGCGCGCCGGTGCGGGGTCACTCCGGGGCCCGCCACCTCGGGAAATTCTACGGCCGCTGGGGCGGCGTCACCCACTCCGAGCAGATCGGGGTCGAGGGCTTGCTGCGCCTGCTGGACGCCGAGGTTCGAGAGGGCGTGACCGAGCTCTCGTGCCACCCCGGCTACGTCGAACCCGAATACCGCTCGAGCTATCTCGTGGAGCGCGAGCTCGAGCTGCGGACGCTGTGTGACCCCCGAGTGCGGCAGGCGATCCGCGACCGGGGGATCCGCTTGATGGGATTCCGGGACCTGGTGGCGCGCGCGCCCGCGGCGACGCTGACGGCGGAGGCGAAGTGACCACGGCCGTCATGTCGGTCTACAAAGTCGCCAGTTTCCCGGACGGCGGCGGCCACTTCTGGGTGTACCTGCAGTACGCGTTGGGGCTACGCCGCCTGGGGTGCGACGTCTACTGGCTGGAGCAGCTGCGCCCCGCCCGCCATTCCGAGCGGCAGAGCTACGTGATCTCGACCTTCCTGGAGCGGATGCAGCAGCTCGGATTCGAGGGCCGGACGCTGCTCTACACCCTGGACGGCGATCCACGCTTCATCGGCTGCACGTGGGGTGAGGCCGAGGCCGTGCTGCGGCGGGCGGACGTGCTGCTGAACTTCCACTACGCCATCGATCCGCGGCTACTCGCCTGCGCCCGGCGCACGGCGCTCGTGGACATCGACCCGGGGCTGCTGCAATTCTGGATGAGCTCGGGGCAGCTCAAAGTGCCCCCGCATGACAGCTATCTGACGACGGGCGAGACTGTGGGCACGCCCGCTGCTCGCTTCTCCGACTGCGGCTTGCGGTGGACACACATCCGTCCCCCGGTCTGCCTCGACCTCTGGCCGGTAACCTCTGATGCCCGATCCGTAGCCTTCACAACTGTCTCCAGCTGGTCCTCGGCCAGCTGGTTGAAGGTGGACCGAAACGGGGAGACCGTGCTCCTCGATAACACAAAGCGCGTGTCCTTCCTCGACTTCGTCGATCTGCCACGCCACACGAGCCAGCCGCTCGAGCTCGCGTTGTACCTCCTCGACCGCGATCCGGAGGGCGAGAGGCGCCTCAAGCAGGCCGAGAAGGACGCAGCGGACCGGGCCCACCTCGAGAGCCACGGGTGGCGGGTGCGAGACTCGCGCGAGGTTGCCGGCAGCCCCGAGGCGTACCGCGCTTACGTTCAGCAGTCGCGCGGCGAGTTCAGCTGTGCCAAGCCGTCGTGCATGGAATTCCAGAACGCGTGGGTCAGCGATCGCACGCTGTGCTACCTGGCGAGCGGGAAGCCGGTCGTGGTGCAGCACACCGGCCCAAGCTCGTACCTGCCCCACGGCGAGGGAATGTTCCGCTTCACCTCTCTCCCCGAGGCGGTCGAGGCGCTGGACAGCATCGCTAGCGACTACGCACGCCATTGCCGCGCGGCCCGTGACATTGCCGAAACGCATTTCGACGCGCGGCGCGTGTTGGAGACGGCGCTGAACGCCGCGCTGAGCACACAGCCGACGGCACTGCAGCGGGCGGGCGCATGAGCCTCACCGTCTGCCTCGCGCCGGCCAATACCGTGGCGTACCCCAACGGCGGGGGTCATCTCTGGGTCTACCTCCACTGGGCCCTGGCGCTCAAGGCGCTCGGCTGCCGAGTGATCTGGCTCGAGGGCATCGATGTCGACGACAGCGACAGATCACCTGCGGGCCGCCGCCGCAGGCGCGGTGGCCGTGCTGTCGACTGCGTCGCGACCCTCAAGACGCGCCTGGAGCCCTACGGCCTGGCCGACACGCTGGCGCTCTACGCGATGAACGGAGCCGCGGTCCCGGAGGACGTCGCCCAAGGCTCGCTGGACCTCGACGCCGCCGCTGGCGCCGATCTGCTCCTCAATCTGTGGCACTCGGCGCCCGCCACGGTCGTGCAGCGGTTCCGCCGCTCCGCGTTCGTCGACACCGATCCAGGGTTGCTCCAGATCTGGATGACGACGGGCGCCGTCGATCTCGCGCCGCACGACATCTACTTCACGATCGGCGAGACGGTGGGTCAGCCGGGCGCGCCGTTCCCCGACGGCGGCCGTGCTTGGTTGTACACGCCCCCTCCCATCTTCCTGCCGGAGTGGCCCGCGCTGCCGCCCAGCGGGCCCGGCCGGTACACCACGGTGGCGCATTGGTGGGGCGGGACCTTCGAGTACAACGGAACCACCTTCTGCAACGAAAAGCGGGTCTCCTTTCTCGAGTATCTCGACTTGCCGACCCGCACGCCCGTCCCGCTCGAGCTGGCGGTCTGCCTCGCTGAGCACTACGACGAGTACCGCCAGCTGATGGAGCCCAAGGGCTGGACGCTACGGGAGGCGTGGGACGTGAGTGCCACCCCCGAGGCGTATCGCACCTACGTGCAGCAGTCACGCGGTGAATTCAGCTGCGCGAAGCCCGCCTACGTGACGCTGCAAACGGCGTGGGTGAGCGACCGCACGCTGTGCTACTTGGCGAGCGGGAAGCCCGCCGTGGTACAGCACACTGGCCCGAGCCGTCTCCTGCCCGAGGCGGAGGGCCTGTTCCGGTTCCGCAACATCGACGAAGCGGCCGGTGCGCTGGCCGCCGTCGAAGCCGACTACGATCGCCACTGCCGCTCGGCGCGCGCGCTCGTCGCAGAACATTGCGATGGGCAGCGGGTCGTCCGGCAAGTCCTGGAGCGAGCGCTGCACCCGGGCGCCGGGGCCGCCCGCACGAGCCCGGTCGTCGATCTGCCGGGCGGGCTGCGGAACGCGCTCGAGCAGAACGGCGAGGCGGGATCGGCCGAGCTGGCCGAGGTGCTGCGTGACCTGCTGGACGGCGCGAGCCCCGGGCGGTGCAGGGTCAGTCTCACGCAGTTGAAGGCCCGAGTCTACCGGCTCGCCATCAGTGACGGGCCATGGCGCTCCGTGGTGCTCAAGCGGCTCGACCCCATCGTCGCCCAGCGCACGCGGCTCGTGGCCGAGCGCTGGCTGCCCGCACTCGGCCTCGGTGATCGCTGCGCCCGGCTGCTCGGGACCGCGGCCGAGCGCTGCGGCGACAGCGTGTGGCACGTGTACCAAGACCTGGGTGATGACACGCTCGCCACGAACCCCACACCGGAGTGTGTCGAGGCGACCGTGGATCTCATGGCCGAGCTCCACACCCGCGCCGCCCGTCACCCGGTGCTGCCGGACGTGCGCCGCTACGCCACCAACCTCGGCATGGAGTATTTCACGGCGAACGTCCGCGACTCCATCGCGGCGCTCGAAGCGCTCGCGGCTTCCGGGATCGAACCGCCCCCGGAGCACGCGGGGGTCGCCCCTCGCCTGCTCGAGCGGCTGCATCGGCTCAGGGCAGACGCGTCTCGGCGCGCGTGCGTGTTCGAGGAAGCGGCAGGGTCGGACACGCTGCTCCACGGCGACCTGTGGCCGATCAACGCCGTCGTAGCCCCCCACGCGGCGGCCTCACGCACGCGTCTGGTCGATTGGGACCGGCTGGGTGTCGGCCCGTTCAGCTACGACCTCTCGACGTTTCTCTTCCGGTTTCCCCCGGACCAGCGGCCGGGGATCCTGGAGCAGTACCGCCGGGCGGTGGAGCGCCTCGGGTGTCGCCTGGCCCCGACCGAGCAGCTCCACGTGCTCTTCGACACTGCCGAGCGGGCGCGCTATGCGAACCGGGTCATCTGGCCGGCCTTGGCGCTGGTCCGGGAGCACGCGGCGTGGGGATTTCCCGAGCTCGCCGAAGTCGAGCGCTGGTTCCGAGCGCTGGACCGGTCCCACAAACTCGGCGCTTGCGACTTGGCCCTATGCTGACGCCACCGCTCTGGTCGTTGCGCTCGCGTCTCCTGCCGATCGTGACGCTTCGATCCGTTCACCTCTGGGCGCTCGTCGCCCTCCTCCCGGCGCTGGGTGCACGCCCCGCCGCCGGCCAGGTAGGCGCGACCACCGATATCATCACCGGCAAGGTCACGGGGCCGGACAGCCAGCCCCTCGCCGGCGCCGTCGTCGTCGCGACGTCGGTGGAAACCCGCGTTTCGCATCAGCGGACGTCCGACGCGAATGGCCGCTTCACCATCGTCTTCCCGGACGGAGGCGGGCGCTACGAGCTGACGGCGCGGTTCATCGGCATGGCGGCGGTCCAGGTCAATGTCGCCCGCCAGGCGGACGAGGACCGGATCGTGGCCAGTATTCGCATGGGGCTGGCCGCGGTGCCGCTCG
>Ga0209808_1000690_pt1 | contig 16751 bp, 18 predicted proteins | sample GraSoiAngelo_157_FD_186171 | JGI IMG/M metagenome (GOLD analysis project Ga0209808, IMG submission 186171) | Grasslands soil microbial communities from the Angelo Coastal Reserve, California, USA - 14_1009_16_20cm (SPAdes) (version 2) | ecosystem: Environmental > Terrestrial > Soil > Grasslands ... | reverse complement strand
AGCCTCGACGGTGAGCCCCAGGTTGCCCCACAGGTGGGCATTCCCCTGGACATCCGCGCGCTGAACATGAATGATGGCGACGTCCGGCTTTACCGCAGCTACAGCGAGCAGACTGGGGCCGCCGAACGGATCGTCGACCGGCCGGATGCGTGGATGTCCGCGGACGATGTCGCCTCCGATGCCGGTGAAGGTCGGGAGATAGGGCAGACCCATGGCGGCTGCTTTGAGCGCTAATCCAACGGTGAAGTTCGAGTGGTCTTCCATCACGATCCGCCGGGGCACGCCCTGCTCGTAGGCGCGTCGAAAGCCATAGCCCGACCCGCCCGCAACATTCCCGACCCATGCCGCAACCACCTTCGCAACCGTGCCGGCGGCGATCAACTGGTCGAATGCCATGTCGGAGATCGGCCCGATCAGCGTCAGGTCGCGCCGCTGCTGCCGGATGATTTCGTGAACCGCGGCGAACGGGATTCCGGACTCGAGGGCGAGACCTAACGCAATGGCATCGCCGTCATGCACGTGCTCCGCGACCGCGTCGCGGAGGGTCTGGCGCTTGTCCGTCAGTGGTGACTCCAGGCCGGCGCCCGTTTCTCCCGGAACGCGCGGATCCCCTCATCGGCATCGCTGGATGGGGCGACCGCAGCCTTGTAGGTGGCGATGGCGGCGTCCAGCCGCTGCAACACTGCGGGTGCCCGTTGGCCCCGGGTGGCGCTGGTCAGCGCCCGCAGCGCCACCGCGCTATGCCCGGCGAGCTTCTTCGCCATCTCCTCGGCGGTTTGCGCCAGGCTGGCCCTCGCGACAACCTGGCTCACCAGCCCCGCCTGCTGGGCCGCGCGTGCATCCATGGATTCGCCGAGCAGCAGGCCCATCGCGAGTGGCCAGGTACAGCGCTCGGGCAGGCAAGCCGCCGCCACCGGCGGAAAGGCGGCGAGCGTGATTTCGGGGAAGGCGAGGACCGTGTCGTCGGCCGCGATGACGATATCGCACAGCAGCGCGATCTCGGCGCCGCCGCCGAGCGTCGAACCCTGGATCGCCGCGATGGTGATCGGCCTCAGATTGAGCAGGAGCCGGGCATTTTCGCGCACTTCCGCCAGCATCGCATCGGACCGGGAGGCGACGTGGTCCGCAATGTCGACGCCGGCTGAGAAGGCGCGCGGCAGGGCGCTGCTCAACACCAGCACGCGGATCTCTGGGACATCACACTGTCGCAGCGCGCCGTTGAGCCGTCGCAGCATCTCGATGTCCAGGACGTTCACGGGCAGTCGATCCAGCGTGAGGTGGGCGACCCCATCGAGGATCCGAATCGTGACCGGAACCGAAGACCGATCGGATGCCGCCACCGTCGGTAATGCTAGTACGCTAGCGACATGCAAACGTGCCCTCGCTGCCGCCGCTCCGTGGCGTCCGAGGCCGCCTTCTGTCCGCATTGCGGCGCCCAGCTTCGCGTCCAACCGGTCCAGGGAGAGATCATCGATGGCACGAAGCGCTTTGCCCGGAATCGGCCGGTCAGTCCCGGCCGAGCGGCCCGCCTCTCCATCGTGCCTGGCCTTGGCCACTGGTACGCGGGGGCCCCATTGAAGGGCCTGGCCTTTTTCGCCGCCATCATGGGCCCGCTGGTGGTCGGGACCGAGCTGGACCTCACGGTGGTGGGCGCTGCGGTCGGAATCCCGCTCGACCTCGGTGGTGTTGGACTCTGGGCGTTTTGTGCCTACGACGCCTATCGCACGGCACGAAATCGGATGCGACCGGCGGCCTGAGCCGCCCCGATCCGCAATACGCCCGGCAACCGACGCAATGGCGCTCGCAACCTTTGACGCCTAATGTCGCGATGTGGGGCGGGAGCGACGGGTCCTCTTAGTCGAAGACGACGCCGACGTCGCCGAACTGTATGTGGTTCAACTACGCCGTGACGGCGTGCCGCTCGAGCACGTGCGCAGCGGCCAGGAGGCCGACAGCTTCGTTCGCGGTCGGGGTCCCGTTCTCATCCTGATCGACCTCAAGCTGCCCGATGTCGACGGCCGGGAGCTGATCGAGCGCTGGAGCGGCGACCCCATCTGCGGAGCAATTCCGATCTGGATCTTGAGCAACACGATGCCCGAGGACAACCTCTGGTGGCATGCCGCGCCGAATGTTCAGCGCTACTTCCTCAAGTCACGGGTTGTTCTGTCACGGCTCAGCCTGGAGATCCGGGCAACGCTCGGTCTTCCTTACGGTGAGCGGATCAGCAACCGTATCGCCAGCTAGCCCGCTCTCGATAATTGCCCAATGGAAGTCCCTCCTGCGGCGCTGCCACCACGGCCGCAGGAGCGGCTGCGCTGGCTCGATCTGATCCCGGTCCTGGCGTTCACGATTGCGGGCATCATCCTCGTAATCCTGCTGGCGGTGACGCTGGCTCGACTCAACCGATCCTTCTACCAGGCCAACCTGGGGACGATCGGACTGAGCGCGGCCCTTCTCGTCTACCTCGGCTTTGGGGCGGGAATCGTGGTCGCGCTTCGGAGGCTGCGGGCGCCGTTGGCCTTTCTGGGCCTGCACTGGCCGACGCGTCGTGATCTGGGTTTGACGCTTGTCCTGATCGTGCCCTGGTATATCGGGGTCGCGGCGGTCACCACCCTGTCCTCGGCCGTGCTCAATCACGGCCTGGCCATCCCCAGCAACGCCCGACAGCTTTTCATCCAGCATCCGGCCGGACTGCGCGTCCTGGCGCTCGCCCTGCTGGTCACCGCGGTGGCCGCCCCCCTGTGTGAGGAAGCCTTCTTTCGCGGGATGTTGTTTCGACTCCTGCACGCGCGCGTACCGCTGTGGGCGGCGGTCGTGCTGAGCGCGTTGGCCTTCGGCCTGGCTCACGCCAGCCCGGCGATCAGTCTCGCCCTACTGCCGGTCTTTACCTATATGGGGGTCGTGCTCACCCTGATCTACGCCTGGACCGGCTCGCTGACAAACACGGTGCTGTTGCATTCCTTCAACAACGCCGTTGGCACCGTGGCCGTCTACGTGCTGGTCACCCGGTCGCTCAGCTGATCCGTCGGGATCAGCGAGACCTTCTGCTTTGGCACACGGTCGACGACCACTTCCATCGGCGCATTGCGCACGACATGTTCGGCGATTCGGCCGAGGGGGCCCTCATTGGGACGGTTCTGGTAACTGATCCCCATGACGATCAAGTCGGCGCCTTCCTCGCGCGCGATCTCGACGATGCGATGGCCCGCCTGTCGCGCCCCAAGGACTTTCGTGCGGGGCTCGATCGCGTGCTGGGTGGCGATGAAAGCGGCCGCGTCGAGCGCGCGCTGGATCCGAGGATCCTTTTCGGGCATAACCAGTGGAGCCTGGAGCGGGATCTCGTGGACGTAGACGATGACCATCTCCGCCTTGTGCCCCTGATTCAGCCGGGCAGCCAGTTCAACGGCACGGACCGATGCGCCCAGATCGAGAATCGGAACGAGAACCTTGCGGATCGATTCCACCGAGCGGACCGTGCTGGTGGCGCCTCGTGGGGCGGGCGGTGGGACCCGAAGCATCCAGCCAAGCGTCCCCGCCAGGCCGATGGTGAAGCCAACCGCCAGAGTGACACCGACCGGATTGAGAGCGAGGCTCAAGGTCGGAGCCGGCCGGCAACCTGCAGCCGCCAGGCACCAAACGCCAGCAGGCCGACGCCGGCGATGGCATACGGGATGGACCGCACCTGGACCAGATCACGCACCAGGATGAGTACGCCGAGCACGATGGAAACGATGCCCACGGCCTGGGTGAATCGATAGGCGCCCACTACTTTTCGAAGAAGCGCTTGACCTTGTCGGCGCCGATGGTGGTCGGGCAGATCGTTTCAAGACCGAGCTCGGCATAGACGCCGGCCCGCGCCGGGTCGTAGATCCGGCAGATCACCTTCTTCACGTTGAACTCGTGCTGCGCCAGCTGGGCCGCCATGATGTTGGTGGTGTCGGCGTTCGTGACCGCCACGAAGGCCTCCGCCCGGTCGGTGCCGGCCCGGCGCAGGATATCCTCGTCGACCGCCGAGCCGAAGACCATCTCGCCCACGAAGTCTTCTCCCAGGCGGTTGAAGGCGGCCTCGCTAAAGTCCACGACAGTCACCTCATCACCCTCTTCACTCAGCTGCCGCGCCAGGCTGGAACCAACCCGGCCGCAACCCACGATCACTGTGCGCATTTCGCTCCTAGACTAACTCTACCCGCGCGGCAGGAACGTAATCAGCGTCTCGGATTCGTTTAGCGCCCAAATGGCGAGGGTATATACCGCCCAGCTTGCCCCGGCGCCCCGCGTGCCCGGGCCGCGGAAATGAAGGAGAAATCACAATGGCAAAGACAGTAGGCATCGACCTGGGCACCACGAACTCAGTGGTCGCGGTCATGGAGGCCGGCGAGCCGGTCGTCATTCCAAATGCCGAAGGCGGCCGGACCACGCCCTCCGTCGTCGCCTTTACCAAGTCGGGGGAGCGCCTGGTGGGCCAGCTGGCCCGCCGGCAGGCCGCCGTCAACCCGGAGAACACCGTGTTCTCGATCAAGCGATTCATGGGCCGAAACTACAACGAGGTCGATCGCGAGCGGAAGATGGTGCCCTACAAGACGCTGGCCGGCAAGGACGGCCGGGTCGAGGTTGAAATCCAGGGACAGCGGTACACGCCCGAGCAGATCTCGGCGATGATCCTGCAGAAGCTCAAGACCGATGCCGAAGCCTACCTGGGCGAAAAAGTGACGGACGCGGTCATCACCGTGCCGGCATACTTCAATGACTCCCAGCGGCAGGCAACCAAGAACGCCGGCCAGATCGCCGGCCTCAACGTGGTCAGGATCATCAATGAGCCAACCGCCGCGTCGTTGGCTTACGGCCTCGACAAGAAGGAGAACGAGAAGATCCTCGTCTTCGACCTCGGTGGCGGAACCTACGACGTGTCGGTCCTCGAAGTGGGCGAAGGTGTCTTCGAAGTCAAGGCCACCAACGGCGACACGCACCTCGGCGGCGACGACTACGACCGCCGGCTGGTGGACTACATCGCCGACGAGTTCAAGAAAGAGCAGGGTATCGACCTGCGCAATGATCGGCAGGCCTTGCAGCGGCTGACCGAGGCGGCCGAGAAAGCGAAGATCGAGCTGTCCAGCCGGATGGAGACCGACGTCAACCTGCCCTTCATCACCGCCGACCAGAACGGTCCCAAGCACCTCGACATCAAGATCTCACGTGCCAAGTTCGAGCAGCTGACCGCGGACCTGACCGAAAAGACGGTCGCCCCCTTCAACGCCGCGCTCAAGGACGCGGAACTCACGCCCACCGAACTCAATGAGGTCATCCTCGTCGGTGGGGCAACGCGGATGCCCGCCATCCAGGAGCTGGTCAAGAAACTCGCGAACGGCAAAGAGCCTCACCGGGGCGTCAACCCGGATGAGGTGGTCGCCGTTGGCGCCGCCATCCAGGCCGGCGTGCTGAAGGGCGAGGTCAAGGACGTCCTGCTGCTCGATGTCACCCCACTGTCGCTCGGGATCGAGACCTACGGCGGCGTCATGACCAAGCTCATCGAACGGAATACCACCATCCCGACCTCCAAGAGCCAAATCTTCTCGACGGCGTCCGACAATCAGCCGTCGGTCGAGGTGCACGTGCTCCAGGGCGAGCGCGAGATGGCGTCGGGCAACAAGACGCTCGGCAAGTTTCATCTCGATGGCATCGCCCCGGCCCCGCGTGGAATCCCGCAGATCGAGGTGACCTTCGACATCGACGCCAACGGCATCCTCAATGTCCGTGCCAAGGACCTGGGAACCGGCAAGGAGCAGAAGGTCACGATCACGGCCTCGACGACGCTGAACAAGGACGAAGTCCAGCGCATGGTCAAAGACGCCGAGGCGCACGCGGAGGAAGATCGCAAGCACAAGGAAGAAGTCGAAGCCCGCAACCAGGCGGACAGCCTCGTCTACCAGGCGGAGAAGGTGCTCAAGGACAACGCCGACAAGATCGATGCCACGATTCGCTCGGAGGTCGAGAGCAAGATCGAGCCGGTGAAGCAGGCCATCAAGGACAACGACGTGGACCGCATGCGGACGACCAGCCAGGAGCTGGCCGCATCGATGCAGAAAATCGGCGAGGCCGTCTACAGCCAGGCTCAGGGTGCCGGCGCCGGCGCACAGTCGGCCACTGGCACGGAAGGCCCGGGGTCGGGCAAGTCCGGTGACGGCGACGTCGTCGACGCCGACTTCAAAGAGGTCTAAGCCCGCGGACTGACCCTACCCCCACGCGGGGGAGGGTCAGTGTCCGAGGTTCACCGGGACGCGTCGCAGCACGAAGTCCTCGTCGTGTACGGTCTCCGGCACCCGGTGCTGCTCAATCTCCTCCCGTTCGATCGGCTTGACGCGCCACCCGCGGTGATAGACGAGATCCCCACCAAGATAGGCACTCGCCAGCAGCGTTAGTGTCGAAATCCCACCGAGCCAGACGCCCCGCCTGGATCCAGGCTTCTTGAGGCTGCGGCCGCCGAGGGAGGCAATGCCCACGCCCAGCGCGGTTAGATTCAGGAGGCCGTGCGTGAACCCGGTACTCTGGGCCGGGTCATCGACCTCCATCTGGAGATAATCCGCAAGCCCAAACAGCGCGGTCGGGATAGCGAGCGCCACGCCCGCAGCGGAGTTGAGATAGCCCGCCTTCTCCAGGTCCGGCTGGCCGGCCATGCGTCCCCAGAACGAAAACGCGAAACCGATCGGAATCAATGCCGCCGGCAGGTCGGTCGTAAGCGCGTGCAGGGGATGGCCCATGATCACGGGATTGATGGCCGGGAGCCGGCGCCGGATGCGTTCCCAGCGGCGGATCCACGACGTCGACGGTTCGGTGGACATGCGCCCAAGTTTAGTGAGTATTCTGAATCGGGTACATCCTGAGCATGCCGTTTCGACCTGACCGTTTGACCGAGAAGACCCAGGAAGCCATCCAGCAGGCGCAGGCGCTTGCCCAGGAAGCTCAGCAGCAGGAGATCACGCCCGAGCATCTCCTTCTGGCACTGCTCCAGCAGCCCGATGGCACGGTGCCGCCGATCCTGCAGCAAATCGGTGTGGATCCGAGCCGGGTGGCCGCCGAGCTGAAGGCCCAGCTCGATCGACTCCCAAAGGTCTATGGCGCGGAAAGCTACCTGGGGTCACGACTCCGCCGGCTGCTCGACGCCGCTTGGAGTGAGATGGAGCGGCTCAAGGACGAGTACCTCTCGACCGAGCACATCCTGCTCGCGATCGTCGACGAGGCGAACAGCGAAGGCGCGCGCCTGCTGCAGCGGGCCGGGGTCTCACGGGAGAAGATCCTCCAGGCGCTTACCCAGGTGCGTGGATCGTCTCGTGTGACAGACGCCTCGCCTGAGTCGAAGTTTCAGGCGCTGGAAAAGTACACGCGCGACCTGACCGCCCTGGCGCGGGAAGGAAAACTCGACCCGGTCATCGGCCGGGAGCAGGAGATCCGTCGTGTAATCCAGGTCCTCTCCCGGCGGACGAAGAACAACCCGGTCCTGATCGGCGAGGCCGGTGTCGGCAAAACGGCGATCGTCGAGGGACTGGCCCAGCGCATCGCGCAGGGTGATGTGCCCGAATCCCTGAAAGACAAGCGGGTGGCTGCCCTCGATCTTGGCGCGCTGATCGCCGGCACCAAGTACCGGGGCGAATTCGAAGATCGGCTGAAGGCGCTTCTCAAAGAGATCGAGTCGTCCGACGGCCGGATCATCCTCTTTATTGATGAACTCCATACCCTGGTGGGCGCCGGTGCCGCCGAAGGGGCGATGGATGCCTCGAACCTGCTCAAACCGGCACTGGCGCGGGGTCAGCTTCGCTGCGTCGGGGCCACAACACTGGACGAGTACCGCAAGCACATCGAGAAGGATGCGGCGCTCGAGCGCCGTTTCCAGCCGATCTTCGTCGGCGAGCCCTCGGTCGAAGACACGATCTCGATCCTGCGCGGACTGAAGGAGAAGTACGAGGTGCACCACGGGGTGCGCATCACCGATGCGGCGATCGTGGCCGCTGCGATGCTATCCCAGCGATACATCACCGATCGTTTTCTGCCGGACAAAGCCATTGACCTGATCGATGAGGCCGCGTCCAGTCTCCGCATGGAGATCGACAGTCTTCCCACCGAACTGGATGAGATCGAGCGCCAGATTCGCCAGCTGGAGATCGAACGCCAGGCGCTCAAGAAGGAGCAGGACCGGGCATCCAGGGACCGGCTCAGCGCGATCGAGAAGGAGCTGGCCAATCTGCAGGAGCAGAGCCGGGCGATGCGTGCGCAATGGCAGAACGAGAAGGCCCTGATCCAGCAGATTCGGGAAATCAAAGCTCGCCTGGAGCAATTGCGGCTGGACGCGGAGCGGGCCGAGCGGATGGCGGATTTCGAGCGGGCCGCCCGGCTGAAATACGGGGAGACCCCGGCGCTGCAGAAGGAACTCGACGCCAAAAACACCGAGCTGGTCGCGCTGCAGAAGGACCATCGCCTGTTGAAGGAAGAGGTCGACGATGAAGACATCGCCCGCATCGTTTCTCGCTGGACCGGAATCCCGGTGCAGAAAATGCTCGAGGGCGAAGTCCAAAAGCTCCTCAAAATGGAAGAGCGCTTGCACGAGCGCGTCGTCGGTCAGGACGAGGCGGTCACCGCGGTCGCGAACGCCGTCCGACGCGGGCGCGCGGGACTGAGCGATCCAAACCGCCCGATTGGGTCATTCATTTTCCTCGGGCCGACCGGGGTTGGGAAAACGGAGCTGGCCCGCTCGCTGGCAAATTTCCTGTTCGACGACGAGCAGGCCATGGTGCGGATCGATATGTCGGAGTACATGGAGAAACACACCGTCGCCCGGCTCGTGGGTGCGCCGCCTGGCTACGTCGGCTACGAGGAAGGCGGTCAACTTACCGAGGCGGTGCGCCGCCGGCCCTACAGCGTCATTCTCTTTGACGAGATCGAGAAGGCGCACCCGGATGTGTTCAACATCCTGCTGCAGATCCTCGAGGATGGCCGCCTTACGGACGGCCAGGGCCGGACGGTTGACTTCCGCAACACGGTCATCATCATGACGTCGAACCTGGGGAGCCACCTGTTGCAGGATCCGAACCTGTCCGATGCTGATCGGCAGCGATTGGTGCTGGAGACGGTCCGGCAAAACTTCCGTCCGGAATTCCTCAATCGCGTCGATGAGATCATCATCTTCAAGCCGCTGAGCCGTGAACAGATCAAGTCGATCGTCGACATCCAGCTCGAGCGGCTGCGGAAGCGACTGGCGGAGCGGCGGATCAGCCTGCAGCTCACCCCGGTGGCCCTGGAGCTGATTGCGAACGAGGGATACGACCCGACCTACGGGGCTCGGCCGCTCAAGCGCGTCATCCAGCGCCGAATTCAGGATCCGCTGGCGATGGCAATTCTGGACGGCAAGTTCGGTGAAGGCGACACCGTCGTGGTCGATGCCGAAAAGAGCGAGCTCATGATGCGCAAGGCGGGCCGGCCGGAGGCTGCGGCGGTCGCCGCGTCATAAGGCCCCACCGCGCTCGCGGCTCAGTACAATAGCCGAGCGCTGTTAAGCCGCCTTAGCTCAGCGGTAGAGCAATGGTTTCGTAAACCATCGGTCCGGGGTTCGAATCCCCGAGGCGGCTCCAACCTTTAATAGACTTCGTCGGTGCGCACCATATCGGCGACGACGGCCCGGCGGCTGGCGATCACGCGCCAGCGATTGGTCGGTCAGACCAGCAAATCGAGCGCCGATAGCATCTTCGATGTCGTCAAGGATCTAGGCTTCCTGCAACTCGACCCGACCAACGTGGTCGCGCCGAGCCACCAGCTCGTGGTATTCAGCCGCGTCGGGCCCTATCAGCCAAAGCACCTGGAGACCTTGCTCTGGGATGAGCGCCGCCTGTTCGAGTCCTGGGCGCATGCCGCGTCGATTGTGGTGACCGAGCACTATCCGATCTACCGCTGGATCATGCATCGTGTCGCGACCGGCAAGGGCTTTTGGCATGGCTTCACGACTTCAGGCGAGCGACAGTCGCAGCGCGTCCTGGCATGGATGAAGGCGAACGACGCGCTGCGACGTAGCATGATGCGCCAGATCCGAGAACGTGGCCCACTGCCCTCGCGCGCCTTCGAGGATCGGTCGACCGGCGCCTGGCGGAGCAGCGGCTGGAACAACGGCCGCAACGTCGGCATGATGCTCTTCTACCTGCAGATGATGGGACAGCTGATGGTCGCGGGGCGAAGCGGTGGTCAAAAACTGTGGGATCGCCCGGAGCGGTGTCTGCCCACGTGGACTCCGAAGACCAGGCTGGGGGAACCGGCGATCGTCCGCTGGGCGGCGGAAATCTCGCTACGAGCGCTTGGTGTCGCATCGCCAACGGATATCCGCGAGCACTTCATTCGATGGAAGTATGTGAATCTGCCGGCGGCGCTGGCTTTCCTGGAGAAGCAGGGACGGATTGAGCAGGTCACAGTCCGAGACGGCGACCGCCCATGGCCGGGGACCTGGTATGTGCACGCCGATGACCATGTGATTCTCGACCGAATCGAGGCAGACTCGTGGAGCCCGCGAACGACCCTGCTCTCGCCGTTCGACAACTTGATCATCGATCGACGGCGTACTCGCCTGATGTTTGGGTTCGATTACACGATGGAGATTTACGTCCCTGCGGCAAAGCGGCGCTACGGCTACTACGCAATGCCCGTCCTTCATGAAGACCGGCTCGTGGCGCGCATCGACCCAGCGTTCAACCGAGACAAGATGCAGCTATCGGTCCGGGGAGTCAGCGTCGAGCCTGGCCGCGATGATCTGCAGGTGGCCCGGGCCACACGGGGGGCGATCGCCGGGCTTGCGACGTTCCTCGGAGCCAGGGCAATCGACTACGACGGTAAGGTGCCGTCTCGCTGGCGGCGGGTGCTCAGCGCCTGACCGGCATAGCGGACTGCAAGGTGGCTGTCGCGAGCCGCGTTGTATATCACGTGGAGCGAGGTGGGGAGGCCACGCCGGTGGCGGCCGCCAAGGGGATGGTCTTCGACCTCATCTGCCGCGGCTGCGGCGCGTGCGCTCAACGCGCTTGGGACCCCACGGAGGCCGTAAGCGCGACCACCTGCCCGGATTGTGATGCGGCCATGTCGGTGATCGGCATCGACTTTCCGGCTGGACGCGAGCAGGCCAAGATCACACGGGTGCTCGAAGTTATCCAGGGCGCGGGCATCGTGCCGGTGGCCGTCGAGCGGCGAGCCCGCGGTCGATTGCGGCCTGAAGCAGCGTAGTTAGCCGTAGAATGTGCCGCGAATGGCGGCATTCTGGTTCTGGGTGATCGTGGCGGTCGCCTTCGCGATCGCGGAAGTCATGACGGTCGCCTTCTTCGCTGCCTTTATTGCCCTCGGTGCGCTCGGCGCCGCGATCGCGAGCCTGCTCGGGTTCAACCTGCTGGTCCAGGCGATCGTCCTCGGAGTCATCGGCGTGGCCGGCATCTTCGTGGCACGGCCCTATCTCGTGGCGCGGATGCATGTCGGCCGGCCGGCGCTCCGATCGGGTGCCGAGAGCATGGTGGGCCATCGGACGGTGTTGATTGAGGCAATCCCGGGCAATGGGCAACCAGGCCACGTTAAGATCGCCGGTGAACTCTGGCCCGCCCTCACCGACGACGGCAGCGCCCTGCCGGCGACCACCCCTGTGGTCGTGACCGCGCTTCGCAGCACCGTCCTGATCGTCCGCGCGGCGTCGTCCCAACCAACCCCGACCGTCTGAGAAGAGGTGGAAACATGTCCGCACAGCTGATCGTCGGCGCGATTCTCGTCCTGCTCGCGGTGGTCATCATTGCCCGAACCGTCAACGTCATCCAGCAGGGTTACCAGGGCATCGTGAAACGTCTCGGCGAGTTCCATTCGGTGCGCCAGCCCGGCGTCACTTTTCTGGTGCCGCTGGTCGACTCGATGGTGCTCGTCGACATCCGCGAGACCCCTCGGACCGGCGACAAGCAGGAGGTCATCACCCGTGACAACGTCACGGTCAGTGTCAATGCCACCATCTTCAGCCAGGTCGTCGACCCCAAGCTGGCGCTGTTCAGCGTCAGCAACTACTTCATCGCCATCGACCAGCTCTCGCGGACGACGCTCCGCGCCATCTTCGGCGGGATGTCCCTGGATGAGGCGCTGAGCCAGCGGGAGCGCATCAATGCCCAGTTGCAGCAGCAGATGGAGTCGGTAACCGACAAGTGGGGAATCCGGATCAACCGGATCGAGATCGTCGACATCACGCCACCGCAGACCATCCTCAATGCCCTGGCCCTGCAGAAACAGGCCGACCAGGAGAAGCGGGCGCTGATCCTGAAGTCGGAGGGCCAGCAGCAGTCGGCCATCAACATCGCCGACGGCCAGCGGCAAGCGCAGATCAAGACCGCCGAAGGTGATCGCCAGTCCGCCATCCTCCGGGCGGAGGGCGCCAGACAAGCGGCCATCCTCGAGGCGGAGGGACGGGCGCAGGCGGTGACGACCGTCTATAAGGCGATCACGGACGCGAACCCGAATCCCACCCTGGTCTCGATCCTGCAGCTCGACACACTGTCGAAGTTCGCGGCGAGCGAGAACGCCAAGCTGATCGTGCCAGTGGAAACGGCGGGGCTGCTCGGCGCGGCGCAAGCGCTGCGCAGCGTGCTCGACGGAGTACCGTCGGGCGGCAAGTCATAGACAAACCCTCAGCGACCGACGTCTCGATCGCCATTCTCGACCCCGCGGAGCATCACCTCGTTCGGCCGCTGCTGCGCGACTTGATGCTGGATGAGCAGGGCCACTACGACCATCCCCGGCTGACCCGCGATGAGATCGAGCACGACATCGCCAAGGCCCCGCCGGAACGCTTCACCGGCGAGAACATCATCCTGGCGGCGCAGGCCGCGGGAAAGGTCGTCGGCCTCTGCTGGTGCGTCCTCTTCAACCCCGGCACAGGCCTCGAGGCGGAGGTCGCCGAAGTGTATGTCGATGCCGCATTTCGCTCTCAGGGAGTTGGTGGTCGATTGCTGCGGCAGGCCGTGGAATTGTTTCGTCAACGACATGTCACCTTCGCCGCCGTCTGGACTCGCGAGAGCAATCCGCAGGCGGTGCGCCTCTACGAGGAGGCAGGGTTCCGCCGCACCGAGCAGCTGGTCCTTACGTGGCTTCCGCTGCCGGGTCGCTGAAACACCGGGGGTAGAATTGGGCTGAGTTCGATGGCGAGCGAACCTCAATACCTCCCACCACCGACCGAACCGGCGCCCGTGTCGCCGTCGCCGGTGCAACCGGTACCAAAGCCGCGCCGTCGCCGGGGCATCCTCGGCATCGTCGCCATCAGCGCGGTGGTCGGGGCGCTGGCCGGGTCCGTGGCGACCATCGTCGTGGCTCCGCGGCTGATCAAGGTGACCTCCACCGGCAATGCGCTGGTGGCGCCGCTGGCGCCGATCAACAACACACTGACCGAAGAATCGGCGGTGATCAACGTCGCCAACCTGGCCGGCAAAGCCGTGGTCGAGATCAAGACCACCATCACGTCGGCGGACACTTTCCTTCAACAGGAGCAGCACGGCATCGGGTCGGGCTTCATCGTTCGCTCGGATGGCTACATCGTGACGAATAACCACGTCGTCGAAAACGCCCGGCAGCTGCAGATCATCCTGCGCGATCAGGCAAAGAAATACGATGCCCGCGTCGTGGGCACCAGCCCGGAGGATGACATCGCGGTGCTGAAAATCGACGCGCAGAACCTTCCATCCCTGGGTTGGGGCGACTCGAGTGCCCTCAAGGTCGGCCAGCTGGCGATCGCCATCGGCAGTCCACTCGGTCAGCAGAACAGCGTGACCAAGGGCGTGATCAGTGCGCTGCACCGCTCGATCCAGGTTCCGGATCCGGCGTCGGTAGGCGGCACGGAGAACATCCTGAATGCCATCCAGACGGATGCCCAGATCAACCCGGGCAACAGCGGCGGCCCGCTGCTGAATTCCGCGGGGCAGGTCATCGGCGTCAACTTTGCGATCGAGCAGGCGCAGGCCGGCCCCGGGCTGGGCTTCGCGCTCGACGGGAACGCGGCCCACGATATCGCGAACCAGCTGATCCAGACGGGGCACGTGAACCGGCCCTACCTCGGGGTCACTTATCAGCAGCTCGATGAGACCGCGGCCGCCGCCAATAGCCTGGTGGTGGGCGCGCTGGTCACGGAGGTCAGCTCCGGATCGCCGGCGGACCGGGCCGGGATCAAAGCCCATGACGTCGTGACCAAGGTCAACGACCAGGCGATCGATGACGATCACCCGCTCAAGGACGTCCTCCGACAATTCGCCCCGGGAACCCGAGTCACTGTCACCATCTACCGCGGCGGCAAGAGCCAAACGCTCCAGGTCACGCTCGGAACGCACCCCTGATCGCGGCGCCGCCCAGCTCGCCGTCGTCGATTATCGACCGGAGCGTCCGGCAAGCCGTCGCCTCCATCAGCGACTGGCCGGCCGATACCGCACTACCTGCGGTACTTGTCGAGCGAACCCAGAACCCGGCACACGGTGATTACTCGGTCACGCTGCCGCTGAAGCTGGCCCGCACGCTGCGGCGGCCGCCGATGACGATTGCGAATGAGCTGGTCGCCGCCATGGCGCTGCCGTCATCGTTTGGCCGCACCGCGGTGGCGCCACCCGGATTCATCAACGTCACCCTCGACCCGGCGTGGCTGCAGGCTCAGCTAGCGCCGATCGCCGGCGCGGGCGAGCAATGGGGGAGAAGCGAGCTCGGCCGTGGTATTCGGGTTCAGGTCGAGTTCGTCAGCTCCAATCCGACTGGGCCGATGCTCTTCAGCCATGCGCGCGGGGCCGTGGTGGGCGACGTCGTCGCCCGTGTGCTCGAGGCGGACGGTTACGCCGTCCAGCGCGAGTACTACGTCAACGACCAGGGGAAACAGATTCGATTGTTCGGCGATTCGATTCGGGCGCGCATGCTCGGCGAGCCCACCCCCGAGGGCGGCTACAGCGGCGACTACGTGACCGAGATCGCCAATCAGGCTCGCACGCAAGGCCTGCCTGCTGAGGCCACCGCGCTGGCAACATTCGGGATCCGCTGGGTGCGGAATAGCATCGAACACGATCTGGACCGCCTCGGCGTGCACCACGACCACTGGTTTTACGAGAGCACGCTATATGCCGGCCTGAACACGGAGATCCTCGGAAGGCTCGAGGCTTCCGGGCGAATCGTCGTCAAGGACGGGGCGACCTGGTTCAAATCCGATACCCAGAAAGACGAGGTCGTGATCCGGAGCGACGGCTATCCGACGTATTTCGCGTCGGACATCCTCTATCACTTCGACAAGTTCGAGCGTCGGCACTTCGAGCGGGTGGTCGATGTCTGGGGAGCCGATCACCAGGGACAGGTGGGCCGGGTCAAGGAGGCACTGGCGGTTCTGGGAATCGATCCGGCGCGACTCTCGGTGCTGCTGGTCCAGCTCGTTTCCGCGAAACTGGGCAAGGAGACGGTCCGCATGTCGCGCCGGGCGGGCGTCGGCATCTCGCTCCGTGAGATGCTTGATGACGTCGGGCCCGATGCGTTGCGCTACTTCTTCCTGCTCCGGTCGGCCGACGCGCAGATGGAGTTTGATGTCGAACTCGCCCGGCGGCAGTCCAGCGAGAACCCGGTCTACTACGCGCAATACGCCCATGCCCGCCTGGCCAACGTGCTGAATTTTGGCGCCCAGGCCGCCGGCGAACCGACACTCGATCGACTCAACTCCGAGTGGGAGCTCGCTCTGATGCGCATCATGCTGCGCTGGCCGGATGTGGTTCGTGAATCGGCGGAAGCGCTGGAACCACACCGGCTGGCGTTCTTCACCGATGAGCTCGCTGCCGCCATCCATCGCTTCTACAAGAACTGCCGGGTGGTGACCGAGGACGCGCCGCTGACCGCCGGCCGACTGCTCTTGTCTCGTGCGGCGCGAATCACTATCGCGAACGCGCTGGGCGTGATGGGGGTCAAGGCTCCAGACCGGATGTAGACTAGCGCCCGATGGAAGTCACCTACTTCGGCCTGAACGCCGTGCGGCTGCGGGGGCGGGAGGCCACCGTCATGATTGATCCCTACGAGCCAAAGCTCGGGCTGTCTCCCGTGCGTCTCAATGTCCAGATCGTCGTGCTCACCCACGAGGACCCAACCCATTTCAGTCTGCAGGGGCTGGCCGGCGATCCCCATGTCGTTACCGGCGCGGGCGAGTTCGAGATCAAAGGCGTAGCGATGAACGGAACGCAGACATACCACGACGGTAAGAAGGGTGCCGAGCGAGGAAAGAATTTCGTCTACACCGTGGAAATCGACGATCTCCGTTGCTGTCATCTCGGCCACCTGGGCCATGCGCTGACGGAGGACCAACTCGACGCGATCGGCAGCAAGATCGATGTTCTTTTCGTGCCGATTGGCGGCGGCAGCCATATCAATTCGGCCCAGGCGACGGAGATCGTGAACCAGATCGAGCCCAAGATGGTGGTGCCAATTTCGTACAAGCTGCCGGGCCTGACGCTGCTGGCCCAGAACCTCGAAGGGGTGGAGAAGTTCGCGAAGGAGATGGGCGCGACCGATCTCACGCCCCAAGCCAAGCTGCAGTTCACGTCGAGCCCGACGGTCGACGAGACGAAGCTCGTCATCCTCGAGCCGCGCGGCGCGGCCGCCGCCGCTACCGTCGATTAAGGACAGTTACTACAGCGACTGAGACGCGCCGATGCGCCGTCCAGCCGCTCGCGGCGCACTCGCGCAGAATTCCATTGCGCTCGTGTGCT
>Ga0209808_1000682_pt1 | contig 16797 bp, 21 predicted proteins | sample GraSoiAngelo_157_FD_186171 | JGI IMG/M metagenome (GOLD analysis project Ga0209808, IMG submission 186171) | Grasslands soil microbial communities from the Angelo Coastal Reserve, California, USA - 14_1009_16_20cm (SPAdes) (version 2) | ecosystem: Environmental > Terrestrial > Soil > Grasslands ... | reverse complement strand
TCACAGTTGGGGCAGAGCCACAGCGGAATGCCCTCCCGCTCGCCGTCAGGTTCAGGAAGCGCGACCGGCATATTGGACCCTCCATTCTCTCGCATCGTTGTAAATAATAGCTCAGGCCGAACCGATCCCTTAGGCGCACTTGAGGGCTTGGCTTGGTTGGCAGAGTTTCCAGGTTAGGAAAACTCGCACGCAAATACTGACGCACCCTCGGGAAGTCGGGCGCTGAGGCGTTCACCATTCAGAAAATTGCCGGACATTCTAGCGCCGTGATCTCACAGCGCTACGCGCATCCCAAGCTGGCGTTGGCTGAGAACGCATTCTCGCGCTTCGAAGCATACAACGCAACGAAGACAGCAGAGCTCGGGACGGAGCGCGTGCAGTGAGTCCCTACAATTTTCACTACAGTTACCGTTCAGTTAACCGGCTGCAAGTTGGGGAAATCTGTGTAGGTGTCTGAGAAGTATGGCGCGCCCTGAGAGATTCGAACTTGAGGTATTTTGCGGGCGTGAGCGCAAGCGGGCCCGGAAAGCGGCTCAAGCCAGGTGGAACAAGCAGAGGGGAAAGTGTTCGCGCGACACCGAGACCTTAAGGCTTCCAAAATTATTTCGCTAACCAGCACTCGCAACCGTGGTCACGCTGCGCCACTGACGTAGGGCTCCACAGCGATTCCCCACTCCTCAAGCAGCCATTCCGGTATGTAGCACCGGTTCTTATTCCGCTCGCACCAATTCCGTAACGCCACTGAACGGGTACATGTCTGCTTCGTGAGTCCCAAGTGTCGGACTTGCGTTTCGAACTCGGTAGGAACAGCTGGAGCGGGCGGAAGCGGCCTTCCCCAGTTAGGATTTCCACGGCGACGCCTGACCGGCTGGATGAATGGTTTCACCATGCCACAGATGATACTCCGCCCTGCTTCAGCGGGGGTCTCAACGCGGCAGCGGCTCCGGCTGTAAACGTTACCTTGGGTAGCAAACTGGTAACACGGCGGGGCTGTTTTTAGAGGTAAGTCGCTGAAACCCTTGTAGATTGGCGCGCCCTGAGAGATTCGAACTCCCGACCTTCTGGTTCGTAGTGAGTTGAAGTCAACACTTAACTTACTGGTCTGGAATCGCTTATAAAAGAACCTACGCTCGGCTGATGCACCCAAGTTGCACCCAAGCAATCAACCAGCGGGCGGACTGCCGGATTCGGCCTCGCCAGTCGTACTCTGCACGGTCTGTTGTTCCGTCTTGATCCCAAATCTCTTCCATTGATTTTTCACAAAATCCACGAAACCCTCTCGCGGTTGTGCTCCAGAGAGCGGCGCCAGTTCCGCACCAGCTTTGGTAAGGAGAACTTGTCCAATAGGCAATTGATGCTTTTTCTGGCCTTGTGGGAACTCAATCCAAACCGGGTGTCCGAAGTAGTAGACGAAACCTTTTTGGCTGATACCAGTTCGATAATAGTCAGCAACGGAGAATTGAATTAAGCCTGTGCTTTCAAGATGCGATATGCCCCCGAAGTGTATTCCAGCGTCACTGTAGATTTTGTGATCTGTGTTGAAGATTAGGGGATCAAAGTTCTGCGCGATAGTGAACCCGAAGCCGCAGAGTCGCGAAAACAGCATGGCATCCGATTTATCAAGGCTCCCGACGAGATTCACTGTTCGCTTCGAGAATTTGCCTGGAGAGTTGGCTTCCCCTGCAAGAATTCTGGCCCACAAACTCTGCATCTCCTCGTCCGAGATCAACCGGCATTTGTCAAAGAAATTTGCAATCCAATCGTCCTCCACGTCGTCCGTTTTGGCCTCCGGGCCAACATCGGCAAGAGCTTTGAGCGTGATCGCCTCGATATTGTGCTGCTTCTTCGCTTCTTCGGCAAAGAGCCGGGATATGGCGCGGTGTTGAAGTTTGGTAATCTCAATCTGCGCCGCAGCTTGGATTTTGTCCGCATCCGCCTCGGCCTGTGCAACTCGCCGTATCTGAAAAGGCTTGTATAGCCCGCCGATGGCAGCGGAAATTTTCTTAATGAGCGTGTTTGCGGGTTTCGACAAATCGCCAAGGTTGATTAGCGAATACTTCGGGTCGCCCACGCTGGCCCTCCGGTAAGTGGCGCGATTCCAAAAATTATCTGCTCAAGGGTAAGTTTTTGGAAGGCTGCGGGGTCTAGTAACCGTATGGTTAACAGTTCCAAAACTGCCAAACATTGTGTCCGAACAGATAGCTTTCTAGAGAGGCCAGGGGTTTTTGGCCGCTTCGATCCTTGGCCATACCCCTCAGCGTAGCCATATCCTCAGCCCCCTGTCGTCACCTGTCGTCATGCCTTGCCCCCTTCCTACCGTTGGCATGGCTCCCCTGAGTGAGCGAGCTTCGCGGATCGCTTCGCCTAGCTTGTGAGCAGGGCGGGTTACCTTTTAATGCGGGTTGCTCTAATCAGGTCATGGCAGCCGCTGATCTCTCGCCTATAACCCTTGTATCTCAGGTCGGCGATTTAGCGAACAGCAAAATTGATGGGCCAGGGACTTTCGCGGCGGCTAGGCTCGGCGCTCAATCGGGCTTCTTTGTTGTGGCATCAGAAGCCGCTTCGACCACGACATCTACTTTCGCGCCTGGCTTGAGATGGGCCTGCTCGCCATTCTCGTCAGTAACTACGTTCTCAATGCGAATCTCTCGGTACAAATCGTCCGCTTCGTCAACCCCGATCTGTGCCTTCTCTGGTGCGCCTGGAAAGGGGGACTTGATGACTTTTTGAACCGTGCCACGCAGCCTGCGCTTCTTCTTGCTCATCGGGGAACCTCCAACGCGACGCCAAAATTTTACGTCGGATTGGGCCTCAGAGTTCAGCAAAAATACAAGATGTACGGTATCGCACGAGAGCCAAGCGGATTTGTAGCATTAAGTGGGCATTAGTCCACGCGGGTTAGCTGTAGAGCGGGTTCTTCAAGTTGACCTGAAAGCCGCCCCCGGCCTGCCTTTTGGCTGAGTCCAACAAACGTCCAATCGGATCTAGATACCAGACTGGCCCACGCTCCGGGCTTTAAATGCCGGAGTTCGCCTTTGGCCGCTGCCAACCTTCCAGCTTCCTCTACCGCCACAGACCATGCTATCGTGCCGCCTGCGATTCCAGATCGGAGACGGAGGAAATGCATGTCTCGCAGGTCTGGTCAGAATGGCCGTATCGAGAGGAAAGGAAATGCACTCTATGCCCGGTTTTGGTTGGACGTTCCAGGGCAGCAATCACGCGCCTACAAGTGCGTGAGAATCTGTCCGGTGAGCGGGCCGGGATCACTCAATAAGTTCGAGCAGAAGCGAAGGGGCAAGGAGATCATCGCTGAGTTCGGAGCAAACTCCGAGGCTACGCTTCGAGAAGCGGAAGCGGTCAACCTTGGCACAACGTTCCAGCAGCAATCCGAAAGATGGCTTAAATCTGTGCAGACGCGGAAACGGAATCCAATCAAGCCGAGAACTGCGTTAACGTGGGCGAGCTATCTTTCTTAGATCGGAGAAATGCCGCTCTCCTCGGTCAACAATCTCACAGTGAAAGATTGCGTCATTGCGAAGATGGCTGCCGAGCTGAAAGACGGAGCGCCGCGATTCTCCCCAAAGTCCATTACCAACTACGTGCAAATTGTGAAGATGGTCGTAGCGTCCGCAGTCGATGAGAAGGGCGAGGAAATTTATCCGGTGAAGTGGAAGAACGACTTCATGGACCTGCCTGTAATCGAGGGCCAGAACAAGCCGAGCTTCACAGCCGAGGAAATCACTACGATTCTTTCCGAGGCGGAAGGGCAATATCAGCTCCTCTTCGCTCTGCTTGCTGGAACAGGTCTGCGGATCGGGGAAGCCTTTGCGCTGCGAGTGGAGGACATTCGAGGCGCAGTCATTCGCGTCCGGCACAGTCATTGGAACGGAAGGCTGTATTCTCCCAAGACGAAGAATGCCATCCGTGAGATTGACCTTCACTCCTCTCTGGCTGAAGCGTTACACGATCACATAGCGGGCCGAACGGAAGGCTTCGTTTTCGAAACCTCGGCAGGAACTCCGCTGCATCAATCTAATGTGCTGCGAAGGAGCTTGCATCCGATCCTGGAGAAAATTGGCCGGGAGACGTGCGGGTTTCATTCTTTCCGGCGCTTTCGCGTGACGCATCTTCGAAAATGCCGAGTGCCGGAAGACTTGTTGCGGTTCTGGATTGGACACGCGGACAAGAGCATCACAGATGGCTACTCGAAAGTGAAGGAAGATGTTGAGTTCCGCAGATTCACAGCGGAGCAAGCTGGCCTTGGTTTCCACATGCCCACAGTGGCACCGAAATTGCCAGTTGCACCCATTGCACCCAAAACTGAGGTTGGGAATTTCTTGGTAACCGCGTGAAAAGAATGGCGCGCCCTGAGAGATTCGAACTCCCGACCTTCTGGTTCGTAGCCAGACGCTCTATCCAACTGAGCTAAGGGCGCGTGACTTTATTTTAAACGCTTTGCAGAGCGATTGCGTCAGAAAACTTGTGAACACTTGTGAACATCTGCTGACATAAATCGAATCCAAGGCCCACTTTTTCTGCTACTTCTCTGCGACTCGAAAATCCAATCGGGGTTGTCGAACGGAGCGGCCCGCTTCAGGAGCGGCATTGGCTGGAATTGATGATGCACGCTAATTCAGAATAGCAGGTTCACTATAATCGTTCATGGCCAAGCGCAGAGGGAAGCGGCAAGCAAGTTCGGGTGCAGAACTGCGGGCGATCCGTCAGCAACTTGGATGGTCGATGCGTGAGGTTCACAGGGCAAGTTTGGCACTTGCGAAAAAGCATCGGCAACCTGCATTTGTGATTGCTCCCAGTCGTCTGCACGGCATCGAAAGCAAAAATAAGATTCCCAACATTCACCGCTTGTACGCGCTGGCACTCATCTATGGGCGAAACCTGAATGAACTCCTGTCTCTGTACGGAATTCCATTGTGACGCTATTTCGGCAAAGCGCAATTTGTTCGGTTTTCAGAACAAGTTTGAATGACCTGAAAACAACAGCAGCTTTGCTGCTATACCGTGTCTATTGTGAGTTCCGCGCCTGATGTTCTGTTGTTGCTCGGAGTGCTGATGTTGGGAATGGCTCTTGGAGCATTGCTGACGCACATTCGGCATAAGGCGCAAACCGCACGATTAGTGCAGGAGCTTAAGGCTAAGTTCGGTTTCAAGGCGGAGAGCGAGAAGCGTGATCCCACAAAGCCCAACGCTGCTGCATAAATTGAACGTATAGGGCGCTTGATAATCTGAGTCTTTGACAAAGGTAAGTAGCTGCCACACAATCCTTGATGGCGTGGGACGGCTCAAGGTTCTGTGGCCGTGTGCGCTTTTCGCCACTGCCCTCCCCTTCCCCCGTCCCCGCCATTGATTAAGCGATTCCCGCCTATCTCCTGCCTTTGATTTTGGAACAAATGGGATGAACTTCTGTGTTCAAGGCAGGTCAAACTGAACTTCATAATTCCGTGGAACGATTCAGCAACTTGTTTTGGGAAATGTCATGGCTCGGAAATGTCATGGCTCATGCCGTTGTCCGAGTGGGGTGAAAACACCCGTCTGACAGGGCATTCCGCGTCCTATCCGCAATAATTTGACTTGACACCAAACGTTTTAGGTGTAGAGTGATCCCGCAAAAAGGAGGTCGATATGCGAAGAAAGCTGACGTGGGTTGTGTTGTTGAGTGCCGCGATCATGGTCACGGCCCTTTTTCATGCAAGCCCCGCGTGGGCGACACCGGCCAACGGGTTCACAAGTACGCCCCTTGCCCAAGGCCAATTCGACCAGTTCAATATCTTTAACAGCTTTGTTCTGCCTGACTCACAGGTCTGGCTGTCGCGGCAGTGGACGAAGGGATTGTCAGACGGGGCTGTCCTGATCAATGTATGGCAGCTGGGAGGGAGCACCGGCTGGCACACGCATCCTGGCCATACCCTAATCTTTGTCACGGCAGGAACAGTGACACAGTATCAATCAGACGATCCTAACTGCACGCCGCACGTGTACACAGCGGGGATGGCGTTTGTTGACGCTGGTGGCGACCACGTGCACATCGTCCGAAATGAAGGCACCATCCCGGCACAAGTCATCGCTATCCGGCTCATTCCGGCAGGTCAGCCGGGTCGGATTGACGCTCCAGCTCCGGGGAACTGCCCCTTCTGACGAGGACGGACTATTCAACGCTACAGCGAGGGACCGTAGACGGGGCTGCCTTCGCTGCAACAGCCGCGAGAACCACGGCAGCGATGGCGTACCATTTCTTCATAATGCGGTTCTCCTTTCAACCATCATCAGCTTAAACCTTCGCGGGGTTGCTTTGCATCGGGGCGGCAGAGCAGGCCATCGCTCAACAAGAGTCAAGTCCAGACGTTACGCAACTAGAGCGTCGCAAGTTGACGGATGCCCGTTCAATGCTCGATATAGTCTGCAGACTGGAACCGCCCGCAGCTATCGAAGTTTCAGGCGAGCCGGGGATAACTATCCGCTGGGCCGCTGGACGCAACAACAGAATACAAAATGGGATGAACTTCTGTGTTCAAGGCAGGCGAGACTAAAACCTATAATTGCGTATGCCAATCTCTGCACGAAACAAACTCCGTGGAACTATTCAGCAACTTGTTTTGGGAAATGTCATGGCTCACGTGGTTCTCCGAGTGGGTGAGAACGTTATTGAGAGCGTCATCACCCGGCGCAGTGCGGAAGAACTGAAGCTGACGCAGGGCGATACCGTTACTGCGATCATCAAAGCAACCGAAGTGATGATTCAAACGGATTGAGGCAGGCCAGCAAAAAGCCCACCAGAAATTTATGCAACCGAAAGGCGAGCGCAAGGATTGGAAAGAACTGGCGCGTCGTGCAGCAAATGAGCACGACTCGGAGAAGCTCCTTGCCCTCATCGAAGAATTGAATGCGGTTCTTGCTGAGCAAGAGAACGAACTGCGCCGCAGACTTCCCTCAAAGCCGGGCGAACCTCCTCCGCCGCAACGAGAAATTAGTCGAAGCCTGCTTTTCGTAGACGATGAACCGAGCATCCGCCTGACCCTGCCGCCGCTGCTTCAAGAACACGGCTTTCGAGTTAACGTTGCCGCGAACGTTGCCGAAGCGCTTGAGGCGATCAAGACGAATGAGTTTGATGTTCTCATCTGTGATCTCAACATCGACAGAAAAGCGGATGGATTTGAGGTAATGCACGCCATGCGACAGGCAAATCCCGATGCGGTAGTAGTTATTCTGACGGCGTACCCGGCACTCGATACGGCGCTGGAAGGCATACATATCGAGATCGACGATTATGTTGTTAAACCCGCTGATATTGATTCGATGATCCGGACGATTGAACGGAAGTTGTCTGCACGCCGTGCCAAGCGGCTCTAGCGTTGAACTTTATTGCCTTGGTGTGCTCTGCTTTTTGTAAACCTCAGCGGTGCGCCGAATTCGGCGCTTGATGCCTTCCTGCTCTGCGCGTGCTAGGCGGGTCTGGCGTGAGATTTCATTTTCCGTGGGCATCCGGTTGTGTTCGATGTCGGCAATGAGTTTGAACCAGCGGCGAACCTCGTTGTCAGCATCTTTGCCTAGCGGATCGAGGCCGCCATAAAAAGGAAGGGATGTGAAATTGAAAACGTTGGGCACTTCGGAAGGCTTTCGGCGGACCATAAACCAACCCTGAACTTGCACCACCTAAGATGCAATTAGCTTCAGGAATGCTCGATACAGTCCATCCTGTATCCTTTCCGTACTCCATCAAACGTGGAGACGTTCCACAACACCGTCCCTCATTTGGCAGGTGCCTCTGTGCTCGCTTTAGAGGGTACTCTGGAAATACGGTACACACCGTATCGAACCTTAGGCCGAGTTTCTGGCATTCTCTTTAGCATAGTTGCTGCCAGCGCCGCGTCGTGCCCTCTCCCGCCCCAATATCGAATCTCACGAATCCGCATGACGAGAGTTTCCGTGACCACCTAAGCGATGAAGCCGAAGATTCCCTGCTAGAACGCTGGACGAAGCTAGGCGAGGCTGTGCTTGCCCACGGCGTTACGACCGAAGCGCACATCGGCGAAATGACCGCGCTGGCCCGTTCTGAGCAGGATCAGATCAAACGGAAGCTCAGGCGAACTGCAAAGGTTTTCCGGCACAGCCAATCGAAGCATTAGAGTTCTTGGTAGAATGCCCCCAATGTGTTCGGGGGCGTGGATTGTTCAAGATTATCGCTCCTGTTCTGAGCTGGATGTTTGCGATTGGCATGGCGGGCTGCCTTTTGGTCATTCCGATCACGGCGTATCGACTGTTTAGCGTACTGTTTGAGAAGGATCGCCCAGAGGAAATAAATCCCCGCCAGTGAGACCACCACGGCCCTCAGATCATGATCTGCTGTTCATTTAGTTTTCATTCGACGTTCACTACCAGCGAGTCCAAGCGGTCCTGTCTCGATTGCACTGTTTGTGAACATCTGTGAACATGTGATTCAGTGCTCGATTTTACTAAAGCGAAGTCAGTCAACGGCTTAATGAGATTTAACTTCTTCTTCGTAGCCAGACGCTCTATCCAACTGAGCTAAGGGCGCGTGACTTTATTTTAAACGCTTTGCAGAGCGATTGCGTCAGAAAATTGGGGAACAAGGGGAACACCTCAGAGTCTGAATTGAATCCAAGCCCCACCTTCTCTGTCACTCCTCTGCGGAAATTAACATCGGGTCTTGACCTTCGAATGCTCATCCGTCGGTTTTCGGAGCATGCCCGTTAGGTTGCTGGATGCCAGTACACGCGTTTCACCCCGTGCTGCGGTTGACCTTCTTTGCTGTCCAACCTAACATCTCCCCTCAACCGTCTTCCGCGAGATCGGCGTGTGCGGATGTACTTTTCGCTATTTAAGTTTTTGGCCGGAGGGCACGATGTGGCGAGAACGGGTGCTGAAGGTTGTGCTGGTGTTAGTGGGATTGCTCTTTTTGGCTGGCGTTTATCCCATCGTGATGTATCTATGGCGGCCAGGGAACGAGTCGCCAGGCGACGCGATGATGCTTAGCCTCTATGTCACACTCGGGGTTTTCCTTCTGTCAGCCGCCCGCAACCCGTCGGCCAATCGCAGCCTGATCGCCTTCACAGCCTGGTCGAGCTTTGCTCATGGCGCGGTGATGGCGGTCTTGGCATTCCAGATTGCGAGCGAATGCAGAGATCTGCTGATCGCAGTGGCTGTGCTCGTTGTCATCGGTGTAGCCCTGATCGTGCTGGCTCCGGCGAGGGCCTCAGTCGAGCGGCTATCGCCAGCCGGTGCGTAGGTCGCACTCTGGAGAAACAGGCCCTATCCAGAACTGGATCAGCCCCCCCGACGTGCGTGGCCACTCTGGTAAACTAATCCCCCGCAAAGGAGTTCCCACAATGACCTCAGCAGAAAAGCCCTCCCTGTACGAAAGACTTGGCGGCGTCTACAGCATTGCTACAGTAGTAGACGACTTGATCGACCGAGTCATGGTAGACCCGAGACTGAACGCGAATCCTCTAGTTGACGAGGCGCACCATCGCGTCCCGCCTGCGGGGTTCAAGTACCTGGTGACCGAGATGGTGTGCTGGGCCAGCGGCGGTCCACAAAAATATACCGGCAAGCCGATGGCGGACTCGCACGCGCACTTGAAGATTACGAGCCAGGAGTGGGAAGCATTCATGGACGATTTTCAGCAGACGCTGGATAAATTCAAGGTGCCGGCTGAGGAGCAGGCACAGTTGAAGGCCATCGTTGACAGCACCCGGTCGGATATTGTCATTGACTCCGCCCTCCGAGCGGTGAGCTAGAAAATAAGCGGCCGCGAAGTCGTAGAAGTAAGGAATCCGGCGGATACAGTCGGCCTGGTTCTGTCAAAGCGTTCTGCCACCATGCGGCGCCAAGCTCGAAAGAGTATCTGCAAGTAGTCGAAAGAATTGGTGGACCTGGTCGGGATCGAACCGACGACCTCTTCCATGCCATGGAAGCGCGCTCCCAGCTGCGCCACAGGCCCACTTGGTTGAAAGGAGAAATTTTCCCCAGCTAATTTTCACCCACCGGAAGGCGATAGTCAAACCCAACAGCCGCAGGCCACCATCTATTCCTTTCGGCGCATTTTGCTAAAACGGCGAAAATTAGTATCCTGTTCCGGCATCTCTAAACACCTCGATGAAAAAAAACTCTGTGTATCTCCCGTGCGTTTTTCTGGCGCTGACGTTTGCGCCAGCGACCGCTCAAGTCGGCGGTGCCAGCCAGCAAGCATCGCCGGCACCTGTGCCATATGCATCCGTTAGCCAACTCAATATGCTGCTTTCGGAGCTCGAACAGGCATCGCAAGCGGCGCAGGCTGACTTGGCCAAGCTGCGGATCGAAAAGTGGAAAGCCGATGGTGGTACAAAGCGCCAGACACAATCGAACGTCCAATCGCTTGAGCGCAACCTACAATCGGCGCTTCCTGAAATTGTTGGTCAGTTGCGAAATTCCCCCGAGAACCTTACTTCTACATTCAAGCTGTATCGCAACCTGGACGCGGTATACGACGTCTTTAATTCGGTCGTCGAATCGGCGGGAGCTTTCGGCCCGAAGGATGAATTTCAATCTTTAGAGAATGACCTGAGCGCTCTCGAGCGTTCACGCCGCTCATTCGCGGAACGCATTGAGAATTTGTCCGGCGAGAAAGAAGTCGAGCTGAGTCGGCTTCGTACTGCGCTACAGAATGCCCAAGCGGCCAATGCACAGCCGCCGAAGAAAGTCGTAGTGGACGACACTGAACCAGCAAAGAAGCCGGTAAAGAAAAAGACGACAAAGGCACCCGCTACTAAGCCAAATCCAAACCCAGCTACCACAACGCCCCAGCCCCAACCAAAGCAGCAGTAGCAGCCGCCACATGAAATTTCGGCCCCTGCTTTGTAATTGTGTAATCCTTCAACCGCAGTCGCACCTTTCCTCCGTAACTCTTTGTGTTCTCTACGGCTTCCAAACCACGCGCCGCAATCCGGTGAAAACAGATGAGTTCCATGTTCTGGAACTCAGGATGATTCCGTGGGGTCTAATTAGAGTAGGCGGGGCTTCGCTATGGACAACGAAGGCTACTTTTCGGGCAGGCTTCGGGTCCGGAAAGAAACTATAATAGGGGTGACGCCATGAGAGTTATGGCGGGGGCAACCACCTTGGGCGACCTTGCAAGTGCGTTAGCAATCCGGAGCCAGGAATCGGCGATTGTTGCCGAACTCAAGGCCGGCTCCGAGGACGCCTACGCCTGGCTGATCGGCCAATTTCACCAACCCATTTACAGCTTGGTATACCGCATCGTCTCCGATCCTGCTGATGCCGCCGATACCACACAGGAAGTCTTCCTGAAAGTCTTCCGAGGAATGAAACACTTCCACGGCCAATCCAGCCTGAAGACCTGGATTTACCGCATTGCGGTGCATGAAGCTTCGAACCGCCGCCGCTGGTGGTACCGCCACAAGGCACGCGAGACCTCGATGGAGCCGCCGCTGAGCGATCCCAATCCTGGCGTCTCAGCTTTGGAAGACGCCCTCATAGATCCCGCTGACTCGCCTTTCGAAAATGTGGTGCATGAAGAGATCAGGTCGCACGTCGAAGAAGAGTTGCGTAACGTCTCCGAACCCTACCGCACCACCGTAATCTTGCGCGACCTGGAGGAAATGTCTTACGAAGAGATTGCGGAGATCACTGAAGTGTCGCTGGGAACAGTGAAATCCCGGCTGACCCGCGGAAGGGACGCGCTGCGCCAACGATTGACAGATTATGTTCGCGAAATTGGACCGCAGATCGGCTTGCAGGCCCCCGAAGAAGATGAACCGTCAAGTGCAGACTCCCGGGTTTCTATGCGTGGCAGGAGAATCGAGGTGATGCCATGACGTGTGCCCAGGCAAAATCTTTATTCTCGCCTTATTTGGACGGCGCGGTGACCGGCACGCAGATGCATGCAATTAGTCAGCATCTGCAATTCTGTGCTTTGTGCCGGCGCGAATACATTTCTCTGCAACAGACTCAGCAATTGCTGGCGAAGGTTGGCTCCAGGAGAGCTCCGGCCGACTTGGCGCTGAAACTCCGGGTTGCCGTTTCCCAGGAAGCGGCGCATTCCCGTCGTCCGTTGCTCCAGAATTTTTTCGTCCGCCTGGAAAATGCACTGAATGCTTTCATGGTCCCAGCCACCGCGGGTTTGGCTACGGCGGTGGTGATTTTCATCCTTCTAATGGGATTCCTCGCGCCTTTGCAGGCCGACAATCCCGATGTTCCGCTCATGCTCTACACGGCTCCGCAATTGCAGCAAGCGGCTTTTGGCACAGCGCTCGATTCCATCAGCGACGATTCACTGGTAATTGAAGCCTATGTGGACTCGAATGGACGAGTGCAGGATTACCGCATTCTCTCGAATCCCACTGAGGCCAAATCGTTGCTGCCGCAGGTGAAGAACATGCTCATCTTCACTACCTTCCGTCCTGCCACGTCGATGGGCAGGCCGACCTCCGGCAGGGCGGTGTTGTCGTTCTCGAAGATCAGTGTGAGGGGATAGGACGTCAGGCGTCGGACCTTCAGACCTCAGACTTCGGGACGTCGGACTTCACGAACTCGATCGCCTTCGAAGCCCTGCATTTACGACCGTGCTCGCGCCGCCCACCGTTGAACAACAAGTGAGCTGACCAATGATTGACCGCCTGCGGGGAAGCCCTTAAACTGAGGACAGTCCGCAATTCTCATCCATCCTGCGGGAGGTTTCCCTGAGTCGCAGTTTTCGACGCGTGCTCTTTGCGGCGATGTTCGCCCTACTGGCGGAGCTGTGTTTAGCTCAAGATCAAACCCAAACCGCTCCTGATTCCCCTCCTGCTCAGGATCAGCCGGCGCCCACGACAGAACAGCCGCCTCAGGGCCAGCCATCGTCAACTCCAGACACGCAGGAGCCAGCAAAGCAGCCGCAGGCCGCCCCACAGCCGAAGCCCACGCCTCCAGCCGTACCCTCAAACCAGCCGAGCGTTCAACTAGACACGAGCGAGACGCTGTTCGCGGTTTTAGCCGCCATGAACGTTTGCGGATACGATGAAGAGTTGGGATTTTCTGATCCGCTGCGCGAGCAGATTCGCGGCGAGGTCTCGCAGGCCATTCAGCAGTCTGAGGAAGCCAAAGAAACCGCCACCGCGATGTGCCAGTTCTACGAGCAGCATCGTCAACCGGATTCTTCTAAAACGCTGGCGCAGTATGTTTCGCTCGCTCTCTATTTGAATGCGCCTCCGGCTTTGACTCCAAAAGTCAAAGAGGCCGATCTGCCCCCTGATGCCGCGCGGCTCACCGGAGTTCCTCCCCTCATCCAGAGGTTCTACGAAAAAGCGGGTTTGCACGACATCTGGCAGCGGCATCGCCAGGCCTACTCGGCTCTGACGGCGCGTTATCACGAACCGCTGTCGAAGACGGTATTTGACACCGAGGTTTATTTGAAGTTTCCGTCTGCGGCCTATCTTGGACGGCAGTTCACCGTCTACATCGATCCCATGGGCGCTCCGGGTCAAACCAACGCGCGCAACTACGGGTCCGACTACTATGTTGTAATCTCGCCGGGCAAAGGCTCATCACTCAAAGTTGAGCAGATTCGCCACACTTATTTGCACTACCTGCTCGATCCATTGGCGCTCAAGTATCCCGCGACGATGAAGCGGCTGGAGCCGCTGCTGGCAACTGTGAAGAGCGCGCCCATCGATGAGAGTTTTAAAAGTGATGTATCGTTGCTGATCACGGAATGTTTCATCCGGGGAATTGAAGCGCGGCTTACGGGTTCGGCCAAGACCCCTGAAGCCGAACGGCAACAGGCTGTCGACAATTCCATGCAGCAGGGATTCATTCTCACGCGCTATTTTTATGATGCATTGCTGCAGTTCGAGAAGGATCCTGCGGGCCTGCGCAACGCCTATGCAGATTTCGTCGGCAACATTGATGTGGGTAAAGAGCAAAGGCGTGCGCGCCAGATTCAGTTCGCCAGTGTTGCCGATCCTGAACTGTTACATTTGTCGCGTCCCACACAGGGCAAGCTGCTCATCACCGCCGAACAGCGGCTTTCTGCCGGCGATGCCATGAGCGCGCAAAAACTCGCTCAGCAGGCGCTGGACGAAAAAAGCGAGGATCAAGGCCGCGCGTTGTTTATCCTTGCGCAAGTTGCGACAATGAATCGTGATATACAGGGGGCGCGCAGTTATTTCCAGCGCGCTCTCGAGGTCGCGCAGGAGCCTAAAGTGGTGGCCTGGTCGCATATCTATTTGGGAAGAATTTTCGATTTGCAGGAAGACCGCGAGGCAGCGTTGGGTCACTATCGTGCCGCGCTGAACGCAGGCGCAGCGCTGCCTGAGGCTAAGGCCGCTGCCGAACGCGGAATTCAACAAGCTTATGAGCCGCCCAGCCATCCACAATGATCTTGGCTGGAAGCGATGAATCTATCACTCAAGGAGACCGCATGAAACAAGCAGCGATGCTGGTCATAATGCTGTCATTGGCCACTTTTCTCTACGCCCAGCAGCAGACGCCTGCCACACAGAATCAGCCGGCGGGAAAACCGGGTTCAACGTCACAAGGCGCGCAGCCGGCGACACCAGCGCAGGGTGCAGCCGCCCAGCCGGCTCAGCCGCAAGGGAAACGTCCGCCGCAAGCCAAGACTCAGCCAGAATTTGACGCGTACAAAGCCGCTACGGCGAACACCAGCGATCCAGCAGCCTTAGAAAAAGCAGCCGATGATTTCGCAGCTAAATTTCCCGACAGCGAATTGCGGCCCATACTGTACCGCACGGCTATGCACAGCTATCAGGCCGCCAACAATGCCGACAAAATGCTGGAGATGGGCCGCAAAGTTCTGAAGTTTGATCCAGATGATCCTGAGGCGCTGGTTGGCGCAGCCCAGGTGCTCGCCGAGCGCACGCGAGACACTGACCTCGATAAGGATCAACGCCTCGACGAAGCCACGAAACTGGCACAGCATTCGCTCGAAACCGTGGATACCGACATCGCAATTCCTGCGGGCACACCGCAGGACAAGGTTGACGCCTACAAAGCTTTTTTGCGTTCGTCTGCGTATGCAATCATCGGGACAATCCAGTTCAATCGCGAAAAGTACGCCGATGCTGAAGCCTCCTTGCGGAAATCCATCGACGCCGACCCTCAGAATCCCGATCCCGTCGCGATTTTCCGGCTGGCTGTAGCCCTCGACAAGCAGGATAAAGTTCCGGAGGCGCTGAAATATGCTGAACAAGCGGTATCGCTAACGAAGGAGGGCACCGCCGTCGGCACGGCTGCGCGCAATGAGCGCGACCGCCTGGTTCAATTGAATCGTGGAGCTGCTCCGGGCGCGAAGCCTCCGGCCAGCGCGCAGAATCCGACTCCACACTGAGGCGCAGCCTTGCTCGGCGCTGTCCTGCACACATGAAGTCACGTGAAATTACGGCGTTGGAAGATGTGCTGGGCCATCGCTTCGCGCACCCCGAATTGCTGGACCAAGCGCTTACGCATAGTTCGCAGGCGCGTGAGATGGAAGCGGCTCGGGCACCCGATCGCGTCTCTGATCGGGTCTCTGATAATGAGCAGCTGGAATTCCTGGGGGACGCGGTGCTGGGTTTTGTGACTACGCAGGAAGTCTTCCATCGCTTTCCCCATTTCCGCGAGGGAGAACTTTCAAAACTTCGTGCACACCTGGTCAGCGAAAAACATCTAATCCGTGTAGCACAGGCCCTGGGGCTGGGGCATTATTTGCGCCTCGGCCGTGGAGAGGAGAAGAGCGGCGGGCGCAATAAGACTGCTCTTCTTGTTGACGCTCTTGAAGCTGTGTTGGCTGCGCTGTACCTGGATGGCGGACTGGAAGCGGCTCGGCCATTTATTCTGGCGCAAGTCGTTGCTCCCGAATTGGAGCGGATTGCTTCAAATGGCAGCATGCTTCCGGTAAACGATTACAAATCGGCGCTCCAGGAAAAATTGCAGGCGACGGGGCGTCCGCAACCGCAGTACGTGCTGGTAAAGGAGCGCGGGCCAGAGCATAACAAGACATTTACGGTTGAGGCGCGCTTGCAATCGCGCGAGGCGAAACCCGAGTTCATAGGCCGCGCCGAGGGTTCTACCAAGAAGAACGCGGAACAGGACGCCGCCCGCCAGGTGCTTGAGTATCTTGCATCTCGGCCAGAGCCTGTGAACGGCGACCCAAGGCGTGTGCGTAGCCGATCATGATTGTAGAAAAGCATCAGCCCGATTGGACGACCTCCCTGCAATCCCTGCTGGCGACAGTGGTGATCGCGGTATTCGTCATCACCTTCATCGTGCAAGCCTTCCAAATTCCTTCTGAGTCCATGGAGAACACGCTACTCATCGGCGATTATCTGCTGGTTGATAAGCTGCGCTATGGCGGAAACAGCGTCTGGGACCATTACCTTCCTTATCGCAAAGTGAATCGCGGCGACATCATCGTTTTTCGATATCCGGTGAACCCATCCCAGCATTTCGTAAAGCGGGTCGTGGGGGTTCCCGGAGACCACATTCGCCTAATCAATCGGCAAGTTTACGTGAACGAGATTCCGCTTCAAGAGCCCTACGTTCGCTACAGTTCGCGCGTGCACGATGCCTTTCGCGATGAGTTCCCCCGGCTGAATATTCCTGTGCCGGGCCTCGAAGGCGGGTGGTGGCTGCAAATGAAAAAACTGGTTGACGACAACGCGCTGATTGTTCCCGAAGGATCCTACTTCGTCCTGGGAGACAATCGCGATGAAAGCCTCGACAGCCGTTATTGGGGTTTTGTGCCGCGCGAAAACATAATCGGGCGCCCGCTGCTCATCTACTGGTCGC
>Ga0209808_1000673_pt1 | contig 16898 bp, 12 predicted proteins | sample GraSoiAngelo_157_FD_186171 | JGI IMG/M metagenome (GOLD analysis project Ga0209808, IMG submission 186171) | Grasslands soil microbial communities from the Angelo Coastal Reserve, California, USA - 14_1009_16_20cm (SPAdes) (version 2) | ecosystem: Environmental > Terrestrial > Soil > Grasslands ... | reverse complement strand
CTCCCCTACCTCGAGCTCGCCACCCCAACACCGCCTGGAGCGGCGATCCTCGGTGACGTCGCCCGCTGATCATCGGGAAGCGGCGATGCTCGGGCCAACCGCGACTCCCAGCTCGGGCGACCGGTCGCTGACGGTGGCATTCCTGCATCTCGCGCCCGAGCTCGGGGCGTTGGACCGCAACCGCTCGCTGATTGAGTACGGCACGCGGGTGGCCGCCGAGTCAGGCGCTGACTGGGTGCTCTCGGGTGAGCTGGTCGTGCCTGGCTATCGCTTCGAGCCGCTGATCGGAACCAACTGGATTGCCGAGCAGCCTGATAGCTGGATGGGTCGACTCGCCCGTCTGAGCTCCGACTTGGGAGTCGCCAGTTTCGTCAGCCATCCAGAACGCGAGACCCCGACCGGGAAACTGTTCAACAGCCTCTTCGTCATCGGCCGCAACGGCCAGATCCTCGGACGGCACCGGAAGCTCCAACCGACGCCCGGCAGCGAAGACTGGTCGAGCGCCGGCGAGCCCGGTCGCCCAATCCCGGTCGACGGCATCAAGATCGGACTCCTGATCTGCGCCGACGCCTACAAGCCACTGCCGGCGCTACGCCTGCGCGACTCTGGCGCGCAGCTGCTCGTCTCAGCCGCGGCTTGGTGGCCGGGCGAATGGGGGCCGAAAGGCGAGTGGGAAGCGCGGACGCTCGACACGGGTCTGCCGATGATCGTCTGCAATCGAACAGGCTGCGACCATGAGTCGCAGCTCTTCGGCTCAGAGAGCGTCGTCGTCGATCGCGGCGAGAAACTTCTCACGCTCCGGGCGACGGAGTCGACCGTTTTCATCGTCAACTGCCAATTGAGGCAAGGTCACATCGCGGAGCGCGAACTCATCAAATCAATTGCCCTAAAGCGTGAGTGATCCCGAAGCCTCGTCCGGAGCTGCCGATTGGCGCTGCGCCCAGCATGTCCAGTCCGCGAGCCACGCGTGTGCATGATCATGGAACAGCTCAAGCTCCATCACGGACAGAATCAACCACGGAACCCGGTGTGGCGGCGCGGCCGATGCTCGCCGTGGGATGGAGCCTTTATGGAGCCCCGTGGTTGCAACTGGTGGCAATCAACGGCAAATCGGACGGGCGCGAAAGGGCCGAAAACAAGCCAAAACCGTTGCCGTCCGTTGCGACCGGTTGCCGCGAGAAGTAATGGTAACGAGAGGGTCGACGGTTCGAGTCCGTCAGAGGGCTCTGCAAAGGGCCGCAAAACCGGCGTCTTTGATCTCGGCTCATCTTGCAAACGACTCGCACCTTTCGCATAGCTCACATGTTCGCAGCCGGTGGCGTCAGCGCTGGCTGAACACGTTCTCGCGCGCCGCTTCCACACCGACCGCGAGGGCGCCCGTCAGGACGGCGGCCTCGCCGAGAGTCGAGACTTCGAGCCGGGGCGGGAACGGGAGCCACTCGGCGAGCTGCCGGCCGATCGGGTCCAGCAGCAGGTCGCCGTTCGCGCCGATCCCGCCGCCGAGGATCACCAGCTCTACGTCGGCGACCGCGGCGAACGGGGCGATGTGCAGCGCTATCCGCCGCGCGACCTCGGCGACGACGGCCTGCGCTGCCTCGTCGCCCTCGCGCGCGGCGCCGAAGACGGCGCGCGGATCGGCGGCGCCGCCGGCGAGCGCCGTGACCTGCGGGGCGGAGGGATCGACGCCGTCAAAAGCAATCAGCGCGAAGTCGATCTCGCCCGCGGCGCCGTGGCGGCCGCGGTGGAGCTCGCCGCCGAGGACGACGCCTGCGCCCATGCCCGTGCCGATCGAGAGGAAGACGAAATCGTCGACGCCGCGCGCAACTCCCTGCCACTGCTCACCGAGCGCGGCGAGGTTGACGTCGTTCTCGAGCGTCACCGGCAGGCCGAGGGCGCTCTGCAGCTCGCTCGCGAATGCTCGGCCTTCGAGACCGGCGACGTTCTCGGCCAGCCGCAGCAGGCCGGTCCCTTCCTCGACGACGCCCGGGACGCCGACCACGACGCCGTCGACGCGGTCGGGATCGAGCCCCGACGCCTCGAGCAGCGACGAGTGCAGGCGCTCGATCGCCTCCACCGCACCTGCCACCTCGGCGACGGAGAGCTCGACGTCCTGACGCGCGCGGACCTCCCCGGCCAAATCGCAGACGGCGCCGCGCACGAAGCGCGCGCCGAGGTCGAGACCGAGCACGACCGCGGCTTCGGCCACCGGCTCGAAGTAGACGGCGCCGTAGCCCGGGCCGTCGGGGCGCTCAGCCGCCTCGCGGACGAGGTCGGCCTCGAGCAGCGACTCGAGGACGAGCGAGACCGTCGGCTTCGAGATGCCCGAGCGCCTGGAGATCTCCGCCCGCGAGATCGGCGCGCCGGCGCGGATCGTCTCGAGCACGGCGCGCTCGTTCAGGTCGCGGAGCAGGGTGGGAATCGCGCGGCTAGTCGTCATTTCGTGAGGGACATTAACCAAACGGCGCGCCGATTCCCAGGGCTTGACGCGGACGACCAGAGATGAAAGCATCATCTTGTCTGTGTTCCTAACTAGATGCGGACAAGGCCCCTCCCAGCGATGAAGCTGGCCGTCATCGGCGGCGGCTCGACCTATACGCCGGAGCTGGTGGCGGGCCTCGCGCGCGAGCAAGAGCGGCTCGACTTGCGCGAGCTCGTCCTGCACGACATCGATCCGCAGCGGCGCGAGGTCGTCGGCGGGCTCGCGGGCAGGATGCTCGACGCCGCCGGCTACGACGGCCGGCTGTCGGTAACCGACGATCTCGAGCGCGCGCTCGACGGCGCCTCGTTCGTCCTGGTCCAGCTCCGTGTCGGCGGCCAGGCGGCGCGGCTGACGGACGAGACGATCCCGCTCGCGTGCGGCTGCATCGGCCAGGAGACGACCGGCGCCGGTGGGCTCGGCAAGGCGCTGCGCACCGTGCCGGTGGTGCTCGAGATCGCCGAGCGCGTGCGCGAACTCGCGGCCGACGACGCCTGGATCGTCGACTTCACGAACCCGGTCGGGATCGTCGTGCGGAGCCTGCTCGACGCCGGCCATCGCGCCGTCGGCCTCTGCAACGTCGCGATCGGGCTGCAGCGGCACGTGGCTCGGATGCTCGACGTTGAGCCGGAGCGGGTGCTCGTCGACCAGGTCGGCCTCAACCACCTGACCTGGGTGCGCGCCGTCCACGTCGACGGCGACGACGTCCTCCCGGACCTGCTCGCCGAGCGCGCGGAGGAGCTGGCCGAGAGCGTTGATCTGCCACCGTCGCTGCTCGAGCGGCTTGGCGTGATTCCGTCCTACTACCTGCGCTACTTCTACTTCCACGACCGGGTGCTCGAGGAGCAGCTGAGCGCGAAGCCCAGGGCTGCCGAGGTCGCCGAGATCGAGCATGAGTTGCTCGAGCTCTACCGCGACCCGGCGCTGACGACCAAACCGGCCCTGCTCGAGCGGCGCGGCGGCGCCCACTACAGCGAGGCGGCGACGCAGCTCGTCGCCGCGCTCGCGACCGGGAGCGGCGACGTCCAGGTCGTCGACCTGCGGAACGACGGCACCCTCGCCGGCCTCGCCGACGACGACGCGGTCGAGGTGCCGGCACGGATCGGCGGAGTCGGGCCCGCGCCGTTGCCGCAGCCACCGCTCGCGCCCGAGCTGCTCGGCCTCGTCCAGCACGTCGCGGCCTACGAGCGGCTCGCCGCCGAGGCCGCCGTCAGCGGCGACCGCGAGCTCGTCTACAAGGCGCTGCTTGCGCACCCACTCGTCGGCCAGGCGCCGCAGGCCGAGCGGCTGACCGAGGAGCTCCTCGAGGCCGGCCGCGCACACCTGCCGCAGTTCGATTCGCGGGAGGCGGTCCGATGAGCCGCCCGCTCGTGCTCGCGATCGACGGCGGCAACTGGAAGACCGACCTCGCGCTCGTCCGCGACGACGGCGGGGTGCTCGCGCTCGTCCGCGGCCCCCAGAGTTCGCCGCACCACCTCGGCCTGGACGGCTCGCTCGGCGTCATCGGCGACCTGCTCGCGCAGGCGATTGAGGAGGCCGGCTTGCCGAACGGCGACGGCCCAGTCGCGGACGTCGGGCAGCTGCTGCTGGCCGGCGTCGACTTCCCCTCCGAGGTGGAGGAGATGACGGCGGCGGCGAGTTCGCGCCGCCTCGCGTCCCGGATCTCCGTCGGCAACGACACCTTCGCCGTCCTCCGCGCCGGCACCGAGCACGGCTGGGGCGTCGGCGTCGTCTGCGGCGCAGGCATCAACTGCGTCGGCGTCGCCCCGGACGGACGTCAGGCTCGCTTCCCGGCGCTCGGTTGGATCACGGGCGACTGGGGCGGTGGCTACGACGTCGGCGTCGAGGCGGTCTCCGTCGCGGCCCGCAGCGAGGACGGCCGCGGCCAGCGGACGACGCTGGAGCAGGCGGTGCCGGCGCACTTCGGCCAGCCGACGCCATCGGCGCTCGCGGAGCAGTTCCATATGGGGCGCATCATCCAGCGCCGCGTCGTCGAGCTGGCGCCCGTCGTGTTCGCCGAGGCCGAGCGCGACCCGGTCGCGGCCGAGATCGTCGATCGCCTGGCGAAGGAGGTCGTGACGATGATCCGCGTCACGCTCGAGCGGCTCGAGCTGCGCGGCGAGCCGGTCGAGGTCGCACTCGGCGGCGGCCTGATGCAGTCGCGCGACGAGCGGTTGATCGGCGCGATCGAAGCAGGAGTCAAGGACACGGCGCCGGCGGCGACGGTGCGCGTGACGAGCTCGCCGCCGATCGTCGGCGCTGCGCTGCTCGGACTGGACGAGCTCGGCGCCGGCGAGGAGGCGCAACAGCGGCTGCGGCGCGAGCTCGCAGAGGTGTTCCCAGGAGTCGAAAACCTCCACGGCGACGGTCGAAAGCGACCGGGAAGGAGTCGAAGATGAAGCGTGTGCTGGTGCTCTTGTTGGCGGTGGGCCTGACGGCTGCCGCCTGCGGGGGCCACAAGTCGAGCGCCGGGAAGAAGGGCGCCGTCACGATCTCGAACGAGCAGGGGACGACGTGGACCTGCGGGTTCAACCCCTTCAACTCGGACGTCAACTTCCTCTCGGCCGGCACCGTTTACGAGGAGCTCACCTTCGTGAACGGCCTCAAGAGTGGCCAGACGACGAACTGGCTCGCCTCCTCGTACGAGTGGGGCAACGCCAACAAAACCCTGACCTTCACGATCCGCAAGGGTGTCAAGTGGACGGACGGCAAGCCGTTGACGGCGGCCGACGTCCTCTACACGTTCAACCTGATCAAGAAGTACCCGGCGCTCGACCTGAATGCGTCATGGGCGGTGCTCAAGAGCGTGACGCAAAAGGGCGACCAGATCGTCTTCCAGTTCAAGACCCCAGCCGTCCCCTACTTCTATTACATCGCCGACCAGACCCCGATCGTCCCTCAGCACGTCTGGTCGAAGATCGCGAATCCGGTCACCTACAAGGATTCCCACCCGATCGGCTCGGGCCCGTTCAAGATGGACCGGTGCTCGCCGCAGGTCATCAAGTACACGAAGAACGGTGGCTACTGGCAGAAGGGCAAGCCGACGATCGAGACGATCTACTACCCGGCCTTCACCTCAAACGATCCGGCGAACCAGCAGCTCGCAAGCGGCAAGGCCCAGTGGGGCAGCCAGTTCATCCCGAACATCAAGTCCTTCTACCTAAAAGGGAATTCAGACAACCACTACTGGTTCCCACCGACGGTCAACGTCTCGGTCTTCATCAACCAGAAGGACCCGATCCTGAAGGACGTTGCCGTCCGGAAGGCGATGGCGTACGCGATCGACCGGCAGAAGGTCTCCGAGGTCGGCGAGTACGGCTATGAGCCCGCGTCCAACCAGACCGGCATCGTCACGCCGACGTTCAGCAGTTGGCTGGACCCGACACTCGCCAAGCAGGTCACGTACAGCCCGGCGAAGGCGATCGCAATCCTCAAGGCGGCGGGTTACAAGCAGAAGAACGGCCAGTTCTACACGTCCGACGGCAAGCCGCTCTCCTTCACGATGATCAACATCGGCGGCTACTCCGACTGGGTTGCATCCGCCCAGCTCGTGCAGGAGCAGCTGAAGAAGATTGGGATCAAGGTGACGCCCGAGAACCTCTCCAGCACAACCTACGATGCGGACAACTACGCCGGCAAGTTCCAGCTCAGCTACAACGGCAACCTAAGTGGCGGGCCCGCTCCGTACTACGAGCTTCGCCAGCTCCTCTACTCGAAGAACTCGGCGCCGATCGGCCAGAACGCAACGACGAACTGGGAGCGGTACGAGAACCCGGCCGTCGACAAGCTGATCGACTCGTACGCCGGGACCGCCGATTCGGCGAAGCAGCACGAGATCGTGCGGAAGTTGCAGAAGGTGATGGTCGACGACATCCCGGTGATCCCGGTGACCGAGGGGGTCGACTGGTACCAGTACAACACGAAGAAGCTGAGCGGCTGGGTCACCGAGCAGAACCCGTATGCCCAGCCGGCCGCTTACGTCTACCCGGACTGGGCGGTGGTGCTGTTGAATCTGAAACCGAAGGCCTGACGGACTGAGCAGGCAGACTCGGGCATGAGGCGCGGTCGATGAGGTTCGTTGTCAGGCGATTGGGATTCTTCCTGGTCACGCTGTGGGCGGCGGTCACGCTCAACTTCCTCATCCCGCGCCTCATGCCGGGCAACGCGGCGATCGCGATGATGTCCCGCTACAAGGGGCACGTGAATCCGCAGGCGATGCACGCGCTGGAGATCGCGTTCGGCGTCCACAACCACCAGAGCCTGGTCAGCTCCTATTTCACCTACCTCGGCAACATCGCCCGCGGGCACTTCGGCGTCTCGCTTACGTTCTTCCCAGACACGGTCGCCCACCAGGTGCTCCAGGCGCTGCCGTGGACACTCGCTCTGGTCGGGATCACGACGATCCTCGCCTTCCTTCTCGGCACGCTGATCGGCCTGGTCTCGGGGTGGCGGCGTGGCGGTGCCCTCGATGGCGTGCTGCCGCCGCTCTTCGTGATCACCTCGGCTTTCCCGTACTTCTGGCTCGCGTTGCTCGCGATCTGGCTCTTCTCGCTCAAGCTCGGCTGGTTCCCGGAAAGCGGCGGCTATGAGGTGACGACGACCGTCGGCTGGAACTGGACGTTCGTGTCCGACGCCTTCACTCACTCGATCCTGCCGGCGCTGACGATCATCGTCACCGCGATCGGCGGCTGGATCCTGACGATGCGCAACAACATGATCACCGTCCTGACCGAGGACTACGTGCGGATGGCGCGCGCGAAAGGCCTGAAGCCGTGGCGGATCATGTGGACCTACGCCGGGCGGAACGCGATCCTGCCGAACCTCGTCGGCTTCGCGATGTCGCTTGGCTTCGTCGTAGGCGGAGCGATCCTCGTCGAGTTTGTCTTCAACTATCCCGGCGTCGGCTGGATGTTCCTCCAGTCGGTCGAGAACCAGGACTACGCGCTGATGCAGGCGCTGTTCCTCATGATCACGGTCACCGTTCTGCTGGCGATCCTCGCCGCCGACGTGGCGACTGCGATCCTCGACCCGCGGACGCGGGAGCGCGGATGACCCTTCCCTCCGTAGCGGATTCGGTGGAGCCGGCCGGTGCGACGGTCGGCTCCGGTCCGCCTGAGGAGGCGACGAGGCGGGGCGCTGGCGCCGACGTCTTCCGCGCGGTCGCTCACAACCGCAAGGCGCTCGTCGGGCTCGGGCTGCTGCTCTTCTTCGGCGTGCTAGCGGTCTTTCCGGGTCAGATCGCCCCGGACGACCCGCGCGCGAAGATCTACCCGCGGGGTCTCGGGCCTTCGGTCCACCACCTGTTCGGCACGACGGCCTACGGCGAGGACGTGTTCTCGCAGCTCGTCTTCGGGACGCGCCAATCGGTCCTGATCGCGCTCGCGGTCGGCGGCCTTGCGACTGTGATCGCGGTCATCGTCGGTGTTTCGGCCGGCTACCTCGGCGGCAAGACGGATGGCGTCCTCTCGCTGATCACGGACGTGATCCTCGTGATCCCGATCTTCCCGCTGATCATCGTCATCGCCGCCTACGAGCGGAACTCGGGCTTCTTCACGCTCGTGATCGTGCTCGGCGCGCTCGGCTGGTCGTACGGGGCGCGCCAGCTGCGCTCGCAGACTTTGTCGTTGCGCAGACGCGACTTCCTCGAGGCCGCGGTCGTCCGCGGCGAGCGCAAGCGGTACGTGATCGTGCACGAGATCCTGCCGACGATGACCTCGCTGATCCTGGCGAGCTTCCTCGGCGCCGCGCTTTACGCCGTCCTGTTCGCGGCCGGGCTGCAGTTCATCGGCCTCGGCGACCCGAACAGCCAGAGCTGGGGGACGATGCTCTACTGGGCGGAGAACAACGAAGCGCTCGGGGCGGGGATGGCCTACTGGGCGATTATGCCAGGGGTCTGCGTGGCCCTTTTGGGCGCGGCGTTTGCGCTCCTGAACTACGCCTTCGACGAGATCAGCAGTCCCGCGCTGCGGCTGCGGAAGCTGGAGCGGGCCGGCGTCGACGCCGAGCGCGCGACCGCGGTCCTGGCCGTTTCGCCCGACCCGAAGAACATCCTCGAGGTGCGCGGGCTGTCCGTGGCGTACGCCTCCGAGCACGGGCCGGTTGTGGCCGTGGACGACGTCTCCTTCGACCTTCGCCGCGGGGAGTTCCTCGGCATCGTCGGCGAGTCCGCCTGCGGGAAGTCCACGCTCGTCTACGCGATCGCGCGGCTTCTCGGCGCGCCGCTCGCCGGCGAGATCACGGACGGCCAGGTGCTCTTCAAGGGGCGCGACATGGTCACGCTCTCGGACAAGCAGCTGCGGCACATCCGCTGGCGCGACTACTCGGTCGTGATGCAGAGCGCGATGAATGCGCTCAACCCGGTGCTGACCGTCGCGGCGCAGATGCGCGACGCCTGCGAGGCCCACTCGACCATGAACAAGCGCCAGATCGAGGAACGGTCGAGGGAGGTCCTGCGGCTGGTCTCGATCGACCCCGTGCACCTGCACAGCTATCCCCACCAGCTTTCGGGCGGGATGCGGCAGCGGGCGATGATCGCCATGGCACTGCTGTTCACGCCGGAGCTGATCATCATGGACGAGCCGACCTCGGCACTCGACGTCGTCGGGCAGCGCTCGCTGATGGTGCAGATCAAGGAGCTTCAGGAGCAGCTCGGCTTCGCAGTCGTCTTCGTCACGCACGACATGTCGCTCGTCCGGCATTTCTCCGACCGGCTGCTCGTGATGTACGCCGCGCAGGTGGCCGAGCTGGGGCGAACCGCGCAACTCTTCCGGAAGCCGCTGCATCCCTACACCGACGGCCTGCTGGAGGCGTTCCCGTCGATCCACGGGCCGAAGGAGCACCTGCTCGGGATTCCCGGCTCGCCGCCGGACCTGCTCCGCCCTCCGGCGGGCTGCCGCTTCGCGCCACGGTGCCCGCACGTCTTCGCACGCTGCACGGCGGAGCGGCCGCGCCTGCTCGAGGTCGACGGCGAGCTCGTTCGCTGCTTCCTGCACGACCAGCCGGTGGTTCCAGTTGTCGAGGCCAAGGAGGGGGTCGCGTGAGCGAGCCGCTGCTTCGGACCGAGGGGCTCACCCAGCATTTCCGGGTCGGCAAGCTGTTCTCGCGCCAGCGGCTCCACGCGGTCGACGACGTCAGCTTCGAGATCGGGCGCGGCGAGATCGTGGCGCTGGTCGGCGAGAGCGGCAGCGGAAAGAGCACGATCGCCCGGTTGCTCGCGCGCGTCTACAAGGCGACCGCCGGCGACATCTACTTCGAGGGCAAGCGGGTCAGCACGCTCAGGACGCGGCGGCAGCGGCTCGGCTACGCCGGCGACGTCGCGATGGTCTTCCAGGACCCGTACAGCTCGATCAACCCCGCCTACCGGATCACGCACCCCATCGAGCGCGGGATCGTTCTCCACCGTCGCGACGTGGCGCGCCGCAGGCGCGAGAACGAGGTCGAGAAGACGCTCGGGACGGTCGGACTGGTTCCGGCCGGGCGCGTCGCCGGAAAGTTCCCGCACGAGCTGAGCGGCGGCCAGCGCCAGCGCGTCGGCTTCGCGGCGGCGCTCGCGGGCAAGCCGAAGCTGATCGTCGCCGACGAGCCCGTCTCGATGCTCGACGTCTCGATCCGCATCGGTGTTCTCAACCTGATGAGCGAGCTGCGCGAGCGCGAGGGTCTTTCGTTCCTGTACATCACGCACGACGTTGCGAGCGCACGCTATGTGGCCGACCGCGTGCTCGTTCTCTACGCCGGTCACCTGGTCGAGGAGGGGCCGGCCGAGGATGTGCTTCAGCGGCCGAAGCACCCGTACACGCAGCTGCTCCTTTCGGCCGTCCCGGACCCGCGCGCGGCGCTCGGGATCTCGGACGCCGCCGACGTGGGCGAGCCGCCGAAGGTGATTGATCCGAAGGAGGGCTGCCGGTTCCGCGATCGCTGTCCGTTTGCGATCGCGGAGTGCGAGACGGTGACCCCCCAGCTGCGAGAGATCGGGCCGCGCCGCCGCGTCGCCTGTCACGTGGCGGAGCCAGACGTCTGATGAATCAGCCGGAGGGGCGCTTCCTCGCCGAGATCCACGAGCAGCCGGCGGCGCTGGAGTCGCTCCTCGGGCACCTCGACGAGATCCAGGCGGCCGGCCAAGCCTGCGCCGAGCGGGCTCCGTCGGTGCTCCGGCTCGTCGGCCACGGCTCGTCCGATGCGGCCGCGACGTACGGCGTCTACGCCTTCGGCCTCGTGGCCGGCTGGACCGCCCTGCGCGACTCGGTCTCGCTCAGCGTCTACTACGGGGCCGAGGTCGACTTCTCGAACTCCGTCGTCGTGGCCCTCTCACAGTCCGGCCGGACTCCCGACGTCGTTTCGTACGTCGAGCACGCGCGAAAGCGCGGTGCGTTCACGATCGGCGTCACGAACGACGCCGACTCCGAGCTTGCGCGCGCGGCGGAGCTGACACTGCTCCTGCATGCCGGCGAGGAACGCGCGGTCGCCGCCTCGAAGACGCTGGCCAACACGTTCGCGGTCTTGGCGCTGCTCGCCGGGTGCGCCGCCGGCCGCGGCGACGAGGTCGCCGCGGCAGTGCACGGAGTCGCGGAGCAGATGCGCAACGCGTTGCCCGCGCTCGAGGACGCCGTGGCGCCGATCGCGACGAGGTTCGCCTACGTCGGCCGCATGTACGTGATCGGCCGCGGGATCGAGCTCGGGACGGCGCGCGAGATCGCGCTCAAGCTGACGGAGACGTGCCGGATCCCGGCCGAGTCGGTCACCTCGACCGACCTCTCACACGGGCCGATCGCCGCCGTCGACGCGATGTTCCCGGTCTGGACGATCGCTTCGATGGACGAGTGCCTGCCGGCGCTCGTGGCGGCGGCCGAGCTGGCGCGAAAGGCCGGGGCGACGCTCGTCGCGTCCGGTTCCGCGGCGGACAAGGTTCCCGGCGCCGAGTTGCGGCTGCCGGTGCCGGAGGCTCCTCTTCCGGTTCTTTCGCCGCTGCTCTCGGTCGTGCCGGGGCAGCTCTTCGCCGCTGCTTTGTCGCGAGCGAAGGGCCTCGACGCCGACCAGCCGGTCGGGCTGACGAAGGTGACGCTCGCGCAGTAGATGCGGGTTGCACTGACGTTCGACACCGAGTTTCCCGGGCGGCCGACGGTCGCGGGCGTCGAGGACCGGCTGCTCGCCTCGCTCGCGGCCGCGGACATCCGGGCAACGTTCTTTCTCCAGGGCCGCTGGGTGCGGGCGAATCCCGACCAGGCGCGGCGGATCGCCGACGCCGGCCACCTGGTCGCGAACCACTCGAACTTCCACGCGCCGATGGACGGTCTCGACGACGAGCTCCTGCGCCGCGACGTCCGCAAGGCCGAGGAGACGATCCGCGAGATCGTCGGCGTCGATCCGAAGCCGTGGTTCCGCTGCCCATTCGGCGCTGGGATGGAGGAGGAGCGCGTGCTGGGCGCGCTCGCCGAGGTCGGCTACCGCCCCGTCGGCTGGGACGTCGACCCCGAGGACTGGAACGAGGCGCACGACGCGGAGGACGTCGCGCGGTTCGTCCTCGACGGCGTTCGCGCGCGGAAAGAGGACACGATCGTGCTCCTGCACGGCTGGCCGGCGGCGACCGCCGAGGCGCTGCCGCGGATCCTCGACGGCCTTGGCGACGAGCTCGTGACCGTCGACGCGCTGATCGAGAGCTAACAAGCGCAACCCCGGACGAAGTGATCGATGCCTTTGTAAGCACCGGCATGACACCGGTCGATTCCGGGGTCCCTGGCATTCCGGTCTCCTAGTCGGCCGACGCGCGCCGGGCCCCTCACCGTGGCAGGCAATCCGGTGCGCTCTGCCTCAGCGGCGTAGCCAGCATGGGCAACAGAAGATGGAGCCGTTATGGAGCCCCGTGGTTGCAACCGGTGGCAATCAGTCGCAAATCGGATCAGCGCGGAAGCCGCAAAAACAAGCCTAAACCGTTGCCGTTGGTTGCCACCGGTTGCCCGAGACGTTCCATGGTAAGGAGGGGGTCGACGGTTCGAGTCCGTCAGAGGGCTTCACGAAGACGCTGCAAAACGCCGCATTTCACCTCACACTCCACTTGCACGGGGTGCAACGTGATCGGGTATGGAACACGTTCTGGAACACTCGGATGCAGCCGACGACGAGCAACTTGTAGTGGCTGTGCGGGTCGCCGAGTTCGACGGCCTCGATGCGGCGACCCTCGACCGAGCGGCCGATGAGCAGGCGTCGAGTTTGGACGCTTGCGGGCAGCGTAAGCAGAAGCGAGGCGAGCGCCGCGGCTGCGACGTTCACGATCGCCGAGCATCGCGGTCGGTGGCTGAACGGCGCCTGAATGGATCAGGCGGCGGGCAGCGAGACGAGGAAGCTACCGCCGTGGTGGTCTGCTTCGGCGGTGATCTCGCCGGAGGCGCTGCGGGCGAGGCGGCGGGCGAGCGCAAGGCCGAGGCCGGCGCCGCCGGCGCCGTTACTCGCGCGTCCGGCCGCTCCGCGGATGCCGGGTTCGAAGATCGATTCCCGCTCGTCGGGTGAAACGCCTGGTCCGTCGTCTTCGACGAGGTAGACGATCTGCGACGAGTCGCGCACAAGTCCGATCCGCACGCGACTGCACCCGTACCGGCAGGCGTTCTCGACGACCGGCTGGAGGATGCGTTCGGCGAGATCCGCGTCCACGCCCAGCCGCAGCGGTTGCGCGCGCGGCGCGTTCACAAGCTCGAGCTGTCGTTCGGCGGCTAGGTCGGCGACCGCTTCGAGCGTGTGCGCGCAGACCGCATAAGCGTCCGCGGTGCCACGCGCGGGCGCGGATTCGTGGCGGGCGGCGGCGACAAGCGCGTCGATGGTCCGCGACACCTGCTGCGCGTTTCGGAGCACGTCCGCGAGCGTTTCGCGGTAGTCGGTCGGCTGGCGTTCCTGGCGGAGGGCGACCTCCGCCTGCGCGATTACCCGTGCGAGGGGTGTGCGTAGCTCGTGCGAGAGCTCGCTCGAGAACTGCTGCTCACGACGGAAGCTGGCCGCGAGCCGGTCCAGCAGCCGGTCGAGCGTGGCGGCCAGTTCGCTGACCTCGTCGTAGGGCTCACCGAGCGCGAAGCGGCGGCGGAGATCGTGTTCGCTCCACTCGGCCGCCTGCCGTGTCATCCGCCCGACCGGGCGGAGTGAGGCGAGAAGGAGCCAGCGAGCGGCGAGGGCTACGACGAGCAGTAACAAGCCTCCAAGCGCAAGGGAGGCGACGAGCGCTGTCCGCTGTGTTTGCTCGTACGGTGCCAGTGCGACCGCTGAGACGACGGTGCCGAGGCGGCGACCGTCGCTGATGATCGGCACCGCGTACAGACGCGTGTCGCTGGTGGAGACATCGGTTCTCGCGGGAGCACGGAAGGCAAGAGCTCGGGCGGTGGCGGCGAGTTTGGTTCCCGCGCGCGGGGCTTCGAGCGTGCGCGTTCCGGCGAAGACCCAGGCGTTGCTGTCGACCGCGGCATCGTCGGCGGTCTCGCCGACGGCGACTCTTCCGTTGTGAGTGCGAACGAGTGCGAGCTCCGCCGAGGCACGTGCGCGCGCCAACTGGTCGGCGCTGTGGGAGAGGTTGTACTGGAGGAGCAGGTTGAAGCCGGCGATCATCGCGGCGAGCGCGAGCCCGACCGCGGCCACAACAGTGATGAAGAGACGCTCGCGGATGCTTCGTGGCACCGAGATATGGCTCATTGGAGCGCGTACCCGACGCCGTGCACGGTTGTGATCGGCGGCGCTCCCTCCAGTGCTCGGAGCTTGCGACGCAGCCGCGCGACGTAGGCGTCGAGCGTGTTCTCGTGGACGATCGCGCCGTGCGGCCAGCCGGCCCGGATCAGGTCGCGTCTACGCACCGTCTCGCCCGGGCGAGCAAGCATGCGGGCGAGTAGTCGGAACTCGGTCGGCGTCAGCGACGTCGAGCCCGAGCCGCAAGAGACCGCGTGCGATACCGGGTCGAGACGCAGGCCGACGGCTTCGATCACGCCGTCGGCGCCGGCGCGGCGAGCGAGCGCTTGCAGGCGGGCGACGACCTCGGCGAAGGCGAACGGCTTCGTGACGTAGTCGTCGCCGCCCGCGTCGAAGCCTGAGAGACGGTCGGGGAGCGCGTCGCGGGCGGTCAGGAACAACACCGGCGCCTGGATGCCGCGCGCCCGGAGTGCCTGACAGAGGTCGCGGCCGTCCGCGTCTGGCAGGCCGATGTCGACGACGAGCAGGTCCGGCGGGTCCGAGTCGACGCGCGCGAGCAGCTCGGCTCCGGTCGCGACCGCAGCCGGCGCGAACCCCTCCTCGGCCAGACCGCGCTGCAGCACGCCGCGCAGCTCCGGATCGTCCTCGGCGATCAGCACGCGTGGCTGCGTCATTCCTCGCGCAGTATTGCCCCCAGCGGCATCCGTCTGATCCCGGCAGCAGCAACCACCGCCGCGATCGCTCCGCCGGCGAGGGCCGCTGCGGCGAGACCGCCGAGGAACGGCCAGGGTGCGGCGAGGTGGTCGGGGGGCGGGTCGAAAACGTGCTGCAGCATCGCGACCAGCATCTCGGCGAGCAGCCAGCCGAGCAACGCCGCCAGCGCAAGGGCGGCGCTGAGCACGAATGCGGTTTCCGTCCAGAGGAAGGCGGCGATCTCGCGCAGGCTGGCGCCGAGGGCGGCCATGGTGGCGAACTCCTGCCGCCGCTCGGCGAGCGCGACGGCGACAAAGAGCGCCATCGCGGCGGCCGCGAGCGCGAGCGCGAAGCCTTCCTCGATCCGGCTGATGCCGCCCAGATCGACGGTGGTGATCGAGCTGACGGTCTGCGCCGTTTGCTGGCGGATGTTCTTCACGAGCGTCCCTTGCGCACGCGTCTGCGCAGCGACTTGTCTTGAAGCGGCAACCGGGTCGCCGCTCGCCTTGACGAAGAGAACATTCGGTCCAGGGTCGTGAGTCGCGCGCTCGAGATACGAGAGGTTGGCGACCATGAACGAGTCGCGCGGCGCCGCGGGGAACTCCTGCACCACACCGACGACGTGGAACGGGACGACTTTGAAGCGACCGTTCGCACGGTCGAGCGTCCGCAGCTTGAGCAGATCGCCGAGGCGCAGCGAGTAGTCGCTGATCGTCTCCCTCGAGACGAGCACGCCGTCAGACGTCGAGCGCAGCCGGGCGAGAATCTGCGCCGCGCTGCCTCCGAGGAAGTAGGAGTCGCGCAGGCTCGTCCCGCGCGTCAGCGTCCGTGCGTCGATCCCGAAGATGTCCTGTAGGTCGGGGCCGACATAGGCGTAGCTGTGGTCGAGTGCGGTCGTGCCGGCGACAGCGGGCAACTGCGCGACCCGCTGCTCGATCGCCTGTCGCCGGATCGCACCGGGCGGGGCGGTGGCGACGACATCGGCGCCGAGCGTCAGCTGTGCGTCGACCCGCGCCTGCTGGTCGTACGTTGCGGCAAAGAGACCTAGGTTGACGCCGAAAGCGAGCAAGAGTCCGGCAACGAGCAGGCCACGGTTGATCGCCGCTCCCCGGCGGCCCGCACTCGCAAGCAGAAAGCCGCGCCAGCTGTTCGCGCGACCGCCGCCCGCCCGGCCTGCGATCCAGGCAAGAAAGCGCCCGCGGAGCCGCAAGAGCAGCAGCGCCGCTCCGAGCCAGAGCAGCGCCGGCGCGAAGAACATGTAGACGGAGAGTGAAAGCGTCGGGTTTGAGTCCGGGTTGATCACCGCCGAGAACCCGGTGCGGAGGGTCAGCCAGTACACGAGCCCGCTGCCGGCGAGGCAGAGCAGGTCGATGTAGAGCCGCTGCCACAGCGGTCGGCCGTGTCGGCGTGTGCTGCGCCGCCCCTCGCTCACGCTCTCGCGGAACACGCCGATGCTGGCGGCGATCCTCGCCGCCGCGGCACCGGCAAAGCCGAATGCGACGCAGACCGCGAACGCGACGAGCACGCGAACCGTGCCGGTCGCACCGCCGGAGTTGACAAGCCGAACCGCAAGCAGCGCGGCCCCGGTCCCGAGCGCCCCCGCGAGGAGGCCAAGTACCGCGCTCTCGACCCCCGCGAGGAAGAGCAGGCTGCGCCGGGAGGCTCCGCGGGCTCTCAGGAGGGCGAGGTCGCGTCGGTCGCGCTCGGCTGTACCGAGCGCCGCCAGGTACGCGAGCGCCAACGCGACCAAGGCGCCCGGCACCGCGAGCATGATGTAAAGCGTCTCCGCGTAGAGCGCATCGCCGGCGGCGGAGTTGAGGCTGTCGGAGAGGTTGTCCACGAACACGACTTGGCCCGGCAGGGAGCGCTCGACGGCATTGCGGACTTGATCGGCGCGGCGAAGCGCATGCGCCGGGCTACCGCCCAAGGCACGCGGATCGACCTGGGCTTGCACCTGCCATTGCGTCCCTCTCACGGCGCCAGGCACCGCGGCAGTGCCGCCGCCAGCGGCGATCGTCGGCAGCGCTGGCGCGAGCGTCCGCGCGAAGGTCGCGAGCGGCACGATCGCGATGTC
>Ga0209808_1000672_pt1 | contig 16907 bp, 13 predicted proteins | sample GraSoiAngelo_157_FD_186171 | JGI IMG/M metagenome (GOLD analysis project Ga0209808, IMG submission 186171) | Grasslands soil microbial communities from the Angelo Coastal Reserve, California, USA - 14_1009_16_20cm (SPAdes) (version 2) | ecosystem: Environmental > Terrestrial > Soil > Grasslands ... | reverse complement strand
GCCTTGCAATGCGTGACTGATCCCGGCCGCAAGTGCCAGAAGGCAGATGGCAGGCGAAGAGCCTGCAACCAGGTAGCGGAGCGTCAAATTGAGATAAATGCTTACGAAAACAAGGTGGTCGGCGATGCTGTCAATAATGCGGCCATCCCGGTTTTCCTGGTGAGTCAAACGCGCGAGCTGACCATCCGCATTGTCAAGCGCGTTGGCGCAAACAAGCAACGCCATGCCGACGGCATTTGTTCGTAGATCACGATAATAGAAGAGATGTCCAGCAATGACCCCGCAGAGACCCGCGAGCAAAGTCACGCCCGCAGGCTTCATTTGAACCTTTGCGAAAAACTGCGCCAACCGAAATCCGATTGGTCTGTAAAAATAAAGATCGAGAACTCCTTCGACTTCGCGCGCCTTGTAAGTGGCCTCGAGCGCGGAACGGGGCGGCGCGATCAGCGCGGTCATTAAGAAGTCATTCTGAGCGATAACTCAGATACTTTACAGCGCAACCGGAAGGCGGCCGCCTTTACTTTCGAATCTGCGCTGAGTACGTCGCTGAGAATATTAAGAGCCTCATCGAGATCGGCACGCGTATGGTTGGCAGTGACGCAGGCCCGGAAGCAAATCTTATTTTGAGGCACGGCCGGATAATCCACCGGTGCGACCCAAAGACCGCGCCGCCGCAATTGGTGGCCCAACCGGTACATGCGCTCCCGGTCGCCGATCACAATCGGCATGATGTAAGTTGTCGATCTTCCCGTGTCGATGCCGAGGCCGCGCAGTTGTTTGTGGAAATACTCGGCATTTTCCCAAAGCTGTTTTTGTAAATTCCATTCGCTTGTGCCGATATCGAGCGCCTTCAGAATCGCCGCCACCACCACGGCCGGAAGAGCGCAAGAGTAAACATATGGATGCGCGTAAAAGCGCAGATATTGCACCGTCTCCTTGGATCCAGCGACGAACCCGCCCAACGCTCCAAATGCTTTCGAGAAGGTTCCATAGATCAACGGAATCCGGTCCTCCACACCGAACATCTCAGCTGCACCTCGGCCATGGTTTCCGCAAGCCAGCATCGAGTGCGCTTCATCTACGAAAACGCGGGCGCCGTGCAATTCCGCGACCTCAATCAATTCCTTCAAATTGCCAAAGTCGCCGTCCATCGAGTAAATGCCTTCCACAATCACAAGCTGCCGCCGGCCGCGGTGCCGTTGCAGCGCCGCTTCCAGAGAACCGGCGTCATTATGCTCAAATTTTTCCGCGCGGCAGCGCGCCAGCAGGGCGCCGTCGCGCAAACTAAGGTGCGATCGATTGTCCAGAATGGCGACATCCGTCTTCCGTAACAGGCCGGAAATTGTTCCCAGCGCGCCGCCAAATCCGCTATTGAAAAGCATCGCATCCTCGCGCCCGAGGAACGTCGCGACACGGCGTTCGAGTTCCCGATGCAGATTAGTCATACCTGAAAGCATCGGTGAACCGCATGCGCCGAGGCCGTACGTTTTCAGCGCTTCGTGGGCGGCAGCAATTACTTCCGGTCGATTCGCCAGACCGAGGTAATTATACGAGCAAAGATTGATGACCGAGCGTGGTTTACCGTTGTAAGAAATCGTGGTACGTGCGTCAGCGGTAGCGAGGAGCTCAGGCTCGTAGAGCTCGGCTGCAAACGCGCCCGCGCGCATCCAATGAGTGAAACTGGGCGGCGCGGCCAGCGGATCACTGGTTTCGCCGGCGATAAAATTGCTCAAACTAAGCTTGGCTGGATCGACTTTCATCGGCGTGCGCGGACAAGGCGCTCCCTTCTTATCGATCTCGCCACTGGACGAATCCGTCCGGCTGGCGGACTGGCGATCCCAGCAACGGAATGTTGTTCGCTCGCCAGCCAAAAGCGCATGACAATCTGGAGTCGCTTGTAGAAAATTGTTTTCAATTGCCTTATGTAAGGCTCCGCTCGACGCTCTAATTTCGCGCGCTGCGGAGGTCCATATCGGGGCAGCTATTGTACTGCGTCTGAGGCCCACGACAAGGATTTAGTCGCTACTTTTTTTGACGAATCCTGCCCGCGCCCGTCTTCCGCGCGGACGCAAGCGCGCTACTTTCGCGTCGTTCCGAAGATGTAGTCCCAAAGCGGCGAGCTGATGCCAAATCCGGCGTCATCGTCCTTGTAATGATGGCGCAGGTGATACTGCTTCAACCACAGCCAGAGACCGCGTTTCATTGAAAAATGGTGCGTTGCGTAATGGAGCATGTCGTAACAGACATAACCGAAGACGAGACCGGCAAACACACCCGATGCCAAACGGCCGAAAACTAAAAGAAAAAGAACGTAAAACAGAACCGCGAGCGGAATGCTTATGCTCGGCGGCATGACCAGCCGCCGAGCGTCATTTGGATAATCATGATGTACGCCGTGAATAATGTAGTGCAATTGTTTTCCCAAACGGCTCTTCGGTTCGTAATGGAATATGTACCGATGGATGAGGTATTCGAGCAGTGTCCAGAGTAGAACACCGAGCAAAAAGAGTCCTGATACGGCCAGGATCGACAATTTCCGTTGCCAAATGGCAGCATAAAGCATCCAGGCGACGACTGGAAGGTACAACACCGGCGGCATCGCCGGATGCACACGCGAAAAAAACTCGACGAAATCGCTCTCGAACATTCGAACCGTTTCGTTTTTCTTCGAGACGTAATGCCGCTCCGCCATAAACTAAAAAATAATCGGCCTCGCGCTTAGATCAATGCTGCTCATTGGACCGGTTATTGCGCATGGAGGCGCCGGAGAATTTGCCCTTTGTTGCATTCGTTCGATCCGCGAATACAGGCTGTAGCGTTCGTCGAAAACGAACTGAAAGAGCAGTCGAGTCCACGACGAATGATACTTCAAGTTGTCGTAAAACTCCGGGGCCATCGCGCGCAGCTTCGGCAGATTGTTCCATGGGATCGAGGGCAAATCGTGGTGCTCATTGTGGTAGCCCATATTCAGCGCGACGCGGTTGATTGGCCCGTAGTAACTGAACGTCTCCTGATCGAAATCATACGTGTAATGCTCCTGGATCCAACGAGCGCCTACTGGATGCAGGCCAATCGAAAAGAAAAATGCGAACCCGAGATAAAGAAGCCCCGGCCAGCCGCAAAAATAAACAACCACGACATCGTACGCTGCCGCACACGCGAAATTCACAAAGAACCACCGGTCCCACATGGTGATCGCTTTCAATCGCGGCGGCCGGGTCAGCTGGAAAAAGGGAAATAGCATGAGCCAGAGGGCCTTGCGATGCCACTTATTGCCGACCAGTCGCGCTTCCCAATGATTCGCAAGGTCAGCGTCGTATTCGTAATCGCCCTGATGCGAATGATGCTTCAAATGATAAACACGAAAGCCCATCGCCCCCGGCGCAAGATTTGGGAGATCAGCGAGGATGCCCACCATTTTGTTCCAGCTTTTGTTCCGGAAAATTAGATTGTGCGTCGCATCGTGAATAATCACGTAATTGGCATGATTGGCGAACGCGCCGATGCAATAAGCGATGAGAAGACTGAGCCACCAGTAACCGAATCCCAGCGTGCCCATCCAATAGGCGATGGTTGTTTGCATTATCACCAGCGACAACGCGATCAAGGCCGTGTACGGATTGCGCACCATCAACTGGCGAACTTCCGGATGCGCTTTGATGATCGCTCTCGCACGGCTTGGATGCGGCTGATCAAACTCGGATTGGTGGAAGAGACCCTGCATAAACAAGCCTATTTTCTAGCACAAAACTCGTGAAAGACCATCTCTTGCCCAAGCTAAAACTTTTCGCAAAGATTGGCCGATTCGCACAATCTGTCCCAGATTGGCCCTCTTAGGAATCGCCAGAGAATGGATCTCCCGGCACGCATTTCAACTTTGCAACGCACCGATCGTTGGGTTGGTGCGCCGCTTTGCGCCATTTTAACCCTGTTCAGAAGAATCTTTGAATCGGGTGGACCGTCAGGGCGGCGCCAAGTTCAACGCATTCTCTTCGTCAAGTTCGCGGAGCAGGGCTCAACCGTTCTCGCCTATCCCGCGATTCGTCGTGCGATCGAAATGGTTGGACGTGAAAACGTTTACTTCGTCGTATTCGAAGACAATCGATTCATTCTCGACGCGATGGAAATTATTCCCGATGGAAATGTGATAACGATCGCGACGAAGAGTCTTTTCGGGCTCGCGACTGGTGCGCTGCGAGCTGTGCTGCGGGTACGAAAAATCGGCATCGACGCGGTCGTTGATATGGAATTTCTGACACGTTTCTCAGCGATTCTGACGTTTACAACCGGCGCCAAATCGCGTGTTGGCTTTCATACTTTTTTTGGCGACGGACCGTACCGTGGCGACTTAATGACACATCGGCTTTTATACAATCCTCATCTCCATACAAGTCAGATGTTCGAAGCCATGGTTGAAGCATTGACCCGCGATCCAGCGGTGCTCCCGACGTTCGACTTTACACCTTCTGCAAACCAGCCACTCGCAAGATTTCGGCCCTCGCCGTCTGAAGCTGCTGAAATCACTGCCCTGCTCCAGCGCGAAAATCCTCGTATCGGTTCTGCGCCACTCATCCTGCTCAACCCGAACGCGAGCGACTTGCTGCCGCTGAGGCGGTGGCCGCCTCTGCGTTATATCGAACTTGCGCGGCGGCTGCTCGAACGTTACCCGGAACTGTTCATTGTGTTTACCGGTGCGCCGGCCGAAGCCGCTCCCAATAACCAGCTTGCGGACGAGGTCGGCTCAGATCGCGTCGTTCGGCTTGCCGGAAAAACGACTTTGCGGCAATTACTCGTGCTTTACACCCGCAGTGAGATTTTGGTGACGAATGACAGTGGCCCAGCTCATTTTGCCTCGATGACGCCGATTCGCGTCGTCGCGTTGTTCGGGCCGGAGACACCGGCGCTATTTGCCGCACGATCGCCAAACGCGACCGCCCTGTGGGCCGGCATCGCCTGCAGTCCGTGCGTGAACGCCTACAACAACCGGCAATCGGTCTGCCGCAACAATCTTTGCATGCAAGCAATCACAGTTGATGATGTTTTTAGCGAAGTTACACGCATTTACGATTCTCTTAAGAAGACCACATCCGGAAACCAGTTTGCCGAATGATGGATGTGCGAACTCATAGGTCGCGCCAATTTCGCTTCGCCGCGCTTGGGATAGTCCTCCTCACCGTTGCAATTCGCCTTCCGTCTCTTTTGCATCCCCAGCCGATTGACAGCGAGGCAATGTATTCGGTGGTGGCGAACGAAATCGTTGACGGCGGGCGACCCTACGCTGACGCAGTAGAGCGCAAGCCGCCACTCCTCTTCTGGACCTACGCCGCAATATTCAAAGTAGCGGGCAAGTTCAATTGGAAAGCACTTCATATGGTCGCACTAGTGTGGACGCTATGTGCGATGGCGGGCCTCTATGTAATCGGCCGCCACTTGTTTGATCGCAACACCGGTTTGATTGCCGCGCTTTTCTACAGTGTTTTCCAACCCTGGTGGACGTGGAAGACCCTGGCATTCGATGCCGAGATGCTGATGAATCTCCCTATTATCTGGGCCTGGGCAATCGCGTTTGGCCGCAGTTCGTCGCGACTGCGACCCGAACTCTTTCCAGCAGGTGCGCTGCTGGGCGCGGCTTTCCTGCTCAAACAACCGGCCGCAATAGCAGCAGTTCCGCTCGGCATTTATCTACTTCTCCCGAGCTATCGAGCTAGCCGCAGTTTGACGCGAACGAATTCGGTCATTCAGGCAACTATATTCACGGTAGGATTTTTCGCAGCCCTCGGTGTTGCGACGATTGTCCTTTGGAAACAAGGCATTCTCCATGACGCGTTTTACTGGACAATTGCCGATCACGACATTCCGCATGTGTTTTGGCAGAAAGGAATCGTGAATACGCTGACTTTCGTTGCGGCCTGTTTGCCTTTGGTGATCGGGGCGACAATGGCGTGCCGGGATAAGGATGAAATTTGGGCCGGGAAGACAGCGGAACGAACAGCCCTTCTAGGATTGCTCCTTGCCTCAGTAATCGGCGCTGCAGCAGGTGCTCGCTTTTACCCTCATTACTATGTCCAATTGATTCCTTCGCTCGCACTGCTCGCAGCGCCTTACTATGCGCGGTTGTGGTCGCGTACGATCCAGCCGCCCTATTGGCTACTGCGACCCAAGATCACCTACGCGTGGCTGGTTCTCACGGTTATTCTCTTCTCGATCCTGCACTGGACGGGCCTGGCTTCACGACGCGTCCCATCTCAGGCGGGACAATACCTGTTTACTCATTCGTCCCCTGCCGACAGGATTTTCGTTTGGGGTCAAAGTTCGGAAATCTATCTAGACGCTCGCAGACGTCCTGCCTGCCGCTACATCACAACCTTCCCGCTCACGGGTTATATTTTCGGTGGACCGATCCCCGGTTTCGATACGCGCAGCCGGATCTTGCCCGGCGCCTGGGCTACGCTTGAACAAGATTTTGCCAGGCATTCGCCGACCTACATTGTTGATGTTCAACCCGACCCGAAAAGTGGGCAATATGCGGTGAAGAACTTTCCGATTCTGGCCAAAATTTTGACGGAACGATACCAGCCGGTGGCGCAAACGGCCGAAGGCGTGATTTATCGGATGCGCTAGGTTTGGCCAGTTCCCACATGGCGACCCTAACCGATTCGCGCAGAATTATACAGTTCTAGCGTCCGAAACCGTCCGAAAAGTCTCACACGCATAAGAGGAATGGAAAGGATAGAAACCGCCGTAGTGTCATTGCACATGGTTACACATTCCGACTGCGACATTGATCGTCGGGAGGAAAATAGCTGAATTAGTAAAGAGGCGATCGTAGGGGACGATTTCCGCTTCGACGTTGCGAATCCCCTTTCCTCCTCTAATTTCGAAGTTGGCGTATGCCGCGCCCGAAATCCACAATCTCTGCCGTCACGCCGAAAATCATCTTGGTGCTTGCCTTTCTATGCTTGATGATTCCGGCGATTTTTGGGCTGCTCGGTAGTTACAGGGTGGATGCGCTGCGTGCCGATGTAGCGAATGCGAATGCGGCCCGGGATGCGGCTGAGCATCGGCGCATGACTCAGGAAGCGGAGCTCAAGACCCGCGAAACGGCCGTCGCGGGCGAAGAAGCGAAAATCGCGGAGGCGCAAAACAAAGCCACAAAGGCCGGAGCAGAACTCGCGCAATCGCAGAAAGAGAAAACGGAATTGCAGACCAAGTTAGAGGCGAAGCAGAACGAGATCGCTTCCTTGCAAAAGCGGATTCAAGAAGCAGGGGCAGCAAAACCTTCGGAAAATCCTACCGTCGCATCAACACCGGAAAAGCAATCTATCTCGCCTCCTCCCCCAGAGATTAAAGCGGAGCCCGTCGAAGAAAGAGCGCCTCCGCCGCAACAACCGAAGCGCCGGAAAACGTCGCCAGCCGAGGCACCGGAGGTCGGAGCTAGCGCAGCCACGATTTCGTTTTCTTCGGCGAAAGCCCTTGCAACTTTCGCACCCCTCCCCAAGTATCCGCTCAGGGTACGTTCGGATGGCGTTACGGGCAGTGGAGTTTGCGTTGTGTCAGTTGATCAGGCGAGCGGCCGTGTAACTGGAGCTTCAATGGAGCAAAGCACTGGAGACTCAACCTTGGATAAATCCGCGGTCAGGGCGTTTCGAAAGTGGCGATTTAAACCTGGAACAGTCTCGAAGGTTAGAATTCCTATCGAATTTACCATGACTGGTGCCTCGCATTAAGCTTAGCCGTTAGGGTCGCAGCCCGACCGCCTTGCTCGCTGCTGGCATACAACGCAACTTTACGGCGTATGAACCGCGCGAAAGATTCGCGCATTCAAACGGGAATCAGAACAAATCCGCTGGTTTCAGTGGCAATCCCGGTGTCCGAATTTGTCCGAAGACTTAGCGTGAGAGATAACAGAAATGACGGAATTAACCTAAGGTAACTGGCTGGGTGGCTACGTACGCTGCGCATTAAAAATTTCCGGCTGTCGGCGCTCGGGTACAACCCGAGACCGAAGCCACCGACTGACTTCCAGGTCTTTTTTGTTCGCCCCGTGTCATCTAACAAAATGAGGAAGCGACCCTAACGGGATTCGAAACCGATTTCAATATTTCGCGACTTTGCGCGATTCCGTCACAAACATGCGCGAGGCTGCGTGTTAGAGGGGGAAATGCAAATCAGAGAGTTTGGACGAATCGCGCAGAATTACGCAGTTCGAGTGTCCGAATTTGTCCGAAATCCCTTGCCTAGCGCGTAAGAGGCAATGGAAATGACGGAAATTCCCATCTCGCGCGCGTGTGTGTAATTGTGTGACAATCGATTCGGGAGGGTAGTCGACCACGGCTGCTCTCTCGTCAGGCCAGATGAATCTTCACAGACGAATCCTCCTTACTGTTCTTGTTCTGTGCAGTGGTGTTGCGCTTGCCGCGTCGCCGTTAGCGCAAGCTCAAGATGCGCCCTCGAGGACTCTCCAGGAACCTTCAAAGACGGCGGAGGCAACACCAATACCGAGCCCGGAAAAGCTAGCGTCAAAACCAAGCCTGGAAATTTCAGCTAGGACACCAGCTCAAAAACCCGCTCCGGCCGAGAAGCAGACGCCCGGTGCAATGTCGCTTGGTTATCGTATATTTTAGATGTGAGGAACAAGATCAACTCAAAAGAGCGTCTTACGAGTCGGATCATTCCATTGACTATTCCGCTCGATCCCGACGAGCAAACCGGCTGGAAGCCATATCATCAGTTTCGCGGAACCGCGGACAACGCAGACGACTTTTCGTGTCATGTCTCAGTGCTGGTTCAAGGGCATTGTCCGCATCCTCCCCACACCCATCCAGAGGAAGAGATTTTGCTAATGCTCGCGGGCGAAGCGAACCTCATCCTGCCGCAGATGCCTTCCTCTGATGGAAACCAGGAGTTACCATTGCGGCGTGGACAATTCGTCTATTATCCGTCCCACTTCCCCCATACTCTCCGGGCCGTTAGCCCGAAACCAGCCAACTATCTAATGTTTAAATGGCTCGCCCACTCTGGCGTCCGAAATGGCCAGCTCGGTTTCGGATGTTTCGATGCTCTGAAGCCACGCAACGAAGGTGCCGCCGAGCACGAGTTACCGCTCTTGTTCGAAGGACCCACCGGAGGTATGCGGAAATTGCACTCGCACGCCACAACTCTGCCCCCCAGCGCCGGGCATGCATCGCATGCCCATGCATACGAGGCCGCCATCGTCCTTCTCGAGGGAGAGCTCGAAACTCTGGGACGGCGGGTGGGAGCGCACAGTATCATTTTCTACGCCGGCGGAGATCCTCACAGCATACACAACCCCGGGGACGTAACTGCCCGCTACGTGGTCTTCGAATTCCACGGCGGAAAGGCCGAATCTTTTTATCGCAAAATCACTGACCTCCAACGCTGGAAAGGTAAATTGAAAGGGATTCTCCGCCTCTCCTAAAGCGACATGAAACTGGTCGGCGTCTACAGTTCTAGCCATGAAACTTTCAAGGATGAGTGGTTTTTGCGCACACTGAAAGACGATTACGAAGTTTGTCTTTATCCATCCGAAGCGCGCGGGCACGGGAATTACATGGAAGCGGATTGGCAACAAGCCGTTCGCTTTAAAAGCGCGAAGATCATCGAGACCATTCAGAAAAACTGGGGAGAAGTCTTTGTCTATTCAGATATGGACGTCCTCTTTGTCGGGCCGACCAAGACGACGATTCAAAGCTGCCTAAATGGCAAGGACATCGTCTGTCAGCTTGATGATCCCGGGGGCAATTTGTGCACGGGCTTCTTCGCCGTCCGAGCCAACGATGTGACACTCAAACTTTGGCAGCAGGTTCAGCGGGCGACCGCGTGCGAAGGCCGGGATCAGATTGCCTTCAATCGTTTGGTGCGAGCCATGAAGGAGGTACGAGCGGGCTATCTTCCACCTTCATTCTTCGGCATGGGGACCTTTACGGGGCGTCAATTCCCCGAAGCGAGCCGTATCTACATTCCGGCGAACCCGGTCATGTTCCACGCCAACTTTACCATAGGTGTGGAGCAAAAAACCGCCCTGCTTGATCGAGCCCAACGCATCATCACGCGGCACAGGCCGGGCCGCGTCGCAAACAACTTATTCTTCCGACTGCGGCACGGCATGATAACACCTGAAGTCATAAAGACCCTGACCCGAGGGGATCGGATTACACAACATTACGATTGCAACGCGTTTGTCCGACCGTCCAGCGTGGCGCTAGATCTGTCCACGGCATGTCAGCTCAAGTGCCCCTCGTGTCCAACGGCAACGGGCGTTATCGCCAAGTCGATCGGCACCGGCATCCTGCCTCTCGCCAATTTCGAGAAATTCCTTCAGGAACATCCATGGGTGTCGGACATCGAGCTATCCAACTGGGGAGAAGTATTCCTCAATAAAGATCTCGAATCGATCCTGCGCCATGCTCATGAGCGACACGTCGCGCTTCGGATCGATAACGGTGCCAACCTCGACCGGGCTTCCGATCGCGTCTTGGAAGCCGTGGTAAAGTATAACCTGCGCAGTCTGACCTGTTCGATCGACGGCGCTAGCCAAGAGGTTTACTCGATCTATCGGGTCAACGGAAATTTCGACCGAGTGATCGAACATATCCGCCGAATCAACGCCTTCAAAAAACAGTATCGCAGCGAATACCCGGCCTTACGTTGGCAGTATGTCGCCTTTGGTCACAACGAACACGAGATCGCGAGGGCTCGGGCGATGGCCGGCGAGCTGGGGATGGAGTTTTATGTAAAACTGTCCTGGGACGACCTCTATGGCGAAACTTTCTCGCCGGTAAAAGATCGTGAGTTAATCAGGAAAGAGTCGGGGCTGGGCGTAGCGGATCGGCGAGAATACGAGGAGAAGTTTAATCGCAATTATATTGCGCCCTCTTGCCACCAGCTCTGGCAAAGGCCGCACATCAATTTCGACGGCCGGGTGCTGGGGTGTTCGATCAATCATTGGGACGACTTCGGTAATGTTTTTACGAACGGCGGCTTGGAGGTATGTCTTAAAGGGGAAAAGATGCAGCGAACCAAAGACATGCTAATGGGAGTGACGGAGGCACACACGGATTCTCCGTGTGTGAAGTGTCAGATTTACGCCAGCATGGTTAAAAACAACGCTTGGATAAGACCGCAAGAGCTGGTCGGTCCGTCCGGAGGGAGCGGGCGCAATACTTCATCTCTTCTCTCTAGATCGATCCGTCGCGTAGGCAGGCTCTATCGAAGGGGGCGTCGATTTCAGCGGCAGGGTCGAAAGTAATTGTCGCGCCAAAGCGGGTCGCGATGGGATCCAGATCTTTCTTAACCTGAAACGTTTTTAGGAAAACCCGTAAATCTGTCTATTCAGGCGGCGCCTGATTTTTATGCAGGGTATCGCCTGACACGGTGAATCGCCCATTCAAGTTCCACAAACGCCGTCAGCTTTTCATCCGCACGCACGAATGCTGTGATTCGTGTTTACGATGAAGCGGGCAATGTGATAGAAACACAGGAGCACGCGGGCGATTTCAAGGAGTGGTGAGCGTTACACGTGAGACAACAAGCCGCCACGCTGAAACGTGACGGCTGATTGCGAAATGGTCTGGTGCTTGCCTTGGGGGGTTCCTCGCTTTCCATCAAAACTCTTTTGGCAGCTTCCACTTCTTACCGAGTAAACGATCGAATTTCTTGTCGGGAAAACGCCGCATGCCTGCCCCTGGGGTCATGGTCAGCTCACCAACCAGCGGTCCGCAGGGAGTCGAATAAAGATCGACTCGCACAAAATCAATGCCTCTGGCCACGTCTTCGGCTAAAGCAATCATCGCTCTCAAGTCCGCTGGCGGTTCAAGCGGCCCTTCTGTCCAAGGGAAAAGCCCTAGCGTTAGAGGCATTGGTTCCCAGGAAGGATAATATAGATTTCTTCTTACCGACGGAGGTCTCCCTATGTCGACGAATATCAATGCGCATTGACCATCGAAAACCAAAAATCTGAAGTCCGCGGGAATCCCTTGTTTGTCTTTATATGAACTTTCGACAAATTCCTCAACCATGACGCATCGCTTCAGTCCGAGGTATCCCCACTCGCTATAACACTGTCCATAATCGATATTAAGCCAGCCTTGGCACTCGGAGACTAAGGATTGTAAATCAATGGTTTTTTTGTCCGTCACGACTCTTACAAAAGCAGACCCATGATTAGCTTTAACTACAAACTTGCTCGGCAGCGTATCAAAGGGGATTGATTGAGGATCGTTGGTAACACAATACAGTCGAGGCAAATAACGCTTTCCAACCTTGTTCTCTACGTAACGCCGCATTTCCATCTTGTCTGCTGCTTGTCGAAGTATATCGCGCCGATCAATCGCGATGCGCAGCATCAGCTTCTCGGTGAATAAGGTCGGAAATAACAGCAACGAAAACCTGCGGTGAAGTTTCATATAACGCAAGGCGAACCGAAGGCGTATCGGCAGTGCATCAAGAATCCTCTGACGAAGCTTGTTCAATAAAAATGTTTCTTTATAAGTTTAAGTTCCCGAAAGCATTTCCCTTTTATCCGCCCAAATTGGGTGTCGTCTGCACGATTTTTAGTCTTTTGCCAAATGCCTTCTGCCCGCCTTAAAGGCGAAAAGCTTCTTGCGAAAAATCTCGCCAGCCTGTCAAGAAAGCAAACCGCAACATGGAATCGCCGATTCTAGTTCCACAAACGCCGTCAACTTTTCATCCGCACGCACAACGAAACGCTTTCCATCATCACGATGCGCGTCTGCAATCCAGATCGTTCGCCCGTTGGAATCAATCGCTGAGACACAGCCCCAACTCCAACCGGCTTTGCTGAGATTGTCAGCAATGATTTCATCAAAAAGTTGCGCTCATCGCAAACGTCGTTGACATGGTTGGGACGTCCTGACTACAAACTCTGAACACTTATGGAAAATACTTGTGGCCGGCCACGTAGGCGTATCGGAAATTCCTCATTTTTTTCATCTCGCGTAACTGGCATCCGCCTTGCCTACCTTTACTCATGGTCTTGTATGCCGGTTCGCCGAGCATTACAACCCTTCACCGAGGACCGCGAAGGACCGCAATGACTCGAACCGCGAGCTATCCCGAAACACTCGATCTCACCCGCGTATTGACCGTGTTGGGACCTGCTGCAGCAGTGTCGTACGCACCGCCGAACATCTATCCGATGTCGGCGCCGCGATTCACCGCCGGCAGTGGCGTCGAACGCCCGCACCCAGTCGGCCGCGACCTCGGAATTTACGTGCACATTCCCTTCTGCAGCTATCACTGCACGTTCTGCTTCTACGCGACCAAAATCGGCGCTGACCTCACGCAGAAGCGCCGTTACATCGATTCACTGATCACCGAGCTTGACTGGGTGCGCGAGGGAAGCGTGCTGACTCAGTTGTACGTGGGCGGCGGCACTCCCACCGCCCTCCCTCCCGGGCTCCTCGCCCGGATCCTCGAGGCCGTCTTTGAGAAAATGGCCTCTGGTAGCAGGCACGTGCATACGGTGGAAGCTTCCCCGGAAACGCTCACGCCAGAGCACGTCGCCGTGCTGCAGAGTCACGGGATCGGGCGCGTGAGCATGGGGGTTCAGAGCTTGAATGATGGCGTGCTGGATACCGTCCGGCGTCGACACACGCGGGAGATGGTCGAGGCGAGCTGTCGACTCCTCGTGGAGGCCGGCCTGATGGTCAATATAGACTTAATCTACGGCCTACCAGGCCAAACACACGACGGCTTTCGGCGAGACTTCGAAGCCATCGCCGGGCTCGGAGCCCAATCGATCACGACCTACAACCTGCGCGTCAACGAGCGTACGCCCGTGGCTCGATCTTTGGCGGATGACGAGCGCCTCGATCTGGCCAACTTGGTGCGCTGGCGCTCGACGGTCGCGAGCGCCGCGCGCGAGCTCGGATTCGTTCCGAAGCGCTGGCACACCTTCCATCGCCACCCGGTAGAGGGGCCCGCGGCCGAAGTTGTCCGAAACTTTGAAGACGTCACCGGACACGGAAACCAGTTCAGCGTTGGAATGAGCGCACGTTCGCGCCTCGACAACGTGGTTTTCCGGAATCACGCGGGCTTCGAGACATACTTAGAGCGGGTCGAAACCGGCCGGAGCCCCGTGGAAGAGACCCTGGCGCTGTCTGAGCACGAGCGGAAGCTGCGATTCCTGGCCCTGACACTGGGGGACGGCGAGGTATTGCCGCGAACGGCGTACGAGGAGGAGTTCGGGTGTTCGCTGGAGAGCGATTTCGCCGAGGCTCTCACGCGGCTCTCAGAAGCCGGGCTCATCCAAGAACAGCGCGGCTCGATCAGCCTCACCGAAACTGGACAGCTGCTTTACGACCTCGTCACTCGTACTTTCTATCCGGAGACCGTCCGCCGCTGGATGGAGGAGCGCCAGTCGCTGGCCGCTGTGTCCGCCAATCTGCGCTCCCGACCACAGCAGACCGAGCATTTTCGCCCGTGACCCGACTCCGTGCGCTCAAGCGGGCGGTGAGGCTGAGAACTCGGCTCGTCGACGCTAGGAACTGGCTCCTGCTCAGGCGGCACGACTGGCATGTTAACCGCCGCTGGCGGGGCGAGGCGAAGCGCTTCCTAGTCGTTCGGCACGCCGGCAAGAGTCCCGGGTTCTACGACGTGATACTGCACTGGGTAGAGGAACACGTCCCTGAGATCCGGGGACTGTTCGAGCTGAGGCTGCTGCCGTGCTGGATCTTCGACTGGTCGTCGTACGCGCTCCACGTGCCCTGGCTCCAGGATCCTGTCGAGAACTGGTCGCGGCGGGCCTACGCCCAGGCGTGTCGCCTGGCCGCCGCGTGCGATCGGCGAAGCATTCCCGTAATCAACCGCGTAGACCGGCTGAGCAACGCGACGAAGTTCGACGCGGCCAGCCGGCTGTCCCGCGCGGGAATCCGCACTCCTGTCATGCGGGTCATCGGCGATCATCGCGAATTCCGCGAGACCCGCTGTGGGCTGGCGTTACCGCTCTTTGTACGGGAGGACGCCGGCCACGGAGGCCCGATGCTCCGGGCCGACACCGAGCGGGAGCTGCGCGCGATAGCGCTCGAGCGGTTCCGACGTCCGATTGCCGTGGAGCTCGTCGACGTCCGTAGTCCGGAGGACGGCCTGTTCAGGAAGTTCCGCTACCTAGTAGCCGGGCGCGTGGGCGTCCCTCACCACATGCAGGCGACCCAGGATTGGATCACGCGCGGCGACATCCGCTTTCACAACGAGACCACGCGGAGCCAGGAGGAGTTCTATTTCAGCCGGCCGGACCCCTATCACGAGGTCTTCCAGCGGGCACGGACGTGCCTGGGGCTGGACTTCGTGGCCTTCGACTACGGGTTCGACCGGCGCGGTGAGCTGATCATATGGGACGCCAACCCCTACCCACACTTCCACATTCCGAAAGGGCGCTTGTCGTATCTGAAGCCCGCCATGCATCGCACGCTGGCCGCGGTCGTCCACCTGTATGTTGAGCGGGCGGAGATGGCGATTCCTCAGCGCCTGCGGGACATCCTCTTCACCTCTCCAGGGGCGTCATGCCCTGTGACCGAGGACACGGGCGCCGACCGGCGCGGGATCGAGGCCGCGATGACGACCGGCTCTCCCAACGGCGCGGATCCGGAGAGGGCGCCGCGCCCTTGTCCCGCCCCGCCCCGTCGGGCCGCCGAAACCGCCGGATAGGAGAGGACGGATGGAACGCATCCTCATGTCACTGCTGCGGGGTATCTGCCAGATGCCGGCGTACGTCGCCAAGGAGAAAGGTTTCTTCTTTGACGAGGGCCTCGACGTCGAGATCGAGATCCAGCCCACTGCGTGGATGGTACCGGAGCGGTTGCGGAGCGGCGCCGTCCAGTTTGCCGTGATCCCCTGGACTCGTGTCGCGGCGGCCAGCGCGCGGGGCGACGAGCTCATGCTGATCTGCGGAAGCGGTTACGAGGAAGCGGCCGTCGTGGTTCGAAGCGGGCTCGCGCTGGATCAAGTGCGGACAGTAGCCGTTCCCCAACCCGGGGGTATTAAGGATCTGACCGCTAACGGGCTTATGCGCAGCCTTGGTTGGGACGACCAGGTGAAGAAGATCCGCCAGCCTTCTGGCGACGGCGCGATCCTGACCCTGGTCGGTCAGGGCGCGGATGCGGCCGCCATGGTAGAGCCGTACGCGACGATGCTACAGGAGTTGGGCATCGGTTACGTGGCACGGCGCACGGGGGACCTCTGGCCGGGAGCGCCGGGGTGTGCCCTGGCCACCTCGCGGCGATTCCTCCGGGAGCGGCCCGACTTGGTGAAGCGGGCCGTGGCTGCCTTCGTCCGGGGAAGCCAGGCGATCGATCAGGCGCCGGATGAGGCTGCCACCATCGGGGGCGCCTACATCGGCGTCAGCCCGGAATTCGTCCGTGCCGCGTTGAAGCACAACCGGCCGAATGTGGAAGCGCTCGACAACCAGGAGGCCATGAACCGACTCCTCGATTTCATGAAGGAGCTCGGATACATCGCAGGAAGACCGACCGACTATGCTGAGCTGAAGTACCAGCGCGAGGCGGTGCAGGCGCTTCGCTAGATCCGGCGGCGTCATGCCGGCGGCAATTCCGCCCGGCGCACCAGCGTCAGGCCCGGCCCGAATGGCAGATCGAAAACCTGAAACTCGGGCCGTTGCTTGAGCCGATCCATGAAGCGACGCACCGTGCAAGTATACGCCCGGTCGGGGCCGTAGACCGGCGACACATTCATTGCCACGCTGTCGTGGAACAGGACGATTCCGGCGGCTGTCAGCTTGGGCCCGATAGCGTTGAAGTCGAACTCGGCCTGCTCTTCGGTGTGCAGGCCGTCGATGAGGGTGAGTTCGACCGGCCCGAGCACCTCGTATTCCCCGGTACCGACGAAGTTCTGCGTGGTCATGAGGAAGT